>OIYY01000084.1_pt1 | contig 68129 bp, 52 predicted proteins | sample 1588341 | NCBI WGS metagenome assembly OIYY01 (sample SAMN03283287) | human gut metagenome | biome: human-associated habitat; material: feces | host: Homo sapiens | place: Peru | collected 2012
ACACGGATTGCACGGATTAAACGGATGTTGACTGAGACAGACATTCTTTATAAGCTGCATCCGTAAAATCCGTGAAATCCGTGTTCGTTATCAAAGCGATAATTATAGGTTAGGGTGCATAATTTACAGAACACGGATTGCACGGATTAAACGGATGTTGACTGAGACAGACATTCTTTATAAGCAGCATCCGTGTTATCCGAGAAATCCGTGTTCGTTATCAAAGCGATAGTCATAGGTTAGGGTGCGTAATTTACAGAACACGGATTGCACGGATTAAACGGATGTTGACTGAGACAGAATCTACTTAACCTTCCGCTCAATTTGTATACCATTGTAATGGCCGAAATTGATTAGTAGTCCTAACTTAAACCCTGTTGCTTTTAGGTAATTGTAGACTTGACTTCGATGAGAACCATCAAGTTCTGAAACAGCTTTTATTTCAACTATGATGTCGTCATAACAAACAAAGTCTGCACGGTAGGTTTGTTGAAGTTCTTTACCATCATAGTAAATCTTTAGTTCCTTTTCGCGTTGGTAAGGAATACCACGTTTTGTGAACTCAATGGCTAAGGCTTCCTGATAGACAGACTCCAAGAAGCCATGTCCTAAGACATTGTACACCTGCATAGCAGCACCATTGATGGCGTATGATTCATTGCTATGATATAACATTTCAAAATTGAATTAGGGTGTTTAATTTATAGAACACGGATATTCTTTATAAGCTGCATCCGTGAAATCCGTGAAATCCGTGTTCGTTATCAAAGCGATACTCATAGGTTAGGGTGCATAATTTACAGAACACGGATTACACGGATGTTGACTGAGAAATAATATAACATGATTACACAGATGAGATTATATAAAGAAGCATACGTGAGATTCGTATATTCTTATAAGCTGCATCCGTGAAATCCGTGTTCGTTTTTATAAATTTAGAATTCTGAGGTAAAGTGGAACTTGATGTGCTTAAAGTCCTGCTGTGCCATTGACAGCACGTAGCCAGAGTCGGCGAGGAAGACGTCGCGACCGTCACGGTCCTTTGCCATGTACTGGTATTTACGCTTCTTGAACTGGTCGAGTTCTGCCTCGTCGTCGCTCTCCACCCAGCATGCCTTGTGAAGATGAACCGGTTCCCAGCGGCACTTCGCGTTATACTCGTTCTCAAGACGATACTGGATAACCTCAAACTGGAGTTGACCCACAGTACCGATGATCTTACGACCGTTAAACTGATTGACGAACAACTGTGCCACACCCTCGTCCATAAGCTGATTGATGCCCTTCTCCAGCTGCTTTGCCTTCATCGGGTCATCGTTCTCGATGTACTTGAACATCTCAGGCGAGAACGACGGCAGTCCGCGGAAATGGAGCTTCTCGCCGTCTGTCAGCGTATCGCCAATCTTGAAGATGCCGTTATCGGGCAGTCCGACGATGTCGCCCGGCCATGCCTCCTCAATGGTGCTCTTGCGCTGCGCCATAAACTGCGTAGGTGAAGAGAAGCGGATGGTCTTGCCCTGACGTACATGGAGGTAAGGCTTGTTGCGCTCAAACTTGCCGCTGCACACCTTGCAGAAGGCAATACATGAGCGGTGGTTGGGGTCGATGTTGGCTGTAATCTTGAAGATGAAGCCGGTGAACTTAGGCTCCTCCGGATCCACCAAACGCTCCTCTGCCTGTGTGGGACGCGGCGACGGCGCAATCTTGACGAAGCAGTTGAGCAGTTCCTGCACACCGAAGTTGTTGAGAGCCGAACCGAAGAACACGGGAGCCACCTCAGCATTACGGTAAGTCTCGACGTCAAATTTCGGATAAACACCGTCAATAAGCTCGATGTCGTCACGCAGCTGCTGAGCATCCTGCTCGCCGATGTGCTGGCTGAGTTCGTCGGAATTGATATCCACTTCCACCTTCTCCGTCACACGCTGCTTGTCGGGCTTGAAGAGGTCGAGCTTGTTCTCATATATATTATATACGCCCTTGAATTTTGCTCCGATGTTGATAGGCCATGACAGCGGGCGCACCTTGATGCTCAGCTCCTCCTCCAGTTCGTCGAGCAGATCGAAGGGATCGCGTCCCTCGCGGTCCATCTTGTTGATGAAGATAATAACTGGAGTGTTGCGCATGCGGCACACCTCCATGAGCTTACGGGTCTGGGTCTCCACACCCTTCGCACCGTCCACCACGATGATGGCAGAGTCTACGGCGGTGAGCGTACGGTAAGTGTCCTCGCAGAAGTCCTGGTGACCCGGGGTGTCAAGGATGTTCACCTTATATCCCTCATAGTCGAACTCCATAACAGAGGTCGACACAGAGATACCACGCTGCTTCTCGATGTCCATCCAGTCCGACGTGGCTGTCTTGCGTATCTTGTTGTTCTTAACTGCACCTGCCACCTGAATCTGTCCTCCGAAGAGAAGGAATTTCTCCGTGAGCGTAGTCTTACCGGCGTCAGGGTGTGATATGATGGCGAAGGTTCGCCTGCGTTCTATTTCCTGATTCATTCTTCTTTTGTTGTTATCTTATATGTGTCGGGGGTGTCAATTATCAGAATTCCTCGTCGTCATCAAACTTGAGGCCCTCAGTCTTGTCCTTGATGTGATAGTCGCTGAGCATTCCGAGGAATGTGGAAATCTCCTTGATGGCATGCTCCGTGTTGGGCGTGATGGTCTTGCCCTGCAGGCGCAGCATCATCGTGCCGTAAAGCGCGTTGAGACAGGTCTCAATCTCGTTGATGTCCTTCTCGCCCTTGTTGCGCAGCTCCACGATGAAGGGCAGCACCTTATAATATTCGGCGTTGTAGAACGGGAAGCGTGAGCTCTGCAGCAGACGGTTGTGCAGCTCGTTAAGGTCGTCCACCACAATCTTGTTGATGGTAAGGTGTCCGTGTTCGCGCTTGCCCTCGGAATTCATCATCGTGATAAGGTCGCCATACCAGTCCACCATTTCCGAGCGTTGCTCGTCAGTATAGTCCGTAAATCGCGCTATGTATTCGTTCTTCAGGCGCGACAGCTGGCAGCCGTAGGCACGTATGATGTCCTCCACCTGCCACATATAGAGCACGTATTCAGCCGTGCTTTTCTTTCTGAGTTGTTGGGATATAAACATGTTTCTTGATGATTCGGGGATTAACTTAATACGGCAGCTTGTAAAGATTAAAGAAGGTGCCGAGGAGCATGATGACGGAGAAGATGATGACAATGCATCCCACCACACGATTGATGATAAGGATGCCGGTGTCGTCAAACTTGCCTCTCACCTTGTCGATAAGCCACGACAGTCCGAACCACCACAGCAGGGCGCCGCCCACTATGCTGGCATAACCCACCGTCATCTCGATGGGACGGTTTGGCACGACGAAGGCAAACTGTGCGAAGAGGAAGATGAAAAGGAAGATAATCAGCGGATTGGACAGCGTTACGAGGAACGCCGTCACGCCGTTGTGCACGAGTGTGCCCTTCTGCGTCTTGTTGCTCTTATGGATGTTACGGGTTGGATTGGAGCGGTAACAGTAGATGCCGAATAACAACAGCACCACGCTGCCGCTTATCTGGAGCAGAAAGCGGTTGCGCTCGTTTCCGACAAAGTTCATCATAAAACTCATGCCTAAGCCTGTGAAAAGCGCATAAATGAAGTCGCTCACACAAGCGCCAATACCCGTTATGAAGCCATACCAACGACCCTTGTTAAGTGTTCGCTGTATGCACAGCACGCCCACCGGCCCCATCGGGGCTGAAGCCATGATGCCTATAAGTATTCCCTTGAATACAAAGTCTAAAATATCTAATTGAATAGGAAACTGCATAACGTGTGCAAAATTGCAAATTTTATGTGATATAGACAAATTTATTACTTAAAACTTTGTTATGTTACAACATTTTTAATACCTTTGCCTTTAAAGATTGACAATCGTTTACTATTAATTTACTAAATAAATACAAACAAAATCATGACAGAAGAATCATTGAAACCGTATGTAATCGGTTTGGACCTCGGAGGCACTAACTCTGTATTCGGAATCGTAGACAGCCGTGGCGACATCAAGGCCACCACAGCTATAAAAACCCAGGGATATGGCAACAACGTACAGGCTTACGTTGACGCAGCTGTTGACGCGCTCCAGATCATCATCGACCAGGTTGGCGGCATCGAGAAAATCAAGGCTATGGGCATCGGCGCTCCTAACGGCAACTACTATAACGGCACCATCGAGTTTGCTCCGAACCTCGAGTGGGGACGTGACGGCATAGTGCCCTTGGCAAAGCTCTTCAGCGACAAGCTCGGCATCCCCGTTGCTCTTACCAACGACGCTAACGCAGCTGCCATCGGCGAGATGACTTACGGTGCGGCTCGTGGCATGAAGAACTTCATCGTCATCACTCTCGGTACTGGCGTAGGCTCTGGCATCGTGGTTAACGGACAGCTGGTTTACGGCTGCGACGGATTCGCCGGGGAGCTCGGACACGTTATCGTAAAGGAAGACGGACGCGACTGCGGTTGCGGCAGAAAGGGCTGTCTGGAGACTTACTGCTCTGCCACTGGTGTGGCTCGCTCTGCACGCGAGTTCCTCGCCAACTCTAACGAGCCGTCTCTGCTCCGCGAGCTTGACCCTGAGAAGATCACCAGCTATGACGTATCTATGGCAGCTGCCAAGGGCGACAAGATTGCCCTCGACATCTATCAGTTCACTGGCCAGTTGCTCGGCGAGTCATGCGCCAACTTCGCAGCTTTCTCTTCTCCTGAGGCATTCATCTTCTTCGGCGGCTTGACAAAGGCTGGCGACCTGCTCATGAACCCCATCAAGAAGGCATACAACGACAACGTGCTCAACATCTACAAGGGCAAGGCAAAGTTCCTCGTAAGCAGCCTCGAAGGTTCGTCAGCAGCCGTTCTCGGTGCTTCAGCTGTGGGCTGGGACATCAACGAGTAATGCAGCTATTGACAACAACTCAATCATACATCCGCAATTCCAACGTCTTGGAGTTGCGGATGTTTTTTGTATAGAGGAGCAAGATGTGTGCGTTCCACCGACGACAATATTTGCATTTCTATTGCTCAATACTATGAGTTGAACGGACAACAAAATCTTTGGTGCGAAATTCTTGAGTTTTGAGCATTTGGAGACAATAAGCTCATACACAGTGTATTATGCAGTTTTCAGGAGAAATGTTATGAAATCAGACTCGCAAAAGAGCCGTTTTTTTCTGTCATAGCGCCTCTTTTACACTCCAATAATGCCACTGTTGTGATACGATAAAGCCTCTTTTACACTCTGATAGTGGCACTATCGGAGTGTAAAAGAGGCTTTATTGTTAAGCGTGGGTACTGTTTGCACAGCAAAACACCGTAAAAACAGCAAATCGGAACTCTAAAATCAATTTTTATTTTGTAACATGTTTTTACTCTTTGGACGATATTTGCATGGTGGACGGCACCCGCTATTTGAATAATTCAGAATGGCTACCCAAGCGCAGGAGTTTTATTACCGGCTTGTCCTTGTCAAACCAAATGAGAAGAAAGTCGCCCTGCACATGACATTCCATGCAGTCTTTATATTTTCCACAAAGTTGGTGTGGGCGATACTTGTTAGGGATAGCTCCGTTTTCCCTTAGATGAATGAGAACTTTCTCCAAATCGTCAAGCTTATCATGAGCATGCTTGTATCTCTTAAGATCTTTCTTGAATTGACCTGTCAATTCTAATGTCATCATAGAGAATCCACAAAAGATTTGAAGTTGTCCAAGTCAAGCTTTTCGAGTTCTTTTCCAGACCTTGCCTCTTCTATGGCTGCAGCGGTTGTTTCGTTGGGCTCGAAGTAAACGGCATCGAGGAGTACGCTCTCCACATAGTTATTCAAGCTTCTGTTGCTTGCCTTTGCCCTTTCTTTGAGAATGGCAAGGAGCTTGGAGTTAAGCCTGAATGATGCAGGCTGTCTTAATGTTGCTGTTTCCATATCCGTTATTTGTAATTAATTGTATGCAAATGTAATACAAATGTTTTGATTCTACAAGAAATGGGATATTTAAAACTCAAAATTCCTAATTCGGACAGCGTGCTGTCCGCTTAATTCGCTACGCTCAGCTCACCTGTATTGATATCTCCTGAACCCTTCACGCTCTGATTGAGCGAGCGGAGCGTACCCTTCAGCGTGATGTCGCCCGAGCCGAATACGCTGCAGTCGGACGTGCCGCAGTCATACATCTTTGCTTCGATGTCACCCGAACCAAACACCTTCAATGTGCTGACACCTACACGATTAAGACCTAAGTCAACATCGCCGGAGCCGTTCACCTCGCAGCTGACAGTCTGAGCCTTAATGTCCTTGATGTCGATGTCGCCAGAACCGCTCATTCTTATCTTGGCATGGTCGCAGACCACGCTGTTAAAGTCGATGTCGCCAGAACCCTCAAGCGCCACGTCGAGGACGTCAGTATCAAGCGGACCGTCAACGTCGAAATCGCCGGAGCCGGTCAGCTTCACACCCGTAAGGTCGGGCGATGTGATGTAAATGGTAAGAGGCGTGTCATCATCGAAAGAGAACGAGAAGCCATTACCCTTCGACTTGATGACAAGCGTCTCGCCGCTGCGCTGCACCGACAGACGCTCCACAAGACCCTTCGCGCCAACTACGCGGACAGACGGCGTCTTGCCCTGAACGAACTTCACGTCGAAGGACGTATACGACTCTATGCGAGAGAAATATCCGAGATTGAGAACCTGCGATACCCTCTTGTGCGACTCCTTGTCCGAACGCAGACTGCCAGACGAACTGCAAGCCGTGCAAACAACCCATGCCATGGCGAAAGCTGCCAAGGCAACAAATCTTCCAAATGTCTTCATTTTCATCATCATTCTATTCGTTTTGTTGATAATTTGTGATTTGGTTTACACTATATAGACGCAAAGCTACAAAAAAAAGTTGCAAAAACAAAAAAAAGTTGTCCGTACCATACTTAATTATTACCTTTGCAGATGTTCTGGCTTCCAAGCGGGACACAAGCCACGGACAAAAACAGACACGAAAGAAAGATATGAAGATAGAATTGCTTACTGAGGCGGAAGTCGCCTCACTAAACACACTGATAGAGAGTTCGGAAAACATCGTCGTTTGCTGCCACAAGTCGCCCGACGGCGACGCATTGGGATCGTCATTGGCATGGAACGCCTACCTGACATCGCGCGGCAAGCAGACAAACGTAATCGTGCCGGATGCGTTCCCCGACTTCCTGAAATGGATACCGGGAGCTGACCAGATTATAAGGTTCGACAAGAACGCTGACAAGGCAGGCGAAATGCTTGAGAAAGCCGACCTCATATTCTGCCTCGACTTCAACGGAGCTGACCGGGTGGACGAGATGCGCGAACCGCTGGAGCAGGCTAAGGCGAAGAAGGTGATGATTGACCACCATCTCGACCCGAGCATGGACACCGTACTCACCATCTCGCACCCCAACATGTCGAGCACGTCGGAACTGGTGTTCCGCATCGTATGGCAGCTCGGAGCCTTCGAGGAGATGACAAAGGAATGGGCAACGTGCGTATATTGCGGCATGATGACCGACACGGGCGGATTCACATACAACTCCACACAGCCCGAGATATTCTTCATCATCAGCCAGCTTCTCACAAAGAACATCGACAAGGACAAGATTTACCGCAACGTATTCAATAACTTCAGCCCGTGGGCGATAAGATTCCGCGGATATCTGATGAGCCAGAAGCTGAACGTCTTTGCCGACCTGCACGCTTCCTACTTCGCCATTTCAAAACGCGAGATGCGCGACTTCCACTTCATCAAGGGCGACGCAGAGGGCCTCGTAAACGAGCCGCTGCGCATCAAGGGCATGAAGCTCTCCATCTCGCTCCGTGAGGACGACCGCCACGACAACCTCGTATGGGTGAGCCTTCGCTCCGTGGACGACTTCCCCTGCAACAAGATGGCAGCCGACTTCTTCAACGGCGGCGGACACCTTAACGCAAGCGGCGGCAGACTGCGCTGCTCGCTCGAAGAAGCAGAGAAGGTGGCAAGACGTGCCATCGCACACTACGAAGACTTGCTGAAGTAAAAAAAGCCAGAAGAGAAGAAACAAGAAACAGAAAACAAAAACATACAAAGGAAGAAAATGAAAACAGTAAAGATTCTTATATGCGTCGTGCTCTCTGCACTCGCCTTCGCTGCATGTAGCGACACAGAGACATACGCCGACCAGAAGAAGAAGGAGCGCTCTGCCATCAACCGCTACATCACCAACCAGAAAATTAAGGTGATAAGCGAGGAGCAGTTCTTTGCTCAGGACACCACTACGGACATATCGAAGAACGAGTATGTGCTCTTCGAGAGCAACGGCGTATACATGCAGATCGTGCGCAAGGGATGCGGAGAGAAGATTGAGGAAGGCGAAAGCACCACAGTATTGTGCCGCTTCAATGAATATAACCTCATCGAGTCGGACACCACCCTGCAGCTCACCAACATCTATCAGTATGCATGGCTCGTGGACAAGATGAACGTCCGCAATACATCCGGCACGTTCACTGCCTCATTCGACACCAGCTCCAGCCTTATGTACACACGCTACGGAACGGCTGCCGTACCGAGCGGATGGCTCGTGCCTCTGCGTTATGTCAACATCGGACGTCCCACCAAGGAGGGCGACGAGGTAGCTAAGGTTAACCTCATCGTACCACACTCGGAAGGACAGGACGATGCCGCAAGATACGTCTATCCGTGCCGCTACGAGATAACCTTCGAACGCGGACGTTAAACGGGCGCAAAAGACAAACAGATAACATCAATACTTACGTAAAGATATATTAAGACTATGACATTGATTAAGTCTATTTCCGGAATACGCGGAACCATCGGCGGACACACGGGCGACACGCTCAATCCGCTTGACATCGTGAAGTTCACAACTGCCTATGCCACGTTCATGAAGCGCAGAGCAACGGGCGAAGAACAGCCGAAAATCGTTGTTGGACGCGACGCTCGCATCTCCGGCGACATGGTACGCAACATCGTCTGCGGAACCCTCATGGGTATGGGACTCGACGTCATCGACATTGATCTCGCCACCACTCCTACCACCGAACTTGCCGTTAAGTGGACAAAGGCACTGGGCGGCATCATCATAACAGCAAGCCACAACCCACGCCAGTGGAACGCGCTGAAACTCCTCAACAGCGAAGGCGAATTCCTTACCAAGGAGGACGGCAACGAGGTGCTCGCCATTGCCGAGAAGGAAGACTTCGACTATGCCGACGTTGACCACCTCGGACACTATACACGCGACGACTCTATGGACGCACGCCACATCGAGAGCGTTCTCAGCCTCAAGCTGGCTGACGTGGACGCCATCAAGAACGCCAAGTTCAAGGTGTGCGTGGACACCATCAACAGCGTGGGCGGCGTAATCCTGCCTGAGCTTCTCAAGGCTCTCGGCGTGGAATACACCATCCTCAACGCCACACCTAACGGCGACTTCGCACACAATCCGGAACCATTAGAGAAGAATCTTCAGGGCATCATGGACGAGATGAAGAGCGGCAAGTATGACCTCGGCATCGTCGTCGACCCGGACGTTGACCGCCTGGCATTCATCTGCGAGAACGGCAAGATGTTCGGCGAGGAATACACACTCGTCAGCGTTGCCGACTACGTGCTCAGCCACACCAAGGGCAACACCGTCAGCAACCTCTCTTCCACACGTGCTCTGCGCGACGTGACAGAGAAGCACGGAGGCGCTTACACAGCGGCTGCCGTAGGCGAGGTGAACGTAACCACGAAGATGAAGGAAGTGGGTGCGGTAATCGGCGGAGAAGGCAACGGCGGCGTCATCTATCCTGAGAGCCATTACGGACGCGACGCCCTCGTAGGCATCGCTCTCTTCCTTTCCTCATTGGCACACAAGGGATGCACGGCAAGCGAGCTGAGAGCCACATTCCCCAACTACTTCATCGCCAAGAACCGCATTGACCTCACACCGTCTACGGACATCGACGCCATCCTCGAGAAGGTGAAGGAGATGTTCGCCAACGAGAAGATTACGGACATCGACGGCGTCAAGATTGATTTCCCCGACAAGTGGGTTCACCTCCGCAAGTCGAACACAGAGCCAATCATCCGCGTCTACAGCGAGGCAGCCACAATGGAAGAGGCTGACGAGCTGGGCAAGAAGCTCATGCAGGTGGTGTATGACATGCAGTAAGCGTGTCGTGATATGACATGAGAAAGACCATTCTGACCCTTACGGCTCTGCTCCTTAACCTCCTCAACGCTGGTGCACAGCAGACTGACGCCTTCCCTTATCCTTCCGTGCCTGACACACTCCGCACGCCGGAGACACGTGCCATGTACGTGATGGAGCATTATTGGGACCGCTTCGATTTTGCTGACACCACTCTCGTCAATCGTCCGGAGATTACGGAGCAGGGCTTCGCCAACTTCCTCGACCTCCTGCCGAGGGTGAAGCCGGCAACTGCGGCAACCGGACTTACAGCGCTTGCCACACATTTATATAATATAAAGGCGGATGAGAAGACGGCGGAACTGATGCGCAATTACTTCGAGGAAATCGCGGACAAGTATCTTGGCGACGCAGAATCGCCGCTTCATAACGACCTCCTCTACGCACAGTACATTGATGCCATGACCGCCAACAAGTTCGCTTCCGTGGCTGACCGCACACGAGGAGAGTATATGGCCCGCAATCTGCGCAAGAATCTGCCAGGCTCCGTGGCCGCCGACTTCCAGTATACGGACCGCAACGGAGCTACGCACAGCATGCATTCCTTCAACGCCACATACACCCTACTCTACTTCTACGACCCTGACTGCGACCATTGTCAGGAGGTGAAGGCGGAGCTTGCGGATATGCCACAGCTGAAGGAAGGCTCCACCTTCCGCGTCCTCGCCATCTTCCCGTACGACGACGCAGAAAGATGGAAGAGGGTAAAGCCCGACTTCCCCGCCTCATGGACGGACGGAGTTAGCCCAGAAGGAAAAATAACAACCGACGACATCTACTACATAAAGACAATGCCGTCGCTGTATCTGCTGGACAGTGAAAAACGAGTGATACTGAAAAATCCGGATATAAAGCTGCTGAAAGAAACTTTAAGTCAGTTGAGAGTTAAGGGTTGAGGGTTGAGAGTTGTGGATAATTGAGAGTTGAAGGTTGAGAGTTGAGAATTGAGAGTTGAGAGTTATGATATGTTTATAATTAGTATGACCTTTCTGCTAATCATAACTCTCATCTCTAAACTCTCAACTCTAAACTAAATTTAATAAGCTTCCCTGTACTTATTCTCGTCCTTATCCTCAAGCATTGAGAGATAGCTCTGATATCGTGAAGCGGCGATGTAATGTTCTTCCACGGCCTTGAGCACCGCGCAACCCGGCTCGTGTGTGTGGGTACAGTTGGAGAATCGGCATTCCTTTGAAAAGTGGAAGATGTCCTTAAAATAGCTTGTCAGTTCCTCCGGCTCAATGTCGAAGGTACCGAAACCCTTTATTCCCGGCGTGTCTATCAGCCATCCCCCTTCGGGAAGCTGCAACATTTCGGAGAATGTTGTGGTGTGCATACCTGTGTTGTGTGCATCGCTGATCTCAGATGTGCGCAGGTTGGCATCGGGCAGAATATGATTGATGAATGTGGACTTGCCCACGCCGCTGTTGCCGCTGAGAAGCGTAATCTTGTCCTTGAGCAAAGGCTTGATGGCGTCCATGCCCATACCCGTAGTGGCAGACACTGCCACACACTTGTAGCCGACGGTCTCATAGAGCTTCATCATCATCTCCTGATAATGGCGCTCCTCGTCGGAAAGGATGTCCGTCTTGTTGAAGACGAGCACCATCGGCACACTGTAAGCCTCAGCCGTGGCGAGGAAGCGGTCTATGAAGATGGTGCTGGTCTGCGGATAGTTGACGGTGACGATAAGGAACGCCTGGTCCACGTTGGCTGCGATGATATGGCTCTGCTTGCTGAGATTCTGCGACTTGCGTATGATGTAGTTGCGGCGGTCGCAGATGGAAGAGATAAACGCCGTGCCCTCCTGATTGAGGATTATCTCCACACGGTCGCCCACAGCCACCGGATTGGTGCTGCGTATGCCCTTGAGGCGGAAGTTGCCCTTTATCTTACAGTCCACGTTCTTGCCCTCGTCGGTGCGGACCGTATACCAACTGCCGGTGTTCTTTATTACTATTCCTTGCATCTATTAAAAGTAAAAAAAAAGCAAAAAGGTAAAAGAGTATAAAGAGGCAGCCTGCTTTACTCTTTTACCTTTTCTTATTATACAGTCATAATTTCCTTCTGCTTTGCAGCGAGGAGTTCCTCCACCTTCTTCACGAACTTGTCGTGAATCTTCTGGAGCTCGTTCTCAGCGTCCTTCTCAAGGTCTTCTGAAAGTCCGTCCTTGATGGCCTTCTTCAGCTTGTCCTTTGTCTCCTGACGTGCGTTGCGGATTTCCACCTTTGTGCGCTCGCCAATCTTGTTACACTGCTTTACGAGATCCTTACGACGCTCCTCGGTCGGCTGCGGAATGCCGAGACGGATAATCTCGCCGTTGTTCTCAGGTGTGATGCCTACATCGCTGTCCATGATGGCTTTCTCGATGTCGCGAATCTGCTTCTTGTCGAAAGGACGGATGGCGATGGTACGCGGATCGGGAACGGTGACATTGGCTACCTGGTTGAGCGGAACCATAGAGCCCCACGAGCTAACGCGAACGCCGTCGAGGATTGCCACATTGGCACGGCCGGCGCGGATACGAGCCAGCTGCTCCTCAAGGTACATGGCTCCCATCTCCATGCGCTCCTCGGCACTGCTAAGAGTTTCTTTAACGTCTATCATAATTATTTTAGTATTAGTTTCAAAAAACACAGGTTTCTGAATTCATTTTGCAAATTTAATCAAAATACTTGACAATGCACAACATTATAAGGCAAAATACTATGCAGAGAGTATTGATTTAGGAAGGAAAAAGGATAGGAAAGTTTGGAATATTCGAAATATTTGCTAATTTTGCAATCTATGGATGATCGTGTATTGCGTGAATTGCCGCCGCTGCTCGAAAATGACTTTATGTACGTGGCGGACAGGCGAAAGAAAGAATTCACTTACCCCATACACAAGCACGAGGTATTCGAGCTTAACTATGTGGAGAACGGGGAGGGTGTGTTGCGTATTGTCGGAGACAGCTCGGAGACAATAGGCAATCGTGAGTTGGTGCTCATAACAAGCCCCGACCTGGAGCACGTGTGGGCGCAAGGAACGTGCCACAGCGAGGAGATACGCGAGATAACCATACAGTTCTTCTTCGACTTCAACAGTTCGTCAAGCCTCTTCTGTCGCACCCCGATGTTGCCCATCAAGCATTTGTTTGAGAAGGCACGCAAGGGAGTGGCGTTTACGCCCGAAGCCATTGAGGAGGTCTATCCGCTGCTCAATTCACTGTCAACCAAGAAGGACAAGTTTTATTCCGTCATTGACTTCCTCACCATTATTTACAAGCTTTCGCTTGCCGACGGCACACGCGAGCTTGCCACGTCGTCGTTTGCGAAAGTGGACGTCGACAGCGACAGCCGTCGTATATTAAAGGTGAAGGACTATATCAGCAAGCACTTCACTGAGGAGATTCGCCTTGCCGAACTTGCTGACCTCGTGGGCATGTCGCCTACGTCGTTCAGCCGCTTCTTCAAGCTCCGCTCCGGCAAGACGCTTAGCGACTACATCGTGGAGATGCGCCTTGGCGTGGCTGCCAGACAGCTTGTGGACACGACGAACAGCATCAGCGAGATATGCTATGGCTGCGGATTCAACACGCTCAGCAACTTCAACCGCCTTTTCCGCAAGTATAAAGGCTGTAGCCCAACGGAGTTTCGCGAGAAATACTTCAAGACGAAGGTTATCGTGTAAGGCGCTGATACTGGAACGAAGCTGATATAGCATAACCCTGATAATGACAGAATACTGCAAGAATGTGTCAGACATAGACAAGATAATGCAAACTGCTTTAGCAAAGTATAAGTAACTTTGCATACATGAATAGCTAAAAACAAAACAACAATCTTACTCAATAACAAATATGGGAAAAAACAGCAAATGCCTGGCTCTTTCGGCCTTGGCATTGACGATGTTCTATGGCACAATGAATGCCGAGAACTACAGTTTGTCAACTCCTAAGACATCGCTCGTGGTGGACGCCACCAAGGGCGGAGCTTTCAAGTTTGTGTATTACGGCGACAAGCTGGCTGCAGCCGACATCGCCACTTTGCAGGCTGGAGGCACAGCAGGCAAGGACGCTTATCCTGTGTACGGACTCATAGGCGCTTCGGAAGCTGCGCTCTCCGTGCGCCACGCTGACGGCAACATGACGCTGCAGATGGACGTGGCTGACATCACCGAACAGGCTGAGAAGAACGCCAAGGTGCTGAAGGTGAAGCTCAAGGACCGCGTCTATCCGTTCTACGTTACGGTCTGCTATCGTGCTTATAATGACGTGGACATCATTGAGATGTGGACCGAGATAAACAACGGCGAGAAGACCACGGTGACTCTCTCACAGTTCGATTCGGCTTATCTCCCCATCCGTCGCGGCAACGTATGGATGTCACACTTCTACGGTTCGTGGGCTAACGAGGCACAACTCTCAGAGGAAGAACTCAAGCCCGGCACCTTCGTAGTGGAGAACCGCGACGGCACACGCAACGCTCACACTTCGCACGGCGAGGTGATGTTCTCGCTTGACGGCAAGGGTCAGGAGAATACGGGACGCGTCATCGGTGCTGCCATCTGCTATTCGGGCAACTATAAGCTGCGTGCCGTGACAGACGACTCGGAGTATCATCAGTTCTTCGCCGGCATTGACGAATACAACTCGGAGTATCACTTGGCTAAGGGCGAGACCTTCACCACTCCCGTCACAGCCTTCTCATACAGCAAGGAGGGTCTGAGCGGAGTGAGCCGCAACTTCCATCGCTGGGGACGGGAATATAAGCTGATGAACGGCAATCGCGAACGCAAGATATTGCTCAACTCATGGGAGGGTGTCTACCTTAACATCAAGGAGCCTGAAATGGCGCAGATGATGGCAGACATCAAGTCGATGGGTGGCGAGCTCTTCGTCATGGACGACGGATGGTTCGGCGGCAAGTATAAGCGCAGCATCGACAATTGTGCGCTCGGCGACTGGGTGGTGGACAAGGAGAAGCTGCCACACGGCATCGAGGGTCTGCTCGCTGAAGCAAAGAAGCAGGGCATCAAGTTCGGCATCTGGCTGGAGCCGGAGATGTCGAACACCAAGAGCGAACTCTTCGAGAAGCATCCAGAATGGGTGATAAAGGCTCCGAAGCGCGACCTCCAGTGCGGACGCGGCGGCACACAGGTGGTGCTCGACCTCAGCAATCCCAAGGTGCAGGACTTCGTGTTCTCCATCGTTGACGACATGATGACCAAGTACCCGGAGATTGACTACATCAAGTGGGACGCCAACATGAACATCTCCAACCACGGATCGCAGTATCTTACTGCCAACAATCAGAGCCATCTTTACATTGAGTATCACCGTGGTTTAGAGAAGGTATTGCAGCGCATCCGTGCCAAATACCCCGACCTCACCATCCAGGACTGCGCTTCTGGTGGCGGACGTGTCAACTGGGGCACTCTCCCCTACTTCGACGAGTTCTGGACCAGTGACAATACTGACGCCCTTCAGCGCGTATATATGCAGTGGGGAACATCTTACTTCTTCCCTGCCATCGCCATGGCATCCCACATCTCCAACGCCCCCAACCATCAGACAGCCCGCACCGTGCCATTGAAGTATCGCACCGACGTGGCTATGAGCGGACGCCTCGGTATGGAGATTCAGCCTAAGGTGCTCAGCGAAGCCGACAAGGACCAGTGCCGCAAAGCCATCGCCGACTATAAGCGCATCCGTCCTATCGTACAGTTCGGCGACCTTTATCGCCTGCAGTCGCCCTATGAGAAGAAAGGTGTGGCTTCGCTCATGTACGTGACCGAAGCCAAGGAAAAGGCTGTGTTCTTCTGGTGGAAGACCGAGTCGTTCTGCAATCAGCATCTGCCGCGCATCCCGATGGCAGGTCTCAACCCGCAGAAGCGCTATCGCATCACCGAGCTAAACCGCATCGACAACAATCCGCTCGCCTTTGAAGGCAAGGATTTCTCAGGCGAATATCTCATGCAGAACGGCCTTGAGATACCTTACAACCACAACGCCGACTGGGGCAAAACCAACGAATGGGCAAGCCGCGTGCTGCTCCTCGAAGAGGTTAAATAACAGTCAGTCTTAATGCTCTTCATGTAAACAAAGTATCAGTTTACATGAAGAGCATTTTTTATTACTTACATTTTAATATATATACATTATATGCGTTTGTCATAATTGTGTAATACTATGTCAAAATAGTGTTAATACGATTGCAGGTATTGATGTAACTTTGCAAACGTAAACAAAGCCATAAACCCATATAACAATAAAAACATATGAAAACAATAGGTCGTTCAAGACTTTCTTGCAATGTTAATTCAGTAACAACTTTATATAAACCCTTTAATTAGATCCCTAATGAAGAAATTAGTGATTCTTTGTATGGCTGCTTCTATGAGCAGCAGCCTCGCTTTCGCACAATCGAAGGTTACGGGTGTCGTCAAGGACGGAACCGGTGAGCCCATCATTGGAGCGAGCGTATCAGTTAAGGGGGCACAAGGAGTTGGCGCTGTTACCGACATTGACGGTAACTTCACGCTTACAGTGCCTTCAGGGAAAAAACAACTTCTGGTGAGTTACATCGGCTTCACTCCTCAGACCATTGACGTAACGGGCAAGAATACGTTCGAGATCGTACTGAAAGAAGACAACCAGACTCTTAATGAGGTGGTGGTTGTGGGATACGGTACGATGAAGAAGAGCGACCTCGCCGGAGCCACTGGTTCAATGGACGAGAAGAAGATGAAAGGCTCCATCATCACCAACCTTGACCAGTCGCTTGGCGGTCGTGTGGCAGGTGTAACGTCAATGGCTACCTCTGGTGCTCCTGGTTCATCAACATCTATTCGCGTGCGTGGTCAGGCTACTATCAACGCAGGTGCCGAACCTTTGTACGTTGTGGACGGTGTAATCTGGAACAACTCCAACACATCTGGTTCTTCTGTAGGTCTTGGTGACGCTCTTGGTAACGGTTCGGTGTCCACCGTGTCTCCTCTTTCCTCACTCAACCCGTCCGACATCGTAAGCATGGAAGTGCTGAAGGACGCTTCCGCCACTGCCATCTATGGTGCACAGGGCTCCAACGGTGTTGTGCTTATCACCACAAAGCGCGGTAAGGCAGGCGAAGCTAAGTTTACGTACGACGGTATGGTGGCATGGCAGCGTCAGGGAAAGCGCATCGACATGCTCAACCTCCGCGAGTTTGCAGAGTATTACAACGACATGTCGTCGCAGGGTATGGTCTTCAAGGACGACCGTTTCAGCGACCCTTCGGTCCTCGGTAAGGGAACCAACTGGCAGGACGCTATCTTCCGCACAGCCCTTCAGCATCAGCATCAGGTGAGCGCCCAGGGTGGTACGGATAAGGTGAAGTACTATGTTTCGGGCAACTACATGGACCAGGACGGTACCATTATCGGCTCGGAGTTTAAGCGTTACGGTGCCCGTGTCAACCTCGACTCACAGCTTAAGTCATGGTTGAAGCTCGGTCTTAGCGCCAACTACAGCAACACCGACCAGCGCCTCCTTAAGGCAGACCAGGAAAACGGTGTCATCACCTACGCCCTGACCACACGTCCTGACATTCCTATCTATGACATCAACGGCGGCTATACGTCAATCTCACAGCAGGGAGTGACCAATCCTAACCCGGTGGCTCTCGCCCTTATGGACGACATTCTCTACAAGCAGAACCTCCTCACCGGTAACGTCTTCGCAGAGGTCACTCCGATAAAGAACCTCGTATGGCACACCGAGATAGGTTATTCGTTCAACTGGGACCGCGGCGAAGTGTTTAATCCTACCGTCAACCTCGGCACATGGACACGTTCTAAGAACTACAGCTCCATTCAGAAGTCAACCGGTTCGTTCGTCCAGTTCAAGAACTACCTTACTTACAGCGGATCGTTCGGCAAGCACAGCTTCACGGCGATGCTCGGTCAGGAGTGCTGGAAGAGCAAGTGGGACAACGCTCGCACAGAGGCTCAGGACCTGCCTACCAACACTGTTCACAACCCGTCACTCGGCGATCCTTCCACATTCAAGATCAGCAACGGCTTCGGAACATCGGCTATGGCATCGTTCTTCACTCGCGAGACCTACAACTACGATGACCGTTACCTCCTTACTTACACGTTCCGTCGCGACGGTAGCTCAAACTTCGGACCCGACAACCGCTGGGGTTCGTTCCATTCTGTAGCAGGTGCATGGCGCTTCTCCAACGAGGAGTTCGTCCGCAAGTTCGCAGGCAAGTGGCTCTCCAACGGTAAGTTGCGTCTCGGCTGGGGTCAGACCGGTAACTCCAACATCGGCAGCGGCAAGTGGTCGTCAGACATGTCATCCATCGGCACCGGCCTCGGAACAGCATATCGTCCTCTGCGCATTGCCAACCTCAACGTACACTGGGAGAAGCAGGAGCAGACCAACATCGGTCTTGACCTCGGACTCTTCCACGACAAACTCGGCATTACGGTGGACGTATATAAGAAGACATCTAAGGATATGCTTATGCCGATGCAGCTTCCTTCATACATGGGAACATCGGGCAACACAAGTTCTGCCCTCGCTGCACCTTTCGGCAACTTCGGTTCCATCGAGAACAAGGGTCTTGAGCTTACCATCAACGCTCACCCCATCAGCACGAAGAACTTCTCTTGGGATTCAGAGTTCGAGATTTCTTGGAACAAGAACAAGCTCACCAAGCTCTCCGGCACCAGCTCGGCTGCCATCCTTGGCGTAGGCCAGTGGAACGACGTAGTATCGAAGAGTGACGTCGGTCAGCCTCTGTTCCAGTTCTACGGTTATGTCACAGACGGCGTCTACACATCTTACGAGGACATCGAGAAGTCGCCGAAACCGGTATCTTACGGTGGCTCTGACGGATATAACAAGTACAACACCGTATGGGTGGGCGACGTGAAATACAAGGACATCTCAGGTCCTGACGGCAAGCCCGACGGCAAGATTGACGAGAACGACCGTACATACATCGGCAACCCGATGCCTAAGTATACCTTCGGATGGACCAATACCTTCCGCTACAAGGACTTCGACCTCACCATCTTTGTGAACGGCTCGGTCGGCAACAAGGTATACAACTACATCCGCATGAAGCTCGACGCCATGAAGTCAGTATGGCAGAACCAGTCTTCCACAGTGCTCGGACGCTCACATATCACAGCCATCGACCCCAACAAGGACTACTCTAACGGCTATAAGGGTCATAACGCCAACGTGGTGTATCACTGGTATGACGACATCGACAACGTGCAGGTCACCAATCCCACAAGCATTCCGGCAGCACACCTCAACGACCCGAACGAGAACACACGCGTCAGCGACCGCTACATCGAGAACGGCAGCTATCTCCGTGTGAAGAACATCACGCTCGGCTACACCTTCCCGAAACAGTGGATAAAGCACATCGGACTGGAGAACCTGCGACTCTCTTGCAACATCCAGAACCTTTGGACCATCACCGGCTACAAGGGTTACGACCCGGAAATCGGTGCTTCCACATCGGATATGAACGGTTATGTGTACGGACTCGACAACGGTCGCTATCCTTCGCCGACAGTCTATTCGTTCGGTCTTAACGTTACATTCTAAAAAAAGCAGCAGAACAATGAAAAAAATAAATTTCAAGACTTTAGCATGTGCAGCCTTGATGTCGGCAGCCCTGTCGTCATGCAGCGACTATCTCGACTGCCCGACGGAGGACTCATACAATACGTCAAGCTACTATAAGGACGCTGCACAGTGTCGCGCCGGCGTCAACTATCTCTACAACTCGCCGTGGTACGACTTCCAGCGCGGTTTCTTCAAGGTGGGTGAGATTCTCTCAGGCAACTATTACTGGGGATCGTCGCCTTACCTCAACTTCACGCTGAACGGTTCGGACGAGGACCTCGCCAACATGAGTGCGTCGCTCTGGGCTGTCAACACACACGCCACCACCGTGTATGACAACCTCAAGAACGCCACCGGTGCTCCTGAAGACGTCAAGAGAGCCTGCATGGGTGAGGCTCTGACATGGAAGGCTTTCGCCTACTTCTACCTTGTACGTTCGTTCGGCAGTGTGCCTATCATCCACAGCCCTATCGACGTGATCAACTCACAGAAGGCAACAAGCCTTCACAAGGCTAAGATAAGCAACGTCTACGACTATATTATTAAGGTGCTTGAGGAGGCCATCACGCTTCTTCCTGAGCGCGATGAGACCGGCAAGGGTCGCCTCGACAAATACTGCGCAGAGGCTCTGCTCGCAAAGGTGTACCTTACAAAGTCAGGATTCTCCGAGGAGCACACCAAGTATAACACCGGTACGTACAGCTACATCACCTGCACCGCCCACCAGCGCAATCAGGCTGACCTCGACAAGGCAGCAGAGTATGCTCTCGACGTCATCGAGCACAGCGGACGCTCTCTTGAGCCTGTCTATTCTGACCTCTTCCGTGGCGACCACAATGTCTGCAGCGAGAACATGATTTCTTGGGCATGGAGCACACAGGGCAACTGGACAATGCAGAACTCACTGCAGTGCGACCTTGGCATGAAGGGCTTCGATGAGTACGGCGACAACTGGGGACAGTATTGCGGTCCGTCCATTGACCTTCAGGACGCTTTCGGTGAGAACGCTCTCAGCCCCAACCGCATGAACATCGACGACCGCCGCAAGGCCACGATGATGCTCCCGGGCGACCAGTATGAATACTTCTATTCTGACTGCGGCGGCTTCGACTATCTGAAGTTCCTCTACAACGGATATCCCGACCACAAGTCAGGCGGTGAGCTCTACTGTCCGACTGGTGCAGCTGCCGTCAAGCATCTCTACGGCGACAACGCTGACCACATCAAGTACTTCCAGACGGCTGCCGGCGTGCAGAAGTCAGCTTTGTGGACACACATCCTTCGTCTGGCTGACGTCTACCTTATCTATTGCGAGGCAAAGATCGGCAACAACGGAACGACAACGGACCCGAAGGCTTGCAATCTCTTCTATCAGGTTCGTCACCGCTCTGTAAAGAGCTACGACAAGGACCCCTCTTCTCTCTCTTGGGAGGATGTATGGAAGGAGCGCCGCCTGGAGTTGGCATGCGAGGGCGACCGCTGGTACGACTTCGTACGCCGCTACTACTACGACCCGCAGGGTGCCATCAACGAGGTGAAGTCGCAGCGCCGCAACGGATATAACAATCAGGACGCACTGGACGAGCTTTACAAGAACTACTATGAGAACGGAACATGGACAGTACCTTCTACGCTCATTTACGATACGTCGACGGCTGCCCCGAACGTCACAGACCGTAGCTTCACACTGCCGCTCCCGTCATCAGACGTTATCTTCAACCCGCTGCTCATGGAAGCTCCGGAGGAATACGATTTAAGTGGTATAACCTTCTAACAAAACACCTATTATGAAACTCAATAATAAATTCAACAGCATAATGCTGGCGCTGCTTGCCTCTTGCTCAGGTCTTGCCCTGCAGTCATGTGAGGACGAGCCCGACAAGTTCGAGCTTACCAGCGGCAAGCCGACTGTCTTCTACATCCGCCCCGCAAACGTAGAGGCTAAGGATAGTCTGCTGACATCAGCGGCTCCGTCGAAGACAATATGCATCGTCGGCAAGAACCTCACGAGCATCTCGGAGATGTTCTTTAACGACCAGAGCACCATCCTCAACACGAGCTACATCACAGACAACACCATGATTGTGGACGTGCCGAAGGAAATCCCTAACCGCGTGACCGACAAGATCTATATGGTGACATCCAAGAAGGACACCGTCACATACGACTTCCACGTCACCATCCCTGCTCCTGTCGTTGACGCCATGTCATGCGAGTTTGCCAAAGCAGGTGATGAAGTCACCGTATCGGGCAACTATCTCATCGACGATCCCTCGGTGCCCATCACCGTGACGCTGCCTGACGGACAGACAGTGAAGGACTTCACGAAGAAGACACGCACCACGCTTACGTTCGTAATGCCTGACTGCCAGAAGGAAGGTCCGCTGACCGTTACGTCGGTTTACGGCAAGACAGCGTCAAAGTTCCATTACCTCGAAAGTCGCGGCATCCTCTTCGACTTCGACGGCAAGACCGGACTTGGCAACCACGGATGGCACGCTACCACCATCACTGAGGACGAGACCTCAATTACCGGCAAGTTCCTCCAGTTTGGTGACGGCATGACTGCTCTCGACGACGACACATGGTCAGAGGGCACATTCTCATTCGAGTACTGGCCTGGCGAGTGGACCACTCCCGTCTCGTACATCAAGGGACAGAGCGAACCTCTTACCGATCTCGTCGACTTCACCAACTACCAGAAGATGGCATTCAAGTTTGAGGTTTACGTTCCGACAAGCAATCCTTGGTCGAACCTCGCTATGCAGATTATCCCGAGCGCACTTACTGACGTAACCTGCACCGGTGCCGGCGTGGATGTCTATGGCAACAATGTTCCGGGAGCCAACACCACATACTTCCAGAACGACGTACTGCCACGCGCTCTCTGGCGTCCTTGGCAGGAAACGGGAAGCTACGACACCGGCGGCAAGTGGGTGACAGTGACCATCCCGATGGAGGACATCAAGTACGGTATGACTGGTGTGGCTGCCACTGGCACGCTCTCAGCCAAGTCGTTCGCCGGACTCGAGCTCTTCGTAATGGGCGGCGGCATCACGGGCAAGACATGCAAGCCGATCATCAAGATTGACAACATCCGTGCGGTTCCTATCAAGTAAACCTAATAAAACTTCAAGACAATGAAAAGATATTTCAATGTATTCATGCTTGCAGTGGTGGCCCTTTTAGGGCTGTCGCTGACAGCCTGCGACAACGACGACCTCAACACCGACCAGTATGGTTCGGATGTAAGGGTGCAGGCTTTCGGTCCGTGTCCGGTGCTGCGTGGAGGTACGCTGTTCTTCTACGGATCCAACCTCGACCAGATAAAGGAGATTGATCTTCCGGGCGCTGACGCCATCACATCCATCGAGGTGATTGAGCGCGGTCGTCACAGCAAGATATCCATCCAGGTGCCTGCAGAGAAGTGCGATACGGGCATCGTGGTGCTCAAGACACAGAAGGGTGGCGAGATTCGCACACTCACTCCCATCACTTACCGCGAGGACATCAAGCTCCAGGGCTTCTACGTAGGTTCTGAGGGCAATCTCTCAGGCAAGCCGGGCGACGAGCTTACCATCAAGGGTGACTACCTCAACCTCATGCACGGCGTAATCTTCGCCGAGAACGACACCGTCAAGGAGGAAGCTTTCCTCTCTCACGACCGTTACACCATCGTGGTTCGCATTCCTGAGGCTGCCCGCACTGGCGTCATCAAGCTTACCGACCTCGCCGAAGAACCTGCAGTTCTTGAGTCGGAGGAAGCGCTGGACGTTAAGGGTGCCACCGTGGAGAGTCTCACTCCAGCCAAGCCTAAGGCTGGTCAGAGCGTAACAGTAAAGGGTGCGATGATGCAGCTTGTGGACGCCGTGAAGCTTCAGGGCGCCACAGTCAAGGCTGACGCTTTCACATCTCAGCGCAGCGACCAGATTGTCTTCACACTCCCTGCCGAGGCAACAGACGGCGAGGTGATGCTTCTCCTCAAGTCGGGCGTAGAGGTTCCGGCTGGCAGCATCCAGACTGTCGTTCCCACCAACCTCAGCGCAGCTCCTTCTCCCGTCAAGAACGGTGCTACGCTTACCATCACAGGCAACGACCTTGACCTCATCACCAGCGTGGCATTCCCCGTTGCAGACGGCAACGTCGAAGCAGAGATTTCATCTCAGAGCGCCAGCGAGCTGAAGGTTAAGGTGCCGGAGACAGCACAAAGCGGCAACCTCACACTCTCTCTCGCCAACGGCAAGACAGTCGCTGTGGCTTGCGTCATCAAGGCTTCTACCATCACAGCCCTCTCACCTGAGAGCCTCATGGCTGGCGAACAGCTTGTCATCCGCGGCACCGACCTCGACCTCGTGGCTTCCATCACCTTCCCCGTTGACCAGACCATCGAGGCTAAGGACATGAAAGTTACGGCTCAGGCCATCGTCCTCAATGTTCCTTCTGGAGCAGCTGGCACTGGCTTCGTACTCAATCTCAAGAACGGCACAAAGGTGGAGAACAAGACTCTCGTAATCCGTCCTTCCACCAACCCGACACTGACAAATGCTCCTTCCGGCCACCCGGGCAAGAGCGTAACCATCGAGGGTGCTAACTATAATAGCGTGGAAGCCATCTACATCGGCTCGACAAAGGTGGTGAAGATCACAGAACGCTCTGACTCGAAGATGACCTTCGTCATTCCTGAGACTGTTGCGGCTGGCGAACACGACCTCATCCTCAAGACTTCTGACGGCGGCAGCTTCAACGTAGGCAAGATTACTGTCGTTCCTAACGAGATGGACATCACAGCCAACTGCGTTAAGCAGGACGACCAGAACACTCAGATGTCATTCCCCGTCACACTGACATGGGACGACAACGGACGCTTCCGCATCCAGCGCAACGCTCCGGTGGACCTCACCAAGATGATATGGACAGCGGGCAAGTCGAAGATCAAGTTCTACGTTTCGTCTGCAGGTCAGCTGCAGTTCAACGATGCCAACTGGAGCGAACAAGGCACGTTCACAGCTGCTGAGGGCGACAAGGTGGTTGAGGTGGTTCTCACCCAAACCATGATTGACTGGCTTACAGGTGCTCAGAGCGACGGATGGAGCAATTCAGCATTCATCATCCAGGGCTCAGGCCTGACCATCACTAAGATAACACTCGTTCCGTAAGGAATTTCTCTCTTAATGTTGGAGGATGCGGCAGGGATGCCGCATCCTCCAACACACCCAACCTAAACCCTGAAACTTATGAAGAAAACATTACTTTCCATCGCCCTTGCCATTGGCTTCGCAGCTTCAGCATCGGCAGAAAACGAGGCTCTCTGCCTCAAGATGAAGGACGGAACGGTCCATTCTTTTCTCCTCAACGAGAAACCCATAATAACAATGGGCGACGGCAAGCTGAACGTTGCCACCGACATGACCACAGCCACATACAGTCTTTACGACGTACGTGAGTATGTGTTCGGCACCGCTTCCACAGCCATCAACGGCGTAAGCACCTCAGCTGACTTCTCTCGCAACGGCGACAACATCGTGTTCCACGGTGTAGACGCGAAGAATGTTGCGATTTATACCGCCAATGGCGCTGCCGTAAACGCAGCTGTCGTAAACGACGGTACGGGCACTACGGTGTCTATGACAAGCCTTCCGGGCGGCGTGTATATAATAAAAGCATCGGGAATATCCATTAAGGTTAACAAGAAATAATAAAGCTGACAATAATATGAAACTACATACAAGCCATATTCTCTCTTCTCTCTTCCTTGGCATAGCTCTCACGTCTGCCGCGCCGGGAATGGCTCAGACTGACGCCGACTCCGTATTCATCTACTATAAGGACGGCACTACGGTGGACAAGTATGCCTGTAAAGAGATTGTGAAGATGGCACACGACCAGAACAAGACGGAGATCTATACGGACCTTCTCGGCGCTGACATTCCTCTTAGCGAAACGCAGAACAGCGACATCGAAAGAGTGGTGTTCAAGTTTGCCAACGACGACAACGTCTCGGTGGACATCAACGACGTGAAATTGGCTGACAAGAACGCCAGCGACGCCACGAAGATTCTCTACGCCTACATGAAGTATTACTACGGCAAGAAAATCATCACGTCCGCTATGGCAAATGTCAACTGGAACACGACGGGAGCCGAGAACGTGAAGAAGATAACGGGCACTTATCCTGCCATCAACTGCTATGACTACATCCACATTCCTTTCGACGGCAGATGGGTGAACTATTCGGACATCACTCCCGTAAGCGACTGGGCTAAGAAGGGCGGCGTGGTGTCGCTGATGTGGCACTTCAACGTACCTGCCAGCGAGGCGGACTTCAACGCCGGCAACTACGACAACCTCACCTGCTCGCCTGACAAGACCACGTGGGACATGGACAACATCTGGAAGGACGGTTCGTGGGAGAACAAGTGGTTCTGGGACCAAATGGACAAGGTGGCGGACAACATCCTCAAGCTGCAGGACGACGGCATCGTGGCTCTGTGGCGACCCTTCCATGAGGCTTCGGGCAACATGCTCAACTCGCAGGGCTGGACTCCCTCAGCTTGGTTCTGGTGGGGCAGCAAGGGCGGCGAGACATACAAGAAGCTCTGGGCAACAATGAAGAACTACTTTGAGCAGCGCGGCATTCATAACCTCATCTGGATTTGGACGGGTACGGCTAAGACCGAAACCAACAACAGCGACGAGAGCTATTATCCCGGTGACGACATGGTGGACATCGTTGGTGCTGACTGCTACGGCTCGTCAGTAAGCGAGCTGAAGGTGCAGTACGACGGACTCGCCAAGCTCTATCCCTCCAAGATGATAACGCTGGCTGAGTGTGGCAACCTCACATCGGACAACGGATCGGCTACAACCATAACAAAGAAGATGCCCAGCATCTCGGAAATGTGGAACGCTGGAGCCAAATTCCTCTACTTCATGCCTTGGTACGACTATTACTTCGAGGACGGAAAGGCTGACAACAGCAACATGTTCTCCGCCGACTATTGGAAGGACGCTATGAAGATGGAGAGCGTTACAAGAAGTAATTGGGGGAAGAAGTAGGCTGAACGGTAGCTCACACCAAATGACACACACGACACAAACATTATGAAACGTCTAACATACATAATACTATTGGCTGTCATTCTCGCCTCTTGCACGAAAGGCAAGAAGACGTATGACGAGATAGGGGAAAGCGGACTGACCACCAGAACGGAGAATCTGAAGCAGAACCTGCTCGCCTACGAGGAACAAGGAGCTATGCTCGGACAGATGTATGCCACGGCTGAGGGCATCGGATGGCAGGCTGACTCGTGCCGCAGCGACCTCAATGAGGTGACGGGCGACCGACCTGCTGTCATAGGCTACGAGCTGGCAGGCATCGAGAGCGGACGCAAGCAGAACACTGACGGCATCGACACTACGCTTATCCGACGCACAGCCATTGAGTTTATGCACACGCAGGGACTCACTGTTATGCTCTGGACGGCTCCCAATCCTGGCGACAACGCCTTGGAGAAAGAATCTGCTGCCAACGAACGCCTGAAGGCATGGACGCTGAAGATAGCCCGGTTTCTCGGTTCGCTGCATGACGACTACGGCATAAAGCTCCCCACACTCGTCTATCTCTATCCCTCGGGCACGGGCAAGTGGTATGACCGCCTCTCTGCCAAAGACTATCGTAAGCTCTACGCACAGACCGTCAGCTGGCTGCGTGACGAGGGAGAAACCACGAATGCTGTGTTCGGATTCAGCAATGCTGCCGTCACAGGCACAGCAGAGGATTTCATGGAGCGTTGCCCCGAAGACGATGTCTGCTGCGTGCAACTGATGTGGCTCTCGTCTGACGCCGACAGTTACGCCCATAACCTGCAGAGCATGGCACGTCAGCTCTCGGCTTACTGCTCGTCCACGATGAAGCCGTTCGGCATCTACACAGGACTGAAAGGTCTCGGCGATGACGAGGAGTTCTGGACGAAGAGTCTGCTGCCTGTGTTGGAACAGTGCCGACTGAGCTATCTGATGCTCGGACGAAACCACGGCGACTTCACGCAAGCCGACTTCTGCGGACCTTACCCCGGCAACAAGACCACTGGAGACTTTATGCGTCTTTACAACAGCAATCGCACCGTCATGGCGAAGAAGCTTAACGGACTGTGGCTCAAAAGGGAGAATAGCTAACGCAACACCTAAATAAAAAAATCATTACTTCATTTCTGAACAATAACATGAAACGATTATTCATCATCCTCTGCCTCCTCGCAGGCATCAGCGGCATATCTGTGAATGCACAGATACGTGGCAACAACATCGTAGTGACCGTCACACCAGACCACAAGGACTGGAACTACAAGACGGGCGAGACAGCCAAATTCAAGGTTGCAGTGCTCCGTTCGGGCACACTCCTTGACAACGTGAAGGTGGACTATGAGGCTGGTCCTGAGATGTATCCCTCTGTAAAGAAGCAGGGCGTAACGCTCAAGGACGGCACCATGACGTGGAACGGCACGATGAAGCAGCCGGGATTTTATCGTCTGAAGGTCACGGCTCACGTCGGCGACAAGACATACGACGGCCTCTGCACAGCTGCCTTCTCACCCGAGAAGATTCAGCCCACAACCATAAATCCTAAGGACTTCGACGAATTCTGGCAGAAGACGCTTGCTGAGGCACGTCAGACAAGCCTCAACCCCACCCGACGTCTCCTCCCCGAGCGCTGCACAGAGAAGGTGAACGTCTATGAGGTGAGCTTCCAGAACATGCGCTGGGGCAGCCGCACCTACGGCATTCTCTGTGTGCCTGTCAAGCCGGGCAAGTATCCTGCACTGCTTCGTGTGCCTGGTGCTGGCGTACGCCCATACAACGGCGACATCTGGACAGCAGAGCAGGGAGCCATCACTCTTGAGATTGGTATTCATGGAGTTCCCGTGACAATGCCACAGCAGGTTTACGACGACATGTTCAACGGATGTCTGAACGGCTACTGGGACTATAATATGAACGATCGCGACAACTGCTATTACAAGCGTGTATTCGTTGGAGCCGTGCGCTCTATCGACTATATTGCGTCGCTTCCAGAATGGAACGGCACGTCACTTGGCGTTACTGGCAGTTCGCAGGGCGGCATGCTCTCGCTCGTTTGTGCCGCTCTTGACAAGCGCGTCACATTCTACGGAGCCGTACACGCCGCCATGTGCGACCATACGGCATCACTCAAAGGCGTGGCTTGCGGTTGGCCTCACTACTTCTATTGGAACCCGAAGCATGCTGATCAGAAAAAGATAGAGACTTCTCGCTATTACGACGGCGTAAACTTCGCCCGCCGCATAACCTGTCCGGGATGGTTCTCGTTCGGATATAACGACGACGTGGTGCCGCCGACTACGGCTTACGCCACATACAATACAGTCACTGCTCCGAAGGAACTCCATCCCTACCAGCAGACCGGACACTACTGGTATCAGGAACAGTGGGACGAGTGGGAAACATGGATTCTTAAACAAATGGGACTTCGATAAACATGAACAAGATACTCGCAACAGCATTAATAACTCTAACATCGATCACCATGACCGCTAAAGACAGTACCAAGCATCTCTTATACAAGGACCCGAAGGCTCCCATTGAGCAGCGTGTGGAGGACCTCCTCTCACGTATGACCATTGAGGAGAAGGTGGGACAGATGAATCAGCTGGTCGGCATCGAGCATTTCCGTGAGAACTCGCAGTCGATGACTGCCGAAGAGCTTGCCACCAACACCGCCAATGCCTTCTATCCGGGCATGACGGTGAAGGACATAGAGAAGATGACGAGCGACGGACTGGTGTCGTCATTCCTGCATGTGCTGACTCTTGAGGAGGCCAATCAGCTGCAGAAGCTGGCAATGAAGAGCCGTCTCCAGATTCCGCTTCTCATCGGCATTGACGCCATTCACGGCAACGCCAAGTGTCAGAACAATACGGTTTATCCTACGAACATCGGATTGGCATCGTCCTTTGACGTGCCCATGGCTTACACCATAGCCCGACAGACCGCTGCCGAGATGCGCGCCATGAACATGCACTGGACGTTTAATCCTAACGTGGAAGTGGCACGTGACGGACGCTGGGGACGCTGCGGCGAGACATTTGGCGAAGACCCATATCTCGTAACATTGATGGGCGAGGCTACTACACGTGGCTACCAAGGCAACCTTAACACCACCCAGGATGTACTTGCTTGTGTAAAACATTTCGTGGGAGGCTCTTACTCTGTCAACGGCACCAACGGCGCACCATGCGACGTGTCGGAACGCACGCTGCGTGAGGTGTTCTTCCCGTCGTTTGAGGCAAGCGTTAAGGCTGGCGGAGCAACGGTCATGATGTCACACAACGAGCTGAACGGCATCCCATGCCACACCAACCAATGGCTGATTGAGGATGTGCTCAGAAAGGAATGGGGCTTCAAGGGCTTCATCGTATCGGACTGGATGGACATCGAGCATTGCGTGGACCAGCACTTCACAGCCGCCAACAACAAGGAAGCGTTCCTGCAAAGCATTCTCGCCGGCATGGATATGCACATGCACGGACCGGAATGGCAGAAGGCTGTAGTGGAACTGGTGAAGGAAGGAAAGATAACCGAGGAGCGAATCAACGAGTCGGTACGTCGCATTCTCTACACGAAGTTCCAGCTCGGGCTCTTCGAGCATCCTTACGTAACGGCGAAGGAGCGCGACCGTGTTATCAACAATCCCGAACATAAGGCCACGGCTCTCGAGGCTGCGCGTAATTCCATCGTACTGCTCAAGAACGACAATGCGCTTCTCCCTCTTGACGCTACGAAATACAAGAAGGTGCTTGTGACTGGCATCAACGCCGACGACCAGAACATCATGGGCGACTGGAGTGAGGTGCAGCCTGACGACAAGGTGACTACAGTGCTGAAGGGACTGCGACAGATTTCGCCCGAGACGGAGTTCGAATTCGTCAATCAGGGTTGGGATCCGCGCAACATGTCGCAGGCCAAGGTGGACGAGGCTGTGGCGAAAGCCAAGGAAGCTGACCTCAACATCGTGTGCTGCGGAGAGTATATGATGCGATTCCGCTGGAACGACCGCACAAGCGGTGAGGACACAGACCGTGACAACCTCGACCTCGTAGGACTGCAGAACCAACTCATTGAGCGCATCAACGAGACGGGCAAGCCCACCATTCTCATCATCATAAGCGGTCGTCCGCTCAGCGTCAACTATGCTGCAGAGCACGTCCCTGCCATAATCAACGCATGGGAACCGGGACAGTACGGCGGTCAGGCAATAGCAGAGATTGTCTACGGAAAGGTGAATCCGTCAGCAAAGCTCGCCATGACAATGCCACGTTCTGCCGGACAGATTTCCACATGGTACAACCACAAGGCGTCTGCCTTCTTCCATCCCGTGGTCTGCGGCAAGTCCACGCCGCTCTATCCCTTCGGATACGGTCTCTCATACACCACATATAAGTATAGCGACCTTCGCCTCTCTGCCAACAACATCGGCAAGGACGAATCGGTGAAGGCAACAGTGACAATCACCAATACCGGCAATCGCGACGGTGTGGAGATAGCCCAGATGTACATCCGCGACTGCGTTTCGTCAGTTGCCCGTCCTGTCAAGGAGCTGAAGGGCTTCGAGCGTGTGGCACTGAAGGCTGGCGAATCAAAGGAGGTCAGCTTCACCATCACTCCAGACCACCTCGCTTTCTACGACATACACATGCAGAAGACTGTGGAGCCTGGCGAGTTTGAGGTGATGGTAGGCGGATCAAGCGAAGACGCACAGTTGCTGAAGACCAAGTTTGAGGTGAAATAAAAAAGATGGCAAGTATCATAGCGAAAATACAACAAATAACAACAAACCAATATGAACAAGATAATGACAACATTGACAGCTCTCGCTCTCGCCACAGCATCCATGGCGGCATCTCGCCAGCCGGCAATAAAGCTTATCAATCGCTTGGCACAAATCCAGAAGCAGGGCATTATGATCGGACATCAGGACGACCCGATGTACGGTTGCTCATGGAGTTGGGAGGAGGGGCGCTCCGACGTTAAGGAGGTATGCGGCGACTATCCTGCCGTGATGGGCTTCGACCTTGGCGACATGGAGCTTGGCAAGGAAAAGAACCTCGACGGCGTGCCGTTCGACCGTATGCGCAAGGAAATCGTCAAGCAGCATGAGCGCGGCGGCATCGTAACGCTGAGCTGGCATTCCAACAATCCCGTTACGGGCAAGAACGCATGGGACGTCGATGGCGACGCAGTAAGCAAGATTCTCCCCGGCGGCAAGCTCAACAAGAAGTTCAACTCATGGTTGACGATGGTAAGCAACTTTATCCTCTCGCTTAAGACAGCTGACGGAAAGAAGGTGCCAGTCATCTTCCGTCCTTGGCACGAAATGAGCGGAGGATGGTTCTGGTGGGGCGAAGGACGCTGCACCACGGAGCAGTATAAGAAGCTTTATCGCTATACGCATGACTATATGATGCGTCGCGGATGTACGAACATCGTTTGGGCTTACTCGCCCAACCTTGCAGACCAGACCGAGACCGTGGAACATTACGAGAAGTATTATCCCGGCGACGACGTGGTGGACCTCATCGGCATCGACATCTATCAGCGCAAAGAACACAGCAACGCACAGTATCAAGGTTGGCTGCGCTCTGAGCTGGACGTGGTGAAGAAGGTGGGTGAAAACCGCAAGAAGCTTATCGCACTGACGGAGACGGGATATAACAACATACCCGACTCCACATGGTTCACCCAGACCCTGCTGCCCGTCCTAAAGGAATATCCCATCTGCTACGTCCTCCTCTGGCGAAACGCATGGGACAATCCGACGGAGAACTACATAGCAGCTCCCGGCAAACAGTCGGAGCAGGACTTCAAGGAGTTCCATAAAGACCCAAAGACATTATTCGTAAAAGATATTAAGTAAAAAAGACATGAGCAATTTCGCAAAAAGAGTTGAGGCTCTCCGCCAACACCATGAAGAGCTTCTTACACGTAAGAACACCCCGAAACAGTGGGGCAATGGTATATACACCAAGTATGAGTATCCCGTCCTCACCGCCGAGCACACACCGCTGGAGTGGCGTTACGACTTCTCGGAGAAGGACAATCCGTATCTGATGCAGCGCATCATGATGAACGCCACACTCAATTCTGGCGCCATCAAGCTCAACGGCAAGTATCTGCTCGTCGTACGCGTGGAGGGAGCCGACCGCAAGAGCTTCTTCGCAGTGGCAGAAAGCCCTAACGGCATAGACAACTTCCGCTTCTGGGAGGAGCCGATCACAATGCCAGAAGACATCATCCCCGCAACTAACATCTACGACATGCGACTCACACAGCATGAGGACGGATGGATTTACGGCATCTTCTGCGCAGAGCGTCACGACGACTCGCAGCCCGGCGACCTCTCTGCCGCCACAGCCACAGCAGCCATCGCACGCACTCACGACCTCAAGACTTGGGAGCGTCTGCCTGACCTCAAGACTAAGAGCCAGCAGCGCAACGTAGTGCTCCACCCTGAGTTCGTGAACGGCAAGTACGCCCTCTACACTCGTCCACAGGACGGATTTATCGACGCCGGTTCAGGCGGCGGCATCGGCTGGGCTCTCGTCGACGACATGACTCACGCCGAGGTGAAGGAGGAGAAAATCATCAACGCTCGCCATTACCACACCATCATGGAGGTGAAGAACGGTGAGGGTCCCCACCCCATCAAGACTCCTAAGGGATGGCTGCATCTGGCTCATGGCGTTCGCGGCTGCGCTTCAGGTCTGCGCTATGTTCTCTATATGTATATGACATCCCTGGAAGACCCCACAAAGGTGATAGCACAGCCCGGCGGCTACTTCCTCGTTCCAGAGGGCGAGGAATATATAGGCGACGTGATGAACGTAGCGTTTGCCAACGGATGGATAGAGGACGAGGACGGACGCGTGCTTATCTATTACGCAAGCTCAGACACACGCATGCACGTGGCTGTCTCAACAGTGGACAAGCTCGTAGACTACTGCATGAACACTCCTGAGGACGGATATGCTACAGCAGCAAGCGTGGAGACAATAAAGAAACTCGTGGCTAAGAATCGCGAGACGTTAGGAAAGTAATGTTTATAATCTGAGAGTGGAGAGTTGAGAGTTTTTGCGCTTTCAACTCTCGTTTCTTTCAAATATTTTCCTTAGTTTTGCAGTTAATTTACTGAACTATAGCAAGTTCAATATATTTATTAATGCCCAACCTAATTAACTTTTTAACAAACAGATGATCAAGCTAAAAGAAAATATCGGATATGGCTTTGGCGACATGTCATCGTCGATGTTCTGGAAGATATTCGGTGCTTACCTTATGATTTTCTACACCGACATCTTCGGATTGTCAGCAGCCGCTGTCGGCGTAATGTTTGCCGTGACACGCGTATGGGACTCTGTGTTCGACCCTGTTGTTGGTGTCGTGGCAGACCGTACAGAAAGCCGATGGGGTAAGTTCCGTCCTTATCTGCTATACCTTGCCATACCGTTCGGACTGATTGGCATGCTTACGTTTCTCACACCGCCTTGCGGTGGTACGATGAAACTGGTGTATGCTTACATAACTTATACACTCATGATGATGGTATACAGCGCCATCAATGTGCCATACGCATCACTGCTCGGAGTGATGAGTCCTAATCCGGCTGAACGAAATACTCTCGCAACCTACCGTATGATGTTCGCATATTTAGGTTCGTTCATCGCCTTACTGCTGTTCACTCCTATGGTAAAGGCATTCGGCGGAGACCGTCCGGATGACATTATGGTAGGATGGATGACAGCCCCACAATTCGGATGGTTTATGACTGTTACAGTCATTGCTGTTATGTGCGCCATACTGTTTTTCGCTTGCTTTGCACTTACTAAAGAACGTGTACGTCCTGTGAAGGAAGCAAAGACCCCTCTAAAGAACGACTTGCGCGACCTTTTGCACAACCGTCCATGGTGGATATTACTCGGGGCAGGTATAGCTTCGCTTGTATTCAACTCCATACGCGACGGAGCAACGGTTTACTACTTTAAGTATTTCGTTGACGAGACAGCATTTGGCGACATCACATTCCTCGGAATACCGTTCGTTCTTAGCGGACTCTATCTCGCTGTAGGACAGGCTGCTAACATCGTGGGCGTTCTGCTCGCTGCTCCCGTTAGCAACCACATAGGCAAGCGCCGTACTTTCATGTCTGCTATGCTTATTGCGACCATACTATCTGTAGTGTTCTACTTCTTCGACAAATCCCAACTCGTGGCAATATTCATCTTCCAAGCTCTCATCTCGGTATGCGCCGGTAGCGTATTTCCACTGCTATGGAGTATGTATGCTGACTGTGCCGACTATAGCGAGCTTAAGACTGGCAACCGTGCCACCGGCCTTATATTCTCGTCATCGTCAATGAGCCAGAAATTCGGTTGGGCTATAGGTACAGCACTCACCGGTATTCTGCTCTCTGCTTTCGGCTTCGTTGCCAACGGCACGCAGAATCCCGAGACAATAAATGGCATTAAGATGTTCCTCAGCCTGCTACCTGCAGCCGGAGCATTACTCTCGTTTATATTCATTATGTGCTATCCACTGTCGGAAGAAAAGATGAAGACAATAACAAAAGAATTAGATGAGAAGAGAAAATAAAAAACATCAAAAAGGAGGAATTTATAACTATGACGACACAAGAAATGAAGAATGAGATGCACGAGTGTCTCACCAACAACATACTGCACTTCTGGCTCGAACGCATGATTGACCATGAGCGCGGAGGCTTCTACGGACGCATTGACGGCAACGACCATGTCGTGGCTGATGCCGAAAAGGGAGCCATCCTCAACGCACGCATCCTTTGGGCGTTCGCTGCTGCCTACCGTGCGCTTGGCGACCATCGCTACTTGGACGCTGCCTTGCGTGCAAAGGAATATATCCTCAACCACTTCGTGGACAAGGAATACGGCGGTGTTTACTGGAGCCTCAACGCTGACGGTACACCGAAGGACACCAAGAAGCAGTCGTACGCCATCGGATTCACCATCTACGGCATGTCCGAACTGGCACGCGCCACGGGCGACAAGGAAGCGCTCGACTGTGCGCTCTCGCTCTATAACAGCATTGAGGAGCATGCTTTCGATGCCAAGAACAACGGATATATAGAGGCGCTGACACGCGACTGGCAGCCCATCGCGGACATGCGACTCTCTGACAAGGACGAGAACGGCTCGCGCACGATGAACACTCACCTACATATCATCGAGCCGTACACCAATCTCTATCGCGTGGCTCCGTCACCGGAACTGAAGGAACGCCTCGTCAATCTGCTGCATATCTTCACTGACTGTCTGCTCAACAAGCAGACCAATCACCTGGATCTCTTCTTCAACGACGAATGGCAGGGACGAAGAAACATACAGAGCTTCGGTCATGACATCGAGGCTTCATGGCTGCTACACGAGACGGCTCTTGTCCTTGCCGACAAGGATGTGCTGCAGTGGATTGAGCCGGTGGTGAAGAATGTGGCTGTGGCTGCTGACGAAGGCTTGCTGGCAGACGGCTCGATGATTTACGAACGATGGACTGACACAGGCCATACCGACCGCTCGCTGCAATGGTGGGTGCAGTGTGAGAACATCATCGGACACGTCAATCTCTGGCAGCACTTCGGCTCAGAGGACGATCTTGACATAGCAGCACGTTGCTGGAACTACACCAAGACACGCCTCGTGGACCAGAAGAACGGCGAGTGGCACTGGAGTATCAATGAGGACGGCTCCGTCAACCGCACCGATGACAAAGCCGGATTTTGGAAATGCCCTTATCACAACACACGTATGTGTCTGGAGATAATGGAGAGATTAAATTGATAACACAAATATGTACAAAAAAAGGAGCGCTATCACAGCGCTCCTTTTTTAATAATACGATAAGATTTCTTTTATTGTTTAGTTCTTGTGCGTGCGACTTGTTATCTCACCACAATCTTGAATGTCTCCGTACGGTCCTCCATTGTCGTGGCTTTCACGACATAGATGCCAGCCTTCGGTACGTTGAGTTGGCAGCGACCGCCGTTTACACTGTGGTTGCTTGTTACCAGAGCACCTGAGATGTCGTATACCATCACACGCTTCATGTCGCCCTTCAGCGTTGCCACCACGATGGTGTTCTCCGTCGGTGAGAAGCAGTCGATGGTGTTGATGTCCGTAGTGTTGAGTGACGACTGGTTGGTGACGTAGTAGCGACCGTGGTCGTTGGCCATCATCTTCACCGTCATGCCGTCCTTAATCTCTGAGAACGTCTTTGTTGTAGCGTCGAAGAGGAAGAGCTGCGAGCCTTCGTTGTTCATCTTGATAAGCATCTTGCTGTTTAGGCTGATGTTCACGTCGATGTCCTTGCTCTTTGGTGCCACTACGCCCACCGGCATCCAGTTGATGTCGTCGGAAGCGTTGAGCGCCACAGCCTGCGAACCGGCTACTGAGTAGACCTGAGCTATCTCGGCAATGTTGCCCTCACCGAGCATCTCCACGTCCTCGCCCTCCACGTAGTCGCGGCTTGCCTCGTCGTTGACGATAAGCTTCGACTCGCTGTTACGGACGCCGTCCGTCGTTGTCAGCGTGAGAGTCGGGCGGATGACGAGTGCCTTTTCGCCTGGAGTAACGTCCTTGTTGATGAGCATTGAGGCATTGAATGTTGCCTCTGTAGCGGTCTCTCCAGCCTTCAGCTTTACGAAGAACGCCTGAGTAGGACTAACCAGAACGTCCGTCTTCTTGTCGTAAGCCTCGTCCAGAGCAAGCGTGTAAGCCGTTACCTTGCCGTTGTCGAGTGTCCAGATGCTGTTCTCGAAGGCTGGGTTAGCCTTGAGGAAGCGATACATACTCAACGATGAGGTGTAAGGATTGCCCACCAGATGGTAGCGGTTGTCGCGGTGCAGGTTCTCCTTCAGCGGCTGAGTCATTGCCATTGTCTTGTCGCCGGCAACGTCGCCCTGCAGCATTCGGTAGCTATTAGCGTCGCGGCTAACAGTTACATTCACCGGCTTCTGGCTCTCGCTGTCGTAATAGCTGAACTGGGTGTCAGCCTTCGGCAGACGGATTACGGCTGTAGCGTTGGCGCCCTGTGCACCTGCTGTGTACTTATCGCCCGCCTTTACAGCGAACGCCTGTCCCTTAGTGTACAGCTCGTCCACCTTGTTATATACGTGCGACCAGTAGCCAGAGTTGATTGACAGTTCGTTGTCTGTGGTTACGTCCACTGTGCCGTCGTGGTTGGCGCTGTAATTGGTGACGTTGTCCTTCACCTCTTGAGCGTTGCCGTCCCAGCTGCGCTGATAAACGGGATAAGCGCTGCGGTCGTTCACATTCTCGTCGTATGTCATCGGCTTGAATGCCTCCGACTGCTCCTGTCCGTTGTTCTTCGGAACGTAGAGGTCGCCGGCGTAGGTCTGCTGCAGCGGTGAAGACATTATGCTCCACGTATTTGGCGTCAGCTCCTTCTCCACGTAAGCCTTGTTGTATGTCAGGTAGTTGGCGTAGAGAAGCTCTGCCTCCGGCTTGAAGTAAATCTGGTCGCAGAAGTTGCCAGCCCATTTCTCGCAAGAGAAAGTGCCGTTGCCGTTGTCCGAACCGTCTGCTGTGTCACTCCACTTCGCCACGAAGTCGTAAGCAAAGCTCTTCATCTTCGTTGAGGAAGCGATGCCGTTGCTTCTGTAGCTTATCTCGTCGAGGTTAGGATAAACCTTGCCCTTGTCATTCTGATTAGCCACGGTCACCTTCGTGAACTTCATCGGCATGAATGCCGTGGTGGTGTTATAGTCAGCGTATGAATCCTTGAAGATCTCAGCCTTCGTAGAGCGCAGCCAGTTGTTGTCGTCGTTCCAGTTTGTGCTGGCAGTTCTTGGCGACGAGTTCCATGTGGCATATTCGGGCACGATGCACATCTTGATGAATGTCTCGCCCGGACAGCTTGCCATAGAACCGTCTGCGTTGTCATAGCTGAAGTTTATCTCATACCAGTAGCCTTCCTTCAGGATTGTAGCGGCATTGGGGTTGAAGCGGATGCCTACAGTCTTATCGGTTTCGTAGATGGTGCTTGATGTCACCACGCCGATCGCCTGCTTTGTGGAGTTGAAGTCCGGGTCGTTGGTGTTAGAGATAGACACCTGAGCGTCGTATCTCATCTTTACGCTTTTGGCTCCCTCAATGCCTGTCATCGGCAGATTCAGAGCGCCGTTCTTTTCGGCTATCGCCTTTATCTGCGGCAGACCTACACGTACTGTTCGTGCGTCGTTCGGATAGATGACGTTAGGGAAGCCGAAGTTGATGTTCGGTCCGTCGGTCACCACGCGCAGATCCACTAACATCGGGGCAGCACAGATTTCGTATACCTGACCGTTGATGGTGGCTTTGGCTTGCACTGGGATTACAGCAATCTTGTAAAGACCCATCTCGTCAGAAGCAAACGTACGGTTGCCCATTGAGTTGCTGGCGTTCAGAATCAGCTGCTTGCTGTCCACGTACTTCTTCAAGAGATCGTACTGAGCATAGTTTACATAGCGGAAATCTGTACTCAATCCATTGTATTCCGGATACTTGGCACGATAAGCGTGTAAAGCCTCCAATAGACCTGTTGTAGAGTAAAGCTCGTTCTCTGCGTTAGGCTTTGAGAGGAACCAGTCGAACTTGACATTGTCGATGGTCACCTTACCGCCGTTCACTGGGTCAGCCGTCTCTATCTTGGCTATCACCTCCACGGTCGGAGTTTTGGAGTTACAGTCCACTCTCAGAGCTGTGAGCACGTTACTGTTCTTGTCGGTCAGCTTGATGTTCTGCTCCACCACCTGGAATAATCCACTATACGTAGAGCAGACGTCTGTGCTCTTTCCCCAATCGCCCGGTACATTAGGGTTGTCGTCGCTCGGATAAGCGATGGAGAAGTAATAGTCCTTGCCCGTTACGATGTTGAAGTTGCGGTTGGCGATTACCAAGCATCGGTTGCCGCTGTTGTCGTACTCGAACATCGGAACGTTAGTCTTGCCACCGGCTGCTGCCGAAGGAAGAACGTATCCCGCATTGTAAGACTCTGGAATGCGTGCAGTGCCGTAATCGTCGGGGTGTCCGTCACCGTCATAGTCGATGTTTTCCACCCGTTTTCCTGTAGCGTCGCAGATACGATAGAAGAGTTTCGACTCCTTCTGGTTCACCATCGCCTGGAAAGTCTCGTAGATGCCGCGGAGCTTCAGTGTAATATACTCGGGAGCTGTCTCATAACCTGTCTCGTTAGGACAGAGCGGCCTGTTCTGCAGCACGTCCAGCTTGGATGTCTGGGTGTAGAGGCAGAGGTCGTCAATACAGTAGTCGGCACCCTTTGTATTCTGACACATATTGTCAAGCACAATGCGGAAGTCGGTGTAGTTGTCGGCAGCAGCAGACTTCTGAAGCACCTGCTTACTGTAAATCTGATACCACTTACCATATTCATGAGACTTTGTATTAGTCTTAAAGTCGCCTGACGAGAACGACTGGATAAGCTTTTGGTCGGTCACGTTGCCGTTTTCGTCCTTATTGATACCATAAAGGCGGAACATCACCTGCGGTGCAGTTGCGTTGTATGCTGCGGTATACTCGGCAACGGCTCCACTAAAAATCAGCTGTGAACCTGTACAGAGGTTAGCCTTAAAGTCGGCAGATGCAATCTGACGGCTCTCGTTCGAAGCGTCCACATACAGGAAGTGTCCGTACTGCTTGCCGTTGGTTTTTGCGTAGGTACGATCGTAGATAGTAGGAGAACCGGCTGCCCACCATTGGTATCCGTTTTGATTATCATACGAAATGCCAGGTAGGTTACCCGATTTATAGAGACCATAATCACCGTGGATAGGTGACTTACTGTGATGTGGTGTGCTACCATCATAATAATAATCATTACTTGCAAGTAGCGCATAGGTGAATCCGTATGCACGTGATTTGAAGTCGGACGGCTTAAGACTCATGTTGTTCTCTGGCGTTGTCGGCGCATCCAATGTCAGATCAGGATTGTCGTCATCGAACGAGATGTCCATCTGCCGCTCATACTTATCCTCAAAATAGGAGAGCGTACGGTCTACGTCGCCGTCAGCAGTCAGCTCGTCCTTCATCTTCGGATAACCCTTATGTATAAACACCTCAAAGTTAGCAACGGGACACATATAATAATCGCCATTTGCAGCCCAAGCCACTACATAAACAGTCTGTTCGAAGCCTATATCTGTAGGTTTAGAAGTTGTAGCACCATTAGATACATTATACCAAGTCGCGTTCTTGAGTGCATTTATAGTCAAGTCACAGAACTGAGTAGTGGATGAAAGTTGGCAATACTTTGTCTTGTCCTCATTGTAGACCCTCCACACTATCTTGTTAGCCTGCTTCATAGTGGTATTGAAGTCTGCTGCCGTTATCTTTTGAGCCTCTGTAGTTGGATAAACCGTCTTACCTTTGGTTGTTCTCAAAGGATAGAACCAATATCTTTGTCCACCAGAATTCTTCATATTTGTACGCAGCGTCATATTTGCGTTTGCGTCCTTTGCACCGAACACGATACGCTTGTTGTCCTCAAGAGTCAGGTCAGCAGCCCTGCTGTGATCACATAAAGCATCCTTGATTCGCTTTGCCAGATATGCTGCAGACTTGATGTGGAAGATGTATCGGATGGAGAGGGTTGGTTCCTTTTCAACATAATTTGTATATATACTATAATCATTGTATCGGCTTACGTCACAAGCGATAGTTTCTCCAGGCCAATCTTCTGCATCTGCACCCGTCGGTTTATTGTATTTGACTCCTGCATAATTTCTTGCAGAATTTTTGAGAGTACCGGCAATAAGTCCTATATCCTTTTTGCTGTTGTAGTCCTTCAAACTATTCAAACTTGTAGAACTTGAATATACTGTCAGTCTATTCGACTTTAGGTCTGTAGTATAGTCATACCAACGAATCCATCCGTAAGGCTCAAGGTCATTGGTTGAGCTTTTCTCCCATCCATCAAAAGGCAATTCAAGCTCCATTGTGCTGCTACCCGTCGGCAGATAATAATAGTAATGCCATTCTGCAGTCTGCTGCATGCCGCGGCTGTCAAGCGGCAATCCACTTTGGCCATTCTTGTGGAAGCCTAAGCTCTGCGCATACACACTGCTTGGCACTGCGGTAAGTGCCATCATCGCAAGGAGCTGCAGTAGCAGTCTTCTTGACGGTGCGGGTCTGTTTATGTTGTTTTTGCGACTTTTCATATCTCAAAAGGTGTTATGTTCGTACTTGTTAAATCTAAAAGTGGGTATGGCAGGAATGCCATACCCACCTATTATTAAATGTTATTCCTTGTTTATCTGCAAGCGATATGGGATTGTTACGCCGTTGATTTCGACGTTGATTTCGTGGATGGCGTATCCCTTACGCGGGCTGATATATCCTTCAATGGTCTTGGTGCGCTTCTCGAAGTAAGGCTCTTCATCGTATATCCAGACGTCTTCTGCCTCAGCAGGATTAGCTTCGAGCGTATTGACTTCGGTTACTGTCCAGTTGGTCAGCTCCGTGTTGTCGCTGCGCTTATAGACATGCAACTTAAGATGGAACTCGCCGTACGACTTGAATGTGGCTGTGATGCGGTCGCCATCATAGTTGAGTTCGGGGATGACACCGATACCGGTGAATACCTGCGGCTCCAGCTTGATGCGATAGTCAACCAGCTTGACTGGGATAACCAAGTAGTCGTTTCGCGCTATCTTGCTCCATTCTGTCATGGCGATGCGGTTAGTCACTGTTCCCTTGTCAGTGTTGATGCTGAGGACGAAGTACTTAGGATTGCGGGCGACGCTCTCGTTCACGTAGAACGTGGTCTGGAGCGTGCCGCCGTTCTTCACCTGAGTACCTGACGTGCCGCCGATGCTTACTGTGTAATCCTTGCATGTGGCAGAAGGGTTGATGTTCGGCACCACATTGCCCGAGGCGTCCTTCATAGGCAGCAGGCTTACGTTGTTAGCAGCGTTGTCGGTGATGTCGGTCAGCTTGACGCTCTTGATGCTCAGATCATAGCCCGTGTCGTTGATGAAGTTAAGCTCCACCTTTGCCATCATACGGATAACCTCCAGGTCCACCTGTTGCTTCTTGCTGGTGATGTTGACGGTCTGCTTGTTGCTCATCGGAATGCCCTTGGCGCTGAGCGTTTGGGTATTGCCCTCCACCTTATAGTATTTGCTTTCTATCTCAGCGGGCGTTGTCGTCATTGTTATTCCGAGTTCTGCGGGCGTGATATTGGCAAACGAATAGAACGTGGCGTTGCCCAATTCGGCTTTCGCCTTGAGACTGGTCTGCTCTACTTCCTCCGTGAAGTCGTTCTTCACCACTATGTCCTGTATCTTGCCGTTCTGGACGATGACAACAAAGCAATTGTGCATCATCTCTCCTTCTCGGGCAGCGTTTGTGTCCACCCATGTCGCTCTCGTTACGCCGTCGGAGGTGCTGTAGGAACGTGTCAGCGAGTTAGCCGAAGCGGTGAGCCTTAGCTCCACCTGCATCTTCTCGCCCTCACCCTTCCCTTGGCAATCGGCGTGGTCTTCCTCAAAGCTACATCCTACGATGGCGAGCGTTGAGAAAAGCGCAAGCATGTATGTGAAAATGTTCTTGGCGTGAGTCATCGCTATTTTAGTTTTTGTGTAAATACTCTATGTTGTTACATTATAATCTCAGAGTGTGTGCGCTTGTTCCACATCTGCACCTTCAGTGTGACGTTCAGTCTGTCGTCCTTGTTCACCGTGTACTCATAGTAGTGGTTGCGCTGTATGTTGTAGAGTGTGGAAGGATCTGCCACACCGTCCACGTAGTTACAGAACTGCAATGTGTAAGTTCCGTCGTCCGTGCCGTCGCACTTGAGGTTTAAGGTTATGCTTGCCTTCTTGTCAGCAGCGGCTGTCTTGTTGTCATATTCTGGAATGTAGAGCATGATGCTCTCTTCGTCGGTCGTGGTGTTGGTCATCGTTAAGGACTGGCTCCACGAGGGCTTTGCGTTAAGCGAACTGCTGAACAATATCTCCTTTGTGTTCTTTGACGTGTTGTAGGTCAGCGGCAGCGTAAAGCCCTCGGTGTTGTAGTTGTTGAAGGTGATGCTGCCCAAGGCATAGCCTCTGGCTTTCATGCCGTCAGCCATCTTCACCTTCACCTTAGCGAGAGAGCGGAGCAAGTCGATGGTGCCGAGATTGTTCTGCTTTCCGACAACGAGGTCTTTGGTTAGCGTGGTTACTCCCCACATGGGAATATACTGCTTGGTTTGGTCCACGCGGAAGGCAAGCGATGAGATGTTGTCCTGCGTGACGTTGTCGGTTCCGCAGTTGGCAAACACCATAATCTTGTTTGCCTTCTTCAGAAGTGCTCCAGCATTTTCCCAAGTACCCGTTATCTGGTTTTCTATCACTCTCACGTCCTGCACGTCGCCAATGATGTTTCCGTCCTTGTCGCAGACCTTAATCTGCAGCTGGTCAGCGTTGATGGCGTTTTCGTAGGCATCGCCCGAGTCAGTCGGATCGTAGTCCTCCCAGCCGTCGTTTACAGCTCTTGTGTTGTCGTTGACGAAGGCCATCCTGAATGCCACCTTCACATTATCGTCGCCCGTGTCCTCCTTGTCGTGGCCGTCATCGAAGCCGCACGACGTTGTGGACAGCAGACCAAACAGGAGCGAAACTGTCAGCGCGGAGGTATTGCGGTTTATTCTAAGCATAGTCAGTTTCTTTTGGTGTTTAGTTTTTGTGTTATTAAGTCTCTCTCCCATTCGGGGATGCGGTGCTTAGAGGTCTTTCTCGTTCAGCACCACTCTCCAGGAGTTGATGAATATGTGTGATGACAGCCAGTTGTTGTTGGCGTCCAGGAAGAAGATAAAGCTGTATTCGTCCTGGCGGTCAAGATATTCCTGATTAGACATCGCCCTGTTGTATTTGCCCTTTACGAGGAGCACGTAGTCGATAAGCGGAATCTGGAAAATCTTCTCTCCCGTCTCATGCTTCAGAACGCAGAGCTGCGGGTTCTTGCCTGTAAAGAGTCGGTTGACGGTCATCTCTGCCACCACTGCCGAAGCCTGTGTGGTTCCTTCGGCGCGTGTTACGGTGCGGTTCTGTCCGACGATGCCGTCATACTTCGACCATGGCACGTAACGTATTGAGTCTTCCGGCAGCTCCTCGTTGTCTGCCATCGCAGCACGTGTGAGCGCGGCGTTGTCGAATCCGAGGTAACTGTTGTCGTCGTCGATGTAGAAGTCGAAGTCGTCGGCTTTAATCTGCTTGCCCGATGTGTTCTGGAGCACCACGCGTATGACGTTTGTGTTCTTCATCAAGTCCACTGTGGCAGTCTTCACGCCGAATCCCTCCAGATTGAGGTCAGCCTTCTGCACGAGTCCGTGATAAAGGCCGTTGATGTCGTGGTCCAAGGTGCGGCTGGTTCGGTTGATGCGGCTTGTGAGCACGCTGATGTCGTCAGCACGAGTCGCCGTCTCGGGTTTTCCGAAGACATACGATCCTGTGTATCTCTCTTCGCCTTCCGCCCAAACCTTGAGCGTATAGTCGCCGGGCTTCAGCTCGTCCACGTTCATATACCCGCCACGCTTCTTAATGTCCTCCACGCGGTCCTGCTTTTCGAGGGCCAGACGTCCGTTTTCATCGAAAGCGTATAGCGTAACGGTCTTCACCTCGTTAGGAAAAGCGTCCGCGAACTTCATGTTCATGTCGTACTTGAAGTTGACGCGCAGCGCCTGTGGACAGTCCGACTGGTCGTCCTCCATCATTCCGCACGAGGTAACGGTGAACATCATTGCCATCACAGCTGCGATGGCCTTGAGTTCGCTTATTATTTGGCGCTTGTTGTGTTTCATATTGCTTAGCTTTTGTTTTCAGTTCGTGATATTGTGAGATGGTCTCTTATATATATAATGTATATTGAGTTGTCTTATTAAGTCTTCTTTTAGTGGGCTTATCACCTTGTTCAGTGTCTCGCCATGCCGACCTCTCTTTTGTATCTGTCGGCTCGATACCTCCTCTATATGGAGCGGATATTGGTTGGGGAAAAAATATGAGGGAGAGCTTATCGGGTGAGCCGACAGCCTCCCCCTCATATTTCTATTTAGAGTGTCCGGCATCAGCCGGAACAGGTGTCACAATATTATGTGTCAGTAATGTCGTTGTGAGATGTAAGATTACTTACCGAGATCTACAGACTGGCCAACAACTCTCCAAGAGAGAACCTTGATTGTAGCAGCGATGTAAGTCTTAACTTCCTTAGGATCTTCAGGTACGAACTTGCTTTCAGGATCGTATACCGGAGTACCGAAGCCCTTAATAGTATTAACGTCAATCTGATAGAAGTGGTTACGTACGATACCCTTAGCAGTACCAAGGTGCTCTACGCCAGTGTGGTAGTAAGCCATACCATCCTTGCGGATTTCTGCAAGTGTTGCACCAATCTTGGTGTTTGCCTCAGTTGTTGCCTCTACTCCATCCTTGTATACTGTAACGCCATCGTTGAGCTGTGCCTTAACCTGATAGCCCACTACTACGAAGTGGATGTCGTTAACAGTAAGGCCTTCTTCATTGTAACCGCCCTCAACTGGTACACGCTTCTTGTAAGCCTTGTTCTCGAGCAAGATAGCTTTTTTAACAGCGTCTTCTGAAAGATACTCAACACCCTTATAGCTACAAATCTCTGCAAGTGTACCGTCAGCATACTGCAGCTGTACAGTAGCTACGTATTCAGGTGCATTAGTGTTAGGATTGGTGTAGTAAACCTGGCCAATCTTTGACTTGTAGTCATTGTAAGACTTGTCCGCTCCCAATTCTGTTGTTGAAGCCTCCCAGTAGCTACGGAAGTATGCAGGATGATTCCACTCGAAGCCGAGGTCAGCGACGCTCCATGTTGCGTCAATTTTCTTAATGAGGTTAGCGCCAGTTGTCTCCTTAGCGATACCCCAACCCTTAATAACAGCAAATACATCCTGACCATTGGTTGTTGTACCAACCAAGTACTTGCCTTCCTGAGCACCATTTGCTGTAGAAGTAAGCTTGGCAGCTACGCGCTCTACGTAGATGTCAACCGGATTACTAATTGCATCAGCTTGCTTGGTTGCTACGTGACCTGTAATGTCGGATACCCAAACTGGCTGATTATCCTCAGCGTATACCGAATTAGACATTACGAAGTCCTTTGCAACAGCACCGTTATCAACGAAGTTCTGTCCAGCCACAGCTGCTTCAACTTCAGCCTTTGTCATATTAGCCTTAAGAACGCCAGCCTCAAGAGTGCCAGGGTTAACGACAGCAATCATTGAGTGAGGAGCAGTTGCTGTTGCGCCCTCAATCACGAGCATAGCGTCTGTAATCTTCTCTACGTTAGGATCATTCTTTGCTTCGCCTGTAGGATTCTGTTTCTCAACGTAGCTCTGTCCATTCTTCATCTTGTAGGCATCGCCATTGGCTGTGAAGAAGTAGAAGCGTACGGCATTGATCTGGTTCTCGTTAGCAACACCGTCAGCATAGCCACCATCGGTTGCACGGGTGCCAGCACCAACATTGTTGATGTTTACGGCTACATAACTCTTAACGCCTTCCACGTTAGGATTGTTCTCAACAGCGTCTTCTGATGTACAAGCGCTGAATGCAAAGGCAGCAAGTGCCAATGGGAATAATTTAAACTTGTTCATACTTGTGAAGTTTAAGTGATTAATAATTTTTGTGTTTAGTAAAAATATTTCTTTTTTAAAGAGTTTCTGTGTTTGGCTTGTCTTTGTGTTTGTGAAGCCGAGTTTAGTCTTTGTGTTGTATGTGTGTCGTTGTTTATGTCTTCTTATTATTGTAGGTCTTCGTAGTTCTGCTTGGCAATCTCGCATCCCTTGTCGGAAGCAATCCTGAAGCACTCGATGGCTTTCTCGTCGTTGCCGATGTGCCAGTAGCAGATGCCCCTTGCGTTGTCAGCCTCAGCGGAGTCGCCAGCCTTGTCGAGCTTGCGGAGCGCCTCAGCGAATCTGTCCTCGTTGATGTCGGCGCAGGCAGCGTTCAGATTGGCAGTCTCGTCGTTGGGATACATGAGCGCTGCGATGGCGAACACCTCGTTAAACTCCTTCGATCCCGGCTCGTAAGTCTGAGCCACCATATACATCTCGTTCTGCGAGAGCAGCTGCGGCTTGGTCTTGATAAGCTCCTTAGCCTCCTCCACTGAGAACGGGCGCACGTTGCAGGTGATGACGTAGTCAGAATGGCGGAGAGCCGGATACCATGAAGCGAGCATTGTGCGATACTCCTCAGGATACTGCGACTTGATGAGCCATTCGCGGCGGTCGGGTTCTATAGAGTTGTCCTCCGCAATATTGAGGATGGCGCTGCGGTTGTCGAGGTTGCTGTCCTTGATATACTTGCAGAGACCGTCCCAGTCCTCCGGCGTAGCGTTTACGGTGAAGAGGCGGTCGTCCAGATGGACGAGCTGGCGCACGTAGTTCTTCAGCGTAGCTGCACGGTTAGTGGCGAGGTATTCGTTGTGGGCGTAAGGAGCCTCCGGTGAGGCATAGCCATGAATCTCAATCTTGGTGATTGTCATATTGGCGTCCTTCTTTATCACGTTGATGGTGTCCACGATCTTCGCCAGCTCACGCGGGTTGTTGCGGTAGTTGGGATGCAGCTCTGTGCGGTCTACGGGGAAGTCGATAAACGCTCTTCCTGACATCTCGTATGTCTTCTGCTCCACTGCGACGGGCTGTATGAACGCCACCTTGGGCTGTCTCATCTTCTTTACGGTCTCCTGCTCCTGGTCGTCAATCTTGCCGCATCCGCAGAGGTCTTCCTTTATTACCACGTCTGCTGAGCGCATCCAGTCGGCAAACTCGGTCTGGGTCTGGTAAGCGAACACCTGCTCCTTACCGTTCTTCCTTGTCACGTCATAAGCACCGGGATATTGCTTGGCGTCCCTTCTGTCGTACATAACCTTCTGTCTCTTGCCGTTGATGACGATTGGCTGCAGAGCCACGCTGTTCTCTCCCGACTCGATAACCGGCGTAAGGACAATGCGTCTGTTGGCAGGCATACGTAGCGAGTCAAGGCGGAGGTCCATTCCTACGAAGAACTGGTCGTCAGCTCTTGTCGCCTTGATGTTCTCCACCGCCACCTGACGGTCAAGAATCTTGGTCGACCTCTTCGTCTGTGCCGACGCGTTGACGGCGCTGATGGCGAGGGCTGCTGATAGTATAATGTAGTATTTCATAATGGTGGATCTTATTGTTAGTGAAAATGTGTGGTGAATGGTGGGCTGTCTTCTTTATTTAGAATACGTAGATCAGCTCCACGGCTGCCTTGGTGGGTCCTACATAATTGTGATGTCCCTCACCCTTCTTGTTACCGCACGTCTTACATTCGAATTTCTTATAGTGGATGTAGTCGTAACCCACTCCGAGAGAAGTCTCGAGGTTCCAGTGCTTTGAGAGTGGCCATTGGTAGCCTGCGGTCAGACCGCCTCCTACGAACCATCCTTCATATCTATGGTCCTTAAACTCCTTGAACATTCCGAACGGCAGTTCGATGCCACCAGCGTTGAACTGTCCTCCCATAGCGTGTACTCCGAGGAACCATCCGTTGAACGTCTGGCAGAACCAGTAGCGGTATTCGGGTTGTACCATCCAGTGGCGTATGCTCTTATTGTCATTGAATTTCCAGGGGTTGATGCCATAGAAGGCCTGAACGGAGTGCTTTCTGCCGGTCTGAAGTTCGAGACCGACGTTCGGGGTTGTGGTAGCCCAGTAGAGTAAGTTGGTCTTGAGTCCCAGTTGCTGGGCGTTAGCCGATACAGCCACGAGCATAGCTACGATGAGCAGTCTCAATCTGTATGTTACGTTTTTAGCCATATTATTATTCTATTTAGTTCGTGTTTAAATGTTCCGTGAAAATGTATGCAACGTTAGTTAGTCGCTTCTCTTCTCTCTTATTCGTATAATGTAATAAAGGCTTGGGGCTGTTCTGGTGTTAAGTCGTCTGTTAAACCTTATTATAATATATACGTTATAGATAGTCTTAGTTATTTTTGTTTAGCGTCATTGTCCTTCCTTATTTTGGACATTGCAAAGATATAGTGTTTTTTTTGTATTCGCTTGTCAATACAGCATAAAAATTAGACAAATCGTGATTTTTCCGTTCTTTTTTACGATTTAGACTGTTTTTTGCTACTTTTTACATGTTTTCTTTGTGAAATTTGCAAAATTAGACCAAGAGATTAGTATGTATCCCAAGCCTCTCTTTACAATTAGACACATGATTAGACGATATTCACTGTCTGATTCGTACTCCAGATCCGAGGGTTATAGGAATCGGACACCCTTTATTGTCAGATTAGCCCTCGAATAAACAATATCATCAGTGAGTCTGCCTATAAACAGAGGGTGGCATACCCTCAACAGACTTAAAGATCTTCGACATTGCAGCCGAATCGGTGAATCCCATTTCGTATGCTATTTCGCCTAAGGGGCGGGAGCGGTCTGCGAGGAGGGCACGCTTCGTCTCCTCCACTTTAAGGAAATTAATCCATGCATTGAAGTTGCGTCCCTTTACATTATTTATATAGTTGGAAAGAAGACGTGTATTTAGTTCCATCTGCTCCGCCACCTGCATGATTGTGATGCTCTCCTTGAGGAACGGCTTATCTGGGCGTTCTGTCCATTGCGTCACGATAATGTCGATGGACGCAAAGGCGTCATGATGCTGTGCGTTTATGTTTTCAGGCGACACGTTGTTCGCATCTGCCGACGTATCCCCATTTGCGCCAGACGTAGCGATGGCGGTGGCAGTTGCATCAGCAGCGTTATTCGGGTTATTTTTATGGTCAGTCTTTAATACGGGCTCAAATATGTAGCCATGATCCACATCCATATCCACGAATGCGGGCTTGATGTCCCAATAGACATCTCGACACTTTATGAACGCTATGCCGTTTACAAGCACCAATGAAGACCTTATCCACATGAATATATTGTCGAGAGTAGGATCGAAGAGCGCGATGTCGATGATGCAGACTACATAATAGAGCACAAGCGACAAGCCCACGGCTATGAGCCATCGGCTGCGACTTTGGTTCTCTCCGGTGTAATAGTTGTCGATATGCTGCCTGAATACGCTTATCTGATTACTCAAGAACCACATAATGCCAAGGCCCTCTATGACAAGGACTATGTAAAGCATATAGCAGGTAAAGACCGCCGGCGCTGTCTCAAGAAAGGCATTATAAACACTTGGCGAGAAGTTAAGACCATGGATGGGTATATACACCAAGATATGTGTGAGCCAGACACACACCACCGGCATTATAAAAGCAATGATGGTTCGGACAGACAGATGCTTGCCATGCAACAGATAAATGCTGGCGGTCAGGTCAAAGCAAACGGCGAAATAAAGAAATAAAGGATTGGTGAAATAATTGAGGGGCATATACAACTGATGATTCAGAATACGAAGAACAGTGAAAAAGCTAAGTATGCCCTCAAGGAATGATGAGCCAGCAAGGCACATACGCGCCATACTGAATGATTCGATCTTTCCTTCTGCCGTCTTCTGTGCGGGAGTGAGAAGGAACATTAAGCCTAATGTGAAGCATACGGAGCAGTTAACAACGTATGCAATAATTGTTATCGTATCCATAGTTGTGTTTGCGAATGTTTGGGTATGCAAAGATATGCAAATTGTATAATTTTAGCAACGATTTTACATTTTTTTCACAAGACTGTTGCGATACATAGTCGGAGTCATGCCGCAAACCGACTTAAAGATCTTTGTCATAGCTGCAGCATCGTTAAATCCTACGCGATTGGCTATGTTATTGAAGTTTTGCGAGGGCTCTTCTTCGATGATGCGCTTCACCTCATTCACCTTAAGCTCGTTTATCCAGGCGTTGAAATTCTGACACAACACATTATTAAGGTACTGCGAAAGGAGACGCTTGTTAAGGTTCATCTGCTCAGCCACCTTATTTATGGTAAGCCCCTCGGCAAGGTAAGGACGGTCGCCTCTGTTAATCCAACGGCCGATGATGACGGAAATGGGGTCGCCGTCGTTGCTTTCCGGGTCTGTTTCTGCTCCGTTGTCTGCTCCGCCCGCCTGCTGAGCCTCGCCGTCGGTACTGGCATTGCCGAACGCCGGACCAAGATGCAGATAAATCTCCTGGATGTTCAGCGTGCTAATGGTGATAATTATGGAGAGCACAAACTGTATCCACAAAGACGTAACATTAAACTCGGGCGTAGTGACAAGAATTGTGACGCAGCAAAGGACATAGAAGATTATCTGCGTCCAAATAAGGACATGCATCCACGCGCACTTGCCATTCTCCTCGCCATCATGATATTTACGTATGTGGTCGAGGAAACGAATCTTCGATACGGTAAGGAAATAAATACCAATGGACGATATAGTCACTACGTAGGCGGTAAGCAGAGCGTCGAGCACCCGCGACGTGTCACACTCAAGATAGGCATCGTAAGAAGCCATGGCGTTGTCACCGTCGACGAGGGCATGAAGGTCAGGGATGAAGAATATGGCGTAATGGATGAGGGCTATAGCCACAATAGGCAGAGACATATAGACGCCAAGCTTATACGACACGTTGATCTTCGAATACATGAATGTCTGAAGACCGGCATAGATGATGATTATCTGCACGAAAAAGATGGTTGGAATGACAAACTCGTACATGTTCTGATAGTCATAACCGAGGACAATGGTTATGAACATCAGGAGGTGTACGAAGCCTTCCATGAGGATGCCGGTGGCAATGAGGTTCTTGCCATTGATGTACGACTTGTTGTTGGAGAGCGGCGTCTTGATGCCCTTTGTGAGATAGAGCACCGACGACAACGCGAAACACGTGGTCGTAACTATGATGTAGGTGACATATATGATAAAATAGATACCGTCAGTAGCAACTTCCATAATACGTTAGTTTTAGTTTTTTTTGCTTTTGCAAAGGTAGTGAAATAACTAAAACCAACAAAGAAGAGATTATTTTTTAATCTATTTATTTCAGTTTTTTAATACTTTGGAGGTGCTTTGGGAAACATATTCTTGTCAATACGCTCTCCTTATTAATTATCAATGCGTTATGAAAGTAAGTAATGAGTGTATTTGTTACTTTTGTTACATGATTTGACATGCGCTTTTCAAAAACCATAGCAGGTTTTCGAAAAGCTATGAATGGTAAAGTTTGTCAAGAGAAATGTATTACAAGAATTAAATCTTTAATTTGCTATCTCCACCTTTACCTTCTCATATCCCATAGACTGAAGCATGCTCTTAAACTGTAGCTCGGCGTTCTGCCTTGCATTCCTGTAGTTGTCTGGGGTGAGACAGCGACGGCGCATCATGGCATCTGCTCGACGATACATCTGCTCACGGTCCTGATGACTCCACTTGCCGCTCTCAATGAAGGAGCGTGTGCGGGTTTCGTCTATGAAGCTGTCATCAAGAAGACGTACCGGAGGAAGAACTGCTCTGAGCGTGTCGCCGTCCATAGCGAGCCATCCCTCATGCGCTTCCTTCATGTTAATGCCGAGACGGAGCGTGCCGTAATAAATGCGCACCAGCTCGTCATCGCCGAAGAAACCCTTGCGGACAGTGTCTACAAGTTCTTCGTCGTTGATGGTGAGAAATTCCCACTCACCGATGCTCTCTATTGACCTTATCTGCATCGGCGTGATGTCGATGGTGTCGTTCTGCTCTATGGTCAAGGCGGCAGGCGATGACGTTATCTTCTTAACGTAATGCTTAGCCACCAGAACAACGGTGAGGGCTATGACGGCGTAGAGCACGAAGCGTGCCACAGCCGACTTAATGATTTGCTGTATGAACGGCATGTTATCTCTTTTTCGCATTTTCTATGGTGGTTTTGTCGATGAGGTGAATGATGTCCTTGCCGGAGAAGTTGCGGCTGAACGCTATGGTGATGTTCTCCGGACGATAGCCGAGCTTCTGCAGCATCGGCACGAGAGTGTTGGCGGCGCTGACACGAGCCTGCTCCATGATGTCCGTCGTGGCTATCTCGCGTATGATGGCGTCGCGTCCCTGGCGTTCGTAGGAGGTAAGCTCCTCGTCGGAGAAGTCGCGGCGTGTGAGAGCCACGTACTGCTTGATGGCGTTATGGTCGATGCGGGACGATGTGAGCACGATGTGCGGGTCGGGGAGAGTGATGCGGATGTGCGTGGAGTCGCGCTGCACGTTGTCGCTTGAGAACGAGGCAAAGTCGATGTAAGCCTTTATGGTGGCGTCGATGGGGATGGCCACCTTACGCTTTCCGAGCGGTACGGGAATGTTATAATCGTGTCCTGCCAGCTTGCCCTTCATCTCCAGCTTGTCGTCATGCGTGAGCACCTTATGCACACGATATTCCGTAGTGTAGAGCTTGGAGCAGCGCTGCACCTGCATCACCATCACCGCCATCGTGTCGACGGCAGGCTTCGTGGCCTTCTCTTTCTCGGCTGGCTTGCTGCCGCATGAGCAGAAGGCAAGGCTCATCACGGCTGCCAGTATTGTAAGCGTGGTCTTCATCCTGTGATTTATGTCTTTTTTCATTGATTACTGTAATGTTATGCTATCGTTTTGATATATTTTTTTATACCTTTGTATTTGTATAGACGTAAAAACAAAGAAAAAGTAAAATACGAGATATTCATGAAACGGAAACATTTGGCTATTGCGCTTCCTCTGGCAATGCTGCTGGCAATGTCGTGCAAGGAAGAGAAGAAGCCTGAAAACATCATCGTAAAGAAGACGCCGGTGGCTGTGAAGAAGTCGGTGCAGAGCATGGGCGACAACGCTGCGGAGCGTGACGTGGAATGGCTCGGCGCCACCTATCATATCCGCATAGAGCGCAAGGCGGACAAGAGTCTGTCACTTGTAAAGGACGGCCAGGGCAACAAGTATTACGACAACCGCGTGTCGCTCCTCATCACGCGTCCTGACGGCAGCGAGTTTGTAAGGCGCACCTTCTCAAAGGCTGACTTCGCCTCTTACGTGAAGGGCAGCAACAGCGAAGGCGCTCTCCTCGGCATCGTCTTCGACCGTGCCGACGGCGAAACCCTACGCTTCGCCGCCAGCGTCGGATCGCCGGACCGTATGAGCGACGAGTATGTGCCGTTAGTGTTGACGGTCAGCCGCACGGGTGGCGTCAAGATTTCGGAGGACACGCAGCTGGATACGGGCAGCGATGAAGAGGAGGAAGTTTAATCCTCTTCCTCGTCGTCCTCGAATCCGAACAATGCCGGGTCGACGAAGGCGTCGAGGGCTCGGCGCTCCTTCTTTGTGGGGCGTCCTGTGCCGCGTGCTCTGTCGACGAATCCGCTTATTCGGCTCATCTCCAGCAGTTCGTACTGCTTCGGGTCGGTGACATTCTCATAAATCTCAGGGATGAGCTTTGCACCTACGCGCTGCTCTATCGTCTTTAGAATCTTGAACGAGTAGACGATGGGCGGCTTTTTTACGCTCACCACTTCGCCCACCTTAACCGTATGGCTGGGCTTGACGTTCTGCCCGCCGATGGTGACGCGGCTGTTCTTGCAGGCGTCTGCGGCTATGGAGCGCGTCTTGAAGATACGCGCTGCCCACAGCCATTTGTCTATACGTGCTGTATCTGCCATATTCTTTATTCCCTTTCCCTTACTTCTTCGACTTCTTTCCGAGCTTGTTAAACTGGTTCATCGTGATGTCCAGTCCGGCAAGCACGAAGCTGCGTATTATCTCCACCGCCTCGTCAATGGAGGGCTGGAGCGTGCGCATATCCTCGTCCGTGTATTTGCCCAGCACCCAGTCTACCTGCTGTCCGCGCAGAAAGTCGCTGCCGATGCCCATACGCAGACGTGCATACTGCTGTCCGATGAGCTGCTGGATGTTGCCCAGTCCGTTATGGCCGCCGTTCGATCCGTTGCCCTTCAGACGATAGTCGCCGAGGGGAATGGAGAGGTCGTCCACGACGACGAGGAGTCGCTTCTGGTCTATATTCTCTTTCTGGAGCCAGTAGCGAACGGCGTTGCCGCTGAGGTTCATGTATGTGGTGGGTTTAAGCAGAAACACCTTGCGTCCCTTTATGGAAGTCTCAGCCACGTAACCGTAACGCTTGTCCTCAAAGCTTACTCCGGCGCTCTCCGCCATCTTGTCGAGAACCATGAATCCCGTATTGTGGCGTGTGTTCTCGTATTCGTAGCCCGGATTGCCGAGCCCCACAATCAAGTATTTGTCCATATTTCCTTATAAATAAAAAAAAGCGTACGCATCCTCTGACGCGTACGCTTACATTATATTCTTATTGAATCGGTTTAATGTCGTTATGCGATTACTCTGCTGATGCAGCAGCTGCAGACATAGCGGCACGTGTCATCTTGATAGAGCATACGATGACGTCCTTACCAGTAGCGATCTCGAGACCCTCGAAGCTCAGCTCGCCAACCTTGATGCTCTTGCCGATCTTGAGCGCTGTAACGTCGATGTCGAGGTGCTCAGGAATCTGCTGGTAAGGAGCAGTAACGTCGATCTTACGGATAGAGAGGTTCATGCGACCACCGTCACGTACACCCTGTGCAAGACCTGTGAGCTTAACGGGAATACCGATAGTGATAGGCTTCTGGTCGTTAACCTCGAGGAAGTCAACGTGGAGAACTGCGTCAGTTACCGGGTGGAACTGGATCTCCTTGAGGATAGCTGTATGTGACTCGCCGTCGATGACGAGGTTGATAACGTAGATGTGGGGAGTGTAGATAACCTTGCGAAGCTCAGTCATAGGTACTGCGAATGACATAGCAACTGGCTTGCCGTCCTGCTCTGCGATACCATAGATGTTGCAGGGAATGAGTCCCTCCTTACGCAATGTCTTAGAAGCTTTCTTGCCAAGGTCTGTACGCTTCTGACCTGTAACGTTAATCTCTTTCATAATTGTGTTACTCTAAATTAAGTTGATAAATATTAATGTTTATGCCTTAATTCGCCATCACACGAGAACTGTATTTCTGTACGGATGTGCTCAAAAAAGCGTTGCAAAGTTACTAATTTTCTCTGAAACATACAATTATAGCGTAAAAAAATGTTGAATATTGTGGTTTTCCTTGGTAGTTAGTCAGTTTTTTCATATTTTTGCATCTGATAAAGTGGCTACGGTCTCGTAAAAACGTGAAAACAAACATTATATATATAATAGTATAGAAGGATGATTAATCGCGAATTAATAAGAATCAAGATAGTTCAGTTAACCTACGCATACTATCAAAACGGTAACAAGCTAATGGACAGTGCAGAGAAAGAATTGCTCTTTAGCTTGTCAAAAGCATACGATCTTTATAACTACCTGCTGGAGCTTATTGTCGCTGTCACACAGGAAGAGCGAAACCGTGTGGAGGTCGCTACGAAGAAGGCAGTGAGAGAAGGCCAACCAATGCCTTCGCAGAAATTCGCATACAACAAGTTTGCCGTCCAGCTCGAGGAGAACAAGATGCTTCAGGAGTTTGCCGAGACGCAGAAGCAGTCATGGGCGAACAGCGTGGAGTTCGTGCGCGGACTCTGCAACCAGATAGAGCAGAGCCAGGCTTACGCCGAATATATGGCTGACACTGACGACTCTTACGAGGCTGACCGCGAAATCTGGCGCAAGATTTATCGCCAGCTCATTCAGGAGAACGAGGCACTGGACCAGCTCCTCGAGGAGCAGAGCCTCTACTGGAACGACGACAAGGAAGTGGTGGACACATTCGTGCTCAAGACCATCAAGCGCTTCGACCCGAAGAACAAGGCCAAGCAGGAACTCCTGCCGGAATATAAGGACCTTGAGGACAAGGACTTCGCCATTAAGCTCTTCCGATCTACCATCCTCAACGCTGACCAGTATCAGCGCTATATGAGCGAGACATCACGCAACTGGGACTTCTCACGTCTGGCTTACATGGACGTGGTGATCATGCAGATTGCCATTGCCGAGATGCTCACGTTCCCCAACATCCCCATCAGCGTAACCATCAACGAGTATGTTGACCTCGCCAAGCTTTACTCAACACCGAAGTCAGGCGGATACATCAACGGCATGCTCGACTCCATCGCACGCTATCTCGTGTCGACAGGCAAGCTGATGAAGACCATCGAGGACCGTCCGCAGCGCCGTCAGGCTCCGCGCCGACCGATGACTCCGCGCCTTAACCGTGCACAGGCTGCACTGGAGGAGGGCGAAGTGCTCCGTTCGCGTTATGCAGCACAGGCTGAAGAGCAGGCTGAGCAGAACGACGAGGAACGCGAAGACTAAATAAAACAAAAAGAAAATAAAAACAACAAATAACACTTACAACAACAATGAACATTATTGTACTGGCTGCCCAGCAGGCACAGGGAGGCGGCATGGGAATGATTATTATGATGGTGGCTCTCTTCGCCATCATGTATTTCTTCATGATTCGTCCGCAGCAGAAGAAGCAGAAGGAAATCCGCAAGTTCCAGAACGCACTCAAAGAAGGCGACAAGATCATAACCAACGGTGGCATCTACGGCACTGTACGCCGTGTGGACCTCGCTGCTAACACTGTAGAGGTGGAGATAGCACGTGGAACTGTCATCACCGTTGACAAGAACTACGTCTTCGCCGACGCAAGTGCACAGGCTCAGAAGTAAAGCTTGCCGAAAATTGTCAGTAAAGACACACGAAACACTCAAATAATATACGTCGTTTAGATGGAAAACCGCTTGACGCAAATATTACGGGTAGTCAGGAACTTCTTGTTCAGTTCAGTGAACAAGGAGTTTCTGATTTTTTTGTTCTTTCTCTCCTTGAGCAGCGTCTTCTGGCTGATGATGACGCTCAACGAGACCTACGAAAAGGAGATTAGTGTGCCCGTAAGGCTGGTGGGAGTGCCGAAGAACGCCGTGCTCACCACCGAGATGGAAGACACGGTGCGCGTAACCGTGCGCGACAAGGGATTCGCACTCGCCTCATATATATATGGTGAAGGCGTAAAGCCGGTGAGCATCAACTTCCAGACTTACGCCAACCGCCAGACAGGACAAGGCATGGTGCCGGCTGCGGACCTCATGAAGATGGTGACGCAAAGGTTCTCGATGTCGAAGGTGGTGCAGGTGAAGCCCGACAAGCTCGACTTCTACTTCAATTTCGGTCTGTCACGCCGACTGCCCGTAAGAATGGCGGGCTACGTGGTGCCGGGCAAGTCGTATTATCTCGCCCGCACGCAGTTCTGGCCTGACCAGGTGACGGTGTATGCCAACAAGCGCACGCTCGACTCGCTCCGCTTCGTCAAGACCGTGCCCATCAACATCACCAACTTCGGCGACACCGTCATACGCACCGTGGAGCTGGAGAAGATCAAGGGCGTCAAGATTGTGCCGAGCACAGTCCGCATCGGTCTGTTCCCCGACATTCTTACCGAGGAGAGCATCGAGGTGCCCGTCAAGGCTATGAACATGCCGGAAGGCAAGGTGCTGCGCACATTCCCGCAGCGCGTCAAGATAAGCTTCACGGTGGGAGCCAGCATGTTCCGTAGCATCAATGCTGACCAGTTCAGCGTGGTGGTGGACTATAATGAACTGATAACCAATCCGTCGGACAAGTGCAACATATACCTGAAGTCGAGTCCGCACGGAGTGAGAAACGCCCAGCTGCAAATCAGTCAGGTGGACTATCTCATCGAACAACAATAACGTAAGAATATGCTAACAGCCATTACCGGCGGCATCGGTTCGGGCAAGAGCTATGTCTGCCGCATACTGGAGAGCCGTGGCATCTGCGTATACGACTGCGACGCCGCTGCCAAACGACTCATGCGCACGTCCGAGAAACTGCAGCAGGAGCTTCGTCAGCTGGTCGGTCAGGACGTCTATACGTCGGACGGACAGTTGCAGAAGAGCGTCCTTTCAGACTTTCTGCTTACGAGCGAAGCCAACAAGCTGGCGCTTAACGACGTGATTCATCCCGCTGTGGCAGAAGACTTCCTGTCCTCTGGAATGACATGGCTGGAGAGCGCCATCCTCTTTGAGAGCGGTTTCGACAGCCGCGTAAGCTTCGACCGCGTAGTGTGCGTGTCGGCACCGCGTGATGTCCGCATACAGCGCATCATGCGCCGCGACAACATCAGCGCCGCGAAAGCAGCCGAATGGATTGACACGCAGATGGCGCAGAAAGAGGTGGAACGTCGCAGCCACTTCGTCATCGTAAATGACGGCAAGAGTGACATAGAACAGCAGATAGACAATATGTTGTCCAAAATAATATGTTATTCCAAATAATATGTTGTCCCAAATAATATGCTGTCCCAAATAAAAAATAATAACTAATAAATAATAAATAACAAGATGGAAACAATTCTTTCAATAGCAGGAAAACCTGGACTTTACAAACTCGTCTCACGTGGTAAGATGAACCTCATCGTTGAAGCTATCGACGCTACACACCGCCGCATGCCGGCTTTCGCTTCAGACCGCGTTACATCACTCGGCGACATCGCCATGTATACAGACGCTGAGGACATCCCATTGTGGCAGGTGCTCAAGAGCCTTGGAGAGAAGGAGCAGTCGAAGGAGTGCTCACTCAACTACAAGAAGTGCTCTGCTGACGAGCTTCACGCTTTCTTTGCTGAGGTGCTTCCCGCTTACGACCGTGACCGCGTGCACGACTCAGACATCAAGAAGCTCATCCAGTGGTATAACATCCTCGTTAAGAACGGCATCACCGACTTCGAGGCTACTCTCGCTCCAACAGAGGGCGACAACGTGGACGACCGCCAGGAGGCTTAATCATAAACCAAACAGCAACGAATGATAAAATCCGTACGGCCGAAGAAGAACCTCGGCCAGCACTTCCTCACCGACCTCGGCATCGCTAAGGCCATTGCCGACACGGTGGATGCCTGTCCCGACATTCCAGTGCTCGAGATTGGACCTGGTATGGGCGTGATGACGCAGTTTCTGGTCACCAAGCCACGCCCCGTCAAGGCCGTCGAGATTGACAAGGAGTCGGTGGCTTACCTCAACGAGAAGTTTCCGAAGCTTCGTGAGAACATCATAGGGCAGGACTTCCTGCGCATGGACCTGAACGACATCTTCGATGGCAATCAGTTTGTGCTCACCGGCAACTATCCATACGACATATCCTCGCAGATATTCTTCAAGATGCTCGACTATAAGCATCTCATCCCGTGCTGCACGGGAATGATACAGCGTGAGGTGGCGTTGCGCATCGCTTCAGAACCAGGCAACAAGGCTTACGGCATCCTCTCCGTCCTCATCCAGGCTTGGTATGACGTGGAATATCTGTTCACGGTGGACGAGACGGTGTTCAATCCGCCTCCAAAGGTGAAGAGTGCCGTCATACGCATGACCCGCAACGAGGTGACAGACCTCGGATGCGACGAGCGTCTCTTCAAGCGCGTGGTGAAGACCGTCTTCAATCAGCGCCGCAAGATGCTGCGCGTGTCGCTCCGCCAGATATTCGGCGGTTCGGCATCGCCCGAGTTCTATGCTCAAGACATCATGACAAAGCGCCCCGAACAGCTGTCCGTACAACAGTTCGTGGAGCTGACCAACATGGTGGCAGAGGAAGCGGAAAACATCGGAAAGACTTTGTAAATCAAAGATTTCATAAAAAACAACAGCAAAAAAAATAGCGAAGGCATAAACCTTCGCTATTTTTTTGCTATATCATATTACTTCAACGGATGCTTTCTGGTATCCGATCCAGCCTGAACGAAATACTTCGAACCGTCAGCCGACTTTGTTAGCGTGCAGTACTGAACGAAGCGTTTGCCTCCCTCCTTAGTGATTATGGCGATAGGAAGAGCATAGGCGGTGACGCGATACGGCCACTTCGACTCCTTGAACGTCTGCCACTCGCTCTTGGTAAACACAGCCTTCTCGAAGTTGGCACCGGCAAACGTCTTGGCAGCGGCAACGCCAGCATTGCGCGTCTTGGCATCCACCGTCACACCCTTGGGCTCAGACACGGCTTCCACGAAGTCTTGCTGATAAGTTTCGACAAGTTCGCCAATGCGCGGCGTCTCCAGTTTCAACTTTAACAACTGCAACTTCTGTGCATCAGGCGCATTATTGTGCTTAGCCAGGAAGTTGTTCACAATCACGTCGAGCACGTAGTGGTTGAACAAATGTGAGAAAGCATTGCCGTTTGGATCGGTAATGCCCTTCGCACACTCTTCGGCAAGCTTCAGAAGATTCTCCACCGGCGTAATGCTCGTAGCGTAACCATATGCCATATCATTACGGTTCCAGCGCATGTTTACCAGCTCGGGATACATGATGCTGTTGTCGTTGATGATGCCATTAGTCTTATCCTTCATGTCATAATCGTACTGTATCTTACAAATCGGATGGAAGAGCCAAGTGTAAGCATACATATATTCTTTGAGAGCCGTTTCCGACTTCGGGTCTGCCATGAAGCGGCAAGTCCAGAAGTTAAGGTAATACTCATCAGCTGGGACTTGTACCTGCGGCTCGTCGGCCTTCACTGGAACAAAGTCCGAAATCCTGTTAGTACCATGACGATTGTCATTCTTCAACGCATAGGAGAAGTAGCTGAAATAACGTCCGTAAAGGTCTGCCTTACTGTCTCCCAGGCCCCAGAACTTCTTGGCATTGTCAGTATAATAAGGACCGTAAGGAGCAATATCTGAGAACTGCTCAAAGCAAGCATGTATTTCACCTATACTCTTGGTAAAACCTTCCTCTATAGTCTGGTCGTTAGCCTGTGGGTCAGCAGCAAGAGCCTCCTTGCTGGGTTTATACTTGCGGTTTGGGTCATACTCGGGCTTTTCCAGTCCGGCTTTCTCCATTGCCTGATGCGTCACCTGGTTCTTGACATCTCGCTTTGTCTCTTTCACCTTGTCCTGCACCTTTTCGGTGACCGCCTTCTTTGCTTTCTTTACCAATCCACCGAACTGGGCACTGGCTGTAGTACTGCATCCTAATATGATTGCGAGAGCTACTATAAATCTTGCTTTCTTCATGTTGTGGGATTTTTGTTTGTTAGTAATAATAAAGTTATATCTCTATGTTTGTAGGCTTGCTTCTGGCGGGGCGGAAAAAGAAGCTGGCGGAACCGCCGCCAGCTTCCGAGGCAGTAATGCCTCTTTACCTCCCACTAACCATGAGGCTAAACCCTCTCTGGTGCTTTGTTTTCTATGGCAAAGTTAGAAGAAAAGCGAAAAGAACAGTAGGATATTTTTAACAAAAAATGGCCAATTCTTTACACTTGTATATTCTTACACCTAAATTCACAAGAAAACAAAAAGATTTTTACGTTTTGTACTATGAATACACTATAGGAAATTAGGTTTGCATGAGCAGAATACTTCATTCTTCCTTTTAAACCTTTCCCCTCCTCCACCCGTCTATTTTATTAAAACTCACACACACATATACTAATGACACGGAAGATATTATTTGTTTTACTGCTTGTGGTCTCTGCTTTGACGGCAAGCGCACAGGAGTGCAGGCTGACCGGCTCTGTCATCGACAAGGACACAAAGGAGAAGATGGAGCAGACCACTGTACAGCTACTTCGCAAGGACAGCTCGTACGTAGCCGGTACGGTTACAGACGACCGTGGAGTGTTCGCCTTGAAGGTAGACCGCAAGGGCGCGTACATCCTCAAGATCTCCAGCGTGGGCTACGACAACACCTACCGTAATGTCCATGTCACCGACCCGGCGAAGGACATCCGTCTCGGCGAAATCACTGCCAAGGCTTCCGCCATCATGCTCAAGGGCACCACCGTCACTGCCAACGCAGCGAAGGTGACGCTCAGCAAGGACACCTTCGTATACAACGCTGCGGCGTTCCGCACACCGGAAGGTTCCACCATCGAAGAGCTGGTGAAGCGTCTGCCCGGTGCACAGGTCGGCGACGACGGCAAGATAACCATCAACGGCAAGGAGGTGAAGAAGATAAAGGTGGACGGTAAGGAGTTTATGGTCGGCGACACCAAGACGGCGATGAAGAACCTTCCCACCAGCATCGTCAACAAGGTGAAGGCGTACGACGAGAAGAGCGACCTTGCCAAGGTCACCGGCATCGACGACGGCAACGAGCAGACCGTACTCGACTTCGGCATTAAGCGTGGCATGAACAAGGGTGTCTTCGCCAATGCCGACCTCTCCTACGGCACGCACGACAGATACGCCGAGAGGCTGATGGGCGCTTACTTTGATTCCAAGTTGCGCATGATGGGCTTCGGATCGTTCAACAACACCGGCGACATGGGATTCCCCGGTGGCGGCGGACGCGGATCTTTCGGAATGGGACGCAACGGTCTCAACACGTCCAACATGGCTGCCACGCACTTCAATTACGAGGACGGCAAGACGCTCTCGTTGAACGGTTCGGTAAGATGGAACCACCGCAACTCCGACGTGCGTTCGGAGTCGGCTTCGGAGAACTTCGTAGGTTCCACCAATTCTTTCTCCAACTCGCTCAACCAGAGCAACACGCAGAACGACTCGTGGAATGCGCAGATGCGACTGGAATGGCGACCTGACACGCTCACCAACATCCTCTTCCGTCCATCGTTCGGTCTGACGAAGAGCGACGGCAAGAGCACGTCCGCGTCGGCACAGTATAACGACGACCCCTATGCCTACTCTGACAGCCCGCTCTCTGACGCTGCTATCAGCCAGATGGCGGAGCAGGGCAAGATGGTCAATACGTCACGAACGGGACAGATCAGCCATAGCGAGACGAAGAAGATGGGAGCCATGCTCCAGCTCAACAGGAAGTTGGGGTCGCGCGGACGCAACGTCACGCTGCGCGGCGACTTCAGCTATTCCGATACGGACAGCAAGGCGCTCTCCACCAACAACGTGCGACTCTATCAGCAGAAGGACCGCTTCGGCAATGACTCGACGTACCAGACCAACCGATTTAACGTCACGCCGACAAAGCAGTATAGCTATGCCGTGCAGACCACGTACAGCGAACCGCTCTGGCGTGCCGCCTTCCTGCAGCTGAGTTATCAGTTCAAGTATGCCTACAGCAAGAGCGACCGTGCTACGTACGACTTCTCCAACCTCGGCAACGACTTCTTCTCGGGGCTGGCACCGCATTACCGCGGATGGGACGACTATCTCAACCGACTGGACCGTCCGTACGAGGAATACGAGGACCGTGCGCTGAGTCGTTACTCTGAATACCATAACTACACGCACAACATCGACCTCATGCTGCGCGTCATCAGGGAGAAATATCAGTTGAACGTGGGTGTGAAGGTGCAGCCGCAGATGTCGAAGTTCAAGCAGGACTATCAGGGCGTGTTCACCGACACCACCCGCACCGTCACAAACGTCACACCGACGCTCGACTTCCGCTATCGTTTCTCGAACGTGAGCCAGCTACGAGTAAACTATCGCGGCACGACGTCGCAACCCTCCATGACAGACCTCCTCGACATCACCGACGACAGCGACCCGCTGAATGTCACGAAGGGTAATCCGGGACTGAAGCCGTCATTCACGAACAGCCTCCGTGCGGAATACAACAACTACATCGAGAAGCACCAGATGGCTATAATGACGAGTCTTAACTATCAGAACACGCGCAACAGCATCGGCTACCGCGTGTCGTACGACGAACAGACGGGTGGCAGAACCACACGACCGGAGAACATCAACGGCAACTGGAACGCATCGGGTATGCTGGTCTTCAACATGGCTATTGACACGGCTGGCTACTGGAACATCAACACGTTCACCAATCTTGACTATCAGAACCGTGTGGGTTATGTCAGTGTAGGTCGCAACGCCGACTCGCAGCGCAACATCACCCGCTCCACAAGTGTGGGCGAGCAGTTGGGCGTGGGCTACCGCAACTCATGGCTGGAGGTGGAGCTGAACGGATCGCTCGACTATATGCACGCCCGTAACAACCTCCAGACGCAGAGCAATCTCGACACATGGCAGTTCGCTTACGGCACCACCATCAACATCACCGCTCCATGGGGAACGAGTCTTTCTACGGACATCCGTGAGAATTCAAGGCGTGGCTATGCGGACAAGTCGATGAACACGAACGAGTTGATATGGAACGCGCAGCTCTCGCAGGGCTTCCTGAAGGGCAACGCTCTGACCGTCTCGCTCCAGCTCTACGACATCCTCCACAACCAGACCAACTTCTCCAGAACGGTATCGGCAATGAGTCGCAGCGACATCCAGTACAACTCCATAAACAGCTACGCCATGCTCCACGTCATCTACCGCCTCAATCTCTTCGGCGGCAAGCAGGCAAGAAGCGGCATGAGAGGCAACGGACAGCGAGGACCCGGCGGACAGGGACGACCGGACAGAATGGGACCGCCGCCCTCAGGCATGCGCCCTGGAATGGGCGGCAGACCGCCACGATTATAGAGATTTCCAGAGCCGTTTTTATCGTATTTTGCTGCGTCAGAAATACTGATACCTTTCCATACAGTAGCTGTATTAGAGTGGGAAAGTGGCTATAAAGCAGCATAAAGCGGCTCTTTAAGTCATCAGAATTCAGTCCGCTTTCACATGCTGTTTTGACAGGAAGACATATTTTTTTTAATTTCTAACAACCGATGTTGGTTTATTAACGAAAATGCTGTAAATTTGCTAATTGAATGATAAAAAACAGCATTATGACAGAGAAATACATAAATCCACATACAGATTTTGGCTTTAAGCGCTTGTTCGGCTCTGTGTTTAACAAGGAGTTGCTCATAAGCTTTCTGAACGCTATGTTTCATGGCGAGCAGAACGTACAGGATGTCACGTATCTCAACTCCGAGCAACTTGGCGACCGTTCAGACGCCCGTCGTGCCATCTTCGATGTATATTGCGAGAACGACAAGGGCGAGAAGTTCATTGTAGAGATGCAGAACGTATACCAAGAGTTCTTCAAGGACCGAACAATCTATTATTCCACGTTTCCTATTCGTGAACAGGCGCAGCGTGGAGGTGATTGGGACTTCCATCTCAACCCAGTATACACAATAGGCTTGCTGAACTTCAATTTTGCTGATGGTCTTGAGAATGCTAAGCGCTGGCACCATGAAGTGAAGTTGATGGAGGTGGATACCCACGAGGTATTCTATGACAAGCTTACATACATATACGTAGAGATACCTAAGTTTGATAAAAAAGAGAACGAACTTGTCACTATGTATGACAAGTGGATGTACATACTGAAAAATCTCTCCAAGTTAATGCAGCGTCCAGCCGCATTGCAAGAACGTGTCTTCACCCGTCTTTTCGAGCAAGCAGAGATAGCCAAGTTTAACAAGCAGGAACTAAAGCTATATGAAGACAGCGTCAATGCCTACCGTGATATAGTCAATGCCATAAGAACGGCAGAGAAGAAGAAATTTGCGGAAGGTCGTGCGGAAGGTCGTGCGGAAGGTCGTGCGGAAGTTGCAAGAAAAATGCTTGACAAGGGCATGTCCACTGAACTTGTTGCAGAAATGACTGGATTATCACTTGAGGAGGTATCCAGTTTGAATCAGTAAAATATTATACAACAGGTCTCAAGCGAACTTTTTCCCAACGGATACAATGCAAATATCATACAAAGAGTAAAAACATGTTACAAAATAAAAATTGATTCTGGAGATTTCCAAAACCCTTTTCAGGCGTTTTTGCCGTCAGTAAAGCCTCTTGAACTATCAACAAGCAATGTCCCTACCCTCCCATAGAGCCCCTTTTACGGTGCCAAACTTCTTGTCTTGCACGCCAATAGTGGCACTATCAGACCGCAATAGTGCCACTATTGCACCCTTAAACAGCCACTTTAACACGCCCATGACTTACGTCCTCCACCCACCAACCGCATAACCCACTGTATACAAACAACATAGCCTCAACCTCTCATAACTCGAAAATTTCGCACCAAAGATTTCCATGTGCGCCGGGCTCATAGTATTGAGCATTAGAAAGGCAAATATTGTCTTCGGCGAACCACCGAAGAATTAGAAAAGAACCCGCTAAATGAGCTGTTTTAAGCCCAATCGGTGCGTTACACAAGATCTTGTTGCTGAAATGACAGGATTATCACTTGAGGATATTTCCAATTTGAAGCAGTAAAAGCGCTACCGTTCTTAATATACAATTGATTATAAATAAAATGGGAAGAAAACTTCATTACGTTTTCTTCCCATTTATTATTATCCTAAAATCCGCAAGCAATCTCAATGGCAATCTCAATTGCAGTAAAGAGC
>OIYY01000085.1_pt1 | contig 67731 bp, 59 predicted proteins | sample 1588341 | NCBI WGS metagenome assembly OIYY01 (sample SAMN03283287) | human gut metagenome | biome: human-associated habitat; material: feces | host: Homo sapiens | place: Peru | collected 2012
CGAACCCACGTATCCAGCTTGGAAGGCTGGTGTTCTACCATTGAACTACACCCGCGTAATGTAAAAATACGCTCGAATATTTAATTGAGGATCGGGGTGACAGGATTCGAACCTGCGACCTCCTGGTCCCAAACCAGGCGCTCTAGCCAAGCTGAGCCACACCCCGTTAGGCTTGGGCGTGCATCTTATTCTCGCCACGCGCAAAAATGATTATATTATAGAAAAAAATAAATGTCAACTATTTTCCCGGATAAAATTGCGAAATTTGCGAAAAATTCAAAAAATCAAAGTTTTTCCCTCAACCTTAAAGATACTCCAAATGATATATAAATTCACCCTTATTATCAATCTCTAAGAGAATATAGGATGGTCTCTTCCCATCCTGCCGCGGATAACTGAGACTTCCCGGATTGATCATCGTCAGACCGTCCTGATATTTGATCAGTGGTCTGTGCGTATGTCCGAACATCACAATATCATAATGTCGGGAAAGCCCCTCTTCCTTCAGGCGCTCAATGCCATTACTCACATAATAATAATGTCCATGCGTCACCAGAATCTTTTTGCCTTCTATTTCAAGTTCCAGCTCCTTTGACAGGTTGGAAAAAAAATCATTATTACCCGACACAATGTAAAGCGGACATCCCGCTGCCTTCTGCAGCGCATATTCGCTTCCTTCTGCATCCCCGCAGTGGATAACCATATCAATTTCGCCAACCCTTTTTATAACGGCAAAGTAATTCTCATTCTGTCTGTGGGTATCGCTCACGATCAAAATCTTCATCCGGCTGTGTCATCCTTATATTCTTTTTTTCAGTTCGTCCTGCATCTTGCGCAAAGCCTTGCCACGATGACTGATCTCGTTCTTTTTTTCGGGAGAGATCTCAGAACTAGTCATGCCATATTCAGGCAGATAAAAAATCGGGTCATAACCAAAGCCATTGGTTCCCTTCATCTCATAGCCAATCAGGCCCTCCATGATGCCTTCCGTACATATAACCTCTCCACCCGGCATGATCGCTGCCATTGCACATACAAAGCGTGCAGTACGCTGATCATCCGGCACCCCTTCCATACGCTCCAAGATCCTGGCATTTTTGATATCATAGGAGGTATCCTCTCCCATATATCTGGCCGAATATATTCCGGGCTCACCGTTTAAATAATCAACCACCAGTCCGGAATCGTCTGCAAGGACGATCTTGTCTGTCATTCCGGCGATTGCCTTTGCCTTGATCAAAGCATTTTCTGCAAAGGTCTGTCCGTTTTCTTCGATTGCGATGTCAATCCCCTCTTCACGGAGCGTCTTGACATCCACATCAAGATCCGAAAACATGGCCTGAACCTCTTTTGCCTTTCCGGCATTGGACGTAGCAAATAAAATCTCTATCATAATTCCTCATTCTCTTTTTCAAAAATTTGCCCCAGATATTGCTCAAGGAAGCGTTCCATCTCTTCCGGATCCGGAATGTTGCATTCGATCCGGATAGCAGGCTCCATGGCATCAGAAAGTGTTGTATCATCACTTTTAAAAACTGCAGCTCTGTCTGTCTGGAAATAGATCTGAAAATCCTTAGCCATATCCTTTGCAAAGCTCAGACTGTCATAGTCCGGCAAAACATAATCATCATTATAATATATGTCAGCCCATGCGACAATATCTTCTTCACTGATTTTGTAATCAACCTGTACAAAACAGTCTGCATGGTTCGCATTGGCTTCCCCGATGTCTCCGGCTACCAGCTTCCCCTGCTCATAATACCAACTAAAAGAAGTATTCTGCACCTGCTGCGGCTCTTTTTCATCCTGCGTCTCCCTGCCTTTTTTGACATCAGCCCCGGATTGTCTCACACAGATCGAGGCAGCTGCCATAAAAACCAGAAACGCAAATGAAATACTAAGTAATACCCGGTAACTTCTATCTCTCATGATTGTCTCTCCGGGGCGGTCTCGGCCCCATATACTGGTAAAAATAGGTCTTGAGCATTCCGTTGTAAAGCTTTCTGTTTTTGTCTGCCTTCTGACCGATGTCCTTTTGTGCATCCTCATAGGAAGTGATCAGATACATGGACCAGGTCTCCAGCTCACGGTATTTTTCGCCCAAGGTCCTGTACAAAGTCGGAAGATCCTTTTTCTCTTCAAGGCGCTCTCCGTACGGCGGATTGGTAATGATAAAGCCGTATTTGCCGGAATGGCTCAAAGCATCCAGCGGTCTGGTCTGAAAATGGATCAGTTCCTCAACACCCGCAAGCCTTGCATTGGCCCTTGCGATCTTTGTCATTTCCGGATCAATATCATAACCCTGAATATCTGTGGCAACATGCATATCAATCTCTTCACGCGCTTCATCGACACAGTCATACCACATCTTTGCCGGAATCAGATGCTTCCAGTCAAAAGCCCGGAAGCTCCGGTTCATGCCCGGTGCGATATTGGCCGCCATCAATGCTGCCTCAATCAAAAACGTACCGCTGCCACAAAACGGATCCACTAAGATCCGGTCCTTTTTCCATGGAGTAAGCATGATCAGGGCGGCCGCCAGATTTTCCGCAATCGGAGCCTTGGCCGTCAGCTTGCGATACCCTCTTTTATGCAAGGAATCTCCGGTTGTATCCAGAGATACCGTAACTTCATCCTTGTAAATAAACACCCTTACCGGGAAGCTTTCTCCGTCCTCTTCAAACCAGCTGATTCCATATGTTTCCTGCAGGCTCCTTACCATTGCTTTTTTCATAATAGACTGGATATCGGAAGGGCTGAACAGCTTGGATTTGACACTGGATGCCTTGGTTACCCAAAATTTACCATCCTTTGGAATAAATTCAGACCACGGAAGTGCCTTTGTATTTTCAAACAGCTCATCAAAGGTCTCTGCATGAAAGCTTCCGACCTTTATAAGCACACGCTCTGCTGTTCGCAGAAAAATATTGGCTCTGCAGACTGCATCCTCATCTCCGAGGAAGGTCACACGGCCATCTTCTACCTTGGTGATATCATATCCCAAATCAATAATTTCTTTTTTTAATACCGATTCCAGACCGAAGTGGCATGGAACGATCAACTCCATTTTTCTCATAAGATTATATTAAATAGAAAGAACTTTGATGTCAATTAAGAATTGAAATTTGATGTGCTTATGTAACACAGCCCACGCCTTTGTGGGCCATGCGTACAGACAGCAAATTAATATTTGTTATCTGCTTCGTTTTTGCTGTTTTTTGCGTCAGATGCTTTGTTCTGCTCATCTTTGTTCTGGCTGTTATTCTGAGTAGAATTTTTAGACTCAGATGAGTTGTAGCTCTGCTTTGACTGTTTTGATTCACTATAATCGTTTTTTGCCATGATCAAATCCTCCAATTTCTTTCGATTACATTATCAGTATGTCCGGCAAAAAATTTTTTATACATAAAATTTATTCCTGAGGTAAAATATGTTGAAAAAATTGCGTATTTGAATTATAATTTAGCCATAGACAGAGCAAATCCCCAATTTATTTCTGTCTAGACGAGATTTATATTTATACTCCCCGTAAAATAGGTCATCACCCCTGATGACCTATTTTTCATTACCTTTTTCCAAAGAACAAAACATATATCAGATAAAACGCTGCAATCGGCACCAGAAGTGGAAAGATATAGCGAAAGAACAGCACGAATGCAAATCCAAGCACTCTGCCTACCAGCGCAAAGATTGCAAACAAAGCAACGACCGAAAGGATACCATACAGCCAGAGCTTCCATCTGGGAATCTCCTTACCGTTGTAAATAAACTGTGTCCTTTTTTTCTGATCATTCCCCATTTCATTGGCATAACCTTCCGAATACTCTTCCTCCCATTCGGTATCTGCATTCCTCTGAGCAGTCACAATCGACTTGGCAAGCAGTCTTGGATCTCCCAGTGATGCTATGACCTCTTCTTCTCCCCTGCCCTTTCGGATCTCCGTATCGATATAATCCTGATAATACCGTGTCAGATCCTGCAGCTTGTATGTCGAAACCTTTCCTGTCAGATATTTTTGTAATTCCGTGATAAACTCATATTTATTCATAACAATGCTCCCTGTATCCTTACATTTCCCATATTACGTCTCTTTTATCCGCGAAACGTTTCATACAGCCACCCTCATTGTGTATTCCTATTCTACTATGTTTTAGACAGTAAAAAAACAATTCGACATTTATTTTAAGAAAATTTTATAATTGTAAGCAACCTGTAGGCACGTACATCCTGTATCGTGTCTAAATTTCATCAATAAGGAGAAGCTTTTATGAAACTACCCAACGGATATGGATCTATTTACAGACTTTCAGGCAACCGCCGATTGCCATGGACAATCCGGATAACCTTGTCCTGCAATAAAGATTCAAGCGGGAAAAGAAAATGGAAATACCAGTACCTGGGATATTATGCCACACCGGAAGAAGCGCTTACCCACCTCGTACATCTCCATGATTCTGTAAATGAAACTGTGCTACACTATCAGCCTACATTTGAGCAGGTCTTTCATGAATGGTCGTATCGGACCTATCCAATGATATCCCAGTCCAATATACGAGGCTACAATGCAGCTTATAAATTATGCGAAGAATTGTATGGTATGCCCTTCAATTCCATCACACGAAACAAACTTCAATCTCTGATCGATACCTGTGGCAAAAACTACCCTATGCTCAAAAAGTTGAAAATTCTTTTTTCTTCATTATATAAATATGCAATACAAAACGACATCTGCATCCATGATTATTCCCGCCATCTAAACATCAGGCAATATCAGACTCGCAATCCCAATGAACTGCACCGAAGTCCCTTTACTCCCGAAGAGTTGTCGTTATTATGGTCACACTCTGCCGACCATGAATGTCAGATCATATTGATGCTCATCTATACCGGCTGCCGGATCAGTGAACTGCTACAGTTAGAAAAGAAACATATCCACTTAGACAAAAAATATTTTCTCATAGAAAAATCCAAGACCCGCTCAGGAAGGCGAATCGTTCCGATCGCAGAAAAGATATATCCGTTTTTTTATTCCTTCTATATAAATTCACCCGGTATATATTTCATTTCTGATAAAGGCCATGATTTTTATACCTACCAGCACTACTACAATTATCATTGGAAACAATATCTAAGCACACTCCGGCTTGACCATCATATGCCACATGAAACAAGGCACACCTGTGTTACCCTGCTCACTTTGTCCCACGTCGATGACAAACTGATTAAAAAAATCATTGGTCATGCCGGTACTTCCATTACCGAAAAAGTATATACACATTTTGATCTGGAACAGTTAGCCACTGCTATCAATCTCATCTGATCCGTGTAGGCAACCTCATAGCACAAACAATATTTTTATGATTCTTTATTCCTATCTGCCTTATTCAAATCCCAGCAAATCTCCATATCATTTTCTCCATGATTTATAAAAAGTTATCTTACAGATAACTTCATATAAATGCACTACTTATTAACACACTTATTTCAAAACAATCTTTATAGGAGGAATGAAAAAGAATGAAAAAGAAATTATTAAGTGTATTACTTTCAACAGCTATGGTTGCAGCTTTATTAGTTGGATGCGGCAGCTCATCAGAAGAAGCTGCTCCGGCTGAAACAGAAACAACCGAAGAAACTACAGAGGAAGTATCTGAGGAAACAACTGAAACAGAAGTTGTTGAAGATTCCGGAGAAGTCACAGAAGCAGCTGTAATGGAAGCACCTTCAACAGACGGATGGGATGATTCCATGAAAATCAACGTATATCTTTGGGATGCTGATGGTGAAGGCAAAGTTCAGACAGTCATCGACAACATGCCTGAATACGCTGATTATATCAACATCGTCAACTTAAACGTAGGCGGTCAGACTGATGAATACATCAACGGCTTAAACAACGCCCTTGATGGAACAGATGCATATGCAGACGTTATGTTATTTGATGAAGGTATTGCAAAACAGTGGACAGAATCAGATGACACTGCTGTATTATCTGATCTTGGCATCACATCTGATATGTATGCTAATGCATATTCTTACACAGTTGACTACGCTACATTCAATGGTGATTTAAAAGCATTAACATGGCAGGCAACACCCGGAGCCTTCATTTACAGAGCAGATATTGCAGAGGAAGTATTGGGAACCTCTGATCCCGCAGAAGTTCAGGAATATGTAAAAGACTGGGATTCTTTCTTTGACACAGCTGAAAAGATGAAAGAAGCCGGTTATAAGATGGTTGCCGGAACCAATGAAATCAAATATCCTACTTTAAATCAGAGAACAGCTCCCTGGGTTACTGTTGCAGATGACGGAACAGAAACTTTAAATCTGGATGACACACTTGTCACATATGCTGAAAGAGCAAAACAGTTATATGACAATGATTACACCAACAAAGCTGACCAGTGGTCAAGTGAATGGTATGCAGCAATGGGCGACGGTGATGTATTCGGTTATTTCGGATGTACATGGTTCTTTGGAACTTTAGCCAAAAACTGCCCGGAAGACAGCGCTAACTTTGGTAACTGGAGAACAACCGTAGGTCCTGATACATACTATTGGGGCGGTACATATGTTTCAGTCGGTGCTGAAACCAAAAACCCGGAATTAGCTGCATACTTCGCATATGAGATGTGCTGTGATCCCGACGTTATGTACACACTTGCGGAAGAAACCGGCGACTTTGTAAACAACAAAGAAGCTGTACAGAAAGCAGTTGATAACGGAATCGGTGCAAAGGAGATCTTAAATGGTCAGAATCCTTTCGAAACATTTGCTGAAGCTGCAAAGAAGATCAATACACAGTCTACATACATTGACGGCAAGATCTTAGGCTGGATTGATGAAGCATCCAAATCATACAATTCAGGTGAATATACATCAACAGATGATGTCATCAACTATGTAAAAGATCAGGTTAAAACAACCTATGATTATATTACAGTAGAATAATTTGCATTTTTCATAAATGCAGTTGATTATGCATCGGCATTCCACAATGTCGATGCATAATTTTCACTTAAATAAATTTTAAATACTGATTGGGAGTGATTGTGTGAGAAAAAACAGAAAGAAAACTGTTGAATATGGAAAATATGGACTGATCTTTATCATCCCATTTTTTATAGCCTTTCTTATTTTCCAGTTTTATCCTTTAGTCTATACGATTTTCAAATCGTTTCTGTATGATTCCAAAGCCGGCAGGCATGCTGCAACGACGACAACCTTTGGCCTTGAAAATTATATAAATTACGTCTTTGGTTCTGCCGGCAATGGGGAGCTGTGGCAGGCATTAATTATAACCATTGTTTTATGGCTGTTAAATTTTATTCCCCAGATCCTTTTATCCTTACTGCTTGCAGCCTGGTTTACAGACAGCCATTTTAAATTAAAAGGAACCGGTGCATATAAGGTCATTATGTATATGCCCAACATCATTACTGCTGCAACCATCGCAGTATTGTTTTACAACTTTTTCAACATCAATGGTATGATTACCAAAACATTGATCAACGCCGGAATCGTTTCAAAAGACGGCTTGATCGATAAGGGATGGTGGTCTCTGATCATTATCGCATTTATCCAGTTCTGGATGTGGTATGGAAATACCATGATCGTACTGATCGCCGGCATTATGGGTATTAACCCTTCATTATACGAAGCAGCTATGGTGGACGGAGCAACTTCCAGACAGCAGTTTTTTAAGATAACGCTTCCCTTGTTGCGCCCCATTCTGCAATACACCATGGTAACATCAGCTATCGGCGGATTACAGATGTTTGATATTCCCCAGTTATTTAACAAAGGAATCCCTTTGATTCAGGTTGGTAATTCTACTATTAAATCAACAACCACAGTTGTCATGCTGATCAAGCAGTATGCGTCACTTGGCAGCACCACTGAAAACCTGGGAAGAGCATCTGCATATTCCGTTGTGCTGTTCTTGGCAACATTATTAGTAAGCCTTGTTTTCTATAAGCTTACTTCTGAAAAAAATAAGTAGAAAGGAGAAGAGATAATGAAAAAAACAGATCACACAGGTTTATCCGGGAAAAAGGTGTTTCGTACAATCGTATGTCTGTTTCTATGTTTCCTGGCATTATTTCCTTTTTATATTTTAATTATCAATTCAACTTTGCGACATGCAGATATTGCATCAGGAATTAAACTGATCCCCGGAAAATATTTCTTCCAGAATTTCCAGAGTCTGTTCGATCCCGAAAAAAGAATTGTCAGTACCTTCAACCTGTTTCAGGCATTCAGAAATTCCATTATTATCACGGTACCGACAACTATTTTGCAAATTTATTTTGGTTCATTAACAGCTTATGCCTTAACGGTATATCGGTTCAAAGGAAGAGATTTCGCATGGGGCTTTATCTATGCCATCATGATGATCCCGACACAGGTTTCCATCGTTGGTCTGATCAAGGTATGCAAGATCACCAATTTATACGGAACCTATTGGCCTTTAATCCTTCCTGCCATTGCCGCACCTACTACTGTATACTTTATGAAGCAGTATATGGAAAGCGGATTGTCACTTGAGATAATTGAAGCAGCGCGTATTGATGGTGCCGGAGAATTTATGACATTCAATACCATTGCACTGCCTTTATTAAAACCCGCTATGGCAACGCAGGCAATCTTTGCTTTCGTAGCATCCTGGAACAATCTGTACAATCCTACCATGCTTCTTGGATCCCATACAGAACTGTCCACATTGCCCATGTATGCCCAGGCAATCCGAAACAATGATAAAAGACAGGATTATGGTCAGGTTTATACCGCACTATTGTGTGCGATCATCCCGATCATTATTGCATATTTATTCCTGTCCAAATACATCGTAGCCGGTGTTGCACTCGGTGGTGTAAAAGAGTAAACGGCTAAATAAGCAGTCAAACAATATTACAATAAAAAAGCTCTCCGGCCTGTGATATGTATCTAAAATTCGGGATACATACCAATGCCGGAGAGCTTTTTATTTGTAGCTCAATTTATCATTCAGTTTCATTCTCTGCATTAGTTTCTTCATCATCCTCCTCATCATCCTCAGCCGGATTGACATAAGAGGTTGCTCTTTCATGAACATTTAAAAACTGTCGACGCTTTTCGTTTTTCTCTTCAATCTTTTTTTCTTCTTTTTCCTTGGTCTGTGTTGTTTTTTCCAACATCTGATGGATCACCTTTGAGCTCCAGTATGCCATCAGTCCAAACATAAACAACAGCCAGATATACCAGGTACTCAGAATGATAACCGGATATCTCAGAGAAAGTATGGTCGGTGCAAACCAGATCAACGCAACCTTTAACCAGCTTCCAAGATTGCTGATTGCCATTAAAAGTGAGTTTTTGAAGTAATTGCCAACAGAATTATCAAATTTGGCAATAAAAGGAAACAAGAACGGCACAACCAAAGCTAACAGTACAATCTCAACGACGCTTACAAAGGTATAAAAGCTTGCCAGACCGCCCTCTACCGTATTGATCAGCATATTGTCGCCCCATAAAACGATAAATGCGGCTATCAGCAATAACCATGCGATCGTTGCTTTTTTGAAATTGGCCTTAAATGCATGTATAAAGGCTTTCCACAGATGCGGCTCCTCTTTATTGGCCAATTTTAAGCAGACAGAATACATCGCGGTCATAGATGCACCAATGGTCACAATCGGGATACTGAACAGCACAAAAATGATATTCAGGAAAAATACATTTCCAAATGCATCCATAAAACGCATCAGGTGGTATTGTATGCTGCGCGGATGATCCTCAACATTAAAATCTTTCATTCTTATTTCATTCTCCTACCATATATTTATCATCGATTCTGTTTTAATAAAATCCTTTTTTCTGCATAGCTTTTCCAAGCTCAACAATATCCAGCTCATTGATAATATCCTGATTAGCTTCTACCTTATCAGCACCGGCTGCCGTCAGCCAGTTAGACTGCATACTCGGAAATGAATTATCCGCTGTCTGATTAGCTGCAGACTGAATTGCATAATCCTTATATTCCTGATCATTTTTCTTATCCATACGCACTACCATATAACCGGCATCTGTTGTCACAACATCGGAAATATCATTTTCAGATAAGGAAGCAACCACATTGTTTAATTCTTCGCTATAAGCTCCCTCATAATTTTTTTCTTCTCCGGAGCTTGCTGTGATACCATATTCTTCTACCAGATCTTCCAGCTTTTCTCCTGCCTTTGCTCGATTCATAAGCTCTGTTGCCTTGGCAAGCTGGTCTTTCATCTCTGCATCTGTCAAAGAAACATAATTGCCATCATCATCCTTGACCGGATTGCCGTCTCCATCATACTGAATACTCGGGAACAACGCATAATAAAGAGAGTGGAAGTTTAAATCTCCATATTTTTCTGTATACTGCTCTGTATAGGTCTCACGCATATCTGTGATTGCCTTGTCCTTTAAGGCAGATATATAAGCCTGTCTGTTGAACAGTTCCTTGATACAGTCATAGTCTACACCATACTCAGTCAAAAACTTCTCGCCAAAGTAATCGTACATAGAAGCCGCACTTGCCTCAGATGTAGCCAATGCCGAATCCGTCACCTCTACGCCATCTGTCATAGTCGCAAGCAGATACTGCACGATCTCTGATTTCATCTCCTGAATAATAGAATCCTGAATCTCGGTAACTCCCGATTCATCCAGTGATAAAGGCTCTGTTTTATTGGTATACAGATATTGGATCACATACAGATTGTATAATTGCTGCGTTGCATCAAAATCTTCGATCGTCATAACAACCTTATCCTTGGCTTCTTCAACCTTGGGATTGGCTGCTGCACTTTCTTTTCCACATCCTGTCAATGCTGCCATGATAAGCATCTGCATTGTGAGAATGATACCAAGCCTCTTAACCGATAATAAACTCTTTAATCTTTTTTTCATGATAATCCTCCCTGGATTTTCAAAAAATCCAAAACATGTACATGTTGTATTATAATACACCCCTCAATCAAATGCCAATAAAAAAAGCATAGTTAACAGTTTTTTCACAAACTATCCGCCATGCTCCCGACTGCATCAAAAAAGCTCTCCGGCATAATACCGAAGAGCTTTTAAATTTCTTATAAATTCCAATAACCGGAATACAATTACTCTTTTACACCACCGAGTGCAACACCGGCTACGATGTATTTTGATAATGCAAGATATGCAATGATCAAAGGAATAACTGTCAACAACAGACCTGCATAGATTTCACCGAAGTCACGCTTTTTATCGTTGGATTTTAAGCTTTCAATGAACATCGGCATGGTTGCCCTTGTATCGGTTCTGGTTGCAAGTAAGATGGACGGAGTATACAGGTTGTTCCATGATGCAACGAATGCGAAGATTGCCTGTGTAGCCATAGCGGGCTTTAACAGAGGTAATGCAATAGTGTTGAATGTCATGAACTCGCCTGCGCCGTCGATACGTGCAGCTTCAATGATCTCGACAGAAAGACCGGACTGCATATACTGTTTCATGAAGTAAACAGTTGTAGGTGCAGCGATTGCAGGTAAAATCAGAGGCCAGAATGTACCATACATATTAGTGATGGAACAAACTTTGATCAAACCTACGATAGATACCTGTGTCGGGATCATCATGATCGCATAGATAAATCCCCATGCAAAATCTCTTCCCTTGAACTGGTATACAGTCAGACCGTATGCTGTCAGGGATGCAAAGTATACCTGAAGAGCTGTGGTCGGTACTGTTACGATCAAACTGTTGCGCATTGCCTGCCATAAATTAACGGTAGATGTTGCGCTTGTCTTGATCATCAGATTTTTGTAGTTCTCAAAGAAGTGAGAACCGGGAAGCATATGAATACCCTGTTTGATAACATTGGACTCCAGTGTGGAGTTGATAATCAATACATAAAACGGGAATAAAGCCAGTAATACCAGAATAATACAAATGATATGTCTGAAAATGACTGTACCCGAAAGTTTCTGTTTCTTTTCCATTTTATTCTACCTCCCGTCCTAATTCTTTTCAGATGTAAGCTTATAGAAGACCATACTTACGACTAAAGTAATTACAAACAGAACAACAGAATAAGCGGAAGCTCTACCATAGTTCTGGCTGGGGCCAGCATTGATATAGCTCTTGATCAGCATAACGATTGTTCTTGTAGACTCTACAGTTGTACCTGCAACGTTAACAAGCGGTTTACCTTCGTTGAACAGCTGCGGGATATCATACATCTGCAGACCGCCGATTGCTGATGTAACCATTGTAAACTGTAAGATAGGTTTTAACAACGGAACTGTAATCTGGAAGAACTGCTGTCTGGGGGTTGCACCGTCAACCATTGCTGCTTCATATAATGAAGGATTGATACCCATGATACCGGCGATCAATACGATCATGGTATTTCCATACCACATCCAGAACTGGATAAATGCAATAATAAACAGCGACCACCAGCCCTTGGTCAGGACACCCTCATTTCCCGCCAAGCCCATATGTCGCAAGAGCTCTGTCATGGAACCATGAACATCAAATAAGCTGTAGAACAATACGGCGATTGTTGCTGCTGTAATGATGTTGGGCATATACATGATGACCTTATAAGCACCCTGTCCTTTTAACTTGTACTGCATATCTGTAAACCATGCAGCTAACAATAAAGATAAAAGAAGCTGAGGGATAAAGTTCAATAACCACAAGACAATGGTAATAAGCATTGCCTGCCATACTTCGCCGTTACCACCAAATACATAGTTGATATAGTTACCGAGACCGAATACAGTTGTTACTTTTTTACGGCCGGTTTTCTTATCAAACATGAATGATTTAAAAATGGTGTATAACAACGGATAAAACTGAAATACTAAAAACACAATAAAGAATGGTGCAATAAAGAGCAGACCATACTTTCCATATTCAACTGTTTTCTTTTTATTTTTATTCACACCGTCACTCCCAATCAGTAAAATTTTTCCCAAACACAAAGCCTAAGCTTTCAATTTAAAACTATGCACCGATGTGCTTACACACACCGATGCATAGCTGATGTTTACTTTCTCAATCCCTATTGGGACAGTTCAGTAATAATTATTCTACTGTGATGTAGTCATATGTAGAAGCAACTTCGTCTTTTACATACTGTACCGGATCGTCGATTGTTCCAGCATTGTAACCTTCTGAAGCTTTGCCCATGATTGCTTTTAAGTTAGCATCCATGTATGTAGCATTGCTTAAGTCGATGTCTAATGCAGCCTGAGCCCATGTTTCAACAGGGTTCTGTCCGCCTAAGATATCAGAAGCACCAGCGCCGTCAGCGATAACTTTAGCAACAGCTTCTTTGTTGTTTACGAAGTCTTTTGTTTCTTCTTCGATAGAAGCCATCATGTCTGAGTCGCAGCATAATTCATATAATAAGAATGCAGCTAATTCAGGGTTCGGAGTGTCAGCACCGATACATACATAAGTACCGCCCCAGTGATATCCAACAGGACCCTGGCAAACTCTCCAGTCACCGTATGTAGATGTAGCTGAATCTTCTGTTGTAGCGATTGACCAGTATACGAACCATGTACATCCGAAGTAACCGAATACATCACCTTCGAAGTTTGCTGACCAAGCATCAGACCACATAGATGTCTGATCTGTGTAACCGCCATCGTATAACTTTTTAGCTTTCTCGAAGTAATCAGATACGCAGTCATCTAATGTTAATGTTTCATTTCCGTCTGCATCAACTGTTACCCAAGGCTGTGTCTGCTGATCCCAGATAGCATATTTGATATCGTCCGGACCAGATAACATAGCGTATCCAGCTTCTTTCATCTTGTCAGCTGTGTCAAAGAATGTATCCCAGTCTTTAACATATTCCTGAACTTCTGCAGGATCAGATGTTCCTAATACTTCTTCAGCGATATCTGCACGGTATGTGAAGTTACCAACTGCAGCCTGCCATGTAACAGCTTTTAAGTTGCCGTCAACAGTACCATACTGAACAGTGTAGTTGTAAGCGTTAGCATACATATCATCTGTTAAACCAGCATCAGCAAGGTTCATTGTGTAATCACTTTCAGTGAAGTTCTTAGCTACGTCGTTATCAGCAGCGATTAATGAAGGATATTTCTCGTCGCCTGTTTCGATAGCTGTTTCTACAGCTGTCTGATATGTTCCGTCTGTACCAGAAACACCAAGATTTACGTGCTCTACGTAATCTTTGTATTCAGGATATTTGTCTAATACTAAGTCAAGACGTGAACCGAATTCATCGTTCCATGAATATGTATAGATCTTTTTGGACTCATCCCATCCGTCTGTTGAAGGAGCTTCCATTGTAGCTGCTTCTGTAACTTCTGTTGTTTCAGGCTCAGCTTCTTCTTCTGCAACTTCTTCTGTTGTTTCTTCTGTAGCTTCTTCTGTTGTTGTTTCAGCAGGAGCAGCTTCTTCTGATGAGCTACCGCATCCAACTAATAAAGATGCAACCATAGCTGTTGAAAGTAATACACTTAATAATTTCTTTTTCATTCTTTTTCATTCCTCCTATAAAGATTGTTTTGAAATAAGTGTGTTAATAAGTAGTGCATTTATAAAAAGTTATCTGTAAGATAACTCAATGCCAAAAAATAAATTGTCAAGGTCCGGGAAAATACTGTCATTTTTTCCCTTGATGTTTCGGACAAAATGTACATTAAATTCCTTTGACAAGTGTTACTTTATTACATTTTATCCAAAAAAGCAAGTGTTTTATTAGATTTTTTGTACACTTTGATTCTTTTTGTAACTATTTACCAATTTTAACGTTTGGCTTTTGTGTCTTTGTACATATTTTGTTCATAATTTATTCATATTTTAATTTCAATATGACAGTTTGTCAATAGCTTTGGATAATTTTATGGAAAATACATATTTTACTGCTTGTATACAGGTTGTATTTACTGCGATTGGAACGCACCCGGTCAACCGCCACTGTACCAAACGTGAGTCCTCCATACAGCTTTAGATAAAGCCTCTCCTGATTCCCCCTCTTTTCATAGCGAAAAAAAGGCATTATATATATAGAAGAAAGTCGTGCGCGCACACGGTCTTTTTTACCCCGTTTTTCTATAAATTTATACGTCAAAATCCCTCCCGGCAGTCAAAGAATCATCTTGATTTTACATATTCCATTCTGTATAATTTTTCTATGGATTGTCTTGGGGGACAACTCTATCAAAATAATATTTTGAAAGGAAATTTGCTTTATGAAATTCGGTTACTTTGATGACGCCAACAAAGAATACGTCATCACCTCACCAAGGACACCTTATCCGTGGATCAACTACCTCGGTACCCAGGGGTTCTTTTCATTAATCTCTAACACTGCAGGCGGTTATTCTTTCTACAAGGATGCTCGTCTCAGAAGAATCACACGTTATCGTTATAATAATGTTCCGATTGATATGGGTGGTCGTTACTTTTATATTAATGATAATGGTACTGTCTGGAATCCCGGCTGGTCTCCGGTCAAAACAGAGCTTGACTCTTATGAATGCCGTCATGGCATGGGATACACCATCATTACCGGCAAAAAGAATGATTTAAAGGCCGAGGCTACTTTCTTCGTACCTCAGGATTACAACGGCGAAGTCCAGCAGCTCGTTCTTACCAATGAAGGTTCTGCTTCCAAAACTTTCTCACTCTTCTCTTTTGCGGAATGGTGTTTATGGGATGCGCAGGATGACTGCACAAACTTCCAGAGAAACTTTTCTACAGGCCGTGTTGAAGTAGTAGGTTCTACTATTTATCACAAAACAGAATACAGAGACAGACGTGATCACTTTGCTTTCTACACCGTCAATGATGAAATCGACGGATATGATACAGACAGAGATGCTTTCATCGGTCTTTACAACGGATTCAACGATCCTCAGGCCGTACTTGCCGACAAGCCTTCCAACTCTTTTGCAGATGGCTGGTCTCCGATCGCCTCTCATTACAAAAAGATCACGCTTGCTCCCGGCGAAAGCAAGACTTTGGTATTTATCCTTGGTTACGTTGAGATGCCCGTTGCCGAAAAATTTGAGGCAGACGGCAAGACCATCAACAAGACAAAAGCACTGGCTATGATCGAGCAGTACAACACTCCCCAAAAGGTTGCTGCAGGTCTTGCAGAATTAAAGGCAAGCTGGGATAAATTACTCAGCATCCTCAATGTTGATACTCCGGATGACAAGGTCAACCGTATGGTTAATATTTGGAACCAGTATCAGTGTATGGTTACCTTCAACTTATCACGTTCTGCTTCTTATTTCGAATCCGGTATCGGCCGTGGAATGGGCTTCCGTGATTCCAACCAGGACGTTCTTGGTTTCGTACATCAGATCCCGGATCGTGCAAGAGAGCGTATCATCGACATCGCTTCTACACAGTTCCCGGACGGCGGATGCTATCATCAGTATCAGCCTCTTACCAAAAAAGGTAACGCCGACATCGGTGGCGACTTCTCTGATGACCCGTTGTGGCTGATTCTTTCTGTTTCTGCATACATCAAAGAAACAGGTGACTGGACCATCCTCGAAGAAATGGTTCCTTATGACAACGATATGACAATTGCTCAGACAATGCTTGAGCACTTAAAGGTTTCCTTCTATCACATTGTAGACAATCTCGGACCTCACGGTCTTCCTCTTGCAATGCGTGCTGACTGGAACGACTGTATCAACCTTTCATGCTTCTCAGACACTCCCGGTGAAAGCTTCCAGACTTACACCAATCCGAAGTTTGCTGCAGAAGGCGGTTATTCAAAGGTTGCCGAATCTGTTATGGTTGCTACACTCTTTACCTATGCAGGTCCCAACTATGTTGAGATCTTAAAGCACCTTGGCAAAGATGATGAAGCTGCTGCTGCTCAGGCTGAGATCGACAAGATGAAGAAAAACGTCATGGAATCTGCATGGGATGGTGACTGGTTCTTACGTGCATACGATGCCAACGGCGAAAAGATGGGTTCCAAAGAATGTGAAGAAGGTCAGATCTTCATCGAGCCTCAGGGCTTTGCCATCATGTCAGAAATCGGCAAAGATCAGGGCGCTGACTTAAAGACCTTGGAAGCAATCGACAAACGTTTAAATACCGAATACGGTCTTGTATTAAACAATCCTGCATTCACCAAATACTATGTTCAGTATGGTGAGATTTCTACATATCCGGGCGGATACAAAGAAAACGCAGGTATCTTTACACACAACAATGCATGGATCATCTGTGCTGCTGCATATGCAGGAAAAGGCGATCAGGCATTCAAGTATTATTCAGAAATCGCTCCTGCTTTTACAGAGGAGACATCTGATATCCACAAGACAGAGCCTTATGTATACGGCCAGATGATCGGTGGTAAGGATGCCGGCTCCGATATCGGACTTCCGGGCAACCACTTCGGCCAGGGCAAAAACTCATGGCTTACCGGTACTGCTGCATGGAACATGGTAGCAATTTCACAGTATATCTTAGGTGTACAGGCTGACTTCGACGGATTAAAGATCGATCCTTCTATCCCTTCAGCTTGGGATGGTTTATCAGCTTCCCGTCAGTTCCGCGGTGCAACTTACGATATCAAGGTTTCCAACCCTGATCACGTATGCAAGGGTGTTAAGAGCGTAACTGTTGATGGCAATGCTATCGAGGGCAACGTTCTCCCTGTATTCGGTGACGGCGCAGCTCACAAGGTTGAAGTTGTTATGGGCTAATCCCTGTTAGGAAATGTAAAGTTATAACAAAAAGGACAGATCCAAGTGGTCTGTCCTTTTCTGATTTCTAATCCTGCATTCGTTTCTCTTTTATAAGAGGGGTCCGAACAACCGGCATACCTTACCGCACATCCTGTTAAAGAGCGGCAGTTTTTTATAATCTCCTTTGTAAAACTCCTGACACTTGTCAAATGTGTCGATAAAATCCTTTTTGATATTCCCAACAACCGGATTGTTGTATATAAAGGTTGCACATTCAAAGTGTTCGTAAAGACTTCTGAAATCCAGATTGATGGATCCGACAACCGCCTTGCAATCATCAGAAACAAACATCTTGGCATGCACAAATCCCGGTGTAAATTCAAATATCCGTACTCCCGCCTCAATCAACTGCGTATAGTACGTATGCGCAACATCAAATACGATCTTTTTATCCGGAATGTGCGGCATAATAATACGGACATCCACACCTCTCTGTGCCGCAAAGCAAAGCCCTGTTATGATCTCATTTTCGGGTATCAGGTAAGGTGTCATGATCCAGACATAATCCCTTGCCTTGTTCAGGATATCCAGATATACTTCCTCAGCCACATCTTCCCCATTGCAGGGATCGTCATTGTAGGGAATCACATACCCCAGACTATCTGTTCTTGTCCACACATCCCCGGCTTCTTCCGTTTCACAAGCTTCTGCAGGTTTTGTTGCAGCATCCGTATCCTGTTCTGACGCAGTGTCCAACAGGTATTTATCATAGTCCTCAACTTCTGCGGTAAACATCCCCCACATTTGTAAAAACATTGCAGTAAAGCTCTTAACAGCATCACCTCTGAGCCTGACCGCCGTATCCTTCCAGTATCCAAACCGTTCCTTCAGATTGACATATTCATCTGCAAGATTGATACCTCCGTTATATGCCACCTTTCCATCGATTACCACAATTTTGCGGTGGTCACGGTAATTTTGATGGGATGACAAAAATGGTCTGACCGGTGAAAACACCCTTGCCTTGATACCGTACTCAGCCAGTTTTTTCGTATAATGGGTGGGCAGTGCCGTCATCGAATTGAACCCATCATACAGCAGTCTGACCTCCACTCCCGCAGCTGCCTTTTTTTTCAATGCTTCAAGCACAGTATCCCACACATAGCCTTTATTGATAATGAAATACTCCATAAAAATATATTGCTCTGCTTTTTCAATCTCCACCAGAAGATCATCGATCTTTGACCGTCCGTCAGGAAAAAACTCTACCTCGGTATTGGTATAGGAAGGCAGATGATTGACATGCTCTATATAATAAGACAGATCCGAAATCGGCACCTGCTCATCCTTCATCTTAGCCTTTAATCCGTCCGGCATTTTCAGATAAGGCGCCGTTTCGTCAATCCGCTTTTTAAGCCCCTTTGACTGTCCAAAACGAACCGGATTGGCTGTGATAAAAACATACAGTATCACACCAAATACAGGGGTCAGACTAAGCGGCAGCATCCACATCAGCTTAAAAGCCGGATTTTCTTTGCTGTTTATGATCACAATGACGCAAAGTGCGGCACAGATATTGAAAAAATACAACCACCATTTGGCATTGGCGGCATTCATACGTTCCAGCAAAACAAACAACAGATAAATCTGTCCCAGCATAATGATAACAGTCAACATGATACGGCTGAAAATCAGCTTGAAAATTGCCCGCAATCCGCTGTTTTTTGCCTTAACTGCCTTACTCTTGAAATATTCCGATTTTTTCACTTTATTTCCATTTAAAGAATCCATAAGCACCATCCTTTATTTATGCCCGGACACAAAACAATCCGGCATCAAAGCAGCTCCCACAATTCTCAAACATCCGAAATCCACTGATTTACTGCGAAATCGCTACTTTCTCATGTTTGGCGGGTCGACCCTGATATCATAATAACCAAGTATAACATATCTATCCTGTCAGGGTCAAAACGCAAGCTGATAAAATGCAGGAATAAAATGCAGGAATATATCATTGATATCGATCCCGGATATATGTATTAGCATGATAGATTGAAGCAGCTTAAGACAGAATATAAAATATCAGTAAACAAATGTCACATTTTTTGGTAAAATAGATAAGAATACATATATCAGGCAACAAAAAATGATCAGGACGAGGTTTATATGAAGGGTTATTTATCAATCGGAAAAGTTTCCAAAGCAAAAAATGTCAGTATCAAATCACTTCGTTATTATGATGAGATCGGTATTTTCAAACCGGCTCTGACGGACCACAAGACCGGCTACCGTTATTACAAGGCCGATCAGCTTTATATTCTGGACGCCATCTCCCTTTGCATTGAGCTGGGCATCCCGTTAAAAAGCATGTCCCGGTATTGTGATAAGCACGGCAAACCGGATTTACAACGTCTGCTTGGTGATGCCAAATCCCTTGCCGAGACCCGGATCCGCTCCATGTATCAGGGTCTGGAAACTTTGCAAAATACCATCAACACCTTACAAAACCACCCTGATCTTGTCATTCCTGCCGGATGTATGCAAAAGACATTGCTCTCCCGCACAGTCCTGACCATTCCGTTTGATGAATATACAGATGCATTTCATTATAATCCCAAGCTTTTGTCCCTCTTTGTGGGAGCCCAGAAGCAGGGACTTGCCGCATCCTATCCGTCCGGTCTGATCTATGATTACCACAAAGGGCAGGTGCAGAAATATGTCTTTATCCATGTTGCACCCTTAGCTGAGGCCGCCGGTGACTGGGGACGTCACATAGATGGCATACGTACTCTGCCGTCCGGCATCTATGCTTACAGGCAGCATGCCACACATATGATCGAGGATGCCGCACAGGTGTTTGACCTCAACAAACAGGCACTTAAAAACTGCACGATCATCGAAACCGACCTGTTAAAGGATGAAAAGGAAAAAACAGGTATGAACTATGAGCTGCAGCTTCTTATGTAATAAATGATCTAAAATCAAACAAAGGATACGATTATCATGTCACAAGAATTTTCAAAATGGGTCTCCATCTGGGGAAATGCCGTTTCTGTTTCCGAAAACCGGCCGGAAAGCTATGCTAAAAATATCACGCTCCGCTATCCGGTTTATTGTCCGTTCGACGGCAGCCGCCTGCAGCTTACCTTTGATAACTACTGTGGTACCGAGCCCGTTACCATCAATAGAGCCGTAATTTTATATCAAGGACACTTTTATGCGCTTACCTTCGGGCAAAAAGAATCCGTTACAATCAAAGCAGGGGAACATATCGTATCAGACGAGGTTTCCATTGATGTCTGCGCGCATGACACCCTATATGTGAGCTTCTATTTGGCAGAATTTACATTGATGCGCTCCAGCGTATATGTATCCGGTCCCTTATCAGGCGGACAGTATGCGATTGGCGATCAGACCGAGGTCGCGGAATTTCCGATCGATATCTGCAAAAAGACCAATATCTATTACTTTTTAAGCAACGTTTCCCTTTATACACACAAGGATAATCGCGCTGTTGTCTGCTATGGTGACTCCATCACGGCACAGGCATGGCCTGACTATCTGTCCCTGCGTTGTCAACATGATGAGCTTTCTCATACCGCGATCATCCGCCGGGCGACAAGTGGTTCACGTATCCTGAGGGAATATCACAATATCACTTACGAATCATACGGCCTGATGGGAACACACCGCTTTGATCACGAGGTTCCGACCGTCGGAGCCGATACGGTTATCATCCAGCAGGGTATCAATGATATCATTCATCCGGTTGGAACCGATGTCAATCCTTTCCGACCCATGAGCGATCTCCCGACTGCCACACAGCTGATCGACGGTTTAAAATGGTATATCGACAAAGCCCGATCCTATGGCTACCGGGTATATGTCGGCACACTGCTGCCTATCCGTGGCTGGCGGACATATGCACCCTTCCGTGAAGATTTAAAAAATGAATTTAATGAGTTTATCCGGACTACAGATCTGATAGACGGCTGTATTGATTTTGATCTGGCAACAAGAGATACGGCTGATCCTGCTGCTTTCTTGCAAAGATATGACAGCGGAGACCACCTGCATCCCAGCGCACTGGGATATCAGGCAATGGCTGACGCTGTTCCTATTCAGATTTTGACATAACTGCCTGCGGCATACCGGGGTCAGTATCGGCATATACGATCAATCCGGCGTTCACGCTCTGACCGGCTGTGATCGTCTGATTGTAGTCTGCCGGTGTCACGATCAGACCGGAGCCGCTTTTTTCAAAATTACCGTTCCATGACTGGTCGACTGTGACTTCACATGAAAAGTCAAGCTCTACACTCCAGTCAGTGATATCGTTTTTTCCTGTATTGTTGACGGTCAGATCATATTGGCAGAACTGTTTCTTTCCGTCCGACCATTGATTGCTGCAGGTGACGGTTACATCTTTTGATGCTTTGTTGTTTGAGTTTTGTTTGGTTTCATTTGTTGTTTTATTATTTGAACTCTGCTTGTCTGTGTTTGTTGTTTTACTATCTGTATTTCTCTTATCTGTGTTTGTCGTTTTACTATTTGTATTCGGTTCGTTTCCGTTTGCAGTTTTATTATCCGAATTTTGTCCATCGGCTGTGGAATCAACGTTCTTTTCATCCTGACCGGACAAATTGCCACTGCTATTCTCCGGCGTATTCATTCCGATCTTATCAATATCCGCACCCAGCACACCAACATACCAAAGTCCTGCTTCAGACAATTCATCCGCCGTCCAGCCCGATGTTTTCTGGCAGTCACTTTTGATCAGCGAACTGGTCTCACCTTTATTGGATAAATTCCAGATACAATAGCTTACACCCGCATCGTTCATGGCCCGGATCCATGCATTTCCCTCTGTCATATTGTTGGCTCCCGCACCACCGGCATCACAGATGCCAAACTCTGTACAGAATACCGGAAGTCCGGCATCCAGTGCGGTTTTCATCTTAGCACGAAGATCATCCCGATGGGTATCGGCGTAAAAATGGATGGTATACATGATATTGTCATATCCGTTAATCGGATCTTTGGCCGCAATATCCACATCCTGAGACCAGTTGGGCGTTCCAACCACAATCACTGCATCCGGATTGTTCTTTTTGATAACCGGTATGACTTCATTGGCATAGCTTTTTATCTGATCCCATGAAGTCCCGCCATTCGGCTCATTGCAGATTTCATAGATTACATTGTCATAATCCGCATACTTTGCAGACATTTCATCAAAGAAAGCAAGCGCATCCGCTTTGTATTTGTTGGGGTCAAGGTCATGCAGCACATGCCAGTCGATGATGACGTACAAACCAAGACCTGTCGCATACTCCACACCCTGACTGACAATGTTTTTAAGGTTTTCCTTGTTACCGCCTTCACAATAGCTGCCACCTTCAGCGGTATACATGGCTAACCGTACACAGTTGATCTTCCAGTCATTCTTCATGGAAGCAAAAGCATCCGCATTGACATACTCCGGAAACCAGTTAAGACCGTGAGTAGAAACACCTCTAAGCTGAAAAGGCTTTCCGGTTTTGTCTACAAGCTGCGTGCCTTTTACACAAAGAGCTCCATGTGCCTGCAAAGGATTGTTTTCATCATCCTTTTGTGAATCTGCCGATGGATCGTTTTTATCTGTTTCAGCATCTTCTTTGGTTTCTTCATCGTTAGCGTCTGCTAACTCATTGTCATCTTTTTCTTTTGCTAAATCAGTATCCGTCACTTCCTGACCTTCCACTGTCGCATTTGCGCGATCCGCATTGTGACAGCCTGTCGTAAGCAGCAGCAAACCAACTATCAAAACAGCCATCCGGCATTTTCTTTTCATAACCCCATTCCCCGCTTTTTACATCCCGTACTCTTCTTTTGCAAATTTGCGCAGTACCGGAATGGCACGCTCTACTTTTTCTGTATCAATACAATATGCCATTCTGAAATATCCCGGCACGCCGAAGTTGTCGGAGGGAACCAAAATCAGGTCATATTTTTTAGCCTTCATGCAGAATGCCCCGGCATCCTCTTCCAATGCCTTGGGGAAGATATAAAATGTACCGCTTGGTTTTACTACCTCAAATCCGATATCGGTAAGTGCATCATACAAAAGATTCATGTTGGTCTCATATACGGAAAGATCACTTGTTTTGTCAAGCACCTTAGCCACTGCTAACTGTGCGCTGGAGGAAGGACAGTTGTGTCCGATTCCGCGGCTGATCTGTCCGCAGATTACTGCAAAAATGTCGGCATCGGTCGCTCTGGGATTGACAGCCAGATAGCCGATACGTTCACCCGGAAGAGACAGGCTCTTGGAGAATGAGTAGCAGGAAACAGAATTATCATAAAACTTGCTTACATACGGAGAATCCGCACCTTCAAAAACAATCTCACGATACGGCTCATCACTGATTAAGAAGATATCATGTCCGTATTCCTTTTGTTTTTCATTTAAAATCTCAGCAAGCTTCTTGATCGTCTCTGTGCTATAGGCAACACCGGACGGATTGTTGGGTGTATTGATCAAAACTGCCATGACTTTTTCATTCATCATCTCTTCAAAGGCATCAAAGTTGATCTGAAAATCAGCGGTATCGGCAGGTACAACACGAAGCTTTGCGCCGGTATGGTTGACATATGGATTGTACTCCGGGAAGTACGGTGCAAATGTCAAAATCTCATCCCCCGGCTTGGTCGTAGCACGAAATGCATGTGCCAAGGCCGACGCAGCCGCACTGGTCATAAAAATATGCTTTGCCTGATAATCCATGTCAAAACGTTTATTCAGACTGTCCGCAACCGCCTGTCTGACGGATTCGATTCCAAGAGAAGGACTGTAGCCATGGACATTCATCGGATTTTCCTCTGTGTGCAGTCTCACGATCTCATCCTGATATTCCTGCACGGTCGGAACACTGGGATTGCCCAGACTGAAATCAAATACATTGTCGTATCCGATTTCTTTTCCTCTTGCAGTTGCATATTCGCTCAGTTCACGTATGACAGATTTACCACTCAGCATGCTTTTGTAAAATTCATTGATCATTGTTTATCTCCATTTCCTGTTTTATATTAAGGCAAAACCATTTTACCCTTTGTATATCAGTCTGCCGCATGCCCGGCACCTTCGAATGCATGAAAAACACACGGATTATGATTTTATTTCAAAATCACATATGATATCGATATCATTATAATAGAAGCTTTGGCAGGATTCAACCCACGAACCCACGCCTTTTATGTGACTTTATATGTACTATAGCAAAACATGCCGCATGACAGATACAGGGCTTGTTGTACTGTCATGTACATGTTAAAATAAGGCAGTGACAGGAAAGGAACAGACCATGAAACAAAATGAAGAAAATAATCTCAAAATGAGCCCTTTTATGAAGGCAATCAAAGCAGCCCACAACGTTGTGGGCAATTCCGGAGTATTGTCAGCGGAAGAACTGGAAAAAAGAAGACATTCCGAGGAATCGATTTCTAAACTGGCAACACCTTCCGTCAGCATATCCTTTGAAAAATTCAACATTGAGCACATGGATGCACAATGGGCAGTTCCCAGGCATCCTCATCCTAAAAAGCCCATTATCCTGTATTGCCACGGCGGCGGTTTTTCCTGTGGCGGACTGGGATACGCAGGGGTGCTGGCCGGTAAGCTTGCTCTCCACACAGGATTCCAAGTCCTTTCCTACGCCTATCGTCTGACACCGGAATTTCCTTATCCTGCCGCAATCACGGATACCATGCAGGTATGGGATTATCTGATGCATCTTGGCTATGGTGCCTCCGATGTCATCGTTGCAGGAGATTCAGCCGGAGGAAATCTGGCACTGGAGCTTACCCTCATGCTAAAGGAACAGGGCAGAATGCTTCCAAAGGCACTTATTTTGATGAGTCCGTGGACAGATATGACCCTCACTGCCTCATCCTATACAAAATACAAGGATGTTGACCCTATTTTGAGTTATGACTATATCATCGGAGCCAGAAAATCATATCTTGGCGAGGATACCGATTATGAAAATCCACATTACAGTCCTCTTTTTGCGGATCTGTCCGGCTTTCCGCCTACCATGATTCAGGCCGGAAGCAATGAGATCCTTCGTTCTGACAGTGAGCACCTTTTAAAGGCTCTTCGAAAGGCGGACTGTCACGCAGTTTTGGAAATTTATAAAGACGGCTTCCATGTTTTCCAGCAGATGCCCATTCCAAAGGCAGCCAGAGCATTGGACGACGCCAATGACTTTATACAGTCTATTCTTTAAATCAACCATTGCCGGTAAAATGACAATTCACCTTTGGGACGATCCGATACTTATGGGATACTTTATCTTTAGTGATTTTGACGGCATCATAAATATATCTTCAGCAGGAGTTAAGTCTTGAATACAGAAAATTGGTACAAAGTAGACAATGTGGCAAAGGTTTTTCTTGCCACCCACAATGAAAGAGATACGCGCAGTCTCCGGGTAAGCTGCACTCTGACGGAACCGATCGACCCGGAGCTTTTACAAAAAGCTCTGGATGCGACCATCAAACGTCGTCCCCAGTTTCAGGTCCGGATCCGCAGGGGGCTTTTCTGGCATTATCTGGAAACGACAGATGTAAAACCGGTTGTATTAAGGGAGCATGAACGCCCCTGCCCCATTTTATATGGGAAGAATTATACCGGCATTTTGCATTACAGCGTCACCTATTTTCACAACCGTATCAACGTCGAGCTTTTTCATGCCTTAAGCGATGGCACCGGCGCTCTGGAATTTTTAAATATTCTTGTGCAAAATTACCTTCGCCTGATTCATCCCGATGAAATGCAGGATATTTCCATCGGTCTTGGTGCTTCTGCGGATGATCTTTCACAGGACAGCTTTAAAAAATTTTACTCGCGCAGTGGAAAATCCACCGGTTATGTACAAAAATCATATCATATCCATGGTTTAAAGCTTCCCTACAATCAGCTGCAGTTTTTCGAGGTCAGCATGCCGTCAGATGAGCTTTTGAAGCTTTCCAGGCACTATCAGATCAGTTTGTCAAGTCTCATCGGCGCCAAGCTGATGATGGCAATTTACGAAGATATGCCGGCTCTCAAACGGAAACAGCCGATTTCCATCAGCATGCCTGTCAATCTGCGAAATTACTATCCTTCCGAAACGGCACGCAACTTTTTTAACAATGTCAGCATCAGTCATATTTTTACCGGCGATGAGACGCTGGAATCCTTAGCTAAGGAATATGATGCCAAGCTTAAAAATATTTTGCAGCCGGAACAGATCCGCAGTCAGATGGATCATTACCAGTTTCTGGAGCATCTATTTTTTATCCGTATGATTCCACTCTTTATCAAACAGCCGGTTGTCAGGTTTTTTTCTAAAAAAGAAGGCAAGCGTGTGTCCGCAGTTATTTCCAACCTCGGCGTCATGAAGCTGCCCACACCGATGCAGCAGTATGTCAGAAAATATACCGCATTCTGCAGCCACAATGAGCTGTTTATGACAATTTGCAGTTATCAGGATGAAATGGTTCTGGGAATCACATCGGGGTATCGAAATACCGGCGTGCTCAAGAATTTTGTCAGAAGCTTTTCCAAGGAAGGTATTCCTGTCACATTACAGGCAACGGAGGTGGTTAAATCATGATGAAATATTGTCCAAACTGCGAGTTATCTGTTGGCGGTACCTTTGAATACTGTCCTTTGTGTCAGAATGAATTGATTGACAAAGATATCAGAAATAACGGGGATATTGAGAATGCCAGGAATATGAATGCCGATTGGAAAGATGCCAATTATTTTCCGGACTGCAACAAATTAAAGACGCAGTCTTTCTGGTATAAGCTACAGCTTTTTATTATGTGTGCCGCTACCTTTATCTGTTTTGCAATTGACTTTTTGATTTTCTATGACAGTGAGATTCATTTTAGTCTGATCGTATTATTGTGGGTGGTCGGATTCCAGTTGTTATTAAACAAACTGATCAAGCGTCATTCGCTTCCATCCTACTTTATTTTTTATATTTCCATTTATATCGGGGTCGCATTGTTACCCACAGCTTACTATCTGCACTTTTTTGACCTGTGTGTCGATTATATTATCCCGGGTATCTGCATGCTGGCTCTGGTGCTCAATTTTATCTTCTGCATGCTCGATACAACCGGAAATGCTATGGTATATATGCTATGCAATATCCTGATCGGACTTTTGCCGAGTATTATCCTGATCGCGATCAACGGAATGGCACCTCTTATGTGGATCATCTGCATGATGGTCAATGTTGTTTCAATTTTTGCACTGGTGATCTTTGTAGGGCCGAAGGTACGAAATGAGATTGTGAAGAGGTTGAATTTTTAGGACAACTCTCTTTACTCCGCCACCAGATTCGTGATCCAGATCTCTTTCTGTACCAGAACATAACCTACTAACAGCTTGATAATATCAACGCTTTGGACAACAGCGAAAATTGCCAGTATCGGAAGCGTCGTAAAGTTGCATAAGAGCCATGCGATCGGTACTGTAATCACCCACGAGTAGACGCTGTCAAATAAGAATGTAATAAAGGTCCTGCCTCCGGACCGCAGGGTAAAATATACGGCATTTAAAAATCCCTGCACCGGGAAAAACAGTGCCGTTACAATGATAAAGTTTCGTCCCATCCGGCGCACGTCCTCGGAGGTATCATAAAGCTTCGGGAACACTCCGGAAATAGCAACTAAAATGATTGTTAAGAAAATACACATAAACCCGGTAAACCACATCAGGCTCACGGCATTCTCTTTCGCCTCTTTATATTTACCTGCTCCCAACGTCTGTCCGGACAGAATACCGACTGCATTACCCATGGCAACAAATACAACATTTAGCAGGTTGCAAAGTGCATTGGATATATTGAGCCCGGCTACGACGCTAAGTCCGCGCAGGGAATAACACTGTGTCAACGCAGCAATACCGCCTGCCCACAAAAATTCGTTGAAGAATATCGGCAGACTCTTTTTGATGACCACACGTACAACATTCATCGGCACTTTCAGCGTGCGGTAAATTCCTTTTAAGAAAGTATGCTTGTTCAGCTGTGTATGTGACCAGATAATGACAACACCCATCTCAACGATTCTCGCCATAACGGTTGCAATCGCAGCACCGCGCACTTCCAGTCTCGGAAAACCAAATTTGCCATAGATCAGCAGATAGTTAAATACAATATCCACTACTACCGAACACACTCCGGCGATCATCGGCTTGACACTCTCTCCGGTTTCTCTCAGACTTCCGGCATAAACCTGTGTAATGACAAACGGCGGAATATTAAACAGCATGATCTTCAGATACTGTCTGGCATATTGAACCGTCAGCGCCCTGTCAATTCCGGCATCACTTCCATGCAGGTATAATCCGATCAGGGACGTATCCAACGACAAAAACACCAGAATACCCATAAGCATACAAAAAGCCCCGATCCAGAGCTTGATGCGGAAAACATTTTTGACACCTTCTTCGTTGCCCTGTCCATAGTACTGGGCTCCATAAATGCCCGGTCCCGACATGCCGCCAAATACAGCCAGATTGAATACAAAAATCAACTGCACGACAATTGACACAGCTGTCATACTCTCTGTTCCCAGACTTCCTACCATGACATTGTCGACCAGTCCTACCGCATTCGTTATTCCATTTTGAATCATCATCGGCACCGCCAGAAGCAATGCCTTTTTATATACATCTCTTTTTTTCATAGTATTGCCATTCTATCATTAAGAAATTTTATTATCAAGTCCTTTTTCCGGCTACCTGAAAAATGTCTGAAAAAAGCAACAGATGGTCACAAAACCATCTGCCGCTCCACACTTATTTCAAAAAATCTTTTATAGATTTTTTAAACATATATAGCATTTCAATAGTTCTTAACATTATATACGAAGTTTCACACTCTTCTTCCCGGTCAGTTCTTCTGTCCGCTCATCCGGCTGTCCGAAGCCCACATAAATATCCGCTCCGGTTCCGGTGTATACAGAATGCCCTTCCTCATTGACAACAGAAAATACTTTTACCGGGACTTCCAGTATCACAGTCTTTTCTTCTCCCGGTGCCAGGGCCACGCGTTTAAATGCTGCCAGTTTGGGATTGGGTACTTCATCAGAAGCCTCTACCTGCACATAGACCTGCAGCACATCCTCCGCCAAAAATCCTCCTCGATTTGCAACCCTAGTTTCAACACATACAATCTGTTCATTGCTTTGTTCTTTACTTTGCTCCTTGATCCGGGCATAGGTCACATCATCCGTCAATTTTGCATCAGTGACCTGTGTGTCCGCATAATTGAGTCCATATCCGAACGGATAAAGCGGAGCTTTTTCTACAAATCGGTAGGTCCTGTTTTTCATGGAATAATCGTCAAAGTCAGGCATTCCCTGTAAATCACGGTAAATCGTAACCGGCAGCTTTCCGGACGGTGAAACCTCTCCAAACAAAATGTCTGCAACGGCCTTTCCACCTCTGGCTCCCGGATACCATGTCTGTAAAACCGCATTTGCTTTTTCATCTGATAAATTCAGATCCATGGCGCTTCCTGCCATCATGCATACGATGAACGGAACACCCATTCCAGCAATAATCTCCAACAGTCTCTGCTGTGAATCCGGAAGATGCAGATCCTGCTTGTCACCGGAGGCATATGCATTGCCGGTATCTCCTTCCTCACCTTCCAGACTTTCATCCAGTCCCAGACACAAAATAACAAGGTCTGAATGTTCGGCAACCGTCATTGCCTCGGAAATACGATCATCCGCTTTTGCCAGCTTTTCAACCTGATCCAGAAACAGATGACAACCCTCAGAATAAAGCACCCTGACATCGTCCCCTACATAGTCCTGAATACCCTCCAGCACGGTAACATATCGCGAAGCCGTACCATGATAATTGCCGATCAGTGCTGCTCGGGAATTGGCATTTGGTCCAATCACTCCGATTGTCTTTAATCTTTCTTTATTTAAAGGTAAAATACCATCATTTTTTAACAGGACAACACTCTTGTGTGCCGCCTCTACGGAAAGATCGATATGCTCCTTACACTCCACGACTTCATAGGGAATACTATCGTATTCCGTCTCGTCAAACATTCCCAGTAAAAACCGGGTGGTAAATAACCGAATTGCTGATTTTTGCAGCAGTTCTTTGGAAATCAGACCTTCCTCATATGCATTGAGGATTTTCTGATAGGTGCATCCACAGTTGACATCACAGCCACGCTCCAATGCCAGCTTAACACTTTCTTCCGGCCGGCTTGTCACCTTGTGCTGCTCGTGAAAATCGCGGATAGCCCAGCAGTCTGAGACATAATGGCCTTCAAAGCCCCATTGCTTTCTCAAAACCTCATCCATCAGATAGCTGTGTGCACAGCAGGGCTCGCCATTGGTTCTGTTGTACGCCCCCATTACAGCTTCAACCTGTCCTTCTTTGACGCAGGCCTCAAACTGCGGAAGATACGTCTCCCAGAGTTCCTTCATACTGACCTTTGCATCAAAAAAATGTCTTTTTTCCTCCGGTCCGGAATGTACGGCAAAATGCTTGGCACATGCTGCCGTGCGCAGATATTCTCCGTTCCCCTGCAGACCTTTGATAAATGCGACGCCCAGTCTGCCAATCAGGGTCGGATCTTCCCCATAGGTCTCATGTCCGCGCCCCCAGCGGGGATCGCGAAAGACATTGACGTTGGGCGACCAAAGTGTGATGCCTTTATATATATCTCTGTCTTCATGTTTTTCGTTTTCATTATATTTGGCTCTTGCCTCTGTAGAAACAGCTTCTCCTATCTGAAAAAGCAACGCTTCATCAAAAGTTGCTCCCAATCCGATAGCCTGCGGAAATACGGTGGCCACACCGGCCCTTGCAACACCATGCAGGCCTTCATTCCACCAGTTATACTCAGGAATATCCAGCCTGGAAATCTCGTCTGCATCAAAACGCAGCTGAGATGCTAATTCTTCTATACTCATTTGTTCAACCAGTTCAGTTGCCTGTTTGATTGCCTCCTGTCTGTCCATATTATCCTCCAAAAAAAGTATTCTATTATGAATGCTCCAATCATCCTATATAATTTCTGTCACATTATAACAATTTGATTATATCTGTTCCATTCATACAATACTATACATATATTGCCCAGAGATATACATATTTTGCTATTATCTGAAAGAAAGCTCAGGATAACGAATCATATTTTTTTTGCATAACAGACAAAAATTGTTTATAATAGATCATAGGGAATGTAAAAGGTTTTTAAAGGGTATAAAGGGGTACGCAAATGATAAGGAATATTGATTTAGATAACATAAATTATGAACAGCCGGTTCGTGGATTTATCGGAAGAGAGATTCAGAGCAACAATACCGAGATGGTTGATTTTGTACCGGAATCACATGTCCGGATATGGTACAACACCCAGTTAGAGGGCTATCCTTCACATCATCATTCAGCCGTCGAGATTCTTTTATGTATAAAGTCCGATTATATTGTCATTGCCAATAATGTTCACTATACACTCCATCCGGGAGATATTATGATTATTCCTCCTCACACCATACACAAGCTTCTCTGTCCTGCTCCGGGCATACGCTTTGTTTTTCTGCTCAATCTGGAATCATATACATCCTTTCAAGACTACAAGACCATGCAGCCGATGTTTTTAAATCCTCTGCTGCTCACGCCCGAAACAACACGTCACTACGAAACCCTGTACAACAATTTTACAAAAATGATCGATGTTTACTTTAAAAATGAAATCTTCTGGGAAACGGACATCTTCTCTTTATTTTTTCAGAATATATCTATCTGTGCCAAGGAATACTTTGGTCCTCAGAATGAAGCCCATGCCTCCATTCCCGCAGATGTACAAAAAGAACATTATGATAAATTTTCCAATCTTCTGATCTATATTGATGAGCATTATGGAGATGAACTCAATCTGGAAGTTATTGCATCCATGGTTGGTTTTTCCAAATTTCATTTCTCCAGATTGTTCAAACAGTATACAAATACGACATTTTATGATTATCTGTGTAAGAAACGGATCACTATAGCGGAAAAAATGTTGACCCAAAACATACCGGTTACAACAATTGCATATCAGACGGGATTTAACACTCCCTCCGCATTTTGCAGATGCTTCAAAAAATATACCGGCTACTCTCCTTCAGAATTTCGCAACAAAAGCGAACAGGAAAAAATCGAAGCGGACTTTCTTCATTAAGAACGTCCGCTTCTTTTTAGGTATGAATATTAACCCTTTACACCTCCAAGGGCAACACCCGCAATAATATATTTAGATAAAAGCAGGTAAACAACAACCAGTGGCAATACTGTCATAGAAAGGCCCAGATATACAGAGCCATATTCTGTTTTATAAATATCACCTCTTAACAGACTGACCATGATCGGCATAGTATACTTTTTCTGATCCGTTAAAAGAACCAACGGCGTAAACAGATTATTCCAGCTTGATACAAAGGAGAAAATTGCCTGCGTTGCAATTGCCGGTTTCATAATCGGTAATACAATACGGTTGAAGATCATAAATTCTCTGGCTCCGTCAATTCTTGCTGACTGGACAATTTCCATCGATAGCGTCGGCTGCAGATACTGCCTCATAAAAAAGACCATCGTGGGGGATGCGATTGCAGGCAGTATCAGCATTGACAGGTGATTAGTCATTCCGATCTTGTATACCATCTGGTAAAAACCAATCGTAGTAACCTGCGCCGGAATCATCATGATACACATGATGAAACTAAAAAACGGCTGCCGAAGCTTCCAGTTGTAAGCTACCAGTGCATAAGCTGTCAATGATGAGAAATATACAGCTAATGCGGTAGATCCGATAGAAATAATGAATGAATTTTTAAATCCGACCGCCGGATTGAAGCTCTTTCCCAAAAGGATTTTGAGATTGTTGAGCATGTATCCTGACGGGAGAAATGAAATTGCATGCTGCTGAATCTCTGTTGTTGATCTCGTGGAATTTATAAACATAATGTAAAATGGTGTAATACTGATAATAGCTAAGATAATACATACAATATAAATAACAACCTTAAGTTTGTTGGTTTCCTTATTCTTCAGCATCTGTATCCACCTCCTTAGCAGCAGTTTTCTCCACAACAGCCTGATCGCCTGCTTCTTTCTGTGCCTTTTCGATCAAAGCAATTTCTTTTTGTCTGCGTTTAAAGCTCTTTTCCTGCTGTCTTATTTGTCTGCGAATTGCAGCTTCATCCTTGTCATCCAGTATCATAAAGAGAATACCGGATAAAATTGCAATAATGATCAGCATAATCATACTTGCCGCAGCAGCCCTGTTGTACATATAACTTCCACTAAATGCCTGATTGTAAATAAATACATTGGTTGTCAATGTTGCATTGTCCGGTCCGCCAAGCAAGAATAATTTGGGAATATCAAACATATTTAATCCACCAATCAAGCTGGTTACCAGAGTAAACAGTAAAATTGTTTTGATATTGGGGAGTGTCACATACCAGAAGGTCTGTGTCCGATTAGCACCATCTACTTCCGCTGCCTCAAAAATTTCAGGACTGATACCGAGTACACCGGATATCAGAGTGATCATCGTATATCCATACCACATCCAGGTCTGGATAAAGATAACAATTCCTCTTGCAATTGTCTTGTTGATCAACAAATTGACCGGCTTGTCAGTAAACCTAAGAGAAACCAGAATGTCATTGACCGGTCCCATCGGATAGCCAAATAATGCATTAAATAAAATCGCTATTGTAGCTGCCGTAATAATATTGGGCATATAAAAGATAACTTTAAAGAAGCCCTGTCCGACAATCTTGCTTCGTTTATCCGTAAACCATGCCGTCAATAAAAGTGCCAGAAGAATCTGCGGTATAAAGTTTAACAGCCACATCACTACTGTATTGGATAACGCCTGTTTAAAGGACGGATTTGTCAAAACTGTTTTGAAATTTCGGAACGGATCATCTGCCAGGAAATGAAAATTTGTCATTCCAAGTCCTTTAAGGTCTGTAAATCCGATAATTATGGTATATACAATAGGATATAAAGTAAATAACAGGAATGCCACAGCAAAAGGAATACTAAAAAAATACCCATATCTTGCATAACTAAGCTTTTTGTTTTTCACTTTTCTCACCCTTCCTTCATGTTCATTATTATGATTTTAAAATAAACCTGTCTGACCTGTATCTGTCCGGACAGATATTTTCCCCGAGGTGGGGGTAAAAGAAAAGCAGGGCGAACAGGAAAATATCCGCCCTGCTTATTCTTTTATTGGGATATGTAATTTAAAGGAATTACCATATTAACTACTCAACAATTACATCCAGGTTGTCAGCTACCTGCTGTTTGAAATCGGCAAGTGCCTGATCCCGTGATTTCTCACCTGCTGTATACTGACGTACCTGATCTCTCCAGTAAGTATTGATTGTTTCATCATACTGTGTCAGGTTTGTTCCTTTTGCGTAATCATTTGCCGGAACGAAAGCATCAAACATATTTTGTCCGCCTAAGAAATCCAATTCTCCGTTTGATTTGGACATTACAACACCGGATGCTACTGCATCTTTTGTACCGCCTTCACCGTTTAAAGTACCATTAGCCCATTTATACTGAAGACCATCTTCAGATGTATCCAATGTGATCCATTCGATAATGTCGCCTACAGCTTCGGCTTTTTCTGTATTCTTGTTGGCGAGTACCCATGTACCACCCCAGAAGAAACCAATCGGAGGTGTACAAACAGCCCAGTCACCATATGTACCTTCACCAACTTTTTCTCCACCGCAGTTGGGAGCCAGTGTATAGTTGATCAACCATGCCGGTCCAAAGAAACCGAAGATAGGCTGATCGCCTTCACCCTTCATATCAGCAAACCATGCGTCCTGCCAGTCCTGTGTATCATTGTGGTAACCATTATCTTTTAATTTTTTGGAAAGATCCAAAAATTCTTCTCTCTTAGGATCAATGTTTAATTTACCGTCTACAATCCATCCTTTATCGGAACTGTTTTCAACTGCATGCCAGATATCTCCATCACCGGATACGATACCATAGCCTTTTGCTTTCAGCTCTGCTGCATCAAAGAATTTGTCCCATCCGGGTCCGATCTTGTCCTGTACAGTAGCCGGATCATCCGTTCCCCATACATCCTGAGCAATGGAGCGACGGTAGATAAATGCACCACCTGTTGCCTGATATCCTAAACCTACCACCTTTCCGTCAGGGTTGGTTCCGATATCAACGGTATACTGTGCAATTTCCGCATCTTTGATTGCCTGATCCACATCGATGCCAAGATCTTCATAGGAAGCTGCGTACTGTGCTGCATCACCCTGTGTGTATTTTAATACGAATGCAGCCTCCGCACAGTAAATATCCGGAGCATCTGAACCTCCTGATGCAAGAGCCTGATCAAGGGCCGGCTGATAAGCACCGTCTGTTGTAGCAATAATCGTTGTATTGATTTCATAACCAAAATCCGGATGTGCTTCTATGTACTTTTCAATCATGCCGGGAACCTCATCTGTAAATGCCCATACATTGATTACTTTGTCCGGATCCGCATTACTCTTTTTCCCTGTATCCTCGGCAGTTGTTGTAGTAGAGCTGTCAGATGTACCACTATCGGCAGAACCGGTAGAAGCATCGGATCCACAGCCAACCAAGAGACTTGAAACCATACATGCACATAAAACGCTGGCAACTAACTTTTTCATATTTATACCTCTCCTTCTTTTATTTGAATGATTAACGTTTATAACTGTCTGCTCTTCTAAACTTCGGCCTTGTTGAAGAATAACATAATTTTATTATACATTTTTCCATTGCATATACTTTTCAATTTTTGCTTTTTGTTTATCAATTATTGCTAATATTTTGTTTTTATATTTTTTTCTTTTATTAATCATGTATAATGACAATAACAGGTTGTCGTCATATTCAACAAATATTGACCCGAATTGTGCTTATTCATATCAATTATGGCAAAGCGTTCTGACCGGCACCGGTTGGCATTACTTGTTGGCATTCATCTTTAGCTGCATAATCCAGCCTACATATCCTGCCATTCATTTATTAACAATTACTTATAATTAAGGAAAGGATACATTTTCATGAACAAATTTTTTCGTCCCGAAAATCCGGTAATACGTTTTTTATCCTGTTTTTGCGATCTGATGTTTACCAATGCTTTATTTATCATCTGCAGTATTCCGATTGTGACCATCGGTGCCTCCATCACAGCAATGTATCATGTCATGTTTGAATTGCAGGATGGTACAGAATCCTATATATACAAGATGTTTTTTGAAGCCTTTAAGAGCAATTTTAAACAGGCTTCCTGTATCTGGCTTCCATTCCTTATACTCACAGCTTTTTTTACCGGAGACCTTTACGTTATATATCATGTAATTGATTCCTCTTATTCCTGGATACAGTTTCCGGTCTGGTTTCTTTTGATCATAATATTCTGTATCCAGCTGTATGCATTTCCACAGATTGCCAAATTCGAGACCGGATTGCACCGTCTGCTCAGCAATTCCATACTGTTAGCGGTAGGTAACTTTCCGACCACAATTTTCTTTACCGTTGTTCCAATCGGAATCCTATATTTTTCAGTACAGACCAGCAGACGCCTTGTAATAGCCGGAAGCCTTCTTTTATTTTTTGGCTTTGCTGCATTTGCCTATATTTATGCATTATTTTTCAACCGCATTTTTGATCGTTGTATGCCCAAAAACGCTGAGCATGATACAAAAGACGATATAGAAAATTCTCTATAGTATACAAAAGAAGGTGCAGATATTTCTCTATTCTGCACCTTTTATTTCTGTCATTTACATCTAACAATATTCTATTTTTGAATATGATCTCTGATTTCACCGATTTACACAATGCATCATAAAATCAATTGCAACCGTCTTATCCTCCAGATAGGAAGCAATTGCAAAGACCGGCGGCTTCTCCTCATATGCATCTACAAAAAGTTCTGACTTAAGATAGACACCTGCTGCAATCTCTTTTCCTTCCATATTTTTGCAGATAAACAGGTCGTCCTGCAGTTCTTTAAGCTGCTCCTCTGTCAGCACATCATAAAGATTGCAGTACGCATCTGCGGCTGCATAATCTCTAATCACCCATTCGGACGCGATCACTGCTTCACTTCTTTTACTGATAACCTCTGCCTGATATCTCTGGATACTTGCTGTTACCATGGAATCTGCTGCAATCTTTTCATCTACATTTTGCGGATGAACATAGCCACCCTCCAGCCGAAACGGTACTTTGGTCTTTCCTTCCTTTTGCAGTAAATCTGAATATACCGTCAGATATTCATCCACGCTGTATTCATCCTTACAATTGATCATGGAAATATAAACGGAGTTCTCTCTGTTTTCCTCCAAAAAACCCTGTATCGTAATAATTAAAAATATAACAATCAAAATGGGAATGATCACATACCACTTATAGTAATCCCAGAAATAACGCAGTTTCTTTTTCATATAAATTTTCCTTCCATCGCAGGACAGCCCAAGCCGGTCTGATTGTTATTATTATCATACTATATTGTGACAGATGATACATTACAAAAATTGCGGTCTTTATATCTTTCAATATTCTTTATTTGCCATATTCGAAATTCGCTGATTTACTGCGTAAATCGCTACTTTCTCATGTTTGGCGGGTCTTTCCATTTGCTTAAAGTAAGGTAACCTCACAGACAGTCAATACATTTCCACTGACCGTAAAACGGATATTATAGCCTTCATAAGAAAGCCCCCATATCCGGCTCTCGTCATTGATAAATGCCGTCCTCGGATCCTGTTTCAAAAGTGCGATTACCGCAGATCTTATGGGAACCGGCAGTTTTTCCAGTAAGCTTTCCGGAAAATCCACCTCAAGCCGATGCTCAAATACATCACCGGCAAATCCCGAAAGGGCGTTCGGGTAACTATCGGCATACGGAAGATAAGGTTTGATATCAAAAACCGGTGTCTGATCCAACATATCAACGCCCGATACCCGTAACATCATGCCTTTCTTTTCATCTTCCACAATTTCTTCCAGCTTTACCACGGACATCCCGATCGGATTGGGACGGAATGGCGATCTGGTTGCAAATACCCCCATTCTCTTTTTGCCGCCAAGCCTTGGCGGTGTGACCGTCGCTGCCCAGTGTTCTTTCTGTGCCTTTGAAAATTCCCACAATACCCAGATGTGGGAATAACCTTCCAATCCACGCAAGGCTTCTCTACTGCGGTATTCCGGTAAAAATTCGATTACCCCCTGTGCTTCGCGCACCAGCCCGCTCTGCCTCGGAATACCAAATTTTTCAGAAAATCCGGTGTGGATGACCGCAATCTGTTTTATTTCCATAAATCATCGTCACTCCTGATTTGCTGTTACTTTCTTAGCAGCAGGCAACTTTTCATCATTCAGCACGAAAGTAATCTCTTCCTGTCTCAACAACGGCAGTTTTTTCACATCTTCCTCCTTATAAGAAGAAGCTTCTTCTTTTGAAATCAGTTCCCGCAGTTGCACCTCATGGCGCTCCACAGGAATATAGGCATCCTGCAGCCTGTCCGCCACGGCCTTCAAATGATAATAATAAATTCCTTCTCCGGCATCTTTTTTCGTGGAAAGCCTGACAATATCCACAACCTTGCAGACACCCATGGTCTCGCTGTATATAAATTGCTTCTTCTCAAACATAGTAACTCCTGCTCTTTTTCTTTCTGGTCCATATTGACTGCTTATGCGGCAATTTTGATAATTTTCATTTTACTACGCACGCTTCATCTTATCCTTCATATCAGAAAGCCGATCCAGCGCAGCCTCTAATGTATCATCTTTTTTGGCAAAATGGAAACGGATATAACGGTTTTCCGGCTCTTTGAAAAAGCTTGAACCGGGCACTGCACCAACGCCGACCTTTCTCGCCAGATCCTCACAGAATAAAAGATCGTCTGAATAGCCATATTCGCTGATATCCATCAGCACATAATAAGCGCCCTGCGGTCTGGTAAAGGTAAAGCCCAGCTCATCGAGGCCTCCGGTAAACAGTTCCTTCATATGTGTATAATGTGCCTGCAGCTCTTTATAATAGGAATCGTCAAAGCAAAGTCCGGTCACCGCAGCTTCCATCAGAGGCGCAGCCGCTCCTACCGTCAAAAAGTCATGAACCTTTTTAACCCGGTCTGCAATTTCTGCAGGTGTCATGACATATCCCAATCTCCATCCGGTAATGGAATAGGTCTTGGATAGCGAATTACACACGATCGTGCGCTCTCGCATTCCCGGCAGAGTCGCGATGCAGATGTGCTGAAACGGTTCATATACAATATGCTCATAAACCTCATCCGTAATGACATAGGTGTCATATTTGATTGCAAGTGATGCGATCAGTTCCAGCTCTTCTTTTGTAAAAACCTTTCCACATGGATTGGATGGATTGCATAAAATCAGGGCTTTGACCTTGTCCCGTTTCATAGCCGCTTCCAGACGGTCTGCATCAAAAGAAAATGTCGGCGGTATCAGGGGCACATAAATCGGTTCCGCACCTGATAATATGGTATCTGCTCCGTAATTTTCATAAAACGGAGAAAAGATCACAACCTCGTCCCCCGGATTGCATACAGACATCATTGCCGCCATCATGGCCTCTGTGCTTCCGCATGTCACCACAAGCTCTTTATCCGGGTCAACCTTCATTCCATAAAAATGCTCCTGCTTTTTGGCAAGTGCTTCCCTGAAATTTTGTGCTCCCCAGGTGAGCGCATACTGGTGAGGTCCGCTGTCCGCAATTTCTTTCAGACGGTCTGTGATTTCCTTGGGAGGGTCAAAATCAGGAAATCCCTGCGATAAATTGATGGCTCCATACTGATTGGAGATACGCGTCATACGGCGGATCACGGAATCGGTAAATCCGGCCGTTCTTTTACTAAGCTCTTTCATTTTGTCTGCACTTTCCTATTATCTATGTTTTTCTTTCTATATTTTACATCTTTTCATTTTATTTCTTGTTAAACTGATGTGAGAGTCAAAAAATATTTTGCCCCTAACTTGATATTTACAAATTGTTATGTAAACCTCTAATCACAAATACTAATAAACAAAAAAATAATTACGATATCAGTTTAGCCCGAAAACAAAACTTCGTCAATGCCACAAAAAACACAAAAAGACAACCGGATACATGTCATTTTCACAACATGCTCCGGCTGCCCTTTATGTTTAGTGATTTATTTGGAGGATAAATCTATTTAAACCATACCTGCTAATGCTCTTCCGAGCTCTCTGCATGAATCCGCCACATCACCGTCCGGTGCACCGTTTACAGTCACACCTTCTCCGTTTACTACGGTAGCTCCATCCTGTGAAATGCGGTCTTCCCAGTCGCGCATCCACTCCTGATTGCCCCATCCGTAGGATCCAAACAAAGCAACATTTTTTCCGGAAACAGCGCCATCCAGTTCCATCATAAACGGCTCCATTTCACTTTCTTCCAACTGTTCTGCTCCCATGGAAGGGCAGCCCAAAGCAAAGGCCTTTGCGCCTGCAAGATCACTGATGCTTGCTGCACTTACAGGGAGAACAACTGCTTCTGCTCCGCCTGCTTTTACTCCTTCTGCAACAAAATCTGCCATTGCTGCGGTATTTCCGGTACCGCTCCAGTATACAATATAAACCTGACTCATAGTAATTTCCTTTCTTGTGTTTTCAAATCTTTTCGTTGTTAAACTGCAATTTCCCGAATGCCTTTTCCAAAGATAACGTCCTGAACTGCGCGCTCTCTTTCTTTGTCATAGAGTCGGAATGTCTTGACCGCCTGCTCTACATCGTGATAGACCTTCCAGTAGCCCAGGTACACATAATTTTTTCCGCGGTTTTCAATAAAGCTCTCCACATCTGCCAGGGGATATCCCAAAAAGGCGCCGATCTCATGGGGGAAGTCTGTCTGCCCATCTGCATAAAGCCTGATTCTCTGCGAAAGTCTTTTTAACATATCGACAATTTCCTTATCAGGATACCCGTATTTTTTCAAAAAATACCTGACATCTTCCTGTTGCAGGCAGGATTGCAAAATGTCCTTCCTGTATAAATACAGGATCACGCGTCCGCAGTCAGCTTTCAGAATATAACATTCAATTTCTGTGTTTTCCAACATTCCTTTGATGCCAAGAGCCTGCTTGCGGCTAAGCGTCAATACATTGGCAACCGCCATTCTTTTTAATAAGGGTGCACAGTGCATGGCCAAAAGCAGCAGCAGATTTTGTTCAACATCTTTGGAATCTCTTATTTTGATGATTTCCTGTACCGGCATCTATGCATCCTGCCGTTTAACATGAAATGCATCCATACCCGGATATACAGCGCTGCCGCCAAGCATTTCTTCAATACGAAGCAACTGGTTGTATTTTGCAACACGCTCAGTTCTGCTGGGTGCACCTGTCTTGATCTGGCATGTATTTAAAGCAACTGCCAAATCTGCAATCGTCGTATCCTCTGTTTCGCCGGAACGATGAGAGGAAATTGCGGTATAGCCCGCTCTGTGTGCCATTTTGACAGCTTCCAGTGTTTCGGACACAGAACCGATCTGATTTAATTTGATCAAAATAGAATTGCCGCATCCCAAGCTGATACCCTTTGACAATCTCTCAGTATTGGTTACAAACAGATCGTCACCAACAAGCTGTACCTTGTTTCCAAGACGTTTCGTCAGCTCCTGCCAGCCTTCCCAGTCCTCTTCATCCAGAGCATCTTCGATAGAAATGATAGGATATTTGTCAACCAGTTTTTCCCAGTGATCGATCAGCTCTTCTGATGTAAATTTGGTTCCGGCCTTGGGCAAAATGTATTCACCTTTCTTTTCACCCTTCCACTCACTGGATGCCGCATCCATAGCGATCATGAAATCCTTGCCGGGTTCATATCCGGCTTTTTTCACAGCTTCCAGAATATATTCGATTGCTTCCTCATCGCTGGAAAGGTCAGGTGCAAAGCCACCCTCATCACCAACAGATGTAGCAAGCCCTTTTGATTTTAACAAAGCTGCCAGTGCATGAAAAACCTCTGCACACCAGCGGAGTGCTTCTTTGAAACTGTCAGCACCTACCGGCATGATCATAAATTCCTGAACATCAACGGTATTGCCCGCATGGGCACCGCCATTTAAAATGTTCATCATCGGAACCGGTAAGCGGTTACCTGAAATACCGCCAAGGAAACGATAAAGCGGAATATCCAGTGCGGCAGCTGCTGCTCTTGCTGATGCGATGGAAACAGCAAGAATGGCATTGGCACCCAATCTGGATTTATCCTTTGTACCGTCAGCCTTGATCATGGCATTGTCAATCGCATATATATCAGACGCGTCCATTCCGACGAGTGTGTCATTAATGATCGTATTGATATTGGAAACAGCCTTGATAACACCTTTTCCAAGGTATCTGTTAACATCCTTGTCTCTTAATTCGAGTGCTTCAAATTCACCGGTTGAGGCTCCACTCGGTGCCATTCCTCTTCCGATTGTACCGTCTGCCAGATAAACCTCAGCCTCAACAGTCGGATTGCCTCTCGAATCCAGAATTTCCCTTCCAATTACTTTTTCGATCTCTAAATAATCCATAATGAGTAAACTCCTTTCGCTTTCAGATACTCCTCCCGGAAGCGGAGAGCCTTCCGGGTTAAAAGAAAAATGCACCTTTTTTCTTTTTGAGGAGATCACATGATTTATTGCACCTCGGTTAGTTGTTTCTAACTAAGGTTATATTAATGCAACTCAAAGAGTTTTGCAACATCTTTTTATGATTTTTTTTGAGACCTTTTCTCAATAATCCAGGCACAGTGCTCCATATCCTGTTTTATCATTGATATCCTGTGCATCTGCCGGGAGTCTTACTGCCCGCGCGGCCAGAAGAGCCTTGCACTTCTCCCCGTACATATACGGATCATGGCCCCTGACAATGCCCTCCTCCATCAGTCTTGCCGCAGCTCCCGCCACAAACGGCGTGGCAAAGCTCGTTCCGTTCACTCTTTCTATGCCGTCCTTTGTCTGTGTAAGCACCGATACGCCCGGCGCAACCACCTCCGGCTTTACTACAAACAAATTGTGATCCGCCGCTTTTGCAACATATCCTCTTCCGGAAAATTCGGCATATGCCCGGTAATTGATCTGATATGCTCCTACCGAAATCACCCTTTGCGCCGTTGCCGGAATGGTGATCGTAAGCTCCGGCGACGGCTGCAAAAATACCGTGTCCCTGCTTCTTGCCGTGGAGCCGGGCAGATACAGATTGTAGTTTCCTGATTTTATGTAAACCTTTTCCATTTCAAGCTCCCAGGTACCGGCATCAATATACGGCTCTCCGGTAAAGGAAAAGAAGATCTCCCTCTTCATGCTGAAAGGCTGTGCCGTCCCGACGTACAAAAGAATATCGGTATTCTGCAGATGCTCCCGGATGCTTCTTCCGGTTGAAATATCGGTTTCAAAAGACACAACATCTCCTCCCGGCGAACGCAGCCTTATGATATACTGGTCAACCGCCAAAAACCACAGCTGTAAGCTGCACTCTCTCTGATAGTAACCAATCTGGAAATAAATATTCTTTTTTTTATCTGTATTTAAAAATCTGCCGCCGACATGTCCACCTGCTGCGCCCTCATTTCCGGCTCCCACGCAGATCACAAAGCGCCCACTCTGCGCAACCTCATTGATATAGCTTTCCAAAAGCGAGGTTCCGTCATGGGCACCATAGGAATTGCCGAAGCTTAAATTGATCACGGTCGGAAGCTTCAGCTGCACACTTTTTTTTTGCACATAATCAAAGGCCCGCATCACAGAAGTTGTAAGCGGGAAGCTTTGATTGTTCCGGCTGTTTAAACGTACCACGATAAGGGATGCCTCCGGAGCAGCCCCTATGAGATTATTGTCCACGCTCCCATCCGCCTGCCTGCCGTTGGATGCCGCAATTGCGGCGACACGCGTGCCATGGCCCGTCTCGTCCCATATAATTTGTGGCATCATATTTACACTCACATTCCCGGTTTCAGAATATTGTGGTACAGATTCACCAGCAATATAATCATCAATATTCTCTCCGGTATATTCCCGCCCGGTCACCTGGTCATAAAAAAACAACACCCGGCTTTTCCCATTTTCATCCAAAAAACAGGGCAGTGTCACATCCACACCGCTGTCGATCACAGCAATGCACACACCCTTTCCGGTCAGTGCCTGCCGTCCGATGCCGGTTCCCTGATTCATACAGCTTGCCAGATTTCCGGCAAGATCCTGTTCATACAGTTCCTTTGGCTTTTCCGCATATTCCACTTCCTCATGCTGCAAAAACTCCTCAATTTCACTTTCCGGCAGGGTCACGATCCCATATCCAAATTGAAGCGGTTCAATCCGTATCTGCGATGTTGCGTACTGAAAAATATCCCCATGATACCTGATGATGATCTCCCACATACCGTCAGCCTCAATCCCGGCCGATAAAAAATCCGATGAGGAAAGCTCTTTTTCATTTGCATCCAGTGATAAGAGCAGCAGATCCTCTGCTTTCTGACTTAAATCCATAAAAAAACTCTACATACTTTGTTGTTTACATTGTATGTAGAGTCTGTTGGTATATGCAGTATTTTTATCCACCATCTAAACCGGCGAAAAAGGGACAATCCCATTTGGGTTGATCGCAAACCAAAAGATCACTTCTGTTCTTCCCTTAGTAATCTCACAAATGCGTCGCCGCGCTCTTCAAAGTTTTTGTAAATGCCATAGCTTGCCGCAGCCGGTGATAAAATGCAGCTTCCGCCCTTTTTTGTGATCTCCTTGGCAAGAGAAACCGCATCCTCCATATGTTCTACGACATACAGTCTTTCCTTGTGCGCAAACTCCGGATAATCGCGCATAATCTCCTCGTAAATACGCTTACCGGTCGCTTCCATCAGAATGATATGGGCAACACTTGACCGGTTTAAATATTCTTCAAGGTTGACATAACTAATTCCGCGATCCATACCGCCAACCAGCACGGTGTCAGCATTTTTGATTGTATTCAACGCCTGAATGGTCGTCTCATCAATTGTGGATATCGAGTCATCATAATAGGATATGCCATCCACACAGCCGACATACTGTAAACGATGCGGCAACGGCACATAGGTCTGCAGTCCCTTTAAAAAGTCCTCATCCGATATTCCAAATTCACAACACATGCCATAGACATAAGCAATATCCAGGTAATTGTGCTCGCCAAGCAGACTGATCCGGTTTTCAATAACGGTACAGTTCCGATCATGATAAGAAAGTACAAATTCAGTATCTTTTTTATCTTCCGGCAGTGATAATACAACATCCGGTTCTCCGTCCCCGTCCACAGCCACAGTCTTTATGGAAGCCCTGCATACATCTGCGGATGGCTTAATATCCGGGTTGACAAAAAGGATATCCCCCGGCTTTTGATTGTGATAGACATTTTCCTTGGCCGCGATATATTTGTCCATCGTGCCATAGTGGTCTAAATGCTCTTCATAGATATTGAGTAAAACGGCCCACTTAGGAGAAACCGTCATATATTCTAACTGATGGCAGGATAATTCGATGACAAAAAGCGTTTCATCCGTGATCTCATGCAGGATATCAAATACCGGAATCCCAATGTTTCCGGCAAGAATGGCCGACAGGCCGCTTTCTTTTAAAATATGATGCATCAGCGTCGTCGTGGTGCTTTTCCCCTTGGTACCGGTAATGCCAATGATCCGGTCACGGTAAAATTCAAAAAAAAGCTGCATCTGGGATAAGATCTCACACCGGTAGGCTCCGATTTCTTTTTTTAATACAATGCCGGGACTTTTCATAACAAGATCATAGGAATCGCAATGATCCTGATAATCCTCCCCACAGCAAAATCCCAGTCCGTCAAGATCATAATCCGCAAATTCTTTTTGGGAAAATACCTCTGATGTCAGGGACAGCTCCTTTTGATCGGCAATGGTAAGCTTACGGGCACCGCCCGCTTCCAGAAAAGCCTTTAATGTAGACCTGCCCTCTCTTCCAAAACCGAGTATCAATATATTTTTATCCTTTATGCGATCCTGTAAATATTTTAACATATGCGTACCGACATCCTCATTTCAAATTCCCGGACAACCCGACTCCCATAAAATGGCATGTTTATATCACTTTATGGTATTTTTGTGTCCGGCATATCAATATATAATGATGTTAGGGTCAAAAGGTATTTTGCCCCTAACTTGATATCCGCGAATTGCTCCGCTGCAAAGCAGCTCTCGCAATTCTCAAACATTCGAAATCCGCTGATTTACTGCGTAAATTGCTACTTTCTCATGTTTGGCGGGTCCCAAGTTCAAAAGTCTTATCGTGCAAGCACGAACGACTTTTTGACCTTTTGACCCTGATATCATATAATATTATAATTCATTTTATGCCCCCAAACAAGATTGTGTATAGAATTACATGCGTTCCTATGATAAAATGATATCAGGATCTGCCTCACAGCGAAGCAATTCGCAGATATCAGGTCGAAGTAAAATACCTTCTGACCCTAATGTCATAAAATACAAATCAAAGGGATAGCTATATGCCAGAAACCAAAAAAACCATCAGACAGCTTACAGAAAACGAAACGCATTTTTTAGACTTTGACCTCCGCTACCAGATTGAAGAAGAGGTCTACAAGGTACGCAAACACGGTCATAAAGACTATCCTGTAGATGTGTATTTCATCCAGTACGACGAACGCCCTCTGGAGATCATTCCCTTTCACTGGCACAAGGAAGCAGAATTTGTCTACGTAACGGAAGGCTGCGGCGAGTACCGCATCAGCGATGATTCCTACCTGATCCACGAAGGAGAGGCTCTTTTTATCAATTCACAGGCCATGCACTCTTTGTCTGTTGCCCCCAAAAGTCAGAATTATCGTTCGATCAATATTATCTTCAATCCGGATTATCTGATTCTGCCCTCCCAGACATCGCTGTATGCCAAATATATCTATCCGGTCACGCAAAATCAGGAGCTGCGTGCTGTTTATATTTCAAATGAAAATCTCAAAAAGTTTTCCATAGATAACAGTGTAGCGGATATTCTCGACTGCAATCTCAACGAATATCCCGGATACGAAATCCGGACAAGGGGATTTCTGACCCGTCTGTGGTTTTCCATTCTGGAAAACATCCCAAAGAGCAAACCTTTGGAAGATAATTCTGCCAAATCAAAAATATCTCTGGATGAAAAAAGGACCAAAGAAGCACTCCTGTTTATTGAGAGCCATTATTCAGAATCAATTACTCTGGAAGAAATCGCTGACAGCATCCATCTAAGCAAAAGCGAATGCTGCCGCTGCATCAAAAGATGTCTGAACATGACCCCTTTTGAATACCTGATGCGCTTCCGCATCCTGAAGTCAACCCAGATTATGTCAACCCAGAAATCAGCTTCCATTGCGGATCTGGCATCTGCTGTCGGCTTTAATTCCTGCAGCTATTTCAACAAGCTCTTCCGCAAATACATGGGCTGCACCCCATCCCAGTATCGGAAAAAGATGTGTAATTTTTAATCGCGGTGCATCCAACGGAATACGGCTGCTCCAATGATGATCACATATCCGATCAGACTGTAAACATCCGGAAGCTGATGAAGAAACAGAAATCCCAGCAAGGCCGCAAACAGGATCTGTGAATAATCAAACACAGAAATGTCCTTAGCCGGAGCATAGGTATAGGCTGCCGTGATATTCAGCTGTCCGCCCATGGCTGCAATTCCTGCAAAAATCAGGATGATCCACTGCTTTAACGTCATTGGTGTATAATGAAAAATGATCACTGGCGCCAGCATAATCGTAGAAAAAAGAGAAAAGAAAAATACGATGACACTGCCTCGTTCCCCCTTTTTTCCAAGCAGACGCACAAAAACATAGGCAATTCCTGCTCCAAGTCCGCCGGCAGCACCAATGAGCGCCGGCACAAAGCTCATATGAAAGGACGGCTTGATCACAAACAAGGCTCCGATAAATGCCGCACAGACTGCTGCCCAGTCTCTTTTTTTTGCCCTTTCCCTGAGTACGATCGCTGAAAAAATAACGGCAAAGAAGGGAGAAAGCTTGTTTAACATATTGGCATCTGCAATGTTTAACCGGTCAATCGCATAAAAATTGCAGACAAGTCCGATAAATCCACAGGCAGCACGCACAAATAAAAACGGCAGGCTTTTCTTTTTGATATGGAATTTTTCTTCCGTTCTGGCAAGCATGATGGTCGCTGCAATCAATGCCACAATATTTCTGAAAAATGCCTTTTGTAAAGACGGCACATCCCCGGACAGCCTGACAAAAAAAGTCATCAGCGAAAAGAAAAATGCGGCTGCGATAATATGTAAAATTCCCTTTGTCTTGTCTGTCATTTCATCATGCACCTCTTTATTTTTCTTGTGTCATTATATCACTTTTGCTACAATAGTCCATATGGTTATTCTTTGCAGGAAACATTGTTTTTTGCAAAATGAAAGAAAGGATTTACATACAAATGAGAGATTTTATTATTTCAACCGAAACAAACTGTGACTTAAGTCCGGCATTTATCAAAGAAAATAACATCTGCGTCATCCCCCACTATTACACAGTGGAAGAAGATGTCTATGGAGACGGCAGGGAGTTGACCAACAAAGAATTTTATGACAAAATGCGTGAAAAGCACAAGGTCGGCACCATGGCGAGCAACCCCGCTGTCATTGATGAAATGTTTACCAATATTGCCAACGAAGGAAAAGATATCCTTCACATCAGCTTTTCTTCTGCTTTGAGCGGCGGCTGCGGCAATGTCCAGGTCGTATCCGGGCAGATCATGGAATCCAACCCGGAAATGAAGATCATCGTAGTTGATACACTGGCAGCCTCTCTTGGCGAGGCCATCCTGATCCAAAAAGCGCTGGATCTGAAAGCCCAAGGAAAAACGATTGAAGAAACAGCCGATATCATCAATGAGCTGGTGCCACATCTGATCACGCTCTTTACCGTAGATGATCTGGATTATTTATACCGTGGCGGGCGTCTCTCCAAAACCACAGCCATTGTCGGTTCATTGGTTAACATAAAACCAATCCTGAGAATCAATGAAGAAGGAAAGCTGGTTGCCTATTCCAAGGTGCGCGGACGAAACAAATCCATCCAGACCCTTGCTTCCATGATGGAGGATTATCTGGGAAGCTACAGAGAAAAACAGCTGCAGATCGGCATCATGCACGGCGACTGCGAGGAGGATGCCAAAGCTCTTCAAAAGATCATTCAGGAAAAATACGGTTATACAGACTTTTTCATTGAGCCTATCGGACCGAGTATCGGTGCACATTCCGGCCCCGGCACTTTGGGACTTGTTTTCCTGGGAGACCACAGGTAGGTAAGTAAACAAAGCTGGCGGTCAAAAAGAGAAAACAGTTTTTGAAAAATATATCAGGGGTTTTTCAGATAATTACATTTGACAGATTATCTTTAAAATGATCATAAAATAAAAAGGTACGGTTTTTATAATATCAAAACCGTACCTTTTCATTTTCTCCCATCAAGAGTTATTAAAAATTTTGTTTTTTTATGTTTTATGCTAATCCTTTTTCTTCGATCCAGTCATAAACCATCTTCTTATTCTGCTGAATCAGACGTCCGCGGATCTCAAATACAATGATTGTAAGAATTGTAAATACAACCGCAATTCCTGCTAACACTGCAACCTCTTTTGTGATACCGACGGTCTGACCGGAAGCGATTGCTGCACGGAAGCCATTAACGGAATAAGTAAATGGCATCCAGTCATGCAAGCTCTGTGCCAGATGTCCTGAAATCTCGATCGGATAAGTTCCGGCTGAACCGGTAAGCTGTAATACCATGAAGATCAGCATTAAGAAGCTTCCGACTTTACCAAATAAGATATCAAAGAAATACTGGATACACATAAATGCGGTTACTGCTGCAAGACCTACGATAATAGTCTTTAACATGCTTCCCGGTGTAAATCCCAGAAAGGCGCTCATGATGAGCATCAGTACAAGTACCATGCACAGACCAACCGGTGCTGCAACTGCGGCTTTACTAAACCACCATTCGAAACCATTTTTGAAGTTGCCATGATATTTTGTCAGAGGATACATCAGACAGAATGCCAGGCATCCTACCCACAAACCAACTGACATCATGTATGCTGCCATACCATGTCCGTTATTTTCTACTTCTGTTAATTTCTCTTCCTCGATTTCTACCGGATTAGAGAACATATCTAAGTTTTTATCACTTGCTTCATTGCTTGCTACTTCATCAGCACCATCTGCAAGTGCATCATGTAATGTAATCGTACCATCCTTCAGGTCTGAAAGACCGTCACCAAGTTCTTTGGAACCGTCATGTAACTGGACAGCACCGTCTTCAATCTGTGCGGCGCCATCGTCCAACTGACCGGAACCATCTGCAATCTGCGATACAGCATCGGCAACCTGAAGTGTTCCGGCTGCAAGACTGCCTGCACCTGCATTGAGTTTTCCGGAATTGCCGGCTAACTGGCTGACACCTGCCATAAGGCTTCCGGCGCCGTTATCCAGCTGATTAACACCGGTTGCCAGAGTACCTGCACTGTTATTTAATGTAGTAAGTCCTGTGTTAACCTGTTTGGTTCCTGCATACAGCTGATTGATACCACCACTCAGTTGTTTAGAACCTGTCTCCAGGCTCTGTGTAGCAGCCTTTAATGTATCAAGCTGGGTACCAAAGGAACCGAGCTGTGTGTTGACCTCTGCGGCAACACCCTGTGCTCCTGCGACTGCACCGGAACCTGCTGCAGACTGTGCTGCTGATACGGCAATGTCTCCGGCTGCCTGTCTGACTGCACTGTATGCGATCGTACCGGCATTTGCTACGGTACCTGCACCATATCCTTTTGCATAATAACCGCCGACTGCATTGGCAATGCCGTCATGTACAGCGGTATAACCGGGATCCGACTGGGCAGTACTAAGTGCTTCAGCACCGATTGCATTGGCATCTACACTTGCATTGACAGTAGCAGCCACCTGTGAAGCAATCGTATCTGTTGCACCACCGATTGCTGCTGCTGCATTTGATACAGCTGTTGCACTTGTAGTGTCACCAGCGTCTGTATACTGCTGAGCCATTGTATTTAACTGAGCTACAACCGTACTAACAGTTCCTTTTGAAGCTGCCGTAGCAACCTCGCTTGCTGTTTTTGCTGCAGCTTTTCCTGCTGCTCCTGCGATCAGCTGATCAACACCGCCCTGCAGCTGAGCAATATCGGCTGCTCCTTCACTCTTTCCGGCTGCGATCAAAGCTGCCTGCTGTTCTGTCGTTGTTGCACCTACCTGTGCTTGTGCTGCGCTTGTTGCCGCAGACATGATATCTGATTTTTTAGCATCAATAGCACTTTCTGCCTGTGCCTTGATTGCATCCTGCTGGCTGGTAACTGTCGCTGCCGCCTGTGAAACAATCTGATTTTTCTGTTCCTCTGTCAGATTAGCACTTGGAAGTGAAATTCCCTGTACTGCCTGATTGACCTGTGTCATTCCTTCTGCTAGAGCAGCAGCACCTTTTACAGCACCCTTGTCTCCTTCATAACCGGCTGCCAGCTGATCAGAACCGTTTTTCAGATCACTGACGCCTTTGGTCAATGTCGGAACATTGCCTGCTAAAGTAGCAGTTCCGTTTTTCAATGTATTGATACCATCGGCTAACTGACCGACACCACCTGTGTACTGGCTAACACCACTTGCAAGCTCTCCTGCACCGGATGTCAGCTGGCCCATGGAATTGTTTAATGTATTGGCACCATTTGAAAGTGTCTTGGTACCATCCCGTAAGGTCTTAGCTCCATCAGCCAAAACCAGAAGATTTTCAGTGATCAGATCGTTACCGTCTGTCAACTGATCCTCGCCATCAAGCATTTCCTGTGTTCCATCGACGGCATCATTGAAACCAACTTCTACATCTGTTAAGGAGTCGAAAACATTTTCTGCATAAGTCCTTGTTACTTCTTCTGTAATATTGGACTGGATCGTTTTCATGGCGCTTTCGCTCAACTTCATGGAAATGTAGTTCTTGCCGGGGTTTGTTGTATATTCAAGTTTCATCTGCTCCGGATCATCATCCATGACCGTTGTTGCATTTTTTGAAAAGTTTTCCGGAATGGTTATTACCATATAATAGGTTCCGTTTTTCAAACCCTTCATTGCAACATCTTCGTCTACAAGATTGAATGCCATGGAATCATTATCTTCCAGATTTTCCGCTAACGATTCACCAACCGCTAACTCCTTTCCGTTGTACTCAACGGGCTCATCCTTATTTACCACAGCAACGGGTAAATACTCTAAGTCACCATATGGATCCCACATGGAAGAAAGAAACAAGCCTGCATAAATGGATGGAATTAAAATAATCGCAACCACAACGACCAGCAACAGCTTGTTTTTCCAGAGAGATTTTAGTTCGGATTTTAACATAAAAAAACCTCCATTTACTATGCAATCATTTCTTTTTGAAACTGTAGAAAGCATAATGGAGTTTTGCACAATTTGCAATGGGCAATATATACACTCAGTGTATCCTTTTATACACTTGTGTTTCAATCTGTGTATTATTCATACTTTTTTTATAAATTTTATCAAATATAAATACTCATTTGTGGCTTTACAATTATAAAACAATCTCGTATACTAAATAAAACGAAAGAAAAGAAGATAGATTGTATCTACATTTATACATTTGTGTATTACTATTCAATATTCGTTATTACAAAATGCACAATTGTATACTAATCGATACAATTTCAAGAACCGTATAATAAACACATGATTGTATAATAATAGAAAGGATCTTCATTATGGAAACAAAAATCCCCTTTTTAGAGCATTCACAGACACTGGACCGTAGAAAAAGAAAAACAAGACAGGCTATCGAGCTTGCTCTTTTGGAACTGCTCGGCACCAAGAAAATAGACGAAATCTCTATCAGTGAGTTAGCACAGGCTGCCGATGTCAACCGCAAGACCTTTTACAACCATTATTCGTCTGTGGAAGAAGTGTTGACCAATATAGAAGATAATTTCTTTCATTATATTTTCAGCCTGCTGCCGGATAAGATCACGATCAACAATACTGTGGAAATCTATCATCTGATTTCTTCTATTACCAAAGCAACGGCTCCGCTCAAAGGCTTGCTGCAAAAGCTTTTTGCCAATGACCACTCCATTTCCTTTGAGGAGCTTTTCAGTGAGCAGTTGCTTCCCTATATCCGTAAATGCATGAAAACCTATCAGGTCAACGACGCTATCATCCCCTATATTTCCAAATATATCGTGCATGGTGTTACCGGCATGTATATCCAGTTTATCCGGGACGATTCGCTTACCAGTGAGCAGTTTACCATGCTGACCTACAATCTGGTACTCTCATGTCTGCATCTGGATAATTTCAGGGATATTTCCTAATCCGACCGGCATTATACAACCTCGTCCCGTGTAATATTATTAAGCCACTTTCCGCTCTTATAATATCGGTACACCACCGGGATCTTCCAAAATTCATCCAGGCACAACACAAAATACACCCACATCGGCGGCCACTTCAGCACAAATGCCGTGATAAATCCCAACGGCACAGACACGCACCACATCGTAACCGTATCACAGATCATACCAAACTTTGTATTGCCGCCGGATCGGAACACACCGGCAATCAGAAGGGTATTCATTGCCTGTCCGATAATATAATAGCTACTGATCAGGAGCATGATATTCAGATATCCATAGGCAGTTTCTGTCAGCGTAAACAGCCCCATGATCGGATGTCTGACGCTTACCAAAACAATTCCCATCAAAGTCGTAAATACAAATGTTACCACGCACAACACCGATGCGTCCTCTTTCGCCTTTTCAATGTGATTTGCTCCCAGCTCTTTTCCCAGAATAACCGTTCCACCGGAACCAATTCCAAAGCAGAAGGTCGTAAACAGATCCCGGATGGTCGTTGCCACGGAAGAAGCTGCAACCATATCATTGTTGAGGTGTCCCAGGATAATGGAATAGGTCGAAAATGCAAGTGTCCAGCTCAAGTCATTGACAAGCGCCGGTCCCGCATATCGGATAAAATCGCTTTGCAGCTGCTTATGAAAGCCCAGCAAAAGCTTTAAATCCGGCTTGAACACGCCGCCTCTTATATAATCCCCAAGGCAGATCACAAGTTCTAAAATTCTGGCGATCGTCGTAGCAATGGCAACACCGATAACACCAAGCTTCGGTGCCCCGAAAAGTCCAAAAATAAAAACGGCATTCAGGGTAATATTTAAAAACAAAGTAAAGGTAGATATCAGGGTGCTCTTTTTGGCCTGTTCCACAGAACGCAGCAAACACTGGTAGCACTGCGAAAAAGCCATGATCAGGTATGAAATCCCAATTGTGCGCAGATAATCCACGCCAATATCGATCAATACCGCATCATTGGTATATAAGGTCATCAGCTGCCTTGAAAAAAAGATACAGCCGACCGACACAATACCGGTCACAACAAGACTGATCTTTAACGCAATGCCAAAGACAGCCTGTATCGCCTTCAGGTCCCCTTTTCCCCAATATTGTGAATTCATCAGTGTGGATGCCGAATTGATTCCAAAGAAAAATCCCCACAGGATAAACATATACTGATTGGCCAGGGATACGGCAGAAAGCTCATTCTGTCCCACATATCCCAGCATAAAGATATCCACAGAATTGACCAGTGCCGTCAACAGGTTCTGAATAGAAATCGGAACCACGAGCACCAGCAAAGATTTATAAAGCTTCATCCGGTCGGGCCTTTTAGACAGCCACAACCGGTATTTTTCCATCAAACAATTCATATCACTTCATATCCATTTTTTTATTGCCAAGCCTTCCATACACATCATCCCTGAGTAATGTGTAGATCACGGCAACCATCGGAATAAAGAAAATCATACCGACCAGTCCGAATAACTTTCCACCGATCAGAACTGCTACCAAAGTCCACAGTGGTGAAAGCCCTACGGAGCTTCCCACAACATGCGGATAAATAAACTGGTTTTCAACAAACTGTACAACCTGATATACGATCAGGCACATGATCGCTTTTCCGGGATCCAGGATCAAAGTCAGAAGCACACCGACACCGCAAGAGAAGAAGGCTCCGACATAAGGGATAAAAGAACAAATGCCTGTGAGCGTGGCAACCAGTCCCGCATACGGAATACGGAAGATCAGAAATGCAATAAACATCAAAAATCCAAGAATGAAGGCTTCCACAAACTGTCCGGACAAAAATTTTGTGTAGGTAGAACGGATCAGGCAGGCAATGTATACAATCCGGTCTGCAACCTCTTTTTTGAGATAAGCATACAAAGCCTTTGTACACTGCCTCTCTAAATCCTTCCTGCTGATCAGGATATAAAACATTACAACAAGCGATATTGCAACCGTTGTTACCACAGAGATCGTCGATGCAGCGGTTCCGGCCACCTTGTCAATGATCAAGCCGGCACCACTCATAAACTTCGTGAGAACACTTTCAAATTTGAGATTTTCAAGCCAGTCCGTTACCGGTGTCGTGTCGATATTGTAGCTTTTCAAAATAGCTGCCCACTGCGGCCACTTTACCTGGATCATAACAACAACACTCTTAACGGACTCCACAATCTGCGGCACAATCTTTACACAGATAAAGACAATGATCAGAATCAGGAAACAAAGGGTCAATATCAGACTGATCACATCGATCGTCTTATCCTTCGGAGAAAGCTTGCATTTCCTGCATAATTTAAAAAGGTGTCTTTTAATTCCATTCATTGGAACAGATAATACAAATGCCATGATCAGACCAATCAAAACCGGTGAAAAAATACCAATGATATTTTCGGCAAAGATCAGCACACTGTTAAAGTTTATGACAATTGCATACAGAATGACACCAAATGCAATCAGCAAAGCATTCATTTTCCATTTTCTGTCCATAAAACACGCCCCTTTTTTAATTCTGAGTTTGATTCATCTTGGCAAGCTTTGCCGCCTGGTCTGCTGCAATCAGAGCATCCAGAATTTCCTGAATATCACCGTCCATGATCTTATCCAGCTTGTACAAGGTCAGGTTGATACGATGATCGGTCACACGTCCCTGCGGGAAATTATAGGTACGGATCTTTTCGGAACGGTCACCGGTACCGATCTGGCTCCTGCGAAGCTCAGCTTCCGCATCATGCGCCTTCTGGCATTCGATATCATATAATTTTGCACGAAGCAGGGCAAATGCCTTTGCTTTATTTTGAAGCTGTGATTTTTCTGTCTGCGAATACACAACAATTCCGGTCGGATAATGCGTCAGTCGAACTGCGGAGTCCGTCGTATTGACACACTGGCCACCGTTTCCGGATGCACGCATAACATCAATCCGGATATCTTTTTCATCGATCTGGACTTCCACATCATCAGCTTCCGGCATAACAGCTACGGAAATTGTAGAGGTATGGATACGTCCGCCGGATTCTGTTTCGGGAACTCTTTGTACACGATGTACACCGCTTTCGTATTTTAATACAGAATAAGCACCCTGCCCGGTAACGGTAAAGGTCACATTTTTCATACCGCCGATACCGATTTCCTCGCACTCCACAAGCTCACATTTCCAGCCGCGTCTTTCTGCATAATGTACAAACATACGGTAGATCTCTGCCGCAAACAGTGCTGCCTCGTCTCCGCCTGCACCGGCACGGATTTCGACGATAACGTTTCTGTCATCATTGGGATCCTTGGGTAAAAGCAGGATCTTAAGCTTTTCTTCCAGCTCTTCTACATTCTTTTTGGCATCGTTTAACTCTTCCTTGATCATCTCGCGCATGTCTTCATCGGATTCCTCATCCAGCATGGCAAGTGAATCCTCGATCGTCTGCTTGCTCTCTTTGTATTTCTTGTAAGTCTCCACAATCGGTGCCAGATCGCTCTGTTCCTTCATCAGGGCACGGAAGCGCTTCTGGTCATTTGCTACATCAGGCTCATTTAAAAGCCCCATCAATTCTTCATATCTGCCAATTAAATCTTCTAATTTATCAAACATTGTTATTTCTCCATTTCATATATACGATTATCTTCTCTATATATCCAGTTCAAAAAAGTGAAGCAGACGACGTATGCCCCGCATCACCCGGTTTAAACCTTCCGGCTGTAAACAATCCCGCTACAAGCTATCCATGGGAAGATAAGTCCCATATACCACACGGTCCAGTCCCGCATAATCTTTTAATGTATTCACCTCTATAAACCCCTTATCCATCATCAGTTCCAAAACTGCTTCTGCCTGATCATATCCGATCTCAAAAAACAGCATGGCGCCCCGGCAGAGATATTTTCCTGCCTCTTCTATGATCCGTCGGTAAAAAAACAGTCCATCCTCTTTGCCATCTAAAGCAATGACCGGCTCATGAAAAGCCACCTCCGGCTCCAGCGTCGGAATCACATCGGATCGGATATAAGGCGGATTACTGACTATCATATCGAATTTTTCCGTATCGGGCAACGCCTCAAACAGATCTCCCTGATAAAAAGAAATTTCCTTCTCATCCGGCAAAAGCTTTTCTGCATTTTTCCGCGCTACACCAAGTGCCTCTTTGGAAATATCAATTCCTACACCCTTACAGTCATTGGAATAATGTAAAAGGCTGATCAAAATACAACCCGAACCGGTACAGACATCCAAAATCCGCATTCCGTCATGCAGATTTTTCATAGCTTCCTCTACTAAAATCTCGGTATCCTGTCTGGGAATTAAAACATATTCGTTTACATAAAATTCCAATCCCATAAATTCCTGTTTTTCGAGGATCTGCTGTAAAGGGATGCGTTGTTCCCGCTTTTTGATATAGTTTACATAACTCTCATGTTGTACATCATCCACATCACGGTCCGGATACAATATCATATCACTCCGGTCTGTATGGCATACCTCTTCCAGCAATAATCTTGCATCCAGCTTAGCTTCAGCAATTCCCGCACTATTCAATTTTTCAACACCATACAAATATAAATCGCGATATTTCATTTTACCGTTCTGCATACCGTTCTGCGTTTTGCTATTCCGTATCCTGCTGCTCCGACTCTTCTACTTCATCTTTATCTGCATTCTCCAAAGCCTTATTTTCGTCAACATCATAGCCAAAGGTCTCTTTAAAATAAGCCTTCCAGTCAAAAACAGCCTCTACGGATGCAATAGCAACCTCGATCATATCATCATCCGGTTCCCTGGTCGTGAGCTTCTGCAGCAGCATGCCGGGTGCGGATAAAATACGGACAAACAGATTATTGGACTTACCGGCTAATCGGATGATCTCATAAGCAATACCGGCAATTACCGGAATTAACAGAATTCGCAGGGCAACCCTTAAAAAAGCATTGTCCACACGTATAAAGAAAAATATGACAGCACTGACAAATACAACAAAAAGCAGAAAGCTCGTGCCGCAGCGTTTGTGCAGGCGTGAACTTTTCCGAACATTTTCTACATTTAAAACTCTTCCACGCTCAATACAGTTGATGCATTTATGCTCTGCTCCATGATACATGTAAACACGGCGGATATCCTTCATCAACGAAATGGCAACCACATAAAACAAAAAGATTGCAATACGGATCAATGCTTCAAACAAAGCAAGTAGCGATTCATTGCGCACCACCTTTTGAAGGAGCGAAGCCAGAAAATAAGGAAGCACCATGAAAAGACCGATTGCAATCACAAAGGAGATCACAACCGTAATTCCGCTGACAACCGCCTCCGCATGAGAATCGGTAACCTTGTTGAGAGCCTTGTCGACTGCCGTATCCGGAGCCTCTTCATCTTCATAAAAAGACGCTGAATAATTGAGTGATTTGGTTCCCAAAACAAGGGAATCATAAAAATTGAACACCCCACGGATAAACGGAATTTTGAAAAGCTTACATTTATCGGTGCTGGATTTGTATTCATCCGTTTTTACCTCTATGTTTCCGTCCGGTTTGCGTACGGCAACCGCATAGGCATCTTTATTTTTCATCATGACACCTTCCAAAACAGCCTGTCCGCCGATGCCACAATAATGCTTTGTTGAATTTTTTGCCATAATTATTCCTCTATCATATATTTATTTCTGCCTGCTGTATCCGGCAACCTTGATAATCAAATATTTCTTTCAGATGTCATTGTACTATAAAATAATGCGCCGGTCAAAAAGACAGCGTCATAATTTTAATTTATAGAAAAAATAAAGGCTGAGATTATGAAATCTCAACCTTTCATTGCATTCAGATAATATTACATACCATATTTCTTGTTGAATTTATCAACACGTCCACGAGCCTTAGCTGACTTCTGCTGACCTGTATAGAATGAATGGCATTTAGAACAGATTTCAACATGGATATCTTCTTTTGTTGAACCGGTCACAAATGTGTTGCCACAGTTGCAGGTTACAGTTGCCTGATAATAGTTAGGATGGATTCCTTCTTTCATGATTTTCACCTCTCTATATTAATATCTCTAGTTTTTCTCACAAACAGCTTTATAAGCATATCATGTTTCTTTAAAATGTGCAAGCCTTTTCTAGAAAAACTTGATTTTCTGTATCGTATCTATAAATTCTTTGTTGTTTTTAGTATGAACAAACATATCAAGAATCTTTTCGACAGCTTCTTCCGGCTTTAATCCGTTGAGAGCCTTGCGCATGATATTGATGCCCTGCATTTCCTCGGGAGATAATAAAAGGTCCTCTCTTCGGGTACCGGATTTGGGAATATCGATCGCCGGAAATACTCTCTTTTCAGACAGCTTGCGGTCAAGTACCATTTCCATATTGCCGGTTCCTTTAAACTCTTCATATACAACATCATCCATCTTGCTTCCGGTCTCTACAAGGGCTGTAGCCAGGATTGTAAGGCTGCCCCCCTCACGCATGTTGCGGGCCGCACCAAAGAATCGTTTGGGCATATGAAGCGCCGCCGGATCCAGACCACCGGAAAGTGTACGTCCGCTTGCAGGTACGGTCAGGTTGTACGCACGGGTCAGTCTCGTGATACTGTCCAATAAGATCATAACATCTTTTTTGTGCTCTACCAGACGTTTGGCTCTTTCAATTACCATTTCGGCAACTCTTTTGTGGTGCTCCGGAAGCTCATCAAAGGTAGAATAGATGACTTCAACATTGGGACCTTCAATCGCTTCTCTGATATCCGTAACTTCCTCCGGTCTTTCATCAATCAGCAGAATGATCAGGTGCATGTCCGGATTGTTGTGCTTTACGGATTTGGCTACTTCTTTTAATAAAGTAGTCTTGCCGGCTTTGGGCGGTGATACAATCATACCTCTCTGTCCCTTACCGACCGGACTCATCAGATCCATGATACGCATGGCAACCGATGCTCCCGGAGTCTCCAGTTTCAGACGTTCATCCGGGAAAATCGGGGTCATATTTTCAAAATTCATCCTCTTTACCGCTTCGGACGGATGATATCCGTTAATCTTCTTTAAATAGAGCAATGCGGAAAACTTTTCATTCTGGGTCTTAACTCTGGTATTGCCTTCGATGATATCTCCGGTCTTTAAATTAAACTTGCGGATCTGACTGGGTGCCACATAGACATCATTTTCACCCGGCAGATAATTTTCGCAGCGGATAAAGCCAAAGCCATCCGGCATAACCTCCAGAATACCGCTGGCAGTTTCACCGCTATCCAGTTCATCGCTTAATTTTTCGGGACTGATCTTTGCCTTTTCATCCTCTGCAAGCATCGCTTCAATGATGTCAGCCTTTTTCATCGTGGAAACGCCCTTGATGCCGCGGGATTTTGCAATCTCTCTCAAATCAGTCAAAGCAATGGTTTCGTATTTTTCTCTCATAAATTTATTGCCTCCGTTGTTTTTGCCGGACACACTCTTTATGCAAAAGTGATCCAATATGTCTTATTCCATTGTATATTTGTAAATTGGGAATTTATAAATAAGAAATCTGATATGTATTATCAATTCTAATTGCGGAGCCGGCAGCTCTCTGCCGGCTCTTCACTGAAATTGTGTTATTAGTATACACCATGTTTATTTTTTCGTAAAGTACAAAAGTAATTTCTATTTTTCATTGCTATTTTTTGCGTCGTTTCATTTCCTCGATCTGCTTATCAATCGAATCGGAATAAGAATTTCCACGGTTCTTTTTTCTGGAATGATATCCGTAATCATCCTCCGGATTGGTCAGTAAGATCTTGGCCAACAATCCCGCACCGCCAAAAATCAATACCAGCATAATTACCCATTCATACAGGGTAATGGTCTGAAGCCGGATGGTTGTAGATGCGATAACACCGGCAATAATAATCAGCACGCCCACGCCAATCATAATCTTGGAACCCATGGAACCGCCCGATGCAAATAACCACACAATACCAATAATGAGCGGAATGATCAAAAGTCCCGAAGCAACACGTACTCCTCCCAGTAAAAATCCCATTCCAAAGCCTGATGAAACCATGACCTTTTGCGAGAACAGAAATAATCCGCCGATTAACATGGCTAACCCACCTAAAAATTGCAGTAACTCGTTTCTTGCTTTTTTCATACGTTGCTTTCCTTCCGTGTTTTCAGTGCCATTTTGACCTTTTGCCCCTGACTTGATATCCACAAGGTCCCAGATTCAAAAGTCTTATCGTGCAAGCACGAACGACGTTTTGACCTTTTGCCCCTGATATCATATTATTATATAACAAAAGCGCGCGTAATTCCACTTCTATCATCTTGAAAAATTTGTTTCTTTACTTTATCATAGGTATTGTTGTGTATCATAATAAATCACAGGAAAGAAGGAACACATAATGACACTAAATGAAAAAGCTTTGAAGCTCCATGAAGAATGGCAGGGAAAAATCGAAACAACAGCAAAGTCTTCTGTTAATTCAAGAGAGGATTTAGCACTGGCTTATACTCCCGGTGTTGCAGAGCCATGCAAGGTGATCGCACAGGATCCGGAAGCAGTTTACAAATATACCATGAAAGCCAATACCGTTGCCGTAGTATCAGACGGCAGTGCTGTTTTGGGACTTGGTAATATCGGTGCAAAAGCTGCCATGCCCGTTATGGAAGGAAAAGCTGTTTTATTTAAAGAATTCGGTGGTGTCAATGCGGTTCCGATCTGTCTGGATACACAGGATACCGAGGAGATCATCAAAGCTGTTACCTATTTAGCTCCCGGATTTGGCGGTATCAACTTAGAGGATATATCTGCTCCCCGTTGTTTTGAAATTGAGGAACGTTTAAAAAAGACACTGGATATCCCGGTATTCCATGATGACCAGCATGGTACTGCGATTGTTGTACTGGCTGCCATTATCAATGCTTTAAAAATTGTTAAAAAGGATAAAGAAGAAATCCATGTCGTTGTAAACGGTGCCGGTTCTGCCGGAATTGCCATTACCAAGCTGTTACTAAATTACGGTATCAAGAATGTGACCATGTGCGATATCCGCGGAATTATCGCAAAGGGTGCTGAGGGCTTAAACTGGATGCAGGAAAAGATGCTGGAGGTTACCAATCTGGAAAACAAAACCGGTACTCTTACCGATGCATTGACCGGTGCAGATATCTTTATCGGTGTTTCCGCTCCCAACATCCTCAAACCGGAAATGATCCAGGTTATGGCAAAGGATCCGATCATATTTGCAATGGCTAACCCGGTTCCGGAAATCATGCCTGATGTAGCAAAAGCTGCCGGTGCCAAAATCGTAGGTACCGGACGCAGTGACTTCCCCAATCAGATCAACAACGTCATTGCTTTCCCCGGAATTTTCAAGGGTGCATTGGAAGGACGTGCAACTCAGATTACCGAAGAAATGAAATTAGCCGCTGCATTAGCATTGGCTAACCTTGTTCCGGATGATGAACTGAATGAAGACAACATCATGCCGGAAGCCTTCAATCCGGTTGTCGCTGATACCGTTGCAGAGGCTGTTAAATCCCATATAAAATAATCTGATATCAGGGTCAAAAAGCCGTTCGTGCTTGCACGATAAGATTTTTAAACTCTGGACCCGCCAAACATAAAAAGCATGATATCCACTCAGCTATCGTTGTACGAAACTGAGTGGATATCCATTTATAGACAGATCTGATACTATTTTTAAATAAAAGAATTGTAGGTTTACATAATTATGTCTCAGGAACCCATGACATTATATAAATTGATCATTTTATACATGCTGGACCGTGCAACCCTTCCCCTTACCAAGGCACAGATTGATAACTTTGTACTGGAGAAGGAATACACCAACTATCTGACGCTCCAGCAGGCCATTGCGGAGCTATGTGATATCCAGCTGATCACAACAGAAACCTTTCACAATCGCACCCAACTTATGTTAACCGAAGAAGGAAAGGCTACCATCTCACTTTTTCATAAACAGATCTCCGATGCCATCAAGCAGGAGATCAATGATTATCTGAAAGAAAATGCAGTAGAGCTTCGTAACGAGGTGTCCGTTACCGGTCAGTACAACAAAGTGTCCGGCAAATCCTATGAAACCACCCTGCGTGCCACCGAGCGTGGTGATCTTTTACTGGAGCTGAAATTATCTGTCCCGGACGAAAAAACTGCCACTGCAGTTTGCGAACAGTGGCAGAAAAAAAACGAAGATATTTACGCTTTAATCATGAAGGAGCTTTTTGGTTAAAACCATCAGCCCGAAAATTTTAATCTTTATCAGTTTCATTTTTATCTTCCTTCAGCCATTTCATATGGGCCTTTACTTTTTTTTCATATCCATTATCCGAAGGTTTATAAAACTCTTTTCCATTCAGTTCATAAGGAAGATACTGCTGTTTGACATAGTGCTTGTCGTAATCGTGGGCATACAGATATCCCACACCATGTCCAAGCTTAGCCGCACTTTTATAATGCGCATCCTGCAAATGTGGCGGGATTGCCAGATTGCCGCTTTTTTCCACCTCTTTGGCAGCCTCAAAAACAGCCTCACAGCTGCAGTTGCTCTTCGGTGCCGTTGCAACATAGGTAACAGCTTCCGCAAGGATGATCTGTGACTCCGGCATACCCACACGCTCTACGGCAAGCGATGCGCTGACTGCCACATTGAGGGCATTGGGATCTGCCATTCCGACATCCTCCGCCGCACAGATCATGATCCGGCGTGCAATAAAGGTCACACTTTCTCCGGCATACAGCATACGTGCCAGATAATAAACCGCCGCATCCGGGTCCGAGCCTCTCATGCTTTTAATAAAGGCTGATACCGTATCATAATGATTGTCTCCGTTTTTATCATAACGCACAACCCGCTTCTGAATACATTCGCTGGCAACCTCCAGAGTGATGTGTATCTTGCCGTCCTCAGAAGGCTTTGTGGTCAGAACGCCAAGCTCGATCGCATTTAATGCATGTCTGGCATCTCCTCCGGAAATATCAGCAAGAAACTCTGCCGCATCATCATCGATCACAGCTCCATAAGCGCCCATTCCCTTTTTTTCATCATAAACGGCCCGCTGGATCAGCTGATAGATATCCTCTTTGGACAATGGCTTCAGTTCAAAAACCACAGACCTTGATATCAGAGCGCCATTGACTTCAAAATAAGGATTCTCCGTCGTTGCACCAATCAACACAAGCGTACCGTCCTCCACAAACGGAAGCAGATAATCCTGCTGCCCTTTATTAAAACGATGGATTTCGTCCACAAACAGGATCGTCCGTTTGCCGTACATGCCGAATGTGTCTTTTGCCTTCTGCACGACCTCTTCCATATCCTTTTTGCCGGCAACCGTCGCATTGATCTGCGTAAATTCGGCACTTGTGGTATTGGCAATAACCTTGGCAAGCGTTGTCTTTCCGGTTCCCGGAGGTCCGTAAAAAATAACACTACCCAGCTTGTCCGCCATAATGGCGCGGTATAACAGCTTATCTTTTCCAATGATATGCTGCTGCCCCACCACTTCGTCAAGCGTTGTCGGACGCATACGTGCTGCAAGCGGCGATTCCTTTTCCTGACTGTTTTGCCGCATATAATCAAATAAATTCATACTATCCATGATTGTTGATCCTATTATTTCTGTTCCTACTACTAATTGTGATCTGCCATCCGATGGCTCTTTTCGTTGTTATTGCCATCAGCAGGCTCTCATACTCACTCTCTGATATTAAGTTCAAAAGTCTTATTGTGCAAGCACGAACGACTTTTTGACCTTTTGACCCTGATATCATCATATACGAAGTCCATGAATCATTCAATATTTATGCCAAAATTTAACATTTCCGACTGGCTCCTATAAAATCTTATTCAAACAAAATCTCATCCACCGTCACAAATTCATACCCCTGCTTTTGCAGCTCATCTACTACTGTCAGTGCTGCCATTACACTTGGTTTATAAGAATCATGCATCAGTATGATTGCGTTGTCCTGTATATTTTCCTCAATCCGTCGCACAATCGTTGCAGCATCCTCACAGCACCAGTCCAAAGGATCAACCGTCCATAAAACAACAGGCATGCCTGTCATTTCCTCCAGATTGTCATTATGGCTTCCAAACGGCGGTCTGATATACTGAGGTGCCTCTCCGGTTATTTTTTCTATTACCTCATTGGTCTTTACGACCTCCCGGTTGATCACTACCGCATCTGCATTTTTAAGATCCGTATGGTAAAATGTATGATTTCCTATCAGATGCCCTTCCTCCTGCATGCGCCTGACAAGATCCGGGTAATTTTGCGCAGATTGTCCAAGTAAAAAGAACGTGGCATGAATTCCACGTTCTTTCAGTCCATCTAAAAGCATTGGTGTATAGGTCGGATGAGGTCCGTCGTCAAAAGTAAGTGCGATCTTTTTAGTCGACATAACATCATCCTCTGTCGTAATAGCTGCAGCAGTCCGGGCTGTATCTCCACTAACCTCTTTTACCGGATCTGTTTTTTCAAAATAGCCAATCGAAACAAACGCCACTGTCAAAAAAACTCCAAGCAGTGTCTTAAAACTTTTCAAATTATTTTTCACGAATGCCCCAGAAATTTGTTTGATTTCATATTTGATATAATATATGTATGCATTTGCACATTATACCCTTAGAATGACTCTTTGTTTCAATCTCATCAGATTTTTCCAATCAATACTACAATACCTGCAACAACGAGTGCAATCACAAGATACATGATGGTAGCTGCGCCTCTTTTGATCAGTACCGATTTCCACGGTTTGATGTAAGGCACGCCATCCATACCTTCAATGACCCAGACTTTGCTATGTGCCACCCAGATCCTGTCAAGTACAATTCCGTCAAACCAGTTCATAACAACCAGAAACAGGTATGCCTGAAGATATGCGGTCTTGAAATCTGTCACATGGTTCCACAATGCAATGATCAGGATCAACACAACAAATATAAAGATACAGAACGGGATCATGAATCGTTTGCCTCTCTTCATCACGACATCCTTATCCGCCAATCCACGTCTGTCTGCCTCTTCGATATATTCCTTGGGATAAAAATACAGACAGTTCATTCCATTATTTCTGACTGCACATTTTACAGGCAGGATAAACAGCAGACAATATAATACATTTTGTAACAAAAGTATCATGTGTTACTACCTCCTTCATATTACCGGCTGTTTTGATATGTCATTTTTCTTTATCATTCGTCAGTCATACACATTTGCCGGTTTTCCTCGCAAATTATAACACACTAACTTAGATAATTCAATCTTAACTCTGATTAGTTTTCGCTAACCTGTGTTTATTTCCTTTTCATGACATCCTATACGATTCACAAATATTTCTCCTCAAATTCTGATACTGTCATACCAGCCTCTATCGCTGCTTTTTGAACAGTCAGATTGCCATCTTTCACCAATTTAACTAAAGTGTACCCCTTGTCAAGGACATTTTAAAAAGAAGGGATTCCTAGATGTCA
>OIYY01000087.1_pt1 | contig 66936 bp, 54 predicted proteins | sample 1588341 | NCBI WGS metagenome assembly OIYY01 (sample SAMN03283287) | human gut metagenome | biome: human-associated habitat; material: feces | host: Homo sapiens | place: Peru | collected 2012
ATTCCATTTCGCTTCGCTCCATTACATCTTTTCTGCATACCTGCCTACACACATCAAATTCCTAACGGAATTTCATCGCATCTTCTTCGGGACAACTTGTATATCAATTCCTTTTCACAATAATGGTGGGGGCACATAGGAAAAAGGCAACCCTGTCATCACGACAGGATTGCCTTTTAACGTAAATAGTCAGTTGTTCTATTTAATTTATATTCGGATATTTCGTTAAGGTTTAATATGCACGTTTTGCTGTGCTGTGTGAGCCGTCGGTGTAGGTGGTAACCACCACGTTCACGCCGCTGAATGGAGTGTCGGACTTCTGGCCCAGCATGTTCACGTATTGCACGCGAGCAGGTGTTCTGGTTTCGGTCACGATGTCGAAGAGGCCTGTTGGGGTCATTTCTTCAAATGCCACTGTGATAGTAGCCTCGCCGATGTAGTATTCCTTTGCCAGTACAGGGGTCTTCGCTTTGGCTCTTGCCGAAGTGTTGCTTGCTTCGGGCTTAGCGTAGAGGCGCACGATGTAAGTCACGTTGAGGTCACCATCTTCAGCCACGTCGCTTGCACCGAAGGTGTCGTAAACGTGGATCGACTTGCTGTCGATTTGCTCTGGGAAGAAGCCAACGCCTGGACGGCCCACCAACTCAAATTCTTGCATATTGTTGTGGTTCTGGTCAATGGATGGGTTACCCTCATCGTCAGAGTTCATCACGATTGGGTGAGTGTCTTGTTGGAGACGAGCCATGTATTGAGGCACAATTTCCATTGCGCGATCGGTTTGTCGCCATACGCAATACTTCACGATTTCGTAATTGTCGGTACCATCGGCAGTAATCTTCAGATCGGTTTGATAGTATCTGCCCTTCTTGCCATTTGAGGTGAACACATATTCGCTCATCATCTTGTTGTTCACATCCACGCTTGCTTTGAGTTTGTAGGTGGTGTTGATTGGTGAGCCGTAGGTGTTGTAAGTACCGTCTGCTCGGTAAGTCTTGACCACTGATACATAATCGTTTTTACCCACCTTTGCAGATGCGTCGTGAATGTGAGGGGTTTCGGTATGGCTGATGTTTTGCTTGAATTTGCCGTTTTCGTAAATGGCGTAGTTCCAACTTGGGAGACGTTGTGCCAAGCCCACTTCCTCTGCTTGGTTTTGCTCTTGGTTACGAATTTGGTTCACATTGTACTCTGCAATTCTGCGGTCCTGGTCGAGTGTGAATTGGATAGCAGGGCTTGCGTCGTGCTCACCTTTATGGATACGAGTAGAGCATACATTGTCGTTTTCCACATCCTCAATCGTGATGGCCTTGTCGGTAATGCCTGTGTTGGTCTTATGTATCTTGATGGTGCTGAACGCGCTGTGAAGTTCTGATTGAGTAGAGTGGTTCAAGTTAGAGAACGAAGCCTTGTATTCGTAACTTGCAGGGTGGTCGTTGGTAGCAGTTGAAGCGCAGAACTCGTCGTTGAACGAGTTGATGTTGAAGCCATTGAAATCGATTTCGTTAGTCGTGTTGTTGGTGTAACTGCTATTGGTTTTCAATGAATATGTGGCTCCTGTAAGGTTTGTCTTAGGAGTTGCTTCGTTTTCCTGATAGAAGAAACTTAAATTATACTTGTAGTCCAAGTAGTATTTACTACCATTTTTACGCTTGTCCACACTCACAATTTCAAGTTCGGCAATCTTCTTTGCTTCGCTATTACGGTCCACATCATAGCGGTAGAATGCGAGTTTCGAGCCTGCTTGCAAGTTACCATACTTCACATGGGTGTTCACCAAATTGTGGTCGATGGTGATGAGATTTTTGTATTGGTTGGTTTCGGTTGCCAAATCGTAGTCAGATGTAGAGGTGGTGCCAATGTTCAATCGCAAACCTTCATCTGGGTCAAGACCTGGGATAAACACCTTGTCGTCGTTAGAATACACTTCTTTGTAGTTGATAAACATCTCATCGGTTGGATGCCCCGATACCACATAAGTGATTTCGCGACCTTCAAAACCTTGCTTCTCGTTATAATTGTATTGGAATGTTTCACCTGGGGCGATTTCCACCTGATTGCCATTCGCATCAAGCAGTGGTTCCAAACCACCGTCTTCTGCACGCACCCACACCTTGAATCGCTGGTCAAACTCGTTGCCAGTAATCTCGTTGAGTGAAGAAGTCCATTTCAGTTCCACAGTGTATTCATCGCCGGCAGCATGAGTGGCTGTGGCTTTAAGTTGAATACCGTAAAGACCTAATGATGGTGCATGGCTCTTGTGATAATTGGTGTATTTACTCTCTGTACTTCCCTGGTAGTCACGATTTTTCCATTTCCAAAGGCGATAGTCTGGAATGGTGACAATCAAATCCGTTACATCAAACTTCTTGGTGCCTTTGGAACCCATCATACAGAAATAGTGCTCATTAGCAGGCACGGAGCCACAGTCGTGCTCCACTTTGAAAATATCTCCATCCACCAATTTGGTGTAGAAATTTTCCACTACTTGACCACCACTCACAGCCACTGGGCTATACTCCTCAAACATGCCGTTAAAAGGTGCATATTTACGGGCAGGGATGCCGTCCCATTCACGACCACGACCTTTAGACATGAAGAATAGGCGGTTGGCATTACCTGACAGACGATAAACAGCACCTGGGTTTGGATTCTTTTTGCCATCTGTGCCAGTGGCTGGAATATAAACGCCCTCCGTTAAAATCTGAACTGATTCTATTGATTTTGTAATATATTCCAGAGTTTTCTTCTGTGACAAATTTTGTCCCTTTACAGGTGTCCAATCATCTTTCACCTTCACAATAAGTGTGGTGTAGCCTTCCTCGTTTGGTTTATAGTCACCCTCCGGGATACCGTAGGCTTTGTAGATGGGATCCGGACTAAGCCCCAAAAAGCCGTTGTCAATCGTGTAATCAATATCGCCTTCTCTTTTACCATCTTCGGTGTAGCCGCATTGCCAAATGCCTGGGATTTCTTTATTGGTGTACACCTCTTTGAGTAGCGCCATGATTTGGCGAGGGTCGGTCGCTGGATCCGCTAAATTCGAGGTCACGGTGCCATCATTAGCGTTTGTCCATGTGTAAGTTCTGCCCTCGTAAAACGACTTTGGCTTTACGACAGGCTGTGCACTAACCGTGGCAGACAAGAACGCCACAGCAGTAAGCGCAAACAAAAGTTTGAAAATCTTTTTCATAATAGATAGTAAGTTTAATTGTTTTTCCTATTTTTTCCCTCAATTATCTTTTCTCCAAAACAGGTGTCAAATGTAGATTTCGGATTGTGTTTGTGTTTTTTATTTTTTCCTTTGAAATCTTTTAACCCAAATCGGTCATTAAATCTAAAAAATCATTACACGGTCTAATTACCGATTTGGGCTTAATTATCAAAGATAATTACTGTTTTTCGGACTGACAATTTCCGGTTTCGTTGCAAATTTACACAGGTAATCTCATCCAAAAAAATCCATTTATCCCACCCACCACCCCATTTAAAATCTTTAACAACCGATTACAAAAATTCAAACTTTAAACCTGTCGGCTGGTTTTGCCGATGTGTGGGAAATGTCGTATTTTTGTGGTCTGATTTCTGCACGAGAATGAACCGCGAAATATTCCATATTGCCATTCCGGCTATCGTTACGAATGTCACGATTCCGCTGCTGGGACTGCTCGACACGGCTATCGCTGGGCACTTGCCGGGCGGCAGCGGTGCCACGTTTATCAGTGCGGTGGCGGTGGGTGCTATGATGTTCAACCTCATTTACTGGAATTTCGGCTTCCTACGCATGGGCACTTCGGGGCTCACGGCACAGGCCTACGGCAGCGGCGACAAAGCCGAAACCGTGGCTGTGCTCCAACACGCCATGGCACTCGGATTTCTGATTTCGGTGGGCATCATCGTGCTTCAGTGGCCTCTGCAATGGGTCACACTGCTGGCTATCGGTCCGAGCGACACGGTACGGCAGTTGGCACTCACCTATTTCTACATCGGTGTATGGGGCGCACCGCCCACGCTGGTGATGATGGGCATCAAGGGGTGGCTACTGGGAATGCAGGATTCGCGCAGTCCGATGGTGATTTCCATTGCCGTGAATGTGCTCAACATCGTGCTATCGGTGATTGCCGTATTTGCGCTCGGATTGGGCTTCACCGGCATCATTGTGGGTACGGTGCTTGCCGAGTGGATAGGGCTTGCCTACACGCTGTGGCTGCTGAAGCACAAATATCGATCGCATGTGGCGGCGATGGACTGGCGCAAGGCGTTCGGTTTCAAGGGGTCGGCACGTTTTTTCAAGGTAAATTCGCACATATTCATACGCAGCACGCTCATGATGCTCCAGGCTTTGTTTTTCACGGCGGCTGGCGCACGCAGCGGCGATATGACGCTGGCTGTGAACACGCTCATTCTGCAAATGGCTATTCTTTTCTCCTACTTCATGGACGGCATCGCCTTTGCTGGCGAAGCCATTGCCGGCAAGTATTACGGCCGTGGCGATGTGGTGGCGGAGCATAGTTGCGTGTGGCACCTGTTTGGCTGGGCTGGGGCGTTTACCGCCATTTGCACGCTGCTGTACGCCATTTTTCCCGAACAGATTTTCACGGTGCTTACCAACGACCACTCCGTGGTGAGCGCAGCCCTCGATTTCCGCTGGTGGTGTGCTGTGATCCCCGTTGCCGGCATGGCGGCATTTGTGTGGGACGGTGTGTTTATCGGACTCACCCGCACTCGCGAAATGATGGCGGCGGTGGGCATCGCCTTGGCGGCGTTTTTCCTCACATTCGCCATAGTGCCCACCTCAATGGGCAACCACGGCTTGTGGCTCGCCTACATCGCATTCCTCGCCACCCGCTCCCTCGTCCAAACCGCCCAATACCTTGGCAACCAGTGAATCAACAAGACAACGAGTCAACAAGACAACAAGTCAACAGGTCAACAAGTTTCCGAGTACTCCGAGTACTCCGAGTGCTCCGACTATCAAGGCACCCACAAAATTCTGTGAGATTTCCCACCCACAAAGCAATCCTGTGGGATCCTGTGGGATCCGTGTGAGCCAAAAAACATCCACAAAGCGAGATCTGTGTGAGCCTAAATCCGAGCAAATCAGCGGAGTTTGTTGCGCTGGAAGTGGCGCATGGCGTAGCCGAAATAGCCTGCCACACCCACGGCGTTGATGGCTACGGTGGTCCAGAACGCTGCCGAATAGCCCAGCCAGTCGGCCACCACACCACCGATAAGGCAACCCACACCCATACCAATATCCCACGAAATGAGAATGGTGGAGTTGGCTGTGCCTCGCTGGTCGTTGGTGCCAAGGTTGATGGTCATATTCTGGTAAGCCGGCCACATGTGACCGTTGCCGAGACCGATGAGCACGGCAGAACCGTAATAACCAATGGCATTAGGCACGGCAATAAACAGGGTGTAGCCCACAAGCGATATGAGCATACCATAGCCAGCGTTGTGGGTGAGACGGCCTTCGCGCAGCGCTTTCGCACCTTGCAGACGCGACGAAATCAGTCCCACTGCCAGTATCAAGAACCATGCGCCTGTGCCGGCGGTGATGTGCATCACCTCTTTACCGTAGATGGCAAGGTAGTTGCTCAACACACCAAAACAGAAGCCGAAACACACCATATTCGCCGCCAACGCCCAACCTTTGAGCAAGAAGAAGCGGTCGAGCGACACGGTGCGGCCAGTTTTGTTGATGGGGCGTGGTTTGAGTTTGAGTGTGGAGTCCACGGCAAGCCCTACGCCGGCAATCGCCAAGGCGAGAATAAATATCATGTCGAAACTGTCGGTGAGTTCATAGAGAAAAATGCCCACCGATGGCGCTATCGCCATACCGAGGTTATTGCTTAAGCCGTAGTAACCGATTCCCTCGTTGCGACGCGACGACGGCAGCACATCGATAGCCACCGTGCTGTTTGCCACCGTGATAGCCCCGAACGGACCACCATGCAGCGTGCGCACTATGGCGAAGAGCAGCAGCGTGCCTGCCATAAGGTAACCGGCAAAAAATATGAAAAACACGAAGAAAGTGACCATCAGCACCTTCTTTCGTTGAAAATTATCGACCATAAAGCCGCTGAATGGGCGAAACAGCATGGCGGTGACCGAGTAGCCGCTCAGCACCAGCCCAATCATGTCTTTCGTGGCATGGAAATGTTCGCTCAAATAAAGGGGCAGCAAAGGCGTGAGCAGATAGAAGGCGAAGAAAAGCGTGAAATTGGCAATCATCACCTTGCAGTAATTCCTATTCCAAAGTTTCTCTGTGTTAGCAGTCATCCCCATCAAAATTTAAAAGCAAAAAAAATATCCATTCCCACGCAGCGTGGGAATAAAAATCCCTCTCGGAGAGGTCTTTACACCCTATGTCCAATCAGGGTGGCGCTGGTGGCTTTCTCCACCACGCACATCACGCGGTCGCCCACCTTGGTATCGCCAGCAGGGAACACAATCACCTTGTTCTGCTGTGTGCGGCCAAACATATCGTCCTTCGAGCGTTTGCTGTAGCCTTCCACCAGCACCTCAAAGGTTTTGCCCACATCGTTGCGGTTGCTGCACAGCGACAGTTCGTTTTGCAGCGCAATCATACGGTTGAGGCGGTCGATTTTCACCTCCTCGCTCACATTGTCGGGCAGATGCTTGGCGGCGAATGTGCCGGGACGCTCGCTGTATTTAAACATAAACGACGAGTCGAAGCCCACTTCGCGCATCAGCGAGAGCGTCTCCTCGAAGTCTTCCTCCGTCTCGTTGTGGAAACCGGTGAACATATCGCTCGAAATGCCGCAGTCGGGCATCGCTTCACGGATTTTCGCAATTCGGTCGAGATACCATTCGCGGGTGTATTTGCGGTTCATGAGTTTCAAAATCTTGTTGCTGCCGCTCTGCACTGGCAGGTGAATGTGGTTGCAGATGTTGGCGTGCGATGCCATGGTGGCAATGATTTCGTCGCTCAAATCCTCTGGATTGCTGGTGGTGAAGCGCACACGCATTTCAGGCGCGGCCTCAGCCACAAGTGCGAGCAGCGCAGCCATATCCACAGGCTCACCGCCGTCGGCAGGCTTGAAGAGGTAACTGTTCACGTTCTGACCGAGCAAAATCACCTCCTTGAAACCCTTGTTTTGCAGGTCGCGCAATTCGTTGAGAATGCTCTCCGGTTCACGGCTGCGTTCACGGCCACGGGTGTAAGGCACGATGCAGTAGGTGCAGAAGTTGTTGCAGCCACGCATGATGCTGATGTAGCCGCTCACCTTGTTGCCGCTGATGCGCTGTGGAATGATGTCGCGATAGGTTTCGGTGGTCGAGAGTGTGGTTTCGATGGCCTTCTCGCCGGCTTCAGCACTGGCGATGAGGTTGGGCAGTTCCAAGTAGGAGTCGGGACCAGCCACGATGTCAACGTCGTACTCGTTGATTAGCACTTCCTTCAAACGCTCTGCCATGCAGCCGATAATGCCCACAATCAGGCGACGCTTGCGATTGCGGCGCAAGGCGTTGAGTTGGTTGAGGCGAGAGAATATTTTTTGCTCGGCGTTGTCGCGAATCGAGCAGGTGTTGATGAAGATGGCGTCGGCAGCATCGAGCGTGTCGGTGGTGTCGTAGCCAGCCATTTTCATCACCGAAGCCACCACTTCGCTGTCAGCCACATTCATCTGGCAGCCGTAGGTTTCGATGAACAATTTCTTTGAAAATTCTCCCTGATTGTCGTAACTCAACTTCATGTCCATATCTCGTAAAGTGCTTATATTATCGTCAATAAAAAACTCACGCACAACATGCGCGCGAACCACAATGCAAAATTACATTTATTTCTCCTAACCACCAAATCCACCCATGCTCAGACGCAGCCCACTCAAGCCACTACCGATATAATTTGCTGATAGCAAATAGCGGAACTATGGTCACTTGGCGCTCCTCGCCATTGTCTTGCTCATCGATGTAGGTGATTTTTCCGAAATTCTCTGCCGAGCATCTAACAGCCGAGTGCAACTTCTTTTCACGCATAAACACCCACAGGCTCTTCATGCCACCTTGCACATTTGCCTTTACTTCCACTGGCAGCACTTTATTGCCAAAAGATTCGATGTAGTCAACCTCTGCCAACGAACTCTTCGCCTCTCTTGCCCAGTAATACAATTCATGGCGCAAATTTGCCGTTTTGTAGGCAAGAAGTTCTGTTCCTGCCACTTGTTCGGCAATTGAGCCTTTATTAACGAGGTCGGTGGCATTGGCGGTCAAAATTTGTGCAGTGATGTCTGAGATGTCGCCCAATGCCATATTGAGAGTTCGCAACAACAATCCACAGTCAAGAAATATCACTTTGCGCTTATTGGCATTGATTTCGCTTCCAAGTGGCAATCCATTGGCTGACGTATGCGTCACTGGTATCAAAATACCAGCACGATAAAGCAAATCGAGTGCTTGTTTCACAGCATGAGTTTTGTATCCACCCACATCCGCATACACAAATTTCTTGCCACATTGAACAGCGGCACTGTGCAGAACGCTACGGAGCAAATCGGGGTCAACCTTACTCTTATACTTCGGAAAGTCGTCTTCATACGACACGATAATGTCGTCTTGCACTTCCTGACACAGCGAATAGTTGTGAGTAGCCACCCATTTCACCACCACTTCGGGCATTCCACCTATCATCATGTAGGTGCGATAGTGCTCTAATATGGTCTTATAGAGCGGTTCTGGCAGGGGATGCTCTGCCGACGCGCTGTCTCTCGCCTTTAGCAATGCATCAAATCCGCAAGCCGACTCAAACTCGTCGAAACTCAACGGACGCATAAACATGGAGTGGATACGCCCCACGCCAAAAGTTGGAAGGTCGTCTAATGCGAACTCCAGTAAAGAACCTGCCGCAATCACATGAAGTTTGGGCATATCCTCTTTGAAAAAGCGTAGTGCCATGATAGCTTTCGGGCACTCCTGCACTTCGTCAAGAAACAATAGCGTTTTGCCAGGAATAATATCAATGCCTATCAATGCCGACAACTGGCTAACGATTCGGCCAGCATCAAGGTCGGCTTCAAAAACCTGCTTATAAATTGGAGATTTTTCAAAATTAATCTCTGCGTAGTTTTGGAATAGTCGGCCCAAATGCTTGACAGAACTGGATTTTCCCACCTGTCGAGCACCACGCAGAAGGATTGGCTTGTGGTCTGCCCTTTTTGCCCATTCTTCAAGGTACTTGTCTATGATTCTTTTTAGATACATGCTAATATATTGTGTTTTAGGCTACAAAGTTACTAAAATTGAAAAATACAAACAAATAATTGGGCAATTTTTTGAAAAATACAAAGATATAATTGTGGCAAAAATTAAAAAATACAAAGATATAATTGGGCGGTTTTTTGAAAAATACAAAGATATAATCAGTTTTTCACTTTGCGGACGAGGGTGCGGAAAGCGAAACCGATGTGACGAAGGGTGGTGGCCACGGTGCCGTAGTAGTGGCACATGATGTGGTAGCGCTCTTTCAGCGAAGCCTTGTGATGCTTGTCGGTCAAGCCGTCGGTGAGGAAGCTCACGATGGGGGCATCGCCCACGTAGGCGTTGTGGTCCGACTGCTGGAGCACACGAATGCACCAATCATAGTCGGCACTGAAGCGATAAGCAAGATTATATTGCGGAGCAATGTCGCGGCGTGCCGCAAACGCCTGATGGCACACCAGCATACCGTGCTTGAAACTGTCGGCAGTAAGCACCGCTGGGGCTGTGAGGTGGCGCATACCCACCACTTTGCGCTCGGCGTTCACCACTTGGGTCTGACCGTAAATCACGCCCGGATTGCTCCCTGCCACGGCCGCCATACGCGCAAGCGAATTAGCGTCGGCAAATGCGTCGCCAGCGTTCATCCATATCAGATATTTTCCTTTGGCAAGGCGAATGGCCTTGTTCATAGCGTCGTAGAGTCCCTTGTCACGCTCGCTCACGATGCGAGTGCCGGCAATGCCAGCCTCGTTCACCATGCGCAGGGTGTCGTCGGTCGAAGCACCGTCCACCACCAGATATTCATAGTCGGTGCACGATTGCTCCTTCACACTCTTCAGCGTGGGCGCAATCACCCCAGACGCATTCCACGTAACAGTAATCACAGAAAATAATACTTCCATATCATTCATTTATTTCGCAAATGAGGGGGCGAGATGGTGTGGTTTCGCCTTCATTTGGGCAATTTCTTACGCAAAAATAGCAATAAAATTTGTGAAACATTTGCATTTTGGCATTAATTTGTTTTTCGCCGTGGGCTGAGGTTGGAAATAATATTGTAATTTTGCGTAAAATAAGGCGTATAAGCCAATCGTGGCATCCGCTGCCGATTGCGTTTACACGCTCTCCGATTTTTAGACTAAAACAAGAAATTATGGCATCAAAACTTTGGGAAAAAAACATACAGGTTGACCACGATGTGGAAACCTACACCGTGGGGCGCGACCGTGAAATGGACCTCTATTTGGCTCGCTACGACGTGCTTGGCTCGATCGCCCACATCACTATGCTGCAAACCATCAATTTGCTCACCGCCGACGAGCTTTCCCAGCTCACCGCTGCCCTGCGCGAGATTTACGCCGAGATTGAGGCTGGCAAATTCGTGATTGAAGACGGCATTGAGGATGTGCATTCGCAAGTGGAACTGATGCTCACGCGCCGCCTTGGCGATGTGGGCAAGAAAATCCACTCTGGCCGCTCGCGCAACGACCAAGTGCTCGTGGACCTTCGCCTCTTTATCCGCAGCGAGATTGAAGATGTGGTGCATCATATCACCACGCTTTTCCACACCCTTCAAGCGCAGAGCGAGCGTTATAAGGATGTGTTGATGCCGGGCTACACCCACTTGCAGGTGGCTATGCCGTCGTCGTTCGGACTGTGGTTTGGGGCTTACGCCGAATCGCTTGCCGACGACTTGGTGGTGCTCCGTGCCGCCTACGATGTGAACAACCGCAATCCGCTGGGTTCTGCCGCCGGCTACGGCTCGTCGTTCCCCCTCAACCGCGAACTCACCACGCAGTTGCTCGGATTTGCGTCGGTCGACTACAATGTGGTGTATGCGCAAATGGGGCGTGGCAAGACCGAGCGAATCGTGGCAGCCGCCATCGCCAACATTGCCGCCACCATTTCAAAACTGGCGTTCGACGCATGTATGTTTAATTCGCAAAACTTCGCGTTCATAAAACTCCCCGACGAGTTCACCACCGGTTCATCAATTATGCCACACAAGAAAAATCCCGATGTGTTTGAATTGACGCGCGCACGTTGCAACCGTCTGGAGGCGCTGCCGTTCCAAATCACGATGGTCACCAACAATCTGCCTGTGGGCTATTTCCGCGACTTGCAACTCACCAAGGAGGATTTCCTGCCAGCGTTCGACGAAATCAAGGCTATTCTCTCGATGGTCAACGCCATGATGAGCCAAGTGAAGGTGAACGAGCATATCCTCGACGATGCGCGCTACGACCTCATGTTCAGCGTGGAGGAGGTGAACCGCCTCGCAGCCGCTGGCGTGCCGTTCCGTGATGCCTACAAGAAGGTGGGGCTCGACATTGAGGCTGGCAAGTTTACCCCAGTGAAGAAGGTGCACCACACCCACGAGGGCTCTATCGGCAACCTCTGCAACGACCGCATCGCCGCCCTCTATCAGCGCACGCTCGATGGCTTCGATTTCGAAACCTACCACAAGGCGTTCAGCCACCTGCTCGGCAGATAACGGCAGGATTTCGGCAAATATTGATTCACAATAATGATATAACCGATGATAAAGAAAACGCTTTTACTGATTATGCTTTTGGGTGTGCTTGCCAGTTGCAACCACATCGACAACAAGGTGCTTCCCTCCTACACCGTGCGCATCGACTTGGGCACATACGGCGTGTGGAACACCTACGGTGTGACTGGCGTGGGCGATTACCGCATCTTCAGCCGCGACAAGCAGTTGCCAGCCAATTTCCCCTACAATGCCAACACATTCACCGGCTTTGGCGGCGTGCTGCTCATCATGGGGCTCGACACATCCACCGGATCGTATGCACCACTGGCGTTCGACGCAGCATGCCCTGTGGAGCGCAGACAAGAATACACGCTCACCGTCGACCCCACCACATTCGATGCCATTTGCCCCAAATGCGGCTCGCACTACAACGTGCTCAATGGCGCTGGCGGACCGCTCTCAGGCACAGCACTTAGCCAAAAAGTGGGGCTCCAGTCCTACAAATGCCGCCAATCAGTGAACGGAGGCTACATCATCACCTCATACTAACCGCTGATTTTTGTTTTTCAAATATTTGTCAAAACAAAAAAATTGCATTACCTTTGCACCGCATTTGTTTACCGCAATAGCTGCTCGGATGGTGGAATCGGTAGACACGAGGGACTTAAAATCCCTTGGCCTTTAGGCTGTGCGGGTTCAAGTCCCGCTCCGAGTACCCACATAGGCTGTTAATCTCCGCGATTAACAGCCTATTTTTTATTTCGGTTCGTGGGTGGACTTGGGCTCACACAGATCCCACTCTAAGTTTTGCTTTTGAGGGTGTTAAATCTCACAGAGGCACTCCACAGGTTTGCTCCAATGGCTCACACAGATTCAACAAGAAGTAGGATTCAACGAAAGTTTGGCACCGAGGGGGTGAATTTGTGGGAATTTTGAATTTATGGGAATTTGTGGCAAATTTAAAAAAACACGAATCCCACGAATTTCACGAATATTTTTTTGTTGAATCTGTTGAATCCGTGTGAGACCTTCCCACATAATTCTGTGAGATTTCCCACCAACAAAAATTTCCGTGAGATCCGTGGAATCTGTGTGAGCCCCAGCCCATCAAAGCAGGATCCGTGTGAGGCCTGCCCAGCCACAAAGTGTGAGCAAGTGGTTAGCGCTTACGGTTGCGGACGCTTCTTACTGCGCCGCCGCTCGATTTCACTTCGCGGGTTTTCACCTTTGCCACTTTTTGCTTCTTTTCCTTTTTCACAGTAGCCTTCTTGGTGGACTTTGCGCCACGCTTAGTGGTGGATTTCTTCACCGACTTCTGTTCTTCGGCTCCTGTGGTTTCTTCATCGTCGGCATTGCCTTCGGCTTCACGCTCAGCCTTTTCCTTAGCCTCCTTCTGTGCTTGGAGTTCTTCGCGTGATGGCACCCACAATCCCTTGTCGAACTGACGCAAACGGCGTTCGATGCTGTCTTGTGCGTGCTTGTATGCCTTATCGTCGGGGAATTGCATACGCAAGGTTTGGTTGCGCAGGTTTTTTACCTTATAGATGTCGCCCTTATACATATTGAGTTTGAAGAAGTCGTCGAGGTTGTAGCGAAGCAAGTTGTTGTCGTTGTCGGTAAACACAAACTGCTGTGCGATGTAGGGGCGAATGTCGTTGAGTTTCACCCAGAACATAGGCCATTTTTGCACCACGCCAAACTCGTCTTCACGGTGTAGCACAGGGCAGATGGCATCCACACGGCTGCGCATCTTATTGCTGCGGGTGTCGAATTCCCACTTCTCGATGATATAGTAACTCAGCACCTCACTGCCTGGAATGTCGGCATTCTCAATCACGTATTTAGGTGCCTTTTCGGTGCTTCCCTTGGCGTGAGCGTAGAGAATGTGGAAGCGGTCGAGCATGTTGCTAACCTTATACTTGTAAGTGTCGGTAAACATTTCGCGACCGTCGAGCCACTCATACACAGAGATGTCGCCGTTAGCCACATGGCGCATGATGATGTAGAACAAACTTTCGCCATCTTCATTTGGCTCTTCGGGATAATAGAGCGCCGCGTTCTTGCCCTTGGTGAGGTCGATTTCACGATACACGATTTTCATCCACTGCAAGTCAGCATCGCTTGGCTCCGGCACCTCGTAGAACGATTGCTGACGCGCTGAAACTTGCGATTGAGCCTTCTTCGCAGCGGTGGCTGCGGTCTTTTTCACCACCTGTGCTTGTGCAACAGAGGCAGTGCAAGCGATAGCCGCCACGGCAATGATTACTTTGAGAAACTTCATATCTAAAGTTTATATAAAATATTATCTGATTAAAAAATTATCAATTCACAATCACTTCCATTGGTGCGATGTCGCGGGTCACGCCATCGGGGCCAGTGGCCTTCACACGCGAGATGTAGAAGCGCTTGCCGTGACGCATCTGCTTCATTGCCTCACGCTGGCGTGGTGAGAAGTTGGAGCCCGACGAGCGTTCGCTCATGGCGTTGCCCATCTGGTCGAAGAGCACCATATCGAAACTTACCACACGGAAGTCGATTTTCAGCAAGTCGTCGTCGATAGCCGCATCCAGTCCCTTAGCAGCCAAGAGAGTGCCTTTGGAGAAAGGTTTGCCACCCTTGTAACTGGCGCGATGGCCGTTGCCGTCGGTGTAGGTGATGAATGGCATTGGGTCGGGCAACTTACGCACACGGAAACTGGTAGTGCCCACATTGGTGCGCTGACCGTCGATTTCGGCAGTCACGCTAATCGTACACTCGCTGCCTATTGCCGATGAGCGAGCCACCCAGCCATTAGCGGTCTTGGTGAGCGAGCCGTTGGTCATTGTGGCTTGAATCGACTGCTGAGGCACACCTGCCACGGCGATTGACACAGGGTTGTCGATGCCGGCGTAGAACACGTTCATCATTGTGGCAGAAACGGTAGCCAATGGTTCAATCACGGTGTACGACGATTTGAAGTCGCGCTTGGTGACGCTACCATCACGCGCCGTAACCTCGATAAAGCCAGAGAACTCAAATTTGCCGGTGCTGCCGGTCGCCACCTCGTAGTGGCTGCCCTTGATTTGGCTGCCGTTCACAAACACGCGTGGGCGCGCTGTGGTGTCGATGGCTGCCATCACAATCTCGGCAGAATATTTGCTGCCACGCATCACCATCTTCGATTCAGGCACCACAAACGCGTCAAAATGATTGACACGTAGTTCGCCAGTGTCGAGGTTGGAAATCATAGATCCGAGCGCCACGCCTTCGGCGAAGCGGATATCGTTTTGCAACTTCGAGAGCAAGGTGACAGCGGCAATGGCTGGCATACCCTCAAAGAGGCTTTCCTCCCATCGCTTGGTTCCCTCGCTTGTTTTCACATTTGCAGTAGAGAGCGCTTCCTCCACATTCTTCTGTGCATCGGGATTGTCGAGCATTCCCAAGATGAATGTGCGGTATTGCTCAATGCGGGTGCGCAGTTGTGCGCCCTTCTTACCTGTTGGAGGCAGCATCACTTGAGCGGCAGCGTCGAGGTTGTCTTCGGCTTCAATGTGGTTCACATCGCCTTGCGGACCGTCGCACTGCTTCACGATATCTACCTTCAACGATTCGATATAATCATACAGACTGTCGGTGGTGTTGCGCACCTGCATACCCAAATCCAGCCACTGGCGGCCCTGCTTTGGATATTTGTTGTAGAATGCTTGAATTTGCTCAAACATCATCTGGCTGCGCGCGGTGAGTGTGCGATTGGTGCGCGAAAGTCCCTGCTGCACTTGGCGGAACCCACTGAGCACATCACTCGACACATTCAAGGCAAGCATGGCGGTCAGAACGATGTACATCAGGTTGATCATCTTCTGACGTGGCGACATGCGGCCCACCGTCTGGTTTTTAGCGTTTGCCATGCTTATTCGTTAGAGTTATCATTATCATTAAGGTCAACGCCAGGCATACCGCCCATTGGGCGATACATGTTCACGGTCATTGCCTTAATCATTTTTTCATACACGCTGTTGAGTTGCTTCATGTAGCGAGCCATCTTTTCGGTCTCGTCGCAGTAGTGTGCGCTTTCGGCTGCCGATTTCTCGTACATGTCGCGAATGTCCTTCAAGCCACGGTTCACACGGTCGATGCTGTCGAGTTGTGAAGAAATGCTCTTGAGTTGGATTTCGTAGATGGTGTTCAAGCCGCCAATGTTGCGGTTGAGGTTTTCCATCTGCTCCACGTAGCCGGTGCTGCTTTGGGTGATGCTCTCGCTGTTTTCGGTAATGGCACGATAACTGCCCAGCAGCGTTTCCGACACTTGGTTGAGCGCGGTGGTGGTTTCGTTCAGTCGCTGCATCTGCTCTGAAATGCCAGCCATTTGGCTCAAATATTGCTGAGTGGCATCGGTGAGTTCAGCCATGCGGCTCAACTGGTCACTTGCGGCTGCCATTTTAGCGATGCTTTCGCTCAGCGAACGAGAGTCCTCCTCGGTGAGGTCGATGCCCTGTGGCAATCCCACAGCCGCCTTGGCCTCGGCTTCGGTCACATCATACTGTGCAGGAGCCTGCGCCGGTGCGCCACCGCCAATCACGATGTTGCCGCCGCCTGCGAAGTCGGGACGGTCGTCGGGGTCGCCAGAAGCGAGAACGGGGAACACCTGTTCCCATTTATAATCGTGTTCTGGACGGTCGAAAGCGGTGAGGATAAACATCAACACTTCCGTACCCATACCGATGGTGAGCATTTCGTTACCACCTTCGAGGTGAAGAATCTTGAACAATGCACCCAAGATTACGACTGCCGCACCAATACTGTAGGCAAAGTTGAAGAAACGCTGACCGGTTTCACCCGAAAGGAAGCGTTCAATCACATTTTTATATTTCTTAATTTTTCCCATAATCCCTTATGTGTAATTGATTGGAAAATCTGTATTTGCTATGATTTTTTTTTGATTAGTTTTTCTTTCTTTTCACCTTGGTGTAGCCCACCTTTGAGCGCACGCAGCGGAAACCGATGTAAGAGCGCTGCTCGTTCTGGTATTCCCACATGCGGAGGTCGGCACGAATGTTGTGTGCCACGTCTTTCCACGAGCCACCACGCACAATCTTGCGCGACATCTTGTAAGGGTCGTCCTTCGCCACATTGTAGCGATATTCGGGGTTGAGGTCGCTGGTCATGCGGTCGATGCTCTCGGTGTAGGCGGTAGAGGTCCATTCGCTCACGTTGCCAGCCATGTCGAAGAGCCCGAAGTCGTTGGGCTCGTAGGTGCCTACGGGCGCGCACACTATGCTACCGTCTTTCACATAGTTGCCCTCCTGTGGCTTGAAGTTGGCATAGAAGCACCCTTCGTCTTCGGTGAGTGGCAAATCGCCCTCCCATGGATATTTGTTCTTGTTCACACCTGCGCGTGCCGCAAATTCCCATTCAGCCTCGGTGGGCAAGCGGTATGGCTCCACATACACGCCTTCCTTGCCGAGCGACTTGCGGAGGAACTCGGTGCGCCAGTTGCAGAATGCGTTGGCTTGCTCCCAACTCACACCCACCACGGGGTAGTTGTTGTAGTTGCCGTTGGCGAAGTACATGCGCACATACGGCTCATTGTAGGCGTTGTCGAAGTCGTTCACCCAGCAAGTGGTGTCGGGGAACACGTTCACGATATAGGTGTTCACGAAATCCCATTGACCGGAGAGCGGACGGTTGACGGTCTGGCGCACGATGCGGCCATCATCGTCGATGTAGGCAGTGTCTTTGCTGATAGTAGGCACGTCGGTGGGCACTGCGTGGTCGGTGTTGTAGTCGCGAGTGGCAGGGTCGAGACGGTGCTTGCGCTTCACGGCCTCAGTCATATTATAGATTTCGTAGCGATAGTTCATCTGAGTGGGGTCGAGTTCCTTCACGCCAGTGATAGGGTTGATGCGATACACGCTCTCGATAGCGCGTTCCTCGTCTTCGCTCGGATTGCGCCATGGAATGTTTTTCGACCAGTCGAGATGAGGCTTCACAGGGTCGCCATACTTGTCTTCGGTGATTTTAAACTCGTCGTTGCCACCGTAGGCAGGGTCGGCAAGGCGCTCACGGATAATGGAGTCGCGCACCCAGTAAAGGAATTGCTTGTACTTTGAGTTGGTGATTTCGGTCTGGTCCATCCAGAATGCGTCAACCGACACACCGCGCGCCGTGGAATCGATGCCCCAAAGCGAGTCGGCCTCCGATGGTCCTTCCTTCATTGAACCACAATCCACGAGCACCATGCCGTAAGGTGTAGGCTCCACAAACACGGAGCCACTCACGCCAGTCACTTCGCCCCCGTAGGCCGACACTGAGCGCCGTCCCGAGAAGCAAGAAGTGAGCACTGTTGCAAACACGAATGTGGTGAGAGAAATTAATAGTACCTTTTTCATATTCTACATTAATCGAATACTCTTATGTTTATTTTTATTTTTTTCGCCTAAGTTCAATTTCACGTTATAGTTCACAAACACCTCATGGCTACCCGAAGTGGCCTTTGAAATGTCGGAAATTGGATAATCGTAGGAGTAGCCCACTACGAAATTCTTTATCTCAACCCCTACCACAAGGCTCACCGCTTCTTTGTGACGGTATGCCACGCCACCGGTGATAAACTTGTTGTAGCGCACTCGCATTGTGGCCTCTGCCTGGTAAAGATTGAAATCGGTCTTCACAAACACAGAGGGTTGTAATTCAAATAACGTATTATTTACGGGAATATTGCCACCAGCCATAAAATAACATGTGCGGCCAGCCTCAAATATGTAGAGGTCTTCCTCGTTGCCCTCCGATTTCATCTCCACCGAGGGTTGTGTGAGGTGCGTGGCTGAGAAACCTGCCCACCAGTGCTTATGCTGGTAGAAAATGCCCGCACCGAAGTCGAACGCATTGCCCGAAACGTCGGTCTTGGGAATGGCGTCGTCGGCCTCGTCGCCCTCCACCTCGATAATTCGGGAACCGCGGAACTTTTCGTTGACCAAGCCCACCTGAATACCGCCGCTTAGCGTGCCGCCAAACAGTTTGTGCTTATACGCCAACTGTGCCGACGCATTCAAGCCCGAATACAGACCCATGCTGGTTTGGTTGATGGATACGCCTGTGGCAAATCGCTTGTTGAGGAACTTGAATGGCATATCCGCCAGCCCCACAAACGAGAGCGGTGCGTGCTTGATGCCCACCCATTGTGCGCGGCTGCCCACGGTCACGTGAATGTAGTCGGTGTTGCCTATGGCTGAAGGGTTGTAATAGCCTGGCACCATATAATATTGGGTGTACTGATTATCCACCTGTGCCCTCAGTGTGGTCACACACAGGAAAGCAGCAAGCGTCAGCATCAAATATTTACGAATGTAGGTCATTATCCCTTCTTATGAATTGTTCGTTGTTTTTTATTCAAAATAAAATGTGAGCACCACCATGTTGTTGGTCACCTTGTCCACGCTTTGTGTGAAGCGCATCATTTCGGGGTTGTCCTCCAAGTCGGGGCGATTTTTTTGAAGCACGTTCTTCAAGCCGAAGCAGAATTTCAGTTCGGGGCAAAGTTTGAAGAATGGCAAATAGATGTCGCAGCCCATGCCCACGGTGAGCATAGCATCGCCATTTGCCAGGCGGAGCTGCTCGGTGCGGTCTTTAGCCACGTCGAACACGCCCATCACGCCACCAGTGAAATAGGGGCGCACATTGTGGTAGCGGTTCGCCGAAATCTTCAGGTCGAGCGGCAGCACAATGTAGGTGGATTTGATGTTTTGGCTCTGATTGCGGCGCAGCGGGTCGGTCACCTCGTCGGGGGCGGAGGAGTTGATGTATTTCACTACCTTGTTGCCAAAATACATACCCGGCGAGAAGCGCAGGTTGAAATTCTTGGCAAGGCGCAGGTCGGCGAGCACATTCACGCAGAAGCCCGGTGAATGTTGCGGCACATCGGCAAACCAAGTTTCGCCGTCTTCGGTCTGAAAGCCATTGTTCACGATGTGAATATCCTGAAAATTGGTACCCACCGAAAACCCGAAGTGGATCTTCTTCTGGTCGACATACTGGCGATTCAGAATCTTGTCGTTGTCCTGCGCAAAGGCTGTTAAAGCGCACAAAACCAACGCAAAAAGCATTATATGTGATTTAAAATCAATTTTCATCTCGTCATTAATAACGCAAATTTATCCCCTCTTATTGCCATCCCCCACCACTTTTTTCCACTTTCAGGCGGAGAGGCGGGCGGAGAGGCGCGATGCCCAGGCGAAAACGGGGAGGGTGAACCAGCGGTGCATCACATAGCCCATGACAAGCAGTATGGGGAGTTGACCGAAGGCGTAGTGCTCGTAAACCATTATGCCGAAGTGGCCCAAGAATGGGCTGACCAAATAGCCGAACACCAGCCCCGACAGGGAGTGAAGCAGGAATATCTCGAAACAGATGCTGCCCAACCACACCAGCGGTTTCCAATGCAGTATGCGGCTGATGATGCCTTCGGTGCCGGCATTGAGCACAAACACCAGCAAGAGCAGCGAAAGCGGTATCTCCCACATCACGCTGTCGTTGAATTTGTCTTTATCTTGGTAGTCCCATGTTTGAGAGAACACTATCAAGCCCACATACAGCCCCACCACAAGCACTTCTGCCAACGTGGCTTTCGCCACATTCCAGCCCGTGAGGCGTGGGCGCAACGCCTTATACACATTATACAAGATAATGCCGGCGGTGAACTCGTAGATGCGGAACGGTGGGAACACATGGGCGTAGGTGACCAAATCGGGGTCGGTCAAGACGCACATACATATAAAATATGCAATCTGAAGCACGGCAAAGAGCAGCAGTTGCCAGCGCAGCCTTACCCTGTCGAGCCATGTGGCTATGTAAGGGTAACAGAGGTAGCAGAGCAGCAAGTCGCACAAAAACCATGTGGGGGTGTTGAAGGAGAAAAACACGTTCACATCTGGCACGAAACTTTGCACCAACAGCAAATTGGGCCCCAACGCTCCCCAACTCATATAGGGCAAGGTGGTGGAAAAACCAAAGGTGGCTGCCATCAGCAATGCGAACGCAAACCAATGGAGCGAATAGAGCCTTAACGCGCGATTGGCGACAAACGACTTGAACCGTGCGCCCCAGATGGACTCTGGCTGATGCTTCATGCGCATCAAAAAGCCGCTCATGATGAAGAAGCCCACCACGCCACTGGTGGCCAATTCCATAAACAATTCCTCACCGCTGTGAAACAGCACTACGGAAAGGATGAAAATGCCTCGCCACGAGGTGAGCGCATTGATTCGGGTAGGTGCAGCGTCATTCATAGATGGAGGTGAGATTGGATTTGCGAGTTGACCAGCCCAACACTCTGAAGTAAAAGTTCACCACCGGTCGCCACACATAGAACAGCGGCACACTGAATGTGAGCCCCGGAGCCTGGAGCAACTGGCAGCAGCGGTTAAACGGCAATATCATCATCACCCACGACAGTATGAGCAGGAACGCGGCTGCCGAAATGGTGAAAATGTTGGTATAGTCGAGCGCCACGGCTGCCACGAGGGCACCCAGACGCAAATAATTCATTACCGAGAACAGGGCTTGCGCATAGAATGGAGCCTTTGTGCACACAAACTTCGAGGTGTAGTCGCGGCGCAGTTTCAGCAGATTGTGCGCCTTTGGCACATTCTCGTAGTAGGTCTGCATCTGGCTTTCGGGGGCGAGTTCCAAGCGAGTGTTGTCGCCTGTGGCAATGGCACTCACAAACACGTCATCGTCGCCATAGCGCAACTCCAAACTCTCAGAGAAGCCAGCATGGTCGAAAAACAGTTGGCGGCGATATGCCAAGTTGTCGCTGATGCCACGGTAGGGTTTCCCCTTGATGGCGCTGCCCACCCATTGAAGCGAGGTGACCACCGAATCAAACACTCGGAAATATCTGCCTGCGCTGGTGTCTTTGCGGTAGCGATAGTGCGAGAAACCGATCACCACATCGGTGTCTGGCACAAAATTGCGCATCATGGTGCGAAGCCACTGGTCGCTCATCACGCGGCAGTTGGCATTGGTGTGGAGCACCACCTCTTTTTGCGACGCTTTGATGCCAATGGTGAGCGAGAGTTTCTTGCGCGAGAGGGCGCGAGTTTCCTGCGGTGCGAAGGTCACACGCAGATTGTCGAAATGTGGGAGCAAGTCGCTCAGCAAGTCGTGGGTGCCGTCGAACGAGGCATCATCTACCACCACCACATCAAAATCGGGATAATCCTGATGAAGCAAGAGCGGCAGAAAACGCTCCAGGTTCTCGCAGTCGTTGTGGGCATACACCACCACCGACACGCCCGGAAGTTCTTCTTCGGGAAGATAGTCGCGAGTGGCTTCGGCAAGGTCGAACTTGCTCAAGCGGTGCGCCCTGCGCCACAGCACCACAGCGCAAACCACTGTGAGCACAAAAGCGATGCCCAGCAGCACATACACATATAGAATATTTTGAGTTTCGAATGAAAAAATCATAGCATCTACCTAATATTAAACTACAAAGTTACTCATTTTTACCGACATTCCACCCACAATCGCCCCAATTTCACACATTTTCCACTCACAGGCCGCAACAGACCGCGATTACAATTATCCGCCATTTTTGGAGCATACGCCACTCATGACTTTTCACATTCCCAAAAAAATTAATATCTTTGTCAGCGATTTTTGGATAAAGAGTTGACATGCCTTTATCACACACTGGTAATAACATCATCAACACCCCACATTGAAATGGCTATAAACTCCATCATATTCTGGTTTGCATTCATAGCGGTGCTACTGCCCTACTTCACTGTGCTCCGCCACTCGGCGAAAGCGCAAAACGTGTGGTTGCTGGCTGCCTCGTATGCGATTTACGGCTATGCCGACTGGCGAATGTTGCCGCTGCTGCTCGCTGTCACGGTATTCTACTATTTCCTCGCGCCAGCCATAGCCCGCAACCGCCAAACCAACGCCCGACGCGCCACCACCCTTTCCACGGTGGGCATCGTGGTAGGCGTGGGTGTGCTGTGGTGGTTTAAATACCTGAATTTCTGCATCGAGCAATTCACCGAACTGTTCAACTCTGCCGGCATTGGGGCTTCCACCTCCACAATGAAAATCATTATGCCTGTGGGCATCAGTTTCTTTACGTTTAAACTAATCAGTTACACCATAGAGGTGCGCCGCGGCAACATTCAGCCAGAGCCCAACTTCATCAACTTCGGCACATACGTTGCATTCTTCCCCACCATCATGTCGGGGCCTATCGACCGCCCGAAGCCATTCCTCGACCAGTTGCACCACAACCACTTGGCAAACAGCACCGACCTGAGCGAGGGCGCAAAACGTGTGCTGTGGGGCTTTTTCCTGAAAATGTGCATTGCCAACCGCATTTGCATCTACACCGACTCGGTGTTCAACCACTGCTTTTTCCACAATGGCACCACCCTGATAGTGGCTTCGGTGCTGTATCTCATACAGATGTATACCGACTTCTCCGGATATAGCCACATGGCTGTGGGTGTGTCGAGAATGATGGGTATTCGTGTGATGGAGAACTTCCAGCAGCCTTTTTTCGCACAGAATGTGGCCGACTTCTGGCGCAGATGGCACATATCGCTGTCGTCGTGGCTGCGCGACTACATCTACATTCCGATGGGCGGCAGCCGATGCAGCGAATGGCGATGCCACTACAACAACCTCGTCACCTTTGTGGTGTGTGGCATCTGGCACGGCGCCAACTGGACTTATGTGCTGTTTGGCACATGGCACGGCTTGATGGTGATTATCGACCGCGCCGTGAAGCCACTGCGTGAGCGACTTGAGGCTCGCCACGCCCTCAAAGGCAAGCGCCTCTACAAACTCACACGCCAAAGCATCACTTTCGTGCTGTGCGCTTTTGGTGCGATGCTTTTCCGCGCCAACTCCTTCACCGACATCGTGACCATCATCACCAACATAGGCAACGGCTTCGGCCCGCTGTTCACCTCTGGCACCACACTGATGTTCACCGTGGGCTTGTTTGCGTTTGTGGTGATGCTCTACAAGGAATATCGCGACGAATACGGCGGCAAGGCGCTTTTCATGTATAGCCCGAATCGGGCTGTGCGAATCGGTTCAATCACCTTGGCCATTCTGTATATCGCCGCCACGGGCGAACTTGAGAATATCAGTTTCATTTATTTCCAATTCTAACCCCCTCTGCTGCGCAATGAAAAAAATATTTATCAACACAGTGATTATTGCCGCACTGCTCGTGGCGGCGGACTTGATGGTGGGATTGGTGACGAAGAAACTGATAACAAACCTGCCCGACTCCACTATCCTCGAATCCGACATCGTGCAGTCGATGCAAAACAAGCAAGCCGACATTCTCATACTCGGATCATCGAAGGCGAAGCACAGTTTTGTGCCTCAAATATTCACCGACAGCCTTCACCTCAGTACCTACAACGCCGGCTGCGACGGCCACGACGTGATTTACGCATCGCTCGTGCTGGAATCGTGGCTGGAGCGTTGCCAACCGAAAATCGTGGTGCTTGGGCTGTGGAACAGTATGCTCGACGGCTCGTGGCGCGCCAACAGCGTGAACGACTGCAAAACGCTCTACGGCATCAACCAGCCTTACACTCAGTGGGTTGATACCCAAGAGCCGCTCACCACGCGAATCAAAATGACGAGTAGCATCTATCGCTTCAACAGCAGCATGGTGTGGCTGATGAAATCATACCGCAGCGGCGACCAGCACTCCGACGGCTATTCACCGTTGTTTGAGGTGCCTAAGAAGATGACCGACACCCCATTCGAGGGATTCAAGCCCGATGAGGTGGAAGTGGCGCAACTGAAGCACATCATAGCCCTGTGCCGCGAAAAAGGCATCAAACTCTACATGGCTTTAGCACCCGACCACGAAATCGATGCCGCCATGCGCCGCTGGGTGGCAGATTTCTGCAAAAGCGAGGGCGTGTGGTCCCGCGACTACACATTTGAAAAGTCGGTTTATCCCGAAATCACCAACTTCAGCGACGCGGGTCACCTGAGCGACAAAGGCGCGCAAATCTTCACCCGTATCTTCATTTCCGACATGCGAAAGCAGTAAGCCGCCCCCTCATTTGCCATTATGAGGAAAAAGTGGTAATTTTGCAAGTTCAGAATAATGGCAGACGCATTTTCACATAGCGAAAAGCAGAACCGCTCATCAAAAATGATGAAGGACATGGGCATTTATGCGATTGGTAATCTTGGCTCCAAGATTATCACTTTCCTCATGGTGCCTCTCTACACCTATTATGTGGAAAACACCGCCGACTTCGGCTATTACGACATCTGCCTCACCGCCGTGTTTTTGCTGATGCCGTTCGTCACGCTCCAACTTCGCGACGGCGCATTCCGCTTCCTGCTCGACTCGCCCAACGAGGAAAACCGCAAGGAAGTGATGACCATGACCTACAAAACACTCGGTGCCACCATCTTGCTCTCCACTATCGTCACATTGGGCATCGCCTCGTTTTTCCAAGTGCGCTACCTTTGGTATGTGTTGGCGTTGCTCGTGGCCATGTCGATTCAGGAGGTGGTGTCGCAGGTGTTCCGCGGACTGGGCAACAACAAGGCGTTTATCACCGTGGGCATACTCTCGGCTTTCTTTATCGGGCTGTTCAGCCTTGTGTTTGTGGTGTGGCTGGGCATGGGCATCGAGGGCGTGTTTATCGCCAATATCCTTGCCCGATTTGCGGCTGTGGGCGCAGTGGAACTGAAACTCCGCACTCTTCAGCGCTTCTTCTTCGTGAAAATCAACGTGGGCAAAACGGCTCGCGAAATCCTGAAATACACCCTCCCGCTGCTCCCTGGTTCCATCTGCTGGTGGCTCACCGGCAGCAGCGACCGATGGTTTATCCAGCATTATTTAGGGCTTGAGGTCAACGGCGTGTATGCCGTGGCTATCCGCTTTGTGAGCATACTCCAAACCCTGGCGTTCATCTTCTACCAGGCATGGCAGGAAACCGCCATTCTGCAATACCAGAGCCCCGACCGCAACCGCTTTTTCTCGCAGGTGCTCAACAACTACATCTTCATCGTGTGCGTGCTGCTGGTAGGCTTCTGCTTCTCGCTGAAGATGTGCTACAGTTGGATAGTCGACACCAACTACCAGAGCAGTCTGCCCTACATTTTCCCATTGGCGATTTCCACCTCCATTTTTGCGATTTCCGCCTACTTCGACATGGGCTACCAGTGCGCGAAAGACACCAAGCGCACCCTGCCTGCCATCATTCTCAGCGCAGCGGTGAATGTGGCGCTCAATTTCCTGCTCGTTCGCCCATTTGGTGTTTACGGTGTGATTGTCACCCTCATCATCACCTACTTGGTGCTCATCACCTACCGCTGGATCGACACCAAACGCTATTTCAAACTCACACTAAACCAAGGCATCATCACGCCCATCATTATCGCATTGGCCACCGCAGTGCCCTTCTACCTTAGCACCACCATTTGGCAAGATGCACTCACCATGGTAGTGGCAATAGGCTTGATGGTGTATTTCTGCCCAAAGCGAATCAGAAAAGACGTTTTCGGCAAAATCTACGCAAAATTACATGCATCGGCATAATAAACGACCGAGCATATTCGTTATTAGAAAATAAATATGAAACAACTATAATTTATCGATATATGAAGATTAAAAACATTCTTATAAGTTTATTGGTGATTTTCGCATTCGCTTCGTGCAGCACAACTAAAGAAGCACCCACCCTTGCGTATTTCCAAAACCTAAAAGAGGCAGAGGGTGCTCTCCCAGACAATGTGTCGGACTATAAAATCAAAATCCAACCCGACGACGAATTGATTATCACCATCACATCTTCTAACCCAGAAGCAACGGCTATTTATAATGTGCCTCTGGGCAACCCATCGGTAAAAGGCAACATCAACACCAGCCAATCACCACGCCTGCAAACCTACATCGTGGACCGCAACGGCATGATTCAAATACCTGTGCTGGGCGAAATCAAAGCCTCCGGCATCAGCACCGACGAACTGGCAGCCGTAATCAAAAACCGCGTGAGCGAACAGGTGAAAGACCCATTCGTGCGTGTGGAAATGATCAACTTCACCGTGAACGTGATGGGTGAAGTGAAAGCGCCACAACGCATGGTGGTGGGCAAAGAGCGATTCACCGTGCTCGATGCACTCGCAGCCGCTGGCGACCTCACCGAATATGGCAAGCGCGACAATGTGCTCGTGATTCGCACCGAAAACGGCAAGAGCACCTACCACCGCCTCAACCTCACCGACGGCAGCATCTATGCGTCGCCATTTTTCTACCTCCAGCAAAACGATGTGGTGTATGTGGAACCCAACAAAATCAAGATCGACAACTCGAAATACAACCAATTCTCGGCGTTCAAACTCTCACAAGTGTCCACTATCGTGAGTGCGGCATCAGTTATTGCATCGCTCGTGATTGCTCTTTCTGTTAAATAAGAAACTCATACAATCCCTTCAAAAAAAATATGAAATCAAAAGCAACACAGTACACAACTGCTCCAAAGGAATCATTGGGCTCCTCTAATTTCCTACACACCGCAATTCGCCATTGGTGGCTTTTTGCCCTGTCGTTTATCTTCTGCTTTGGGATTCTTTTTCTATATCTTCGCAAAACCCTCCCCTCATATATCGTATCTTCTACCGTGCTGGTAGATGACCAATCATTATCTTTTGCGGGAATTGGCAATCCAAAAGGCAATTCCATGCTGAAAAGCGTGATGGGCGGTGGCGATGTGAACGTGTTTAACGAAATCGAGATTCTCGGTTCGGAAAGCCTCGCGGCCAAGACTGTTGACGCACTCGACATCAACTGCCGCTACTACGAGAAAACAGGCTTCTTGAAAAAAAAGGACCACTACGGAACATCGCCCATCATCGTGGAGGCTCCAAAAGAACTGTTCGACACCCTTTCGGTGACATTGCCTTTTAAAATCAAGGTATATGCCGACGGCAAAGCCGACATCACCGTGAAGAAGGGCATGTTCTCCAACTATGCCGAACTGGAAGGCGTTGAACTTCCTGCCACCGTTAAGACTCCTTTCGGTCTTTTCGTGGTGAAGCCCACACAATATTTCACCCCTAAACACGAATACAGCATCACCGCTTCGGTGGCTGGCAACATTCCTGCCGCATTAGAACTCCAGAAAGACATGACCGTGGACTTGAAGGCGAAGAAAACCGACATCGTGTATATGGACGTGATGGACAACGATGTGAAGCGTGGCCGCGACATTCTCAATACGCTCGTTCGCCTCTACAACGAGCGCGGAATGAAGGAAAGCGACACACAAGGCATGACCACCGCACGCTTTATCGACGAACGCCTCTCGCTCATCTACAAGAATCTGATGGGTAGCGAAGCCGAAATCGAGGCATACAAGAAGGCGCACAGCATGGTTGACCCATACACACAAGTCAAATCCAGCATCATTAAAGGCGAAACCAGCGAAAACGCCATCATCGCTCTCGAAACGCAATACCGCATCGCAAGCATGATTAAGGGCTTTATCACCGACCCAGCCAACAAGCATTCTCTCATTCCATTCGAGTCCGACTCGCTCTCGGCGAAGATGGTAAGATCATACAACGCGCTCATCACCCAGCGCCAGCACCTCGAAACCTCAGCCAAGGCCGACAACCCCGCTTTGGTGCAACTCGACCAACAACTCAACGCCATGCGTGAGAATATGCTGGGTAGCGTGAACAATGCCTTGGGCGCCATGCGCATCAAAATCGACAAAGCGAAAGATGTGCAAGGCGAAAGCAAGGGCGACATGAGCCAATTCGCCTCCACCGAGCGCGAAACACGCACCCTCTACCGCAACCAAGCCATTCAAAACGAGCTCTACATCTTCCTGCTCCAAAAGCGTGAGGAAAATGCGCTGAAAATGGCTGCCGCACAGCCTAAGGGCAAGTTGGTAGATGAGGCGTATGCCGCCAGCGAACCTGTGAAGCCCAAGAAACCCCTGCTCGCTTTCGTGGCACTGATAATGACATTCGCGCTCCCATTCTGCATTCTCTATGTGAAGAAAATGCTCAAAAATAAGATTGGCAGTCAGGACGAACTTGAAGCCATCACCCCTGCGCACCTGTTAGGACAAATCTACCACGCCCGTGAAGACGAACTTCAGGTGATAGCCGACACCAACACCAAGAATGCCGAACTTTTCCGCTACTTGAGAGGAAATGTGCAGTTTGTGCTTCCCGAAGGCACCGACAAGGTGGTGCTCGTGACATCGGCAGTGGCAGCGGAAGGCAAATCATACATCGCTGCCAACGTGGCTTCATCACTCGCCCTGATGGGCAAGAAGGTGGCACTTGTGGAACTCAACCTCCGCAAGCCATCGCTTGGCGAGATGTTCGGCATCATCGCTTCAAATGGCATGTCGGATTACCTCTCAAATGGCGAGGTTTCGCTCCACGACATCGTGAACACCACAGCCGACGGCCTCGATGTGTATGTGGCTGGCACCGTTCCACCCAACCCATCAGAACTGCTGCAAGGCTCTCGCACAGCGCAACTGATGGAGCAACTGCGTGAGCAATACGACTACGTGGTGGTGGATTCTGCATCACTGGCAACGGCAAGCGACACATTCTCGCTCACCAACCAAGCCGACGCCACCGTGGTGGTGCTCCGCGCCAACTCCACCAAGCAAGCCTATGTGAAATGGATCAACAGGCTCATGGCAGAAGGAAAACTCAGCAATGTGGGCTTCGTGCTCAACGGCGTGAAAAATTCCGACGACACCTCGATTAAAATCGGCAATGACAAATAACGTACCAGCACATTACATACTGGATAAAAAAGACATTTTAATCCTTCGCACCTTCTTCATCCTCTTTTGGGTGTTGGGGTGCTTTGGTTTTGTGTACCAAGAACTCATACCGCCCCTTGAGGGACTTTTCACCCCTATCAATGTGATTGGCGACGCGGTACTCATGATGCTCGGTCTCTACACTCTCCGTAGGCCTACCGATGCCCTGATTATTGCCAGCCTCTTTGTCCTGTCGTTTGTGAGTTCGTGTTTTGTCAACGACCTCAACCTGATGCAGTGGGCCAACGGTTCCCGCTCATTTTTCGGCACCATATTTCTGATTCCTTTGCTCCGCTACATCTGGAGCAAACCTGCACTCTACAAGGAGTTTATCAAAACTTTCGACAAGCACATTTTCATCTGGCTGTGTGTTCAGGCAGTGTGCGTGGTGGAGCAATTCATCAAATACGGCGCGGGCGACGAAGTGGGTGGCAGTTTTGGCGACGGTGGTTCGAGCGTGGTGTCGTTTGGCATCTATTTCTTCTCGTTCTACCTGCTCAACAAGCGACTCGACCGCAAAAACGCTTTCCGAAGCATTCGAGAAAATATTTGGCTGGTGATTCTGCTCTTCCCCACTTTCCTCAACGAGACGAAAGTGAGTTTCATATTGCTGCTGATGTACTTCTTCCTGCTGTTTCCTATCAACCGCGACTATATCAGGCGTGTGATTATGATTACGCCTGTGGTGGTGATTCTGATGGGTGGCGCACTGTGGGTGTATGTTGAGACTGTGGAGCGAAGCGATGAAATGCTCGACCCTAAATTCCTGATGGAGGAATACCTGTATGGCGACTACACTGTGGAAGAACTGGCTGGTGCTGTGGACTGGCTGATGGACAACGAAACATCGCTGCCCGATATGCCTCGCTTTGCGAAAATAGGATTTATCCCTTATATCATTGATGAAAATGGCGATCATTGGCTGGTGGGCTTAGGGCTTCAGGGCTACAATGGTTCGGTGAATATGGCGCAAACCAAAGTGGTGGAGGAATACAACTGGTTTTTCCTCGGCACCAACCCATACGTTTGCCATATCATTGTGCAACTGGGCCTACTGGGCTTGGCATGGGCGATTATCTACTATTTCCTGCTTTACACATCGCGCCCACCCGGCTACCGCAAAAACAAAAACATCTTCATTTACTCTCTCCTATCGTTTATCATCATTCTTGCCTACGGCGACTTGATGAAAACACCGTTCTTCTGCCTGCTATTCTTCACGTTCACCTTCCTGCAATGGGTGCCAAACGATGAGGAAAAGGAAACCGACGAGGTGGAAGATGAAGAAGGTGAGGAAGATGCTGCTGAAGTGTTACCTTTGCAATAAATATATGAAACACAAAACTATTCTTTTGGTGCTCATCGCCATGCTGGCTTCGCTTGGCGCTGGCGCACGCACACAAGTAGTGACCGTGAGCAAGTTGAAGGGCGAACTCACAGCCAATTTGCGTGGCATCTTTAAGAGTTTGAACAACTCCGATATGGTGGTCATCAACTTCGACAAGCCTGGCAAATATGTGCTAAAAGGCACCGTGGAGTGCAATTCCAATATCGAAATCAAGGGCGTGGGAAGCAAAAAAGTGACCATCGTGCTTGACAAGGGCAGCGATGCCGACGGCTTCAAGGCTTTCACCGACGACACTTTCATCAAAGCCGCTGGCACACGCGAGCGCCCCATCACGGTATCGATTCACGATGTGGCTATCAACCTCAAGCAGCACAAAGGCATCTGGTGGGAAAACACAGCCATGTTTGGCGTGAAAATCTACCATGCCAACAAGGTGGACATCTGCCGTGTGAACAGTTACGCCGACAATGCCATCTTCACTAACTTCGATTTGCGCGTGTGCAGCAACATCACATTCAAAAAATGCAACATCACCAACTACAACAACTGCATGGCTGGCGGCAACCTGTGGATAAGGGGCGAAGCCTGCAATGTGGACATCACCGACAACACTTTCCGCAAATACGGCAACGATGAGATTTTCGGTTTCTTTGAAGCCACCGTCGATGCGCACACCAACCGCCTTGCCCATGTGGCTCGTGAAAACATTTCGGTGAGCAACAATAAGTTTATCTACGGTAGCGAAGACGGCAGATGCGACATATTTAACGATGTGCTGGTTTCATTCAACACCGCAGGTGGCAACATCACCGCAAAAAATTATGGTTGCCACAACAAAAACGTGGCGTTCACCAACAATCGATTCGAAATCAATTCTCTGTGCCGAAAAACCCTCAATATCGGTTTTAGCGAAGAAGACACACAGGAGGATATGTCGTTCGTTGGTAACGAGTTCGAAAACAACCGTGTGGATACAGATGAAAAATACTATCACCAAGACATTTTCATCATCGACAAATCGCAAAAGCGCAACCCCGTGTATTTCTGTGCCAACACTATCAACAATCACATGCCTGTGGTGAACAAGTTCGGCACCACTGGCAATGCCATCGCACTGCTGCGTGGCGGAAACATTCAGATGGAAGACAACATCATCAACGACTATGCTCCATCAAGTCCGCTCAGCAACGAGGAATTGGGCACCACGCTGCTGTGGTGTGGCGAACAAGGAGGCACGGCTACGCTAACTGGCAACGAGACTACGGGCATGAAACTGCTCGCCACCGTGTCGGATGGCGCTGGCATCGACAGTTTTGCGATTATCGCTCACGACAATCGCTTTGAGGGCGACACTCGAATCTATTGCAACAAAGTGCGCCACCTCAACCTCGCTTTCACTAACAACACCTTCATATCGGCAAACATGAACTTCTTCCTCCAAGAATTCGCCACAGAGGGGGCATTGGTATTCAAGAACAATGAGGTGCACGCCCAAAATGGGCAACTGATGACCCACTGGTCAAGCACGCCCACCTCAGCAATGCGTTTCCTCACTCTGGAAGTGACTGGCAACACCTTCTATGGCACTAAAGGGGAAAAAGATGTGCTGCACAATATCACAAATGTGAAGCACAGAGATGTGAGCGGCAACATTTATTACCAACGATAGTCACTTTCAGCAAATGGACAATAACCAACAGCGCATCTACAGCCTCGACATCGCCAAAGCACTCTGCATTGTGCTTGTGGTGGTGGGGCATTTCAACCCCGACAATGCTCCCGCCTGGTGGAAATGTATCAATCAGATTATCTATTCATTCCACATGCCGCTGTTCCTCTTTGTGAGCGGATATGTGTATCGACACACGCTGCGTAAGCAAAGTTACTCCACTTTTATGGAGAAGAAATGCCGCCGCCTGGCAGTGCCATACCTCATCACATCTGCCATTATTATCAGCATCAAACTATTATCGCACAGCAATGCGCAAACCTCATCGCCCGTCACACCATTCTCTTTCGTGGAAATGCTGTATCTGCCAGTGGCGGGATATTTCCTGTGGTTTGTATGGGCATTGTTGCTAATGTTCGCCATCGTGTGGTTCGCAAAAGGGAAAAAGGCAAGAATAGCGCTACTGGTGGCATCGGTGGCACTCTATTACTTGCCCATCGACTTCCCCTACCTTTTCTGTCTTCGCCAATTCAAAATGATGATGCTCTACTTCATGATGGGCGTAGTGTCGGCAGAATCGGATTTGAAGAAAATCTTCAGTTGCGCATGGGCAAACATTGTGTATATTCCGCTCTTTGGCTTCGCGTTCTACCTTTGGGCTGGCATGGGCGACAATTATGTGCCCATCGTGGCTGCCACAGGCATACTGATGGTACTCGCCATTTCAAAATGGCTGGAGAAACTGCAATTCGTGAAACACAGCATACTGCTGCCACTATCGGCTGCAAGTTACACCATCTACCTCTACCACACCACCTTCATGGGATTTGCCAAAGCATTCTGCGCAAAACTTCACCTCACAGCCCATTTTGAGATGGAGGCGTGCCTTGTGGTGCTGTGTGGCGTGGTGTGCCCACTGCTTCTTCACTGGGCAATCAAACGGTTCAGAGTGGGGAAAATAATGCTCGGACTCGTCTAAAGGCTTTTGCGCATCCTGTTCATTTTGATGCACCAGCGCAATAGCGGTGGGCAGTGAAGCAATGCGTGCAGCACTCGCGTTTTGCGAGGATAAGTGCGTGTGCTGTAACTCATCACTTTCTTGTACCAAGGGTGTTGCTTGTCGTAATTCTTGATATAGAATGCCAATCGGTCGATTTCCATGATTCGCACCAAATGCTCCAACGCCTCGCTTTCGCGCCTCTGCTCATGGAGAAAACGCCTCACCTCGTCAAAAAAGTCGCTCCACAGCGCGAGGGTGAAAAACGCGCCACCCACCGAAAGGGAGTTTTCATAGAAGTAATAGTCGTAAACGTAGTCGTTGAAAATGCCCACACGGCGCAGATTCTTCGAGAGTTTCACATTTATCAGCACATCCTCGCTTGGAAATCGCTTATCGGCTGGTGGGAACACATCGTCGGTCCATGTGGAGGTGCGGCAAATACAGTTGTGCGAGCCACACAGAAATCCCAACTCAAGGTTTTTCACCAAAAATTCATCTCCACTCACCACGCCGGTGAAGTGGTGTGGCTCGATTGTGCGCTTATCGCCCACCACTCGCATATAGGCACCGTAGCACATATCCAGATTATCTTCCACACAGTGGTTGTAGAGCAGTTCCACAGCATTTTTAGGTATGGTGTCGTCGCTGTCGAGTGGCACGAAAAATTCGCCCGACGCTGCGGCAATACCACTTTTGCGTGCTTCGGCAAGTCCGCCATTTTTCTTGTGCACCACCACAATGTTGGGGTGTTTCGTCGCATACTGGTCGGCAATCTCCCCTGCCCTGTCGGGGCTCCCATCATCTACGAGCACAATTTCAATATTGCTGTAGGTTTGCGCCAAAGCACTGTCGATACAGCGAGGGAGTGTGGCCTCGGTTTTATATACGGGTATGATAATCGATACTTTTGCACTCATAGCGTTAGCGAGTTTGGGGGTGGTTAGAAATTGAGAAAAGTGGAAATAAACTTTACGATGCGCTCTGCCATCTGGCGTTCGCTGAAATGCGAAGTCACAAATTCACGGTTGGCGAGTCCACGCTGCTGGAGCGTGGCGAAGTCGCTCGCCATCATGCGCTGAAGCGCAGCCTTCATATCGCCCACATCATAAGGCTGCACACGCTCCACGCCTGGCGCGTCGGAAATGTAGTCGGCAGAACTGGTAGTTTCGGTCACTATCAAGGCTTTTCCTAATGCCATGCTCTGCAAGAAACTCATCTGCCCATAACTGTAGAGGTATTCTGGCAGCGGCACCACGATAAAAGTGCTCTCGCGCGACAGCGTCACCAAATCTTTCAGCGGCATAGGGTCGAGAAATTCTATATCGCCATCGGGGTATTTTTCTTTCAGTGCGCCAGCGCCCACCACCACAAGTTTGTAGCCTTTCTTGTCGGCGATGCCAGAGAAGGCTTTGCAAAGGGTGTCGTTGTCGCGCTTTGCCTTGCCGAAGGTGAGAATCTGCTTTTTCATCGCCACCTCTTTCGGGGTGAAGTAATCCACATCGTTGCCAAATGGGATGAATGTGGCTTTTGGCGCCAATTTAGGATAATGCTTGGCGTAGAGGCTCAACTGCCGCGAGGCGTGCACAATGATGTGCGGAGCCTTGCGCAAAGCCCAGCGAATCAGTGGCATTTCGGTGTGGTTGACACGCGCGCCGTTCAGTCCACCGATGTCAAACATCAGGTGCTGTGGCTTGCGCTTCACAAACGAGGTGAGCAATTCATACACCAAACCGCTCTGGGCTCCGTGCGAAATCACCAAGTCGTAGCGTTTGCGCACACGGAAAGCCTTCCATGGCTGCGCCAGATAAAACTTGATTTTATGCTCTATTTTCCGAAACTGGTTTTCCTCGCCTATGTCGATGATGTCAACTTGCGTGCCTTCGGGGAAATACTTGAAAAACCAATATGGCTCACCCTGCACCTGCTTATCGGGTGCCTGTATGGTGGGAACATCGGTCGATAGCCTATTCACTCGCCAATTAGGTATAAACAGTATCTTCATATTTGGCAAAGTTACAAAAAATTCGGTAATATGAAGCCACTTCATTTCACAATAAAACGGCATGGGGTGCGTTATATGTGTGACAAATTGAAATTATCAGCCTATGGCTCTGAAAATATTACTGGTAAATAAATTTTATTATCCACGAGGCGGCGACTGCGTGGTGATGATGAACACCGAATCGCTGCTGCTCTCGGCTGGCTACGAGGTGGCGGTGTATGCCATGCAGTACCCCGAAACGGTGAACTCGCCCTACAAGAAATACTTCGCCTCGGAAGTGAAGTTCGCTGGCGGCTTGGGCGAAAAAGTGAACGGTCTGAAGCGCACCTTGGGCATGGGCGACATCACCGAGTCGTTCACCAAACTGCTCGACGACTTCCAGCCCGATGTGGTGCACCTGCACAACATCCATTCCTATCTCTCGCCTGTGCTGGGGCAGATTGCCCACAGCCGTGGCATTCGTGTGGTGTGGACGCTGCACGACTACAAGTTGCTCTGCCCTTCTTACAGTTGTATGCGCGACGCTCGCCCTTGCGAACTCTGCTACACGCAGAAGTGTGGCGTGCTGAAGCACCGCTGCATGAAAGGCTCGCTGGCGGCAAGTGCCATCGCATGGCTGGAGGCGAAAAAGTGGAACCGCAAGGTGCTCGAATCGTTTACCGACGCATTTATCTGCCCCAGCGAGTTTATGGCTTCGAAAATGGAACTTGGCGGCTTCGACACGCAGAAACTGAAAGTGCTGTGCAACTTCGTTGACCCTAAAAAACTCGAAATCCTGCGTGCCACCGACTGCACCTCGCGCGCCGACTACTATTGCTATGTGGGCCGTCTGTCGGAGGAAAAGGGCGTGCGCTCACTGCTTGAGGCTGCTTCAAAGGTGAAGCACGAACTTCGCATTGCAGGTGGCGGACCGCTCACCGACGAACTGAAGGCAAAATACGCCCACTGTCCGAATATCAAGTTCCTTGGTCACCTCGATGCCCACGGCGTGGCATCGCTCTTGAGCCAAGCCAAATGCTCAGTGATGCCTTCGGTGTGCTACGAGAATAATCCACTCGGCGTGATTGAGTCGCTCTGCGCCGGCACACCTGTGGTGGGAGCGAACATTGGCGGTATTCCCGAACTCATCAGCGCCGACACCGGCATCATCTTCGAGTCGGGCAATGCCGAGGCCCTCGCCACCGGCATAGATATGGCTATGAGTCGCACTTGGCACCACCCCGACATCAAAACCGAATCCATCAGCCGATTCTCGCCCGAAAGCCACCTGAAATCGTTGGCAAACATTTACAGTGGCGCAAAAGATTAATAACCACGCCACTGCATGAAGCCAACGGAGCATATAAACCCTACGGAATTTGCACTATGGTTATTTTTTTGTACCTTTGTAGATTAGTTTAATCATAGTAAAATAATATCTAAATATAACTTTTCTACGCTTCTATGAGTTGTCAACGACCAACCGATGCGTCCATCATATTGACTTACCGTTGCCCCATGCATTGCCAGATGTGCAATATATGGAACAACCCCACTGACCCCAAAAAAGAGATTCAGCCAAAGGATCTCGAATGTTTGCCCCAGTTGAAATTCATCAATCTCACTGGTGGCGAGCCTTTTATCCGTGAAGATTTGGAAGAATTTGTGCGAATTTGTTTCACAAAGTCGCCCCGCATCGTGATTTCCACCTCGGGGTGGTTTGAAGACCGCGTGATAGCACTGGCAGAAAAATTTCCTAACATTGGCATCAGAATCTCGATGGAAGGACTTGCCAAAAAGAACGACGAACTGCGTGGCAGAGAGGGCGGCTTCGCCAAAGGACTGCGCATTCTGAAAAAACTGAAGGAGATGGGCGTGAAAGACATCGGCTTCGGTTGCACCGTGTCGAACTACAATTCTTCCGACATGCTGGAACTTTACAAACTCTCTAAAGAGATGAATATGGAGTTTGCCACCGCCACTTTCCACAATTCATACTATTTCCACAAATACGACAATGTGGTGACCAATAAAGACCAAGTGTGCAAAGACTTTGAGACACTTGTGAACTGGCAACTCTCGGAATGGCATCCTAAATCATGGTTCCGTGCGTTCTTCAACATGGGACTCATCAACTATATCGAGGGCAACCGCCGTATGCTGCCATGCGAAGCCGGTTCGGCTAACTTCTTCATCGACCCATTCGGCGATGTGTTCCCATGCAATGGCATGGAGGAACGATACTGGAAAGAAAGCATGGGCAACATTCACGACACTCCCGACTTCAACGAACTATGGAACAGCGAGCAAGCCAACCATGTGCGTGAACTTGTGCGCAAATGCCCTAAAAACTGCTGGATGGTGGGCACAGCATCGCCTGTGATGCATAAATACATTCGCCACCCTCTCGCTTGGGCACTCAAAAACAAGGCTCGCAACATCTTGGGCAAACCAGCCACTCTCGACAAACGCTGGTACGATGTGGGGCAAGACCCACAGCAAGGCGACCTAAGAGAGAAAATGTAAAGATAAAGAATACGCGAGGTGGGCGGCTTCCACCGCTCCATCCTCCCCCCCTCGCTCCCACAACCTTCGTTCCACTCTATTCACCTATCAAGTTATGAAAGTAGTTGTAATCGGCACTCGTGGCATTCCCAACATTCAAGGTGGGGTAGAAACACATTGCGAAGAACTATATCCTCGCATAGTGAAATTGGGCGCTGATGTGACCATCATTCGCCGCACTTGCCACATTCCTGAAAACGACAATCACACAGAATACAAAGGGGTGAAACTGGTGGATGTGTATGCGCCAAAGCGAAAAAGCCTTGAAGCCATTGTCCACTCTGTGCTTGCCACTTTCAAGGCGAAGCGATTGGGTGCCGACATTGTGCACATTCACGCCATTGGCCCTTCGCTTTGTTGCCCTTTGGCTCGGCTGCTCGGCATGAAGGTGGTGAGCACCAACCACGGCCCCGACTACGACCGTCAAAAATGGGGGACTTTGGCAAAAACCATGCTCCGAATAGGCGAATGGTGCCAGGCGCACTTCGCCAACCATATCATTTCAATCAGCAATGTGATTACACAGATTTTGAGCCGCAACTACAATCGCACAAAGCGTGTGAGCCTCATTTACAACGGTGTGAACATTCCTGAGAAATCCACCTCCACCAACTATTTATCGTCGCTCAATCTGGAGCCGGGGAAATATGTGTTCGCCCTGGCGCGATTCGTGCCAGAAAAGCGCTTCGACCTGCTGATAAAAGCCTTTCAGGCAAGCCACCACAACGGCTACAAACTGGTGCTGGCTGGCGATGCCGACCACGAAAACGACTTTTCGCGCGCCCTTAAAGCGCAAGCCAAGGAAGCAGGAGTGGTGCTCACAGGATTTGTGAAAGGCGAAAAACTAAACCAACTTTTCACCAATGCCGGGTTGTTTGTGCTCCCCTCCACCCACGAGGGTTTGCCCATTTCACTTTTAGAGGCGATGAGTTACAGCATCGACGTGCTGGTGAGCGACATTCCCGCCAATCAACTGGGGGAATTGACCGAGGCCGACTTTTTCCATGTCGATGACATGGCGCACCTCACTGCCAAACTCAACGAAAAACTCGCCGCACCGCACCGCAATCGCCAATACGGCCTGTCAAGGTTTAACTGGGACCACATTGCGCAACAAACGCTTTCCGTGTATGAAGAATGTCTTAAAAAATAAGGATTCAGTGGCGGCTCCACAACCTCACTACGGCACACTCGACGGTCTCCGCACCATTGCTGTGGTGGGAATCGTGATGATGCATGTGCTCACCAACATGCCTCTGAACTTTGGCAACTACCTCGCACTACACATCATTCCCGACTTCACAAATTTCACCTTCCTGTTTATGATTCTCAGCGCATTCTCCATGTGCTGTGGCTACTACACCAAGGTGAAAGAGGGGCAAATCAACCTCGACCGATTCTACAAAAGGCGCTTTTCTCGCATACTCCCCTTTTTCGCATTAATGGTGCTTCTCGACTTTGTGAAAGACCACAATTTAGAGTCGCTATGCGAGAGTTTTGCAAATATCACGCTGTGCTTTGGACTTTACCCCAATGCCGACATCACGGTGATAGGCGTGGGCTGGTTTCTTGGGCTTGTGTTCGTGTTCTACATGCTCTTTCCCTTCTTCGTGTTTCTGATAAGCAACCGCCGCCGCGCATGGTTCGCACTCATCATCGCCATAGCCCTCTACGCTGTGGGCGTGCTGCACTTCGCTGCCGACCAACACATGCCGTTTGAGCGCAAAAACATACTCTTCACCGCATCGTTTTTCATCGCAGGCGGCATCATCTACCTTTACCGCGAGCCCATCGCCACATGGATAAAGCGCCACATCTATCTTGCAAGTCTGCTGATGGCTGGTGCCACGGTAGCGCACTACGCCACCCTTCCCATTCAGGGCACAAGCATCTTCCCACACTTGGCTGTATTCGCCATTTGGATAATGTTTTGCATTGGCAGCCGCAGCACGCTACTATGCAACAAGGTCACAAAGTTCATCAGCAACATCAGCCTCGAAATCTACCTCTGCCACATGATGATGTTCCGTGCCATAGAAATGGCGCACCTCGACAGAGTGATACCCAACGCCGCGGTGCTTTACCTCATCACCACCACACTCACCTTCCTACTGGCAATGGCATTCTCCCACATCATCAAATCCATCGCCTTCCCCAAAATCCAATCCCTCATCCAAAAACCCACCTAACACCCACAAAAAAAATCCATCACCACCCTTAAAGTGATAATGGATCATATCGGTTGTTTCCCCGTTATAAGAATAGACATAGCGGTCAAATCTCTAACTTTGTCTGCCAATATAGTCCCAATAGGGGCGAAGTTTTTCCTGAAGATATTGAACCACCTCGGCAAAGGTTACTCCTTCAGTTTTGGTGATTTTACGCAGAAAAGCCTTCCATCTCACCTGCATAATTTCGAGTTCGGCAAAGTCTTCGCGGAAAAATTTCGTGTCGGCATCGTATGGGGTATGCCTGTTTTCAAATGTGCGAATTATCGCGTTTTGCAGAGTATCGGCTTCATATTTTTCATTCCTAAGAATCTGATACAGGTCGTAATAATCCTTCATCCGGCTACTCTGGTCTGCCAAATCCACTACGGCGTGAAGTTTTTCAGCAATTACAGTTTCAATAGAATAAGCCTGGATGTTCACTCCAGGCAAATTGGAAAGCATAACAGGATAATCAATGCTTATTGACGATGGAGTTACCACGTCACCAAAACCAATATCCATGGTCATCACCTGGCTGATGGTGTCCATTTTTACAGGAATAGTCAAACGAATGCCGTGATAATCTTTAAACTCGGTGATTATTTGAGATGTGATTTGCTCCACATCAAATGTCACACCGTCCTCATCACACGGAAATGAGCATATCTCCTTGAAAGCAGAGATAATCGATGAACTCTCATTGCTAATATTACAACCCAAGAAATCCACATCAAAAGTGGGACGTGCGGCAAATCTGTCGTAGGCGAACATCAATGCGCCACCTTTCAAATAAAAATTCACACGATAGCGTGTTTGCGACAATCTATAAAGCAGCCGCTCTTGAAAGTATCGAGTGAGCACCGTTTGATAGAATACGCCTTCTTCTTTTGCCACATTCAGCAGTTTGGCACGAATTGATTTGCCGTGGTTTTTAGTTTTCTTATCCATTTATAGTTTCATTTGAAGGTAACTTTCAAGAATATTGCCTACACGGAGTGTGTGTGCATAATCCATCAACTTGCTGATATTGCGGTCTGGGCGATTGAGATATTGGCTTATGATTTCAGAGCACACATCTATCCCCACCTTATTTCGAAACTTGACAGCGTCACACACAGATCGCTCCACATCATAAATGCGAAACCTACATCCATCAATCTCCATGGTGCATACACCAAGTTCAAGAATAGAATCCGAACAACTATGAAGTTCAATTTTCGGAAAATCGGGCACCTTTAGTTTTCTGCCTCTTTTTATCGCCACATGGTAAGCCTGTGAAATAGATGTGGTCAGATGATAAATGTTCCACGCCGACCACAAACACAGAATGCCATCAGGAACAATGGATTCTATGTCTATCATGTTGCCCGACAACTGCTCAACCGTGGCGTAAACCCCTCGGCGAACCTGCAAAAGTTCACCTTTACGCACATCATCAAGCATTTTATAATATGCAGCCCTACCTTGTTTTTTTATTTTTGCAGAAGTTTTAAACATATATCCTTACATTTCAACGCTAAACCAAAATTCGCACAAATATACCACAAATATTTATAATTGTAGTGCTTTTGTACACATTTTCGCAAATCTAATCAAAAAAAAACACTGCCCCACACCCACACAAAAAAAATCCACCACCACCCTTAAAGTGATAATGGATTATATCGGTTGTTTATTGTGATGCCGCCGGGGGCGCGTCGGACACTTGGGCTTACACGTTGAAGCGGAACACCACGATGTCGCCGTCTTGGAACACGTATTCCTTGCCCTCGATGTGCATTTTGCCAGCCTCTTTCACGGCTGCCTCGCTACCGTAGGCAATATAGTCTTCGTATTTGATGATTTCGGCACGAATGAAACCGCGTTCAAAGTCGGTGTGAATCACACCAGCACACTGTGGAGCCTTGCTGCCCTTATGGAATGTCCATGCACGCACTTCCTTCGGACCAGCGGTGAGGAATGTTTCGAGGTTGAGCAAAGCGTAGGCGCTCTTAATCAAGCGGTTCACGCCACTTTCCTCCAACCCGATTTCCTGAAGAAACATTTGTCGTTCCTCGTAGGTTTCAAGTTCGGCAATCTCGCTCTCGGTTTGTGCGGCAATCACAAGGATTTGCGCATTCTCGTCCTTCACAGCCTCGCGCACAACCTCCACATAGGCGTTGCCATCGGCTGCGGCGGTGTCGTCAACATTGCAAACGTAAAGCACAGGCTTATTGGTGAGCAAGAACAAGTCGTGCGCCACCTTTTCCTCCTCCTTCGATTCGAGCGCCACCATACGCGCGTTTTTGCCTTGCGAGAGCACCTCGCGATAGCGATTCATCACCTCAAACTGGAGTTTTGCGTCGCGGTCGCCAGCGTTTGCCATCTTCTGAACACGAGTGATGCGGCTCTCGATGGTTTCGAGGTCGCGCAACTGAAGTTCGGTGTCAATCACCTCCTTGTCGCGCACAGGGTCAACAGAGCCATCAACGTGCGTCACATTCTCATCGTCGAAGCAGCGGAGCACATGAATGATAGCATCGGTCTCGCGAATGTTGGCCAAAAACTTATTGCCCAAGCCTTCGCCCTTGCTTGCGCCCTTCACCAAACCGGCAATGTCCACAATCTCGACGGTGGTGGGCACGATGCGCTCAGGGTGAACGAGTTCGGCAAGTTTATTGAGGCGTTCGTCAGGAACGGTGATTACGCCCACATTGGGTTCGATTGTACAGAATGGAAAGTTTGCCGATTGAGCCTTGGCGTTCGACAGACAGTTGAAAAGCGTAGACTTGCCCACATTAGGAAGCCCTACGATACCACATTGAAGTGCCATATTTTAATATTATCTCTTTTAGTGTTTAAATTTCGCCTGCAAAGTTACAAAAACTTTTAGAATAAGGCAATTGCCCCACCACCATCACACCCCCCTCAACGAACAAAACCCTCACACAGATATTTTTCGCAGGCACATTTCCACCCACAGATCACCACAAATTCCCACAAATAATCTTCTTGTTGAATCTCGTTGAATCTGTGTGAGCCCTGAAAACACCCACAAAGCGGAATCTGTGTGAGACTGTGGAAGCGTGGGTGGGATTTTTTTTGCGAACCTTTCGGAAATTCTCAGAAAAAAGCTATCTTTGTAAATTAGAATTAATGTAAACTATGGACCACTCTCCTATACTTGCTATCATTGTGCCTTGCTTCTGCGAGGAAGAGGTGCTTCCGAGCACCAACGAACGGCTGCGCGCCTTGCTTGCCGACATGGTGACGAGGGGCGATGTGTCGGGCCGAAGCTGCGTGGTGTATGTCGACGATGGCAGTTCCGATGCCACTTGGACGCTGCTGAAGGGCTTTTCCGAGGCATCCGACTCGGTGTGCGCCGTGAAGTTGTCGGGCAACTTCGGACATCAAAACGCCATTATCGCCGGTATGGAGACCATGCTCCACGAGGCCGACATTTTCGTGACCATTGATGCCGACCTTCAAGACGATATTGCCGCCATTCCCAAGATGGTGGCGAAATACAAGGAAGGCTACGAGATAGTGTATGGCGTGCGCTCGAAGCGTGCCACCGACTCGTGGTTTAAGCGCACCACCGCCCTTGGTTTCTACCGCCTGATGCAGCACCTGGGCACAAAGTCGGTATTCAACCACGCCGACTTCCGCCTTATGGACCGCCGCACCGTGGGCGAACTGCTCCGCTACCCTGAGCGCAACCTGTTTATGCGCGGTATCGTGCCCCTGCTGGGATTCAAGAGCGCCACAGTGGAGTATGAGCGCAGCGAGCGCACCGCTGGCACCACGAAATACCCTTTCTCGAAGATGCTGAGTTTTGCCGTAGATGGCATCACCTCGTTCAGCATACGCCCCGTAAGGCTTGTGCTCACCATGGGCATCGTGTTTGTGTTTATCGCTATCATCATATTGGCGTATGTGCTCTACTCCAAGTTCAGCGGCCATGCTGTGAGCGGTTGGTCGTCGATGATACTTTCGATGTGGTTTATCGGCGGCTGCATACTGATAGGTCTGGGCATAGTGGGCGAATATATCGGCAAAATCTACATTGAGGTGAAAGGCCGCCCACGCTACCACATCGAAACCACCACCGGACAACTACCCTCACAAAAGCAACATACGCATTAATCAACAGAATTCAAACATCAATCAATACATATTTTTATCGAGACAGTATGAAGAAAAAGACTTTACTGGCAGCAGCACTTTTAGGAGCAAGCGGCATGGCTATGGCGCAAGCGCCCCTGTGGCTGCGTAATGCTAAAATCTCGCCCAACGGACAGGAAATCGTGTTCACCTACAAGGGCGATCTCTACAAAGTGGCAACAGGAGGCGGACAGGCGCTTCAACTCACCAGCCTCCCTTCGTATGAAACCGCTCCCGTGTGGAGCCCCGACGGCAAGCAAATAGCCTTTGCCAGCGACCGTAAGGGCAACTTCGACGTGTATGTGATGCCTACCGACGGCGGCACGCCTAAGCAAATCACATTCAACTCGGCAAGCGAGACCCCTACCACATTCTCGCCCGACGGCAAATATGTATATTTCTACGCCACTATCCAAGACCAGGCGTCGAACATCATGTTCCCAAGCGGACGCATGATGGAACTTTACAAGGTGCCTGTGAATGGCGGACGCACTTCGCAGGTGCTCAGCACCCCTGCCGAAGACGTGTGCTTCGACAAGAGTGGCAAATTCTTCCTGTATATGGACGTGAAGGGCGGTGAAGACCCATTACGCAAGCACCACACCTCTTCCATCACTCGCGATGTGTGGCGCTACGATGTGGCTACCGGCAAGCACTCCAACCTCACCAACCGTGGTGGCGAAGACCGCACTCCAGTGCTCAGCCCCGACGGCAAGACGGTGTATTTCTTGAGCGAGCGCGACGGCGGTTCGTTCAATGTGTGGAAATTCCCATTGAACAACCCTTCGCGAGTGACAGCAGTCACCTCTTTCAAGAAAAATCCTGTGCGCGGCCTCTCGGTGGCTGCCAACGGCACACTCTGCTACACCTACGACGGTGAAATCTACACCCAAACCGACGGCGGCAAGCCAAACAAGGTGAACATCAACCTCTTCCACGACGATGGCGATGCTATCAGCATCATGAACTACACCCGTGGTGCCACCAGCGGCGCAGTGTCGCCAGACGGCAAGCAAGTGGCATTTGTGGTGCGCGGCGAGGTGTTTGTAACCTCGGTTGAATACAACACCACCAAGAAAATCACCGACACACCTGAGGCTGAGGCCGACGTGTGCTGGGGACCCGACAACCGCACCCTCGTGTATGCAAGCGAGCGCAACGGCAAGTGGCAACTGGTGAAGGCTACTATCAGCCGCAAGGAAGACCTCAACTTCCCCAACGCCACCATCATCAAGGAGGAAATCATCGCTCCTAACAAGAATGTGAACCGCAAGTCGCCACAATTCTCACCCGACGGCAAGAAGTTGGCGTTTATCGAAGAGGGCGAACGCCTGATGGTGATGGACGTGAAGAGCAAGGCGGTGACACAAGTGACCGACGGCTCGCAATGGTATGGCACCGAGGGCTCGTTCAACTACAACTGGAGCCCCGACAGCAAGTGGTTCTGCCTCGAATTTATCGGCAACGGCCGTGACCCATACAGCGACATCGGCATCGTGAGCGTGAACGGTGGCAAAATCACCAATATCACCAACAGCGCCTACATCAACGTGCTCCCTCGCTGGGTGCTCGACGGTGGCGCTATCATGTTTATCAGCAACCGCTACGGCCTGCGCAGCCAGGCATCATGGGGCTCGCAAGACGACGTGCTGCTGGCATTCGTCAACGAGGAGGCTTTCGACCGCTACCGCCTGAACAAGGAGGAAATGGAACTGCTTAAGGAGACCGAAAAGGCTGAAAAAGCAGATAAAGACAAAGCCAACAAGGACAAGAAAGACGACAAGAAGTCGAAGTCTGATAAGGACGAAAAGGACAAGGTGAAAGACATAGTGGTGGAACTCGATAAGATTAAAGACCGCGTGATTCGCGTAACCCTCAATTCGAGCGACCTCGCTGGATGCGCCATCAACAAGGACGGCGACGTGCTTTACTACCTCTCAAGAGTGGAGAAAGACTACGACCTCTGGAAAATGGACCTGCGCAAAAACAGCACCCAACTCATCAACAAGATGAACACGAAGTGGGCCGACATTCAAACCGACAAGGACGGCAAGAACTTCTTCATTCTGGGCGGCAGCAGTATGCACAAGATGAGCGGCGACAAACTCACCCCTATCACCTACTCGGCAGTGGTGAAGATGAACCGCGCGAAGGAACGTGAATACATGTTCGAGAATGTGAACCGTGAAGTGGCTCGCCGATTCTACAACACCAACATGCACGGTTGCGACTGGGATGCCACTATCAAGAACTACCGCAAGTTCCTCCCTCACATCAACAACAATTACGACTTCTCATACATGCTGAGCGAGGTGCTTGGCGAACTCAACGCTTCGCACACCGGCAGCCGCTACTATCCTAACGGCAGCGCCGAAACCACTGCCCAACTCGGCTTGTTCTTCGACTGGAACTACACCGGCAAGGGATTGAAAGTGAGCGAGGTGGTTGAATACGGTCCATTCGACCGCGCTAAGTCGAAAGTGCGCCCTGGCACCATCATCACCAAAATCAACGGCACCGACATCACCGTAGAAAACGACTACACCACCCTGCTCAACGGTCAGGTGGGCAAGAAGGTGCTCGTGACTTGCAAAAACGCCTCTGGCGAATGGGAAGAAGTGGTGAAACCTATCAGCGCAGGCATGAACAACGCTCTGCTCTACAAGCGTTGGGTGAAGCGTCAGGAAGCCCTCTGCGACAGCCTTTCAGGTGGCCGCTTGGGTTATGTTCACCTCCAGCAGATGAACGACAACAGCTATCGCGAAATCTACGAGAAGGTGCTTGGCGAATACAACAAGAAGGACGGTATCGTAATCGACACCCGCTTCAATGGCGGTGGCCGTCTGCACGAGGATATCCAAATTCTCTTCAGCGGAGAGAAATACCTCACTCAAGTGGTGCGTGGCCGCGAAGCATGCGACATGCCAAGCCGCCGTTGGAACCGCCCAACCATCATGCTCCAATGCGAAGCCAACTACAGCAACGCACACGGCACTCCATGGGTTTACAAGCACACCGGCATGGGCAAACTCGTGGGTATGCCAGTGCCTGGCACCATGACAAGTGTGAACTGGATTACGATGCAAGACGAAAGCCTCATCTTCGGTATTCCTATCATTGGCTACCGCTTGGCTGATGGCTCTTACCTCGAAAACCAGCAACTCGACCCCGACATCAGAGTGGCTAACGACCCAGCCGTGATTGTCACCGGTCGCGACCAGCAACTCGAAGCCGCAGTTAAGGAACTTCTGCAAGAAATCGACGCTAAGAAATAAAACAAGATTATAAACAAATGCGTCGGGAACGTTCGCTTCAGAATCGCTCTCGACGCATTTTTCAATTTCACATAACATGAACTCAATTATCACCAACATCATTGGTTACACAGCATCGATCTGCATGGTGCTTGGCTATCTGCCACAAACCATACACACGCTGCGAACCCGCAAAACCGACGACATCGCCGTTGGCACATTCCTGCTGATGGGACTTGGAGGCCTGTTCTTCTGCATTCAAGGACTGCTGCTCGAAAACTGGCCGCTGTTTCTGTGCAACCTCCTCACCACCACCATGAGCGCCATCATCTTCGCCATCAAAATGCACAACGACCACTTCAAAAAAAGAAAATAACTTTTCAGATATTAGAAATTAGAAATTAGATGTTAGATGTTAGATGTTAGACATCTGAAATCAGAATCCTCACACAGATTCAACAAGATTCAACAAAAAAATAAAACTGTGCTAATTCATGGCTCATAACAAAAGCCAAGAATTAGCACATTTCTTTTGTGGATTACACAGAAAATGGTGAAATTAAATATTTTTACAACTTTATCGTTGCATTTATTGCTATAATACTGTATCTTTGCAACAAAATCAGTATAGCAATGATTACTAAAGAGGAAGTACAGACATTTCTTTCCCAATTTCAAACGAAGTTAAAAATCTTTGGCATCATATATCGCGACGACAGAGGAAAAAATCAAAAAGCACTTGAAGAACTTGAGATAGTACCCTCATTCAGAAGGGTGATTATCGAAAATCTGAAAGTGGAAGATTATGTTCAGGGGCCAGTTATCGACGAGTTGAACAAGCTCGGAGAGATGTGGGTGTTCGGCAATGATGTTAAAGGCAGAGAAGTATATATTAAAATTATGCTTGGAGGCGTGGGCTGCCAAACTATATGTATATCATTCCATATAGCAGAGCGCCCTTTAGTGTATCCATTTAAATGATTGCGATGATGAAAAGTCCATTTACAGGTAAAGAGATGGTGCGTATTTACGAAAAGCGCACATGGAATTTCCGTGGTGAGCAATTTGAGTATTACCACACAGCATGGCAATGTCCCGACACTGGCGAACAGTTCACCACCGACGAATCCGACACCGCCGGCTTTATGCAGGTCACCAATCAATACCGCCAAAAATACGGAATTCCGTACACCGACGAAATTATTGCGGTGCGAAACAAATACGGCATAAGCGCCGCAAAGATGTCGCTTATTTTGGGTATCGGTGTCAACCAGTACCGTCTCTATGAGAAAGGTGAAGTGCCCAGCGTGTCGAATGGCCGCATGATTCGTTCGATAATGAATCCAAAAGTGATGCTCGATATGATTGAGAGTTCAAAACACGAACTTTCGCCACAAGAATATGCCAAAATAAGCGAAAAAGTAAAAGCCACCATCAGTGAAAGCGAAAACTACAAAATCGCTCAATACGAAACAAAACGCATTTTCACCTCTCCTCGTGGAGAAGAAAACGGATTCGCACCCACATCACTCACACGTTTAAAAAACATCATGCTAAGCATTCTCAATCAATGCAATGGCGTGTGGTGTACGAAAATGAACAAATTGCTGTTTTATATTGATTTCTACGCTTATCGTGAGCGTGGGTATGCCATGACTGGACTGACTTACAAAGCAATCGACTTTGGACCCGTGCCCGAAAGATGGGACAGGGTGTATAGCGAATTTTCAGAAATCAGCCAAGACATACAACAATGTGGCGATTACGAGGGAAGCATACTCCACGCCCATTCACCAATAACGGATGGGGTGCTCAGCGACGACGAGATACAAATCATCACCACAGTTTGCAAAACCTTCGGCAACAAATCGTCACACGAAGTGTCGCAAATCAGTCACAATGAAAACGCATGGCTGAATCACCACGACGCCCATGAGCGAATATCATTCAACGAAGCATTTTCACTAAAAGCCCTCTAACACATTCACAAATTAATAAACCCACAAAAAATTTGTGCTAATTCGTGGCTGATGAGAAAAGCCATGAATTAGCGCAAATTTAATTTTTGTTGAATCTCGTTGAATCTGTGTGAGGCATTGGAGCAAGCCTGCGTGGAACCTCTGTGAGATTTTCCACCCACAAAGCAAAATCGTGAGATCTGTGCGATCTGTGTGAGGCATTGGAGCAAGGCCGCGGGATTAGGCGCGGGATTCGGATTTGGCGGTTTGCCTGAGGGCGAAGTAGCCGAACACGCACGAGAGGGCGGCACCTGCCACAAATGCGATAGCGGTGCTGTGCACAGGGTTGCCAAGCGCCACGATAGGCGCTGTGAGCGCACCACTCACGAAGCCCATGGCTCCAAACAATGCCGATGCCGTGCCGGCTTGCTTGCGTTCGCTTTCGAGTGCCATGGTGGTGGAGGCTGTGAGGGTGAAGCCCATAAACACCAGCAGCATGCAAAGCACTGCCTCGTAGGCCCAGAATCCCAAATCGAGGAAAAGCACAACGGCTTCGAGCGCGCTCAGCACCATCATGCCCACACAACTCACTTTCACTCCGCTGGTCGCCTTTTTGAATTTGGCGGCACTACCTGCGCCAATGGCGATAAACACGCCGTTGACCGAAAGCGCCAAACTCGCCTGCATGTGGTCGGTATAGCCATAGTGGCTGAGTATGCTCCACACCGATGCAATGTTGCCAAAGAGAATCACTTCGGCGGTGCACTGGTGAAGCACATAGAGGATATACTGCTTATTGCGCACCACGGTGCCATAAAGGCGAAAAGTGGCGAAAAGCGGACGACCTGTGCGGCGGCCATCGGGCAACGACTCGCGCAAATGATAGGTGCCTATCGCCATCAGCAAGCCCACGCCGGCAAGCATATAAAACACGCCCTGCCAGCCCGAAATGTCAGCCATCGCACCACTTGCCATCGGTGCCACAATCGGGGCGATGCCATTAATGGTGCCTGTGATGGCTATCACAGTCATCAGTTCGTGGCCCTTGAAATTGTCGGCGGCAATGGAGCGTGAAATCACGATACCGCCTGCGCCGCCCACGCCTTGCATAAATCGCAAAGCGATAAACATTTCCATGTTGGTGGAAAACGCCACAGCCAACGACGCCAGGAAAAACAGCGTGACCGACAAAATCAGCGGCCTGCGCCGTCCGTATTTGTCGCTCAGAGGTCCCAGCACCAGTTGTCCGGCAGCCAAACCTATCATACTGGCAGTGAGTCCGAAGTTCACCACCGCTTGTGTGGAATCGAAGTGCTTAGCCACAAGTCCGAGGATTGGGCCAAGCGTGTTGTTGATAAGGGGCGCAAACGCAGTAAACGCCCCCAGTAGTACCAATAAAAAAATCTTATAGTTTCTTTCCATTAAAATGTGCGTGTGATGTTCACTCAGGAGTTACACCTCCAGCCTGCTTAAAGGCCAAAGGCGACAAACCAGTCATTTTTCTAAAGAATTTACCCATACTCGACTGGTCGGCAAAAGCATACTTATAAGCGATTTCCTTGAGCGACAGACCGCTTAACCGAATTTCGCGCTTCAACTTTGAAATCAATATTTCAGAAATCAGTTCTTTAGCACCCTTTTCGGTTTTCTGCTTACAGATGTCGCTCAGATATTTAGTGGTGATGTTCAATCGGTTGGCATAAAACGCCACTTCGTGCTCCCTGTCGCTGTAGTCCGACACCAGATGCACGAAATCGCGGAAGTAGGTATCTGCCATGGTGTACATTTTCACCTTTGTGTCGCCGTTCTCTTCCGTCTCGCCCTCCACCATCACCAGAAGCATACTGCGGAAAATGCAGCCGGTCACCTCAAAGGTGTGCTTGCCACCACGCATAGTGTCGTACATGTAGAGGCATTTCATCAGGTGAATGAGCAATTCCCATTCCTGGGCATCGGTCACCTGCTTCACGGGGCGTGCAGCCAAGTTACCCAGTTTCTCGAAAGGCATACCCACGGTGATGTCGCGCGAAAACGAGTCGGCCACCAGCAGCACCCACGCCTGAAAATCGGGCGATACCTCCAGAATCTTCGTCTGAAACATCTTCGCGCCAAGCAGTCGCGAGCCCTTAGTGAGCGTCACTCGCTGCATATTGCCCTCAAGCACCGCACTACCCTCTTCGCACAGCACCATCATACTCAGGCGCGACTCATCAGGCAAATTTTTATTCTGAACCGACGAATCGATATGGAAAATCGCATATCCGTTGGATTGCAAAATCTGTTTTAAATCAATCATTATTTCGTATTTTGACCACAAAAATAGAAAAAAGTAAGGAATTTTTCCGCCCCCTTATGCGTTTTTAACAAAAAACAATGAAATCAAAACTGCTTCTTAAACGCCATTTCCAGTTCAGCCATGCTCTGCAATAATTCCTCGAAAGAGGGAGGATTGTTGTAAATCATCGAGCCTTGCATCGCCTGATAGTCGCTCTTCCAATCCTCCACACATTCTGCTGGTGGCGTTAACACTATCCTGCTTCGTATATCGGGTGTGTAATCCACTCCACTGATGCTTGTGAGAGTGGAGCGGTGATGATGAATCGTGTTCCACAGTTCATCATCGGAAACGGCTCGTTTACCGATGCCTTTACGCATCATCATGTGAAGGTCGTAAAGGTGCCGTGAGCGCCTATTTGCAGACACTGCGACACCTCTGGAAAACAATTCATGCAGTAGAAAACACTTCTCAAGAAATGTTTTTTCGGAAACAGCAGTTCTAACCTCAACATCAACAAGCGAAGTGGTAATAGAAGGCAACGCAGCGTCAACCAAACTTTTAATCGTCACATTCAGTGTAGGTTCAAGTAACGAACGAGCACCAGCCTCTATTTTCACCACAGGCAAAATATAGTCTATTTTATCGGAAAACAGTGAGGCGTATTTCACGTATATAATTCGTAGTTCGGGATAAGTGGAGTCGCCCACGCCATCGGGCTGCGCCTCTATTTCGCACAAGCCATAAAGAGGCGTTGATGCTATTGCCTCGCATAACTGCCCAAACAATTCCTCTCGCACAAACATTGACGATACTTTCCTCAATTTCTTCACCTGCTTTTTGGTAAGTTCACCATCTAAGTCAAATAAGGAGCGATCAATGGCAAGGTCGATGTCTTCCGAAAACCTGTTTATCGCATTCCACACTTTGCTGATTGAAGTACCTCCTTTAAACACCAAACCATGAGCACATGGCAGCGTAAACAACACTTGCAGTATCGCTGTCACCCACAAGTCTTTCTCAATTGCCTGAACAGGCAGATTTAGTTTTGCCGCCGTTTGCTCTATCACCAGTCGCTGCTGGGCTGCATTTAGTGAAAAATAATCATTCCTCATATAGCGCTTTAATCATCGACGACACCCAAGACGGCATCAGTTTGTAATCTTGTTTCACAGATTGACGCACATCTTGCTTCAGCAGTTGCCGCGTTTTGTTTTTAATTTCCTCTGTGATATTCTCCTTTCCCAATTCCTTATAAGCGAATGTGAGCAACATTGCAAGCCGAGAATTGAAAGCAAGGTTTTTGGGAGATGTATGGCGAAATTGTATCGTGCCGCCATTATACAATGTCACTTTACGGTTATAGCCATCCGTCAGAAACACTATATTCATGGGTATTTGCGTGGAGAACCCAAGTCTATTCAATGCGTAGATGCCTGTTGGAACTATACGCGCTTTATCCCTTTTTGCCAGACTTTGTGATATTTCCTCCAACGTGGGGTATAGCACACCAAGTCCAAGCACTTTGTCGATTTTGGGATAGTAATACATTCCTCGGCAAACCCTCAACAGTTTACCGTTTTGTGTCATACGTTCCAGGGCTTTGCCTATTGTTTTCTGCTCGGCATATTGAACGAAATCCGCAGCGAAATAAAACTTACCCCTACCGCATTTTTTAATATGCGTAAATATTTTATCTTCTGTGCTTTGCATCTAATGTTTTAAATATTTCTGTCGCAAATTTACACCAATAATGCGACAAAAGCAAGCATCTTACATCATTTTTCTTCATCGTATGGGATAGGATTGTTTGAAGCGGTGGAAAAAACTGCTTTACTGGGTGTTTATGCATCCTACTAACAAAAGAGAGATAGGGGTTAAATTTGGGTGCTATTTCGTGAATTGGTGGAAAATCAGTAACTTTGCACCATTATTCCTATAAACGACTACGATTAATGGCGGAAGAAAAGAAAACGACGGTAAAAATTGAAACTCTGGGTTGCAAACTCAACTTCTCGGAAACGGCAACAATCAGTGCCTTGCTTGCCAAGCGGGGCATCACCCCTGCGCAAGATGGCGACGTGCCTTCGGTGTGCGTGGTGAACACTTGCAGTGTGACTGAACTTGCCGACAAAAAATGCCGTCAGCACATTCGTGGACTTATCAAGCGCTATCCCGATGCGCTCATGGTGGTGACCGGGTGCTACGCACAGTTGAAAAGTCAGGAAATCGCCGCCATCGACGGTGTGGACATCGTGCTCGGCAGCGAGCAGAAACTCAACATCGCCGACTATGTGGACCGCTGGTTGGAGCACCACGAGAAGGAAGTGGCTGTTACGCCACATAAGGACATTCGCCAGTTTAGCCCTTCGTGCGAGCGTGGCGACCGCACCCGCTACTGGCTGAAGGTGCAAGACGGTTGCGACTACTTCTGCACCTACTGCACCATTCCTATGGCGCGCGGCAGAAGCCGTAGCGGTACCATCGAAAGCCTTGTGGCACAAGCCCGTGAGGTGGCAGCCGAGGGTGGAAAGGAAATCGTGATTACTGGCGTGAACATTGGCGACTTCGGCAAGAACACCGGCGAACGCTTCATCGACCTGCTCCGTGCCTTCGACGAAATCAAGGAGATTGAGCGTTACCGCATTTCGAGCATCGAGCCCGACTTGCTCACCGATGAAATCATTGAGTTTTGCGCCCAATCACGCGCTTTTATGCCCCACTTCCACATTCCGCTGCAGTGTGGCAGCGATGCCGTGCTCGAACTGATGCACCGCCACTACGACACCGCCCTCTTTGCCCACAAGATTGAGCGCATTCGCTCACTTATCCCCGACTGCTACGTGGGCGTGGACGTGATGGTGGGCAGCCGTGGCGAAACACCCGAATACTTCGAGGAATCGTATCGGTTTATCGAAAGTCTCGACATGCAGCACCTGCATGTGTTCCCCTACAGCGAGCGCCCCGGCACTATGGCGCTGCGCATACCCTACATTGTGCCCGACAAAGAGAAGAAAGAGCGTGTGGCACGCATGATGCAGTTGAGCGACACCCAGGAGCGCCGCTACATTGAGCGCTACATCGGCACCGTGCGCCCTGTGCTGTTTGAGCAGCCTCACGGCGATGCGCCCATGCACGGCTTCACCGACAATTATATCCGCGTCAACATTCCTCCATGCGAGGCACTCGTCAACCGTGTGGCTGATGTGCGCCTGCTCCGCATTTGCGACGACCTCTCCGTAGATGCAGAGGTAATCACCGACTTCCATTCTCAAACCACTACCGAATGAAAATGAAAGCAACATTGCAAAACATACTTTTGGCTCCACTCGGATGGCTGTTACACCTTTTGGCATTCATGCCTTGGTGGTGGATTTGGCTGAATGCCGACGTGTTCTATTTCATCGCCTACCATGTGTTTGGCTACCGCCGCAAAGTGGTGCGCAAAAACCTTGTGGAGAGTTTCCCCGAAAAGAGCGAGGCTGAAATCAAACAGATTGAGAAGCGATTCTACCGCCACTTCACCGACTATTTCTTCGAGACGGTGAAGATGCTCCACATGAGCGATGCCGACATGAAAAAGCGTATGGTGTTTCGCAATCCCGAACTGGTGATTAACGCCTACAAAGAGGGACGCAACAATATGATTTACGCCGCCCACTACTTCAACTGGGAGTGGCTCACCAGCATTTCGCTGTGGCTCCCCGACGAGATGAAGACCGACCGACACTTGATTGGGCAGGCTTACCACCCACTCGAAAACCAGTGGTTCGACCGCTTCTTCCTGCATCTTCGCAGCCGCTACTCCACCTGTGTGCCAAGCAACGAGGTGCTTCGCACCATGATCGAGACCAAGCGTGAAGGCAAACAGATGACACTCGGTTTCCTCAGCGACCAACACCCGCTGCCAGGACACCGTGGCGTGATCACCAAATTCCTCAACCACCCATCCGACTTTATCAACGGCACCGAGGCCATTGCCCGAAAATTCGACATGCAGGTGCTGTATTTCCACATACATAAAATTCGCCGCGGATATTACGAGTGTACGCTCGACTTGATGTACGACCACGCGAAAGAGCAGCCGAAGGACTCCATCACGCTGCGCTACGCCCACATTCTCGAACAGCACATTCTCGAAGACCCATCGCTGTGGATGTGGTCGCACAACCGATGGAAGCGTCCGGTGGAATATCCCGAAAATTACAATCCCCAACAACAATAACAATCAGCAAGAGAGAGCATGAAACCTATAGCCGTCATTATCCTCAACTGGAATGGAGCAGCACTGCTGCGCCGCTATTTGCCAAGCGTAATCGCTAACACCAACAGCACCATAGCCGACGTAATCGTTGCCGACAACGGAAGCACCGACGAGAGCGTGAAGGTGCTGAAAGAGGAATTTCCCGAAGTGAAAACGCTGCTTTTCAGCGAAAACTGGGGCTTTGCCGAGGGCTACAACAAATGCGTGGCACAAACCGCCTACAAATACACAGTGCTGCTCAACAGCGATGTGCGCACCCCTGAAGGCTGGTTGGAACCGCTTCACGAATACATGGAGGCGCACAGCGATGTGGGTGCAGTGCAGCCCAAACTGCTGAAAGACTTCGGACCCGACGACCCTCGACAGGTGTTTGAATATGCCGGTGCGGCTGGTGGCTACATCGACAAGCACGGTTATCCCTACTGCCGTGGACGCATTTTCGGCACCGTGGAGGAAGACCACGGACAATACGACGGCGAGGTGACCGACATCTTTTGGGCTACCGGCGCGTGCTTCATGGTGCGCAGCGAGGTGTATTTGAAAGTGGGCGGACTCGACAAGGATTTCTTTGCCCACATGGAGGAAATTGACCTCTGCTGGCGACTGCTCAACGCTGGCTACCGCAACTGCTACATACCCCAAAGCAAGGTGTATCACCTCGGTGGCGGCAGCCTTCCACAAGGCAATCCACGCAAAACCTACCTCAATTTCCGCAACAACCTGCTCCTTCTGCACAAGAATTTACCTGCAAAAGACGCGCACCGCACGCTGTTCATTCGCCGCCTCTACGACTCGCTCGCATTCTTCCAAAGCCTTGCCAGCCTCCACTTCGGCGATGCCAAGGCCATTATTCGTGCGCACAACCACTTCCGCACCATGCGCAAGCAGTACGCCCAGCCAGCCACACGCAATCTGCTGAAAGCCTACCCCGAAGGCCGCCGCAACATCATCCTCGAATACTACCTCCACGGCCACAAAACCTACCCCACCCTCACCACCACACGATAGTGGAATCATTTATACTGTCCATCTCGTCAACGTGGAAATATGCTGAAAAACAGCAAGGACAAGGTGGCTTTATTGGGAAAAAAGTGTATATTTGCATTTATAATCAGCAAAACGCCGACTTATGAGCAAATTCATCTATCCCATCGACACTGACCAGTTTCAACTGATTCGTGAACAAGGCAAAATTTACGTTGACAAAACTGGCTATATCTACGACCTTGTGAATGTGAGGAAATACCAATTCGTATTCCTTGCCCGCCCCCGTCGTTTTGGGAAATCACTGTTTTGCAACACCCTGAAAGCATACTTTCAAGGGCAAAAGGAACTGTTTGACGGATTGAAAATCTCAAAGTTGGAGCAGGAGTGGAAAAAGTACCCAGTGCTGCACTTCGACATGAGCGAGATGCGAAACTGCACCACAATTAAGGATATGCGCGATGTGCTGTCGGCCATGCTCCATAGATATGAAGCACAGTACGGCGCCACAAAGAACATCGACGACCTCGGCGCACGATTCAGTCAACTCATACGCTTTGTGCATGAGAGCCAAAAGGCGCAAGCGGTGGTCATCATCGACGAATACGACACCCCTATGATGCGCAATCTTTACAACGACGACATGTTGAAAGAATTGCGCAATATGCTTCGCGGATTCTATCAGACTGTGAAAATTGAGGGTGCGCACATCAAATTTGCTTTCATTACAGGCGTTACGAAATTCTCGCAATTAAGCATTTTCTCCGAACTCAACAATTTGGTGCAGATTTCCATGGAAGATGACTATTCAGGAATTTGTGGCATCACACAGCACGAACTCGACACTATGCTTCGCCCTTGCGTGGAAGAATATGCACAAAGCCTAAACATCTCCACCAGCGAAGCATACGCTTTGCTGAAGCGTAACTATGATGGTTATCATTTCTCGGCAAAAAGTCAGGATATTTATGCTCCATTCAGCCTGCTTCGCGCATTAAACCTGAAATCCACAAGCCATTACTGGTTTGAGTCGGGCACGATGACAGCACTGATTGAGCACCTGAAGCACTACCCAGAGTATAACCCTCTCGATTTCGACGGAGTGGAACTTTCTCTTGACGCTTTCAATGCACCATGCGAGAGAGCCAGAACGCCAATTCCCCTGCTATACCAAAGTGGCTACCTCACAATAGCCTGCTACGATGCCGACTTAGACTCCTACACCTTGCATTTCCCAAACTACGAGGTGCGTCAAGGCATGGTAAAGGGACTTACAAACTACCTGATGGATACCGATGACTTGGAGCAGGACTCCGCAATCATAGAGATGGCACGAGCGTTAAACAAAGGAAATCTCGCAACAGCCCTCACCATTCTTCGCTCCTACATTGCAAGTCTGCCCTACGACATCATCACCAAAAAGGAGTGGATGCGCAGGAAAGAACGCGAGTCATTCTACAAACTCCTCATGTATGTGGTTTTCTCTTTGCTCAACAGCAAGGTTGACACCGAAGTTAAAAGTATTATGGGGCGTGCCGACGTAGTGATTAAAACCAAAAACGACATCTATGTGCTGGAACTCAAGGTTGACGACTCGGTAGATAACGCCTTGGCGCAAATCGATAGTAAAGGCTACGCTATCCCATACGAGGCCGATGGTCGTAAGGTGACGAAATGTGGTATAACAATTTCCTCCGAAGCCCGAAACATCACCCATTGGCGAGCATTAGATACAAAAGGAAATACTATCACCGAACAACAGTTTTAACCACAACACGTTTTATCCCAAATCGGTCATTAGGTGATGACCGATTTGGGATAAATGCGCTAAATAGCATTCCGACTGTCAGCAGCGAATAGTTTGTTCCCTATTTCCGTTTTCAATGTCTTCCAGAAGTTGTAACGCCTCCTCCAGTTTTTGCTCCATTTTATCACCTGACACAGAATAGGTTTTCAAGAGTTTTTTCCCACAGTCGTCATAATAATTGAAATTGAAGTGGAAATTGTATTGCTCAATGGCATCAAGATAACTGATGTAATTCGACCAAATGTGAATGTAATGGAGAAGCAGCAAATCCTTATCTTCTCTTTCAGTGTAATAATTAAACTCTTGCACATCTTCTTTGGTGCAAATCACATTGATGTCAACACTTCCATTTTCCACGGCTGAATACGACACCTGCGGGTCGATGTTCATCAAGATTTGGAGGTTGATATATGATATGAGGTCGTCATAACTGTCGGCACTGTCTTCTTCAATTGATTCCGTGGGAGAAATATAGAAGCCGAACAAATCATCGCCACTATAACTTTCGGCCGCCATCGAACCTGCCGCTAAAAATGTCACTAATAGTATAATTACGAACCTTTTCATAACAGTGTAGTTTTAAGTTGTTAATATTCTTGTTAGATTGGCTCTGGTTAACAGTGCCGTTTGGTTATAAATAACAAACCATTAAAAAGGTAATTTCATTATCTGTTGTTTTTATGCACTTTTTTCAATGCCTCTGTCGTAAACAGAGTTCAAAAAAAATATGTGCCCCCAAAAAAACGGTCCCATTTTTTCCTTTCTAATTATTTTTTGAGTAAAAATGTTGTAAATTCACTTAAAAAGTTGCATATTTGCATATTATATTTGAAAAATTGAAATAAAAATAGTAACATTTAAAATCATAATGTTTATGAAAAGAATAGTTTTGGTTTTGTGTGCCGCACTCCTTGCTTGCGGTGCCGTATCAGCCCAAAAGAAGAGAGTAGCAAAGAAAACTAAAGCCACCACCACTGCAGCAGTTCCTGCGAAGGCTGTCAACAATGCCGAAGAGGGCAAAAAGTGGTACGATGCAGAGCGTTACGACCAAGCCCGCAAGTATCTGAAAAAGGCTGTGGCAGAGGGTGATATAGATAGTAAAGTGCGCCTTGCCGCCATTATCTATAATCAGGATATGGACCCCGAAACCGCCAATGCGATGTTCGACGAATGTATTGCCGCTGGCTCGGCTTTCGCTCTCGAACGCAAGGGTTTCTGCACCCTATTATCGGCTTGGGACACGAAGGAAGATAAGATCAAAAGCGTTGAACTGATTAAAAAGTCAAGCGATATGGGTTTTGGCGATGCTACTGCTGTGCTATTTAAAATGTATTTGAATGGCTTCAAAACGATTGACGAACAGGATGTGATTGTGGAGGCTAACGAGGAAAAGGCTGTGGAGTACGCCAAAAAAGGTGTCGAGCAAAACAACCCTGAATGTGTGGCGTATGTGGGCATGTGGACCTACAAGGGCATAAAGGGCTTTGAGAAAGACGAGGAAAAGGGTGTGCAGATGCTTGAGGCCGCCGACAAGGCAAGTCGCCGCTTCTTCGCCACCAACTGCCTTGAACCAGCCAAACTCCTTTGCCAACACTACACCGACAATGGCGAAGCAGCCAAGGCTGCACCTATCGTTGAACTTCTGAAGAAATATCACCCAACAGAATATTAATTAATCCTTAAAACTATATCCTTATGCAATACTATATGCACATCAATGGCCAGCAAGTTGGTCCATTTGACGAAAGTCTGCTGATGCTCAATGGACTCACGCCCACCACTCCAGTTTGGGCGGAAGGCATGACGGGTTGGATGCCGGCAAACCAAGTGGCGGCTTTGTCGTATCTGTTTGCTGGTCAAGTGCCTCCAAACTATGGCGCACCACAATATGCCCAACCACAGTACGCTCAACCACAGTATCAGAGCAATCGTCCAATGCCGCCCACAAATCTGGTGTGGGGCATTTTGGTCACCATCTTCTGCTGTGTGCCATTCGGCATCGTCAGCATCGTGAAAGCGTCGCAAGTGAGTTCGCTCTACAACCAAGGCAAATACCTTGAAGCCGAGGAGGCAAGCAATAGCGCAGGCAAGTGGGCAATGTGGGGAGCGATTTCCTCAGTGATTTTTGCAGTGCTCTACATCTTGTGTCTTATCCTGTTTGCAGGCTCAATGGCAGCCTTCATGTAAAAGATTCACTTTCCCAAAGCAAAATAAATCGAGGCTGTGTCGCGATGCTACACAGCCTCGGTTTATTTTCAGTCCACAGCACCAAATCTTCATTCTGAGTAAGCGTGGCCCAACGCTATAGCGTAGGACAGTTGCTGGTGTGGTGGGGGGGGGATTATTTGAGGATGGTGGTGATGAGGGTGGTGACATCGGTCACGTCAACGATACCATCGGCATTGAGGTCGCACAATTCTATGGGATAGGTGGTGATGCCGATGATGTGGCCGACGAGGGCAGTAGCGTCAGACACGTCAACGATGCCATCGGCATTAATGTCGCCCTTTAATGCATTGCCTGTGACGGTGAGGCGCATTTCAGACTGAACGCCGCCGCTCACGGTGGTGGCTTTGATGATGGTGATGCCTACACCTATGGGGTGAACGATGCCGTTTTTCACCGTTGCCACGTTGGGGTTGGTGCTTTCCCATACCACTCGCTTGTCAAGGGCTTTGGCTGGCGTGATGGTGGGTTTTACCATGATGGTGTCTTGCTCGCCAAGTTTGATGGTGCGCTCCGTGTAGTTGAGCGTGATGCCAATGGGTGTGGTAGGTTGACTTTGACGCACACGGCGATAGGCATGTGGCAAAGGAAGCGTTTTGCTGGTATAGTTCCAGAAGCGGGCGTAACTTTCGGCTGGCGCATTGAAGCGCAGTGTGCCATATTTGGCATTGGTGCTGGCGAAAGTGGTGCCATCGTAACCGAGCGTGATGTTCCATGTGGTAACGCCTTCGTTCCATGCGAGGTTTCGCTCGCCCTTCGCTCCGAGTTTGCGGCCAAACTGGTCGGTGAGTGTCCATGCCGTGCCTTCTTTGGCAAGTCGGAACAGCAGCACATCGGGTTCATTCACGGCACTGGTGTTGTTGACGCCCTTCGCATCAAGGTATTTCGATGTCGTCATGCCGCCGAGGTCGCAAGCAGCCACGCCGGAGCGATAGAGCATAATCACGTCGCCTTCGGCAATGGTGCTTTTCTTCACCAATTTTTCAAACACCCAGCCCTGCGGACTTTCCAAAGTCATGCCTTCGGGGGCATCGTAGCAGATGGTGATGGAATTGATATACACCGAGCCCTCGCTTGTGCCACCCATCAGATTGATTGCCAACGTGTCGGTGGCGAGAGGGTTGAGGTTGAGCGATTTAGTGATGTCGCCATACACATTCTGGTCTTTCGACAGCCATTCGCCAAACCATTGTTCGCTTGCGAAGTCCACCGGTGTCATTTTGCTGATTTCGGTTTCGCCATCCACAATCGTGTAGCCGATAGTGCCAGCCTTATTGTTAGAGCACATTGAGAAAGTGATGCTCTTGATGGTGCAGCCTTGCCAGCCGTAGAGTTCGAACGAGGCTTGGTGGCGGCGTGGAATTTGGTTGTAGCGGTTGCCAGTTGTGGCACCGTAGTCGTTAATGAAATATGCCGAAGCGCCTTCGGGCTTTTCGCCCCAAGACTCAAGCACAAAATCGTCGGTATCCGAATTGTAAGAAGCCACACGATAGGTGATTTCGGCAGCATATATGGCTGTGGCAAAAAGTGCGGCAGTGAGTAAGGTAATTAATTTTTTCATTTTTGTTTACTGTAAAAGTGTTGGTTAATTGATGAAAAATAGGCGCTCTTTTAAGGTAGCGCCCATTTATGGTTGAATTAAGTAGGGTGTTGTTAATCTACGATAAGCATAGCGTCGCCGTAGGCACCGAACTGGTATTTTTCTTCGATAGCCACCTTGTAGGCGTTCATCACGTGCTCATAGCCACCGAAAGCGCAAGTGATCATCAGCATCACAGAGAATGGCATGTGGAAATTGCTGATCAGAGCGTCGCAAGTGGTGAAGTCGTAAGGAGGGAAAATGAATTTGTTGGTCCAGCCGTCGTAAGCCTTGATATGGCCACCCATGCACACACAGGTTTCCATAGCGCGGAGCACCGATGTGCCAACGGCGCAAATCTTGTGTCCGCCGTCGCGCTTGGCGTTCACCTTTTGCGAGAGTTCAGGAGTCACCTCCATCTGCTCACTGTCCATGCGGTGTTTGGTCAGGTCTTCCACGTCGATTTCGCGGTAACTGCCCAGACCCACGTGCATGGTGAGGTAGTCGGCTTCCACGCCCTTGATTTGCATACGCGTCATCAATTCACGGCTAAAGTGCAAGCCAGCCGATGGAGCCACCACAGCACCTTCCTTTTCGGCGAAGATGGTTTGATAGCGTTCGGCGTCTTCTGGTTTGGCTTCACGCTCGATGTAGTAAGGGAGCGGAGTGTTGCCAAGGGCGAAAAGATTTGCCTTAAATTCGTCGTGTGGGCCGTCGTAGAGGAAGCGGAGTGTGCGGCCGCGAGAGGTGGTGTTGTCGATTACCTCTGCCACCATCGAGTCGTCGAGTCCGAAATAGAGTTTGTTGCCGATACGGATTTTGCGTGCGGGCTCCACGAGCACGTCCCACAGTTTGTTTTCCTCGTTCAACTCACGAAGCAGGAACACTTCGATTTTTGCGCCAGTCTTTTCCTTGTTGCCTTCGAGTTTGGCAGGGAAAACACGGGTGTTGTTAAACACAAAAAGGTCGTCTTCGTTGAAGTAGTCAAGTACTTCTTTGAACACCTTATGCTCAATTTCACCAGTTTTGCGGTGCAGCACCATCAGGCGTGCTTCGTCGCGGTGAAACGATGGCTCAGTAGCGATGAGCTCTTTAGGCATTTGGGTATCAAATTCTGATAATTTCATAAAAGAGTCGTTTTATTGTGATGATTGTTTTTTTCTTAATTGTTAATTTGCTTTGCGTGTTGCTTCTTTGCACGCTTGGCTTTCAGTGCGGCGGCGCGCAGTTTGTTGTCGGCGCGCTCCTGTTCCAGTCGGCGCGCCTCGGCTTCTTCTGGCGTAACGTAGGTTTCGCCTTCGAGGTATTCGAGCAGCGAGTCCACCGAGTGGCAGTCGGTCACCAAGGTGTCGCCCACGCGGGTGCGGCGCAGCGCTGTGAGGTGTCCGCCACTGCCGAGTGCCTCGCCGATGTCGCGTGCCAAGGCGCGAATGTAGGTGCCTTTGCTGCACACCACACGCACTTGCAGGGTGGGCTCGGCAGGAAGTCCGCACGCCAGCACCTCAATTTCGTCGATGACGAGCGTCTTCGGACGGATTTCCACGTCTTTACCTTTGCGTGCCAACTTATAGGCAGGTTTGCCATCCACTTTGCAAGCGCTGAACTTGGGCGGCACTTGCTCGATGGTGCCCACAAACTTGCTTTGCAGCACCTCGTCGATTTGCTCGCGCGTGATGTGTTGCCAAGGATATTGGGCATCAATCTCGGTTTCGAGGTCGAACGATGGGGTGGTGGCACCCAGTCGGATGTCGGCAATGTATTCCTTCACGCCGGCTTGCAACTGCTCGATTTGCTTAGTCATTCTACCGGTGCACACAATGAGCACGCCAGTGGCAAGGGGGTCGAGAGTGCCAGCGTGGCCCACCTTCACGTTGCCCGATCCGAGCATCTTACGCAAAGTGCCACGCACCTTTTTCACTACGGCAAACGAAGTCCAGCCCAGTGGCTTGTCCACGCAGAACATTTCGCCTTCAATAGGGTTGAGCATATCTGATGTTTAGAGTAGTGAGCAAATAATGGTTACGGCACCGGCTATCGCGCAATAGATGCCAAAATAGATGAGTTTGCCTTTCTTCACGATGTTGATCATCCACTTGCAAGCCATGCAGCCCGACACAAACGCAGCTACGAAGCCCACCCCAAGGGCAATGGTGCTCACATCGCCGAATGGGTTGTGGCCCTTCGCCATCTTAATCACATCAAGTAGCGCTTCGCCCAAAATAGGTGGAATCACCATCAGGAACGAGAACTGAGCCATCTTTTCTTTCTTGTTGCCCAGCATCAAGCCAGTGGCGATGGTAGATCCCGAACGCGACAGACCTGGCATCACAGCGCAAGCTTGCGCCAAACCGATGATGAGCGCGTCTTTCCAAGAGATGTTTTCTTTCACGCGAGGCTTTGCGAAATAAGAGAAAGTGAGCAGCGACGCGGTGAGCAGAAGCATACAGCCCACAATCAGCAGCCCGGAGCCGAAAATCTCCTCCACTGTGTCTTTAAAGAACACGCCCACGATGCCGATAGGAATCATCGACACCACGATGTTGAGGAAATACTTCGTTTCGTCGTTCATCTTGAATTTAAACAAGCCACGGAAAATCCAGTCGATTTCGCTCCACAGAATCACGAAAGTGCTGAGCACTGTTGCCACATGCACCACGATGGTGAAAGCGAGATTGTCTTCGCCATTGATGCCGAAAAGATACGAACCGATAGCAAGGTGACCGCTACTGCTCACTGGCAGATACTCGGTGAGGCCTTGAATAAGACCTAAAATAAGCGCTTGTAACCAGTCCATGTTTAGTCTTTCTTTTTAAAGATGATTGCGAAAATCAGTAATGTGAAGCCTGCGAGAGCCACCATCGGACCCACTACGGTGCGAGTGGTGTTGAACACATCTTCATTCCATGTGGCGCCTGTGTTGGCACTGCCGGTCATCAGGAAGAATCCCAGCATAATGAGCAGCACGCACACAGCAATCATGATGAAGTTGATTTTGCCCAAAGGCAACACTTCCTTTTTAGCCTGCATGTCGATAACCTTAGTAGCCTCTTCAGCTTGCTTTTTGATTTCTTTAGCCATTTCTTGTATTTATAGTTTATTGTAATAATTTCAAATCATAGCCCGAAAGCCGTGAGCGAAAGCGCATAACACGGCAATAAAACTAAATATTCTACAAAATTACAACATCTGCAACCCCTTGTCAATACTTTTCCCCAAAAATCTGCACTTTCCTCCACCCATTTCCCCCAAAATCTCCACCTTGTCATTCTAAAGAAGGAGTTAAGAAATTGAAGAAGGAGTTAAGAAGTTAAGGAAGGAGTTAAGAAGTTAAGGAGTTAAAGAAGTTAAGACGATACCATCGGCTCTTGAGACGATGGTGACCATCGCCCCATCGCCCCATCCCCCGTCCGACTCGTCCGACCTGTCCGACTCGTCCGACCCCAAAACTCGTTGACCCGTTGACTTGTTGACCCGTTGACTCGTTGACTCGTTGACTCTAAACCAACCGCCTATCGCACTTCGGGGTCGAGGATGATGAAGGATGCCCAGTATGGGGGGCGACCGTCGTCCTGTGGGAGATTGGTGGGGTATTTTTCCTTGAGGAAGCGCTGGGCGGCAAGGAAACTGGCACGCTTGCCCTCGCCAGCGGTGAGGTGGCGGTAGAATTCGGTCATAAACTCCTGCGTGGGGCGGTCAGCCACTTTCCACAGGCTCATCACTATGCTCTGCACGCCCGCCTTCTTGAAACCGCGCTGAAGTCCCATCACGCCCTCGCTGGTGATGTCGCCAAGCCCGGTCTCGCAAGCCGAGAGCACCACCAGGTCGCAGCCGCGGAGGTCGAGGCGAGAAATCTCCTGCGCTGTGACTAGGCCGTCGTCCAAGCCCTCGGGAATGGTGTCGCTGGTCCAGCACATTTTGCCGCCACTCATCGCAAGGTACGAGCGAGTGAGTGCCTCGTCTTCCTCGGTGCCCAAGCCTTTGTCGTTGCCCACACGCAAGATTGCCAACCGTTGCCACATGTCGCTCTTGCGCTGTCTGTCGGCCTCGTCGGGCGTGATGTAGCAGCCGTGGGTGGCAAGGTGGATGATGCGTGTGCGCTTGCCCGACAGTGCCTTGAACGACTCCTCCGTGCCCTCGTCGCCAGCGT
>OIYY01000091.1_pt1 | contig 66551 bp, 65 predicted proteins | sample 1588341 | NCBI WGS metagenome assembly OIYY01 (sample SAMN03283287) | human gut metagenome | biome: human-associated habitat; material: feces | host: Homo sapiens | place: Peru | collected 2012
CAACCGATCAGAACGAGAAAAATTTTGCAAGTTCGCCCATTGTATCTCCGAGAATAATATCCGCATCTTCAAATGTTGCTTTTTCGCTTACTTTTCCGCTTGTGAACTTGTATTTTTGAATTAATTCATATACCGAATTAAATCTTTGCGGGTGTCTGGGGGCTATTAACATTTTTAAATTTTGGTGTTTTTCCTTCAATTTTGCATAAGTTTTGAGGGCAATTTCGTCTTCTCCCTCGTGAGTGCTTGCCGCAATTAAAACGGGATAGTGAACTTTAAATCTTTCTCTTAATGCTGATTGTTCTTCCGCTGTCAAATTTTTGGTTATATCGAATTTTAAATTACCCATAAATTCGACTTTGTTATCGGGTGCTCCGATGTCTTTTATTCTTTGAACGTCAGCCTTTGTTTGCATAAAGATTTTTTCATACAAGCACAATACGTGTTTGAAAATGAAGGAAACTTTCATATATCCGTTATATGAATGCGGTGAAATTCTGCCATTTGCAATATAAACTTTTATTCCACGTCTTTTTGCTTCTTTTACAAATTCCGGTGGATTTTTATCTTCATGTTGTTTTTTTGCCATAATATCACCTAAACCAATGTTTTTGATTTCATATTTTCTTCTATTTTGTCCAGTGTTTTTAAGAAATTATCAATTTCTTCTTGCGCAAGCCCCTTTATTGAATCTTGCCAAACGTTTAAAACGACAGGAAGCATACTATTACAAACGTCTCTACCTTTTTGAGTAATATACAATTTTTTAACTTGTCTGCCTTCCGCATCAATTTCAGAAGTTAAGTAACCTTTATCTTCTAAAATAGAACAAATTCTTGTCATATTCGGACGGTCTTTGTATGTGATATCACCTAACTGCCTCAAATACATTCCATTATGCTCTTTTAGAGTATACAAAACCGTAAACTGTTCCGGTCTTAAATCAGGCTCACTTTTTTTGAATGTCTGAATTGCGAATAATTTAGACAAATGTCCTGCCCTTGAGAGCCTTAATCCGATTTTTTGTTTTAATAAAATATCTTTTTTCATATCATCCCTTTGTGTTATCATCATAACACAAGAATAATTAGTGTAAACATGACAATTTATTTTTTATGATTTTTTGTTGAGTACTGATTGTAAAATGAACTATCGCCTTGCGGCTCGAACCCTCACCCGAATTTCTAAGTTTCGAGCAAAACAATAATTGCTCTCAACTTGAAATTCTACTCGCTCCTTTGGAGAGGGGCACACTTGAGATTTATCATTAGTAAATATACCTGAAAGTTATATTAATAAATATACTGGAAGTTTTAGGAAATGAATAATTATTTAAAAAGCTCTATAATTAATAACTTGAAAGTAGTAGAAAGAATTAAAACCATTATCGCTAACAATCCGGGTGTAGAAAAAGCCGGTCGAGTTTTAGTAACTCAAGAACTTGTTCTAACAAAATGTACTTATATAATTCCTTATTTTGTAAAAACAATATAATCTATATTATTAGAGTTTTACATACATCAAAAAATTGCTATTATAACATATTGCAATTAAATTGCATATTCAAATTTGAACTTGTATTAATAATGCAATATAATAAATATTTATGCTACATTAGGTCATTTTTATTTTCACAAACATTCCATAAAATTATATTATGGATGTAAAAAAGGAACTCGGATTAAAAATCAAAAGATTAAGACAAAAAGAAGGACTTACGCAAGAGCAATTTGCGGAAAAGTTAAATATTGCAACTCGTACATTAGCTGGTATTGAGATTGGTGAAAGTTTTGTTTCTGCACAAACAATCGAAAATATTCTTAGTTTTTCTGATATTTCGTTTGAAGATTTCTTTATTTCAAGTCACTTAAGACCAACAGAAGATTTGTTAAATGATATTTACTCATATTTAGACAAAGTAAAAGAAGATAGAGAAAAAGTTGAAAGTATTTATAAAGTCGTAAAAGCTTTGGCAAATGAATAATTGTAAAGAAATATTAATTGCTATGATGTACTCATAACACATAATACAGTAATTTTATGAATTTTTATCGCATAAAACAAGCAATTTTTAAATCAAAAAATACTTTATATTTATACAAAGAGAACACGAGTATAAATAAGGAGATTTAAAAATGGCAGATTACACAGTTCAAGCAGGTGACACATTAACCAAAATTGCAAAAGCACATGGAACATCAGTTTCAGAATTGGCAAAACAAAACGGTATTACTGATGTTAACAAAATTGAAATCGGTCAAGAATTAAGCTTAGGTAAAACAACAGCTTCTGCACCTCAACCACAACAAGAGCCTAGAATTGGTTTAGATAGTTTTGAAAAACAACCTGTAAAACAAGAAGCGAATACAGTATCACCTTTAGCTTATGCCGTAGGCGGTGCAGCAGTTTATAGCATTGGTTCAAATATTTTACCCAAAGTAACTGACAAAGCAAAATCAACTTATACCAATGTAAAAACCGGTACTAAAAAAGCATACGCTAATATGAAAGCAACTGCCAAACACAATGCAAAGGCAGTAGGTAACTTTGTTTCACAGAAGGCTAAACATACAGCAAAATCAGTAGAATTACATTATGCATTTGGTAAGGATGCTGTTCAAAAAGGAGTAAAAAATACAACCAATAAAGTAAAAACTAAAGTTCAAACTGCTGCTATGAAAACAAAAACTGTTGCAGGAAGAGCTGTACAAAAAGCCAAGGTCGGTGGTAAATATACCAGATTTATTGCAAAAACTAAGATTGCACCAAAATTGATTAAAGGTGCTTCAAGATATGCAGTCCCACTAGCAATTGCCTTTGAAGCGGGAAAGTGCTACAAAGCTTTTGATAATGGAGCAGTGGAAGGTGGAAAACAAATAGCAAAATCTACTTGCTCTCTTGCAGGTGGTTGGGCAGGGGCAAAAATAGGTGCATCTCTTGGTAGTTTTGCAGGTCCTGTCGGCACTGTTATAGGTGGTGTTGCTGGCGGTATCCTTGGATATTGTTTGGGCGAAAAATTATGTTCATAAGCAAGTAAATGGTGCAAGAATTTGCACCCTATCTTATTTCAATGGAAAATTGAAAGCGAAAAATGGAAAATTGTTTTAAATAATTTTAAATTGTCCATTATCCATTTTCAATTTAGAAAGGGTAGGGTGCAATTTTTTGCACCATTAACATAAAAATAAATATTTTCTTTTAAAATTTTGTGTTATCATAATAACACAAGAATAATTAGCGTAAACATGACAATTTATTTTTAAAATTTTTTGTTCTGGTTGAAAGACAAACCATCGCCTTACGGCTTGAACCCTCACCAGTTATTTTACAAAATTTGTAATAATTTACCTAATGACTTTAATTTTTATGAATAAAATAATAAATTAAAAAAGCTAGATATTTTGTGTTTATTAGATTCTTTTTATTGAATTTTAGGATTCTCTTTAACAAGATTGATTGATGTTTTGACATTTTTTGATGAAACATTTTTAGAACAAGATTTAGTCAACCCAAAACCGCAAGCTAGAATTGTAGAAAGCACTAAGCAGATTCCTCCAACATTAAGAGCTTTCTCTTCCAAAAATTTTTCCCATTTGTGTTTGACTTTTGAAGCCAAGCTGGGTTCATCACTTAATATATCATCTAAATACTCTTCTCTGCTTTTAAATAATGATTTTGGATGTGGATTGTATTCTAAATAATCTTCACCATACCATTTTTCCTTTAAATGTCTTATTGATGATTTAATAGAACCAAAAGCCATTGAATTATTAACGTTATAATTACTTACCTGATTTATTTTCATTTTAATGTTTCTCCTTTGTCTATATAAAAACTTCTAAAAATATTTTTTGCACCATTAACATAAGAATAAATATTTTCTTTAAATTTTTTGTGTTATCATAATAACACAAGAAGGATAAGTGTTAGTATGACAATTAAAAAGGTTTTAATATTATTTCTTTTGTTTTTATCATTGCCTGTTAGCGCAAAGCAAACAATAGACCGCTTTAGCTACATTAATTTAGACTGGTGGAAAAATTACAATGATGAAATTTTGCTCGAGCATTTGCAAACTCTCTATAATAACAACCACGATTTGAAAATTGCAGAACTCAAAACAAAACAATCAGAAGAAAACGTCAGATTAGTCGGTGCAAACCAATTGCCACAAGTAGGTTTTGATGGCAGCTTTACAAGAACATTGAGCGGACCACAAACAGAATTTGGCAACGTGATTATTCCTGAATATTCGCAAAATGAACTATTTATGCCACTTAGCGCATCTTACGAAATAGATATTTGGGGTCAAAATTACTTAAATAGAAAAAGTGCAAAGAAGCAAAAAGAAATCGCTGAACAACAGGAACGCGCGACATACATTTATATGACATCAGTTTTTGCGTCTAATTATTATAACCTGATTAAGACTGACGAATTAGAAAAGACTCTGAAAGATATAATAGCAATTCAAACCGATGTTGTAAAAATGACTGAAAAAAAATACAACGCAGGACTTGCACCGATTAATGAACTTTTGAATGAACGTCAAACATTGGTTAGATTTGAACAAGACTTGAATAAGGTTAGTGAAAACAAAAAAGTTTTAAATAACGAGCTTATTACACTATTAGCCTTAAAAACAGATAAAGAAATTGAACATTCTTCTTTTGACAAGGTTTCAATTCCTAATACGCCTGACGCATTATCAACAACTATTATTCAATATCGTCCTGATTTAATTTGTGCAGAAGATTATGTTAAAAAGACGGGAATTGATGTAAAAGTAGCAAGAAGAGAATTCTTGCCGAAGTTCTTCTTGTATGGCACTTTGGGCTTTAATGCTTATCGTTGGAACAGAATGTTCTCTCCTGAAACATTTTTAGGAAATATCGGTATTGCTCCAAGTTGGGATATTTTTACAGGCGGAGCAAAGCTTGCAAGATACAGAATTAACAAATACGAATACAAAAAGTCTATAGAAAAATACGAAAAAACAGTTTTAACTTCTATTCAAGAAGTTAATGATGCGATGGTTTCCGTTAAAACTACAAAAGCAAATCTGATTAAGGCTGATGAAGCGTATTCAATTGAACAAGAAAAGCATAATTTGGCTGAAAAACAATTTACTATCGGCGATTCATCTAAGTTGGATGAAATGAAATCAAACGTTAATTTGCTAATCGTAAAACAGCATGAAATTTCTTCTAAAATTGATAACGTAATCTCTACAATATCTTTATACAACGCTGTTGGAGGAATTGATTATACAAAGCCTGAGAATTTGTAAAGAATTGTAACAGAATTGTTTCTTATTGAAATTGCTTACTTTTTAAATACTTTGTATATATAAGATGGTATTAAAAGAAAGCAGTAAGTAAGATGGCACCAGAAAATTATTTTAATATTTTAAATACTTCTGTTCAAGGAACCGGTAGCTGTTCCCCATTCGGTAATGCTTCTTCTAATGGTCTTGATACAAATGACTTTATTAATAGCATCTATACGCATTTCACTTCTGGCGGAACAAAGGAAGAAAAAACTTCTGACAAAACAAAGGAAACAATATTAAAACTAAGTGTGCAATATCTTGTTTCTTTAGTTAATTCTAAAGAAGAAGCATCTGCAACAAAAGAAGTTAATGATAATACAAAAGTAGCAAATGATACGGAAAGAAAATTAACTGAAGCTGCTGCAAAAACTCAAGAAAGAGTAACTGCTAAGATTTCTGAAATGGAAACAAATGCTCAAAAAGTTCAAGAATTAATTGCAAAACTTGATGAAACAGCACAAAAAAAAGATGATTATCAAAAACAAATAGTAGAAAAAGTTCAAAGACTTAATCAAATTAAAGAAGAAATCAAAGCAAATCCGGAAAAGGCTTCCGCATATATAGCTGAATTAACAGAAATCGGTGCTTCAATTCAAGCTTTAGCAAGTGAATTAGAAACATTGGCATCATCTGTTGAAGAAGCAACTTCTTCTGCTGAAACTTTACAAAATGATAATGTTGATATTAATGAAGAAGCAAACAACATTGTCGATGAAGGTGTTACTGAACAACAAAGTATCGCTCAAGAAGTTGTTGCTCAACAAGCAATAAACGCAACAACAGGAGCAACAGCAGTTGTAAATAACACTCAAGCAATTGCTGCCGGAACACAAGCAACAGCAATGGAAGCTGCTTCTAAATCAAGCTCTTTTATTCCGGGTTTTGGTGCTATCGCAAGTTCTGCAGGTGAAGCTGTTGTAGCAAAACTAAGAACTGTAGAAACTGACCAATTCGCAAGTGCTAATATCAGAAATTCAGGCTTTACAAGCAACGCTACTTATTTGTCAGGTTTAAATAATATGATTTCAACTAACTTGACGGATTTCTCAAGCTTCCCAACAGCCATCGGTTCTGCTTTAAATGATACAGAAGGATACATTGCAGATTTCACAAATCTTACGCAACCTATTGGCGAATGGTTAAGTGCAACAGCTAATTTAGGTGAAGAAGCTAATTCTATAAACGAAGCTGTAGCACAATTCCAAGAACATAATTCTGAAGAAGGTTCTGATAGCCAAAACGCTAAAGAATTTAATTATGATACAAACAAGTTGGAAGAAATGATTGCATAATAAATAAAAACGGCGGGAAAATTTCCGCCGTTTCCTATTATTAAACTTCCTTAAATACACCCAACGGGAATTCAGGAATCATTTCTGTTCTAATTCTTTCATGTGCGCCTTCCGGTGTCATGTGCCAGTTTGTTGGACAGGAAGAAAGTATTTCTACAAATCCGAAACCTTTACCGTCTAATTGAACTTGAAAAGCTTTTTTAATAGCTTGTTTTGCTTGATTTATATGAGGAATAGAGTCTAAAGCAACTCTTGCAGAAAAAGCCGTTCCATCACACAAAGCAATGTGTTCGGCAACTTTAATCGGATATCCGTAATAATCAGAATTTCTTCCTGTAGGAGATGTTGTTGTAACTTGTCCCATCATCGTTGTAGGTCCTAATTGTCCGCCTGTCATACCATAAGTTGTATTATTCAAACAAAATGCCGTAATCTTTTCGCCTCTTAATGCTGTATGCATAGATTCAGCTAAACCGATTGACGCAAAGTCGCCATCGCCCGAATATGTAAATACAACTTTGTCAGGTCTTGCTCTCTTTACACCTGTAGCAGATGCTAAAGCTCTACCGTGTGGAGCTTCAACTGCATCAACATCAAGGAAATTATAAAGAAATACTGAGCAACCTACAGACGTTGAAGAAATAATATCTTCTTTAATTCCTAATTCATCTATAACTTCGCCAACCAGTCTAATTGCTATACCGTGGTCGCATCCGGGACAAAAAGTATACTTAAAGTCTTTTTTGAATGATTTTGGAATACTAAATACTTGTTGCATACTCTTTTCTCCCTTCTAAAATATTTTCTACGGAAGAAACTATTTCTTCAACGCTTAACCATTCTCCACAAGGTCTGTTTACTAAATCTACTTTAGATTGACCATTAACCGCATATTTAACATCCTTGAACATTTGTCCCATATTCATTTCCACAACAATAAAATCTTTTCCTTCTTTAGCCAATTCAGAAATTCTTTCTGCAGGGAACGGATTTAAAGTGACAGGTCTAAAACATCCTGCTTTAATGCCTTTTTGTCTTAAAACATTCATGGCAGCTTTAATATTTCTTGTCATAGAACCGAATGCCGTTAAAATAACATCAGCATCTTCTGTATTAAACTCTTCGTAAGTTGTTTCATTTTCTCTGATTACGTCAAATTTTTTGTGTAAATCATAGATATGCTGAATTTGAGTTTTTTCATCAGGCGCACAAGAATAAATAGCTCTTGCATCTCTTCCTTTAGCACCCGTTAGAGCCCAAGATGAAACATCTACTTCAGGATAAGGATATTCTCCAAAGCTTGCAGGTTCCATCATTTGACCTAAAAGTCCATCAGCCAATAAAATTACAGGATTTCTATATTTTTGCGCGAGATAAAATGCCCTATAAGTTAAATCTACACATTCTTGAACTGTTGACGGTGCTAGCACGATAATTTTATAATCACCGTTTCCGCCACCATAAACAGCTTGATTATAATCACCTTGAGCAGGATAGATATAGCCTAAACCAGGGCCTGTTCTCATAACGTTTACAAGCACTACAGGTAATTCGTCCGCTGCTGCGTAAGATAACGCCTCTTGCATTAATGCTACCGCACAAGAAGATGATGAAGTCATAGCCTTTACACCTGTTGCAACTGCGCCCATAACCATATTTATTGCGCCTAATTCACTTTCTGCACAAACATAAGCTCTGCCTAATTCTTGCATTTTTCCGCTTAAATATTCACCAATTTCTGTTTGTGGTGTAATCGGATAACCAAAATAGCATTGACAACCTGCGTTAACGGCAGCTTGCGCTATTGCATAATTTCCTTTTATTAAAACTTTTTCCATTATCTATAAACCTCTGTAATTGCCATATCAGGACATCTTTTTGCACATATCGCGCAACCTATACATTCGCCTTTAGGATCATCAAATTCAACCATATAATCACCAAGACGATTTGTTTTACTGCTTTTTTTGATAAGTCCCTTTGGACAAGTCGTTGTACAAATATAGCAAGACTTGCAACGGCTATTGTCTATAACTATCTTTCCCATTCTTACTCCTATCTTCATGGAAGATTATAGCACCAACGCGTTTTTTGGACCTCTATTGTAACGATTTGTAAATCTTTAAATCAAAAAACGTTATTAATTTTTGATGTGTGGAATTAAAAAAAATATGAGGTGCAAGGAAGCATCATGTAGTAACAGCCAGAAAGGAGTATAACATGGCACTAACAATTAACACAAACCTCTCATCACTAATCGTTCAATCAAATTTGAGCAAAGCAACATCTTCGTTGAACAATGCGATTGAAAGAATGACAACCGGTTACAAAATTAACCACGCAGCAGACAACGCAGCAGGTTATTCTATCGCAAGAAATTGGGAAACTCAATTAGGTTCTTTGGATGTAGCAGCAGACAACGCAGCAACAGGTGCTGACATGATGACAACACTAGAAGATACCTACTCTCTAGTTTCATCACACTTGCAACGTGTAAGAGATTTGACAGAACAAGCAGCAAACGGAACTTATGGTTCTGATTCATTAAAAGCAATTCAATCAGAAATCACAGCAAGACTTGATGAAGTTGACCGTATCGCAGCAAACTGTGAATTTAACGGTTTGAAAATGATGGACGGTTCAATGGGCGATATTAATCTTCAAGTTGGGTTATATGGTTCAACAGATAGCCAAATTACACTAGACGCTTCCTTATTTGAAAAAGGTGATATCAAATCATTGTTTGGAGAAGAAAAAGCTGATGTTGCAGAAAAATGCGCAGGCTTGAAGAAAGGTACAGCAGCAAGCTCTATGCTTGATAAGATTGATAAAGTTATTAACGAAATTTCCGGTCGTGTAACTACATTAGGTGCAGCACAAAACAGAATTGAATCAGCTGTTGAATCAATCGGTGTTCAAACTGAAAACATCACTTCTTCATTATCAACATTAAGAGATGCGGATGTAGCAGAAGAATCTTCAAATTATATCAAGGCTCAAATTCTTCAACAAGCTTCAGCAACATTGTTGGCAACTGCAAACCAAACCCCAAGTATAGCATTAAATTTACTATAATTTTGAGGGATATATTTACCCTATTAGAAGCAAGGACTTCAAAGTCCTTGCTTTTTCGTAATCTATTGACTTACTTTTTCCCATTCGAAAGCAGATTTAATACAATCCTTTAAATCATGCTGAGGAATCCAGCCTAATATTTCTTTTGCTTTTTTATTATCAGCAACAAGTGTCGCAGGGTCTCCGCCACGTCTTGGACAAATTTCAAGTGGAATTGTTGTACCTTTAACTTCTTCACAAGCTGTGAAAACTTCTTTTACGCTGTTACCTTCGGTTGTTCCTAAGTTAAAGAAATTAGTTTCACCACCGTCATTTAGATACTCCAGAGCCTTAATATGAGCTTGCGCCAAGTCTTCAACGTTAATATAATCCCTTACGCAAGTTCCGTCTATTGTGTCATAATCCGTTCCAAACATCTTGAACACTTTATCTTCTTTAGCCTTCAAGACATTCGGAATTAAATGAGTTTCGGGTTCATGCCATTCACCTATTCTGGCTTTAGAGTCCGCTCCGGCTACGTTAAAATATCTTAGTCTTACTGATTTTAAACCGTACGCTTTATCATAATCATCCAAAATTTTTTCAACCATTAATTTAGAATTTCCGTAAGGATTAATAGGTTGTTGCGGATGTTTTTCATCAATCGGAGTATAAACAGGTTCGCCATAAGTCGCTGCAGTTGAAGAAAATACGATTTTTTTAACTCCGAATTCAAGCATAGCGTTTAGTAAATTTAAAGTTCCATAAACATTATTATAATAATATTTTTGAGGATTTTTAACGCTTTCTGCAACTTGTGAATACGCTGCAAAATGGACAACCGAATCAATTTTATTAACTAAAAACGCACCTCTGATTTCATCCAAGTTTTTTAGATTACCTTTGACAAATTTTAAATTACCGTATTTTTTCAAAGTTTCGATTGTTTCGGCATGTCCTAATTCTAAACTGTCAAAAACAATAACGTCTTCGCCTTTTTCTAATAATGCCATAACCAAATGACTTCCTATATATCCGGCTCCGCCTGTTACTAAAATCATACGATTTTACCTCCATCTACTTTGTAAATTATAACATCCTTCAAAAATTCTTCTTCAAACAAAATTGTATCAACAGATGTGATAATAGTTTGAGTATCTTTTTCTATTGATTTTAAAAGATAATTCTGTCTAATTTCATCCAATTCTGCTAAAACATCGTCAAGCAAAAGAATTGGTGAAAATCCTGTCTTTTCTCTTATTATTTCTAATTCTGAAAGTTTAAGTGATAAAACCAGGGTTCTTTGTTGACCTTGAGAAGCAAATTTAGTCGCATCCAAACCATTTATCGTAAATTGAATATCATCCCTATGAGGACCTACGCAAGATTGTTTGCGAGCAAATTCTTCTTTGCGTCTTTCTTGTAATTCCTGTTTTAAGTGCTCACAAATTTCTTCTATTTCATCACCAGGACAAGTATAATTCAAACCAAAATCTTCGGTATCACTGATAATTTTGTGTTTTAAAGATGCGATTTTCTGAATTTCTCTTAAGAATTTTTTACGCAAAAATATAATATTTGCTCCGGTTATGATCATTTGTTCGTTATAAATATCATACAAAGCTTCATCTACAAATTCGTTTTTTAAAAGGTTATTTTTTTGAACACGAATTTTATCATACTTAGAAAGCCTTTCATCATAAGCAGGGTAAATTTGAGAAATGGCTCTATCCAACCAGTCGCGCCTATCTTGCGGAGTACCTCTTAAAAGAAGCAGGTCTTTTGTCGAAAAAAGAACGGTTTTTACGACGGATTTAAAATCTTTAACGCGCGATTTAACTTTGTTTATTTTGATTTCGCGCTTCTTTTCTGAATCATAAGAAAAATCAAGCTCAATATCAGTATTGTTTTTTTCTACTTCTGCATTTATTTCGAATTTTTCTTCATTAAATTTTATTAAATCAAAAACTGTTGACGTCCTAGGGCTTTTTAAATCAGAAAGAAAATAAATACTTTCAAGAATGTTGGTTTTACCTTGTGCATTTTTACCGATAATCAGCGTTTTCATGCTTGGAAAAGTCAATTCAACATTCCCCAAATTTCTATAATTTTTTAGCCCTAATCTTTTAATCCTCATAGATATTAGTATAGCACAGGAAAATTTAGATGAGTTTTACCGGTTTAGATTTCGAATTTATATTTTATGGAAAACATTAAGTAAATTTTCATTAACATTCTCTTGTTCTTATATTTAATTTTGACTAGAATAACATTAAAGGGTAAAACTATCACATTTTGAGGAGAAGGAATGAGCGAACAATCAAGACGAAACCCTTACATGGACTATCGAAATGTAGTTCCGTTTATGGATTTATCAGGTTTTGTAGTTAGACAACCCCACGCTTTAGAAGAAAAACCTGCAATGTCTTTGCAGGAAGAATTAATGAAAAAGAAATTTTCTAATATGATTAATCTAAGGCGATTAAAGTACTGTAAATTATGTGAGGCGTATAGAAATGGAAGAAAATAATTTTCTCGAAATCGCAATTAAAGCTAAAAATGCATCAAAAAAAGTTGCAACTTTATCTACTGAGATAAAAAATAAGGCACTTTTAAATATTGCAAATAATTTAAAAGCTAATCAAGACAAGATTTTTGAAGCTAATAAAATGGATTTAGAATTGGCAAAACCTTTTGTTGAAAATGGTGAGTTGTCACAATCTGTTTTTAATCGTCTTAAATTAGATGAAAACAAAATGCGTGACATGATTCAAGGTATTATTGATATTTCAAACCTAGAAGACCCTATTGGTAAAACGCTTCTTAAACGTCAACTTGATGATGGTTTAATTTTGACAAAAATTTCCTGCCCTATTGGTGTTCTCGGAATTATTTTTGAAGCAAGACCTGATGTTATTTCTCAAATTTCATCACTTGCTATAAAATCTTCAAACGCGGTTATATTAAAAGGCGGAAAAGAATCAATTAATACAAATAAAGCTATTATGAATGTTATTCAAGAAGCTTTAGCAAAAACAGAAGACTTCCCCGAAAATGTTTTGACACAAGTTTTCACAAGGGATGATGTAAAAAATATGCTTTCTATGGATAAGTACATTGATTTGATTATTCCTCGTGGTGGAAATAACTTGGTTAAGTTTATAAAAGAAAATACAAAAATTCCTGTACTAGGTCATGCTGATGGAATTTGTCATATATTCGTAGATGCTTCTGCTGATTTAGAAAAATCAAAACGAGTTATAATTGATGCTAAAACTCAATATCCTAGCGCATGTAATTCTGTTGAAACAATTTTAATTCACAAAGATTTTAAATATGAAACGGAATTATTAAAAGCTTTAGAGGATGCGGATATAGAACTTATTGCGACTCCTGAGAGTTGGCATAAAGAATATTCAGATAAAGTTTTATCTTACAAATTTGTTTCAAGTCTTGAAGAAGCAATTGAACATATTAATGAATTCTCTTCAGGTCATACGGAATCAATTTTGACAGAAGATGAAAATAATGCCAAAATCTTTATGAATGCAGTTGATTCAGCCGGAGTTTATCATAACGTATCAACCAGATTCGCAGACGGTTTTAGATATGGTTTCGGCGCAGAAGTCGGAATTTCTACAAACAAAACCCATGCCAGAGGCCCTGTCGGTCTGGAAGGTCTTACTATTTACAAATACAATTTGGAAGGCAATGGCGATATTGTTAAAGATTATGTTGAAGGTGTGAAGAAGTTTAATCATAAGGATATTTAGATGAAAATTGGAGTTATTGGTTTAGGTTTAATTGGCGGTTCTATTTTTAAACGCGGAAAAGAAAAACATGAAATGATAGGTATTTCACGCTCGGTTAATGAAGAAGGTGTGAGTAAAGATTACGCGTCATTAAAGGGTTGTGACTTGGTTTTTGTTTGTACTCCGATGAACAAAACGCTTGAGATTTTGGATAAATTGGAAAATTTCTTAGATGAAAACACGATTGTTACAGATGTTTGCAGCCTGAAAGAATTTGTTTCAAAAAAGAACTATAAATTTAAGTTTATCCCTTCACATCCGATGGCCGGTACTGAGCATAGCGGTTGGGAACATTCTTTTTCTGAACTTTTTGAAGGTGCTACTTGGGCTGTAACTTTAAAAGATGATACTGCTTTAGAGGATTTTGAAAAATTAAAATCCGTTATCAAAGATTTTGGCGCAAATACGGTTATGACAACCCCTCAAGAACATGATAAAGCGGTTGCTCTTATTTCTCATGCGCCTATGCTTGTTGCTCAAGCTTTGTGCAAAAATATCGAAAGCAACGAACTTGCCCAAAAATTAGCTTCAAGCGGTTTTCGCGACACAACAAGATTAGCACTTTCTAATACGGAAATGGCAAATGATATGATTTTGATGAACGGTGAAAATATAAAAGATGTTGTTACTCTTTTAGATAAAAATATTGATGCAATTTTGGAAAGCGATTATAAAAAACAAGCTGAACATATTAAAGAATTCAGACAAAATCTGTACGTAACCAAAGTATAAGTTGCCAAGTCATTGCGAGGAACAGTTATTAAAGTTGGTGACGAAGCAATCCATTTGCAATTCGGCAAGTAGTTAAAGGTGCAAAAAATTGCACCCTACTTTTTTTCAATTTAGAAATGTAGGGTGCAATTTTTTGCACCTTTAACTTTCTAAACTTGTGAAAAAGTCTTTGTTTGCATTTAATGTATCTTGGCTTGCAACAACGGAATATGTTGGTGGATTTTTGAAAATTCTTTCTGCAAAATTTACTACGTCTTCTCTTGTCATGCTATCAATCAGTGCATAAAGTTTGTTCTTATAATCTATTCCAAACTTTGAATTTAATCCGCTGTCCAATGAACGTAATTTTGCGCTTGTGCTTTCACTATCAAGTAATTTCGCTTTCATTGCAAGTTTTGCGTTTTCTAAGTCTTTATCTGTGAATTTACCGTTTTTTAGTTCTTCAATTTGTTTCGTAAATCCTTCAATAGATTTTTTAACGTTATCATAAGAAATTTCACCGATATCTTTATTATCGGTTGTTGTTAAAATATTGCAAGATACTTCACCCAAATTGCCTTCTCTTTCAATGTTAGAAAATACAGAGTATGCAAGGTGTTGTTTTTCTCTCAAATTGTCAAACAAACCAATACTTGAACTTGATAAAATTGTATTTGTAATTTCTCCTAAAACAGCTTCTTCTAAAGTATTGTTACATTTGAATTTGTAAACTTGCATTATGTCAGCCTGAGAATTATTGTTAGCTTTTGTTAAAACTTGAGGTTTCGTGTTTTCGCTGTATAAATCCAATGTCTGAACTTTATTAGGCTTAACTTTATCCAAATTCATACCGGCATTAATAATATCTTCTTTGCAATTTTCTTTATCTGCTTTTGGTAGATTTACGGTTATAATGCCTCTTGCATTATTCAGAATATAATTTTTACATTCTTCAACGTCAGAGGTTGTTATACTATCTAAAGATTTTAAAACTTCCTCTTTAGAGAAGGTATAAGGATTTGTTTTTGCTTCATTGTCATAATACAAGCTCAATGCACTGTCTTGACGTCTTTCCAAAGAATCTCTAACGATTTCTTTTGCTTTATCCAAATTTTCTTGGGTAATGTTTGGATTATACAAAAGTTCTTTTGTCTTTGCTAACGCAAGTTTTCTATCTTCTTGAGAGGTTTGAGCAGTAGCAAAAATACTGTATCCGCAGAAACCTGCATTTAATTTTAAATTATTTTCTTCTTTAAAATTATTCCAGTCATTTTCACTGCAGTTTTTTGTTCCCATTGAATAAATAACATTCAAAACTTCCGCAACTCCGGCTTTTTTGTGGTATGGAATATCTGAAATTAAAGACACATTATAGTTGAAGTTATTGTTTTTAGTTTCATAAAAACCTATGTCAAAATTATTTGGAAGAGTCTGATTTTCGATATTTTTTATATCAATCGGCTGTCTTGTTTTTCCTTGGAATGATACGTTTGTTTGTTTTGCTGGATGAACGAGTGTTACCGCTGTTTTATTCAAGTCAAAATATTTTTTTACTGCATTATTTACATCATCTTTGGTTAAACTTGATAAAATATTTTCGTATTCGCTCAAATATTCCATATTGTTGTCTAACATAGCTTTTCCGATATTATCGTTTACGGTTTGCGAAATTTCGAACGCTTCGTTTCTATCCTTGATTAATCTTTGTTTAAGTCGTTCCAAATCTTTATCTGAAACATCTTTGAGATTAGAAATTGTTTCAAACAATGTTCTTAAAACTTGTTCGCTCTTTTTATCATCAGAATTTACTGCCAAATAAGTCATTCTCGGACAATTTGGATTTGTTCCGATTTTTTCGTTATCAATATAAGGAGAGGCGTTATATTTTTTAAGATTTTGTTTTAAACCTGACGAATAAGATTGCAAATAGGTTTGTGCTATATCATAAGCGACACGTTCTTTAACGTCATTATTTTTAGGACCTGCAAAGCCTAAAATGATTTCAGTCGAAGTTGCTTTGTCGTTTACAAAATCTTTTCTAACCGTTTTATTAATTGGAATCAATTTTTCTTCAAATTTTCTGCCTTTAGAAACTTTGTTAGAATTGAAATTCTTTGCAACAATTTTAATCACATCATCAGGATTAACATCACCTGTTACAACAAGGTTCATATTATCAGGTGTGTAATACTTATCGTAATAGTCTTTTACATCTTGTTTTGTTAAATTTTTGATACTTTTAACGCTTCCGCCGACCATTTCATCTGTCGGATTTTTGATATCGTAAAGAGTTCTAACAGTTTGGTCTAAAGCAATTGTTTGCGGATCGTCCAAAATCATGTTGATTTCAGAACAAACAGGATTCTTTTCTTTTGCTATCATTGCATTTGAGAGCTTTAAATCCTCTGCCATAGACGCAATAACCTGAATTTGTTTCTCTAAATCCTTTTCTCCTAAAAGCGGAGTAGAATTTACATAATCCGTGATGGCGTAATTTGTACTTGCGTTTGCCCAACCGCCCATAGCATCAATCTTTTTGAAAGAATCACCGACTTTCAGTTTAACATGCCCGTTTTCTCCGTTTGTTCCGTTAAATGCCATGTGTTCCAAAAAATGGCTAATACCTTTAATGTCCGCTGTTTCGTTCATTGAACCGACATTAACATAATTTTTTACAACTGCAGGCGAGCCTTCCATTGGTACGACACTTACTTTGTATCCGTTTGCGAGTTTGTACGAATGAATAGCCAAACCATTATCAAGTTGGGTTACGCCGAGTTTTTTATAAGGAGTTGGCAAATTTACCTTAAAATCAGGCGTAACGTTTGAAAGCTCTCTAATTGAGTTTGAATTTGGCGTAATGTTACCGGAAGGCGTAGATTTATTTTCTTTGCCTTTAAAAAACACATTATTAATATTGACAACTTTCATAACCATATTATATATAAAACTACAAATTTAAAAAAATTGCTTGTTTGTAAAGAAAATTTTACTTTTTAATTGTCATATCTTATCTGTAATCCTTATTCCCTCTTTTGATTTTTTCAAAATCATGTTAATATGTGACTATGAAAAAGATAAGTATTGTAACATCATGTTTTAACGAAGAAGATAATATTACTTTGCTTTATAAAAAGCTTAAAGATATTATCGAAAAATTGAATTCAAGATACAATTTTGAGATTATTTTTATAGACAATGCATCAACTGATTTTACTCAAGATGAGTTGCGCAAGATTGCAAATGAAGATAAAAATGTTAAATTAATTCTAAATTCAAGAAATTTTGGTAGCATAAAATCTCCGTATTATGCTATTTGTCAAGCAACGGGCGATGCAATAATTTATTTAGCATCGGATTTACAAGACCCCCCTGAGCTTATTTATGAATTTATAGAAAACTGGGAAAAAGGGTGCGAAGTAGTAATTGCACGAAAATATGACAGTCAAAAATTCAAATTCTTAGAAGTTTTGAGAAAGTTTTATTATTACGCACTTGATAAATTAAAAGATGAAGGTACTAAACTTGTTTACAATTACAAAGGTTTTGGACTGTACGACAAAAAAGTAATCGAAAAAATTAAAGAAGTTGAAGACCCGTATCCGTATTTTAGAGGTGCTGTTTTGGATTTGGGCTATAGAATGAAGATTATAGACTTTGACCAACCTGAAAGAAAAAACGGTGTTGATAAACAAAACTTGTTTACGCTCTGGGATAATGGTATGCTTGGGCTTACGCGCACAACAAAAGTTCCTATTCATTTTATAACAATGATTGGATTTTTTGGTACTTTCATAACATTGGCGTTAGTAGTTTTAAGCTTAGTTTGCTATGTCGCATATATAAATTTTATTATTCCTAAAAAAATGCTTTCTTTGTATCTTTTGATGTTTATACAAATTTTGAGCGTTGGAATGATTGGCGAATATTTGATTATGCTTTGCAGATTTGCAGAAAAGAAGCCTCTTGTTATTGAACAAGAAAGGGTTAATTTTTAATTTGTAAACGCCTATAAGCGTTACAAAATAATTTCTTTTTATTATTTTTATAGTTTTTTATAAAAAGTTCTTTTCTTTCTCTTTTTATCGCAATAAAAGAGAAAGAAAAGAACGAAAAGAAAGAGAAAACGCGATACCGCTCTCTACGCTCTTACGAGCGTTAGATAAAATGGATGTAGCAGGCTGAGCCTGCACTCTTACGCTCACTATCGCAGCTAATCGCTGCACGTTCGCGGCGCAATTGTCGTTCCTATAGTCAGTAGGGTGCAATTTTTTGCACCATTAACAATAGTTTATCTAACTCCAAATAGAATTTTGAACATGTTCAGCCAAATTCAATTGATTTTGCCAATTACCTTTTTCTAAGGCATAATCAAACGCTGTCATGTATGCAGAATATTCGCGATTTGAATTTGCAGTTTTTGCCATTCTTAAATCTGACAAATCTGAATAAAATTTCTTTGCTTCTGCTTTTTGTGCTTCATCGTCAATGTCAGAGTATTTGTCAACGCCAAATTTACTTAACAATCCATAATATTGTTTCTGCACGCCTTTAAATTGAGCTTTTAAAGCTTCGCCCTTTGCCTTTAAGTAATTTATCTTTTCGTTATTTTTTTCTATTAATCCATCATAATAATTTACAAGTTTTTGAGGATGTTCTGTTAAATTGCTGTTTACACCAAACAAATCATTTTTATCAACTTTAACCTTTTTACCGTCAATTACGACAAACCATTCGCCATTAGAAGCTTTGGTTGCCGGTAAATATTGACCGTTCATCCAAACTTTTGCTTGTTCTGAATTGTTTGTTACTAATGACATAGTTCTATCCTCTTATATATAAAGTTTAAATACTTCAAAAAATTGCCTTTTTTGTAAAGTTTTGTAACAAGTTTAATGACTTGTGAAATTGAATAAAATTTCTATACTTTATATATATAACAGATGTAAGAAACTAAGAGGTACAGAGTATGTCAAGAATTAATTGTCACAGCGCATTTAAACATTACGAAATGTTCCACTCAAGAGGTGGTGACGTTATTAACATTGGCAGTAATAACACAACTATCTTTAATATGGGTGCAGGCTTTGGCGGCGGAAGCTTTTGGAGCGGTTTTGGCTATGGCTTAGGCAACGGTATTGGAAGTATTTTCGGTGGCTTGTTCGGTGGAAATATGGGCGGCTTTGGCAACTTCGGTTTCGGAATGAGTCCATTCGGAATGGGTGGCTTTGGCATGAGTCCGTTTGGTCTTGGCAATATCTTTGGTGGTGGCTCAAGCCGTGTTGATAGCTCAAGCGACGGCAAAGGCAAAGTAAAAGATAAAAACGAAGATAAGCATGTAGAATGTAAAGACCCTGATAGAAAAATTATTAATGACTTAGGCTCAAAAGTTAAAGATACTATTGGTAATAAGGATGCAAAACCAGCTGACGTTAAAGCTTTGTATGAAAAAATCAAAAAAGCTAAAACTGACTCTGAAAAAGAACCAAATCATACAGAAACAGATAAAAAAGATTACGAAAATATGCTAGGTACATTAAAGAACTACGCAAAAGAAAAAGGCTGGGGTGACCTAGACAATGATAAATTCGGCATTAATGACAATAAACCTGCAGCACAAGCCCCTGCAGCTGATAACAATGGTAAAGTAAATGCTGGCAATGATGCAAAAAACAATGCTAATGGAACTGAACCTTGGTCTAATGTATCAGCTTGGAATAACGATAACAACTTGATTCCTAGTCATATTACATTACCTGCAGGATATAGCAAATTAGGTCCTAATGAAACTATTGAAAATATTGATAGGGTTCATGATAATTCAGGAAAGACTAAAGATGTAAAAGGAGATACTAAAAAATCTACCGAAACATATAAGGCTCAAGGTAAAAATACGACCTTCCCTAAATATTTGGCAATAACAACTGATGATAACAATGCTTATAATTATAAGATTATTGGAATGTCAAATGGATATCCAATATACGGAACACCACAATCTGATACAAACAAAAACGTATATGTAATGTGCAAAGATTCCAACGGAAAAGTTGTATTATTACAATTAAATAAATTTAGTGGATATGGTGTAAAAGATAACCAAAATTAAAATAAAAAGCTCCTTTCATAAGGAGCTTTTATTTTATAAAAACATATTTCCCACCAAATCTATCAACTTCCTTGCTTGCTTCAAGCGGAAGTTTTTTTAGAAATTCACCCAAATTGCACATAACAGGATTTGATACGAACAAATTACCTTTTACGTTTAATATTTCGTTTTTAGTCAAAAGCTTTGTTACGGCTTCTTCACTTGCAAACATTGGGACTCCTTAGTTGGTTTTACATACGAAGTTTAGCATCAATGATAAGGTTTTTCAAGTGGGAGAAGTTATATATGCGCTCTATTTTTTTGAAAATACTTCTACAAAGTATTCAATAGATCTATCGTGCTTCATTTCCGCACTTTTGGGGAAAAAGCATCCGGGAATTTGTCCGGCTTCTCTATGGTGTTTAACACACTCACAGCACATGCCGCGGTTTTTACATTTTGTTGCAGAACAGGTACATTCAAGTAAATTTTCTTCTCTTTGACATTCCATTGCATATCTCCTTCGTGAATATATACTATATTAACAAAAACTTTCAAATTTTTATAGACGGATTTAAAAATTTTAAGTATACTAAAATCAGTAGCTATTCTGCATAATTTGTGGATTACTTCGTCGCTCTCGCTCCTCGTAATGACAGAGCTGCGACGTACCAATGGACTGTCATAGAAAGAAAATCTTTGATTTACGTGACAATCCATAACAATATAAAAATAGTGGAGTAAATTATGCTAAAAAAAATATTATTAACAATTATATTACTTACACAAGCTGCAGTTTTTGCAAGCTTTAATGATGTTCTTATTGCAGATATTACTTATGATTGGATAAATAAATCAGAAGTGGAACGAGAAGCAATTATCCAAGAAGTTAAGGATATTATTTTTGAACAACCTGTCGAAAAGCAAAAAGATTTTCGTTCTCAATTTAAAGACAGATTAAAAGACAAAAATTTCTTAGAAAATTATATGGCTGCTTCTGCAGGTTATAAGGAATACAAAGGAAATAATATTTCCGCATTTTATTTTAAGAAGATGAAAAGTCTTTATATGTACGCACTTCAAGATAAAAAAGACGTATCAAAGGCTTATTATTACGACGCATTAGGACATTTAAAATATGTTGATTTGATTTATGGAGAATATCCTGATTATCCATATTATTCTATTCAGTACCGAATTTCAGGAACTCCCGTGAGTGCAATTTATTATGCGTCAAAAGATTGCCAATACTTATTTACGCCAAAAGGTGATTTTGAAGGTGTTTGGTATAAACACAACTTGTACAATAATAAATCAGAAATTATTTTAAAAAGAACAACGTATTAATATGACTATTGAAGAAAAAATTGCAAAAATTCTAATTGATAAAAATTTAACTATAGCGACAACTGAATCTTGTACAGGAGGACTTTTGAGTTCCAAATTGACAGATGTCAGCGGAAGTTCTGCTTTTGTGCATTTGAATTTTGTTACCTATTCAAATGAGGCTAAACACAAAATTTTGGGTGTAAGTAACGAAATTTTGGAAAAATTTGGCGCGGTGAGTAAAGAATGTTCGATTGAAATGGCAAAAGGTTTACGCAATGTAACAAACGCTGATATTTGTGTCTCAACAACAGGAATTGCAGGTCCAACCGGCGGAACGGCGGAGAAACCTGTTGGTTTAATGTATTCTACAATTTATACGAAAAATAAAAAAGAATCGTTTAAAATTCTGCTCTCACCTGATATTGAGCGAATACAAATGAAAGAAGCTTTTGCGCAGGCTGTTTTAGAAAAAGTTTACACCTTTTTGCTTTTTGTATAAAATTAAATTATGGGGTTGAGTACAAAATATCTCGTTTTTTTAGGCGTTTTTGTAATGCTTTTATTTCCTGTGTACGCGTCAGAATTTGATTATAACAAGTACAGAGGTAATACTGAGTTGCAAAATGATTTTGCGTCATATATGAACAATCTACAAACAAAAATTCAACGCAACTGGAACCCGCCGGATTTTGTAGAAGATGGTGATGCTACCGTGATGTTTAAAGTTACAAGGTGGGGGAAAATCGTCAGTGCAGAATTTGTTAAAAGTTCCAATAACGAAGTTTTTGATGAGTCTGCAATGGAAGCTTTGAGAAAATCGGAACCTTTTGATAAATTTCCAGCAACAACTACAAAGGAAGCTTTGACTATTAAATATAATTTCCATACTTCAATCGTTAAAACTGATACAATGCGCGAGTATGTAGATAGTGCGGATAAATGCTATAATGGAAACAACCAACAAGAAGCCTTAAAGTATATTAATTTGGCGATTGATGAAGTTCAAGGTGATATCGAATCGTATTTTTTGTATGAAAAACGAAGCAAAATTAAAAAAGCATTAGGTGATATAAAAGGGGCAAATGAAGATTACGCTGAATCAAGAAGACTGAAAGAAAAGTATGATTTAAAGAGAATTAATACTTGTAAACTTATTGCAGAAATGGAACACACGCCGTTTTCATATTTCTATTTGGCGCATGCGTATGAAATCGCAGGTGATTACGAGCACGCACTTGACGCAATCGATAAAGCTATTGAGCTAACAGAATTAAATAACCAATACAAAAGATATCGTTCTGAATTGGTGCAGAAAAAAGGACCATAAAACTAATTTTAATATAAGCAATATTTTATGGCTTCTATCATAGATTCTGGATTTGCGATATTTTTACCGGCAATATCAAACGCAGTTCCATGACTTGGAGAAGTTCTTATAATATCCAGTCCGATTGTCATGTTTACAGTTTTTTCTGAGGCTACGGCTTTTATAGGAATTAAGCCTTGGTCATGATAACAAGCTATATAACAATCATAAGGTGATTTTTCACCCCTCAAATAATTTTGTACTCCGCCAATAAACAAAGTATCAGCAGGCAATGGATTTGTAATATTTATTCCACGATTACGAACAGCTTCTATTGCAGGAATGATTACTTCATCTTCTTCAGTTCCAATTATTCCATTCTCACCGGCATGCGGATTCAAAGCGCATAGCGCAAATGACGGTTTTTTGATAAATAATTTGTTTTGAAAATAGCTTCTTAATCTTTCAACTTTTTCAATAATAACTTCTTTAGTAAGATAATTGCTTACATCTTTTAAAGCACAATGTCTTGTTAGCAATAAAACTCTAAAATCCCTTGATACAAATAGCATTTCAGCCTTTTGTCCTTTGTGCGCCAAGAACTTTTCCAAAACTTCTGTTTGCCCGTTAAAATTATGTCCTGCAAGATGCATTGCTTCCTTTGATGTCGGAGCCGTTACAATAAATTTAGGTTTAATTTCGCAAGCTTTTTCTAACGCTCTAAATGCGAAGTCGCCTGCGCTTGCTGAAACTTCGCCCGGAATGATTTTTTCGGGATAATCAATTTCTATAATTTCATAATTATTTTTTAAAACACCAGTGTTTGAATAAGCGTTCAAAATTTTTGAATTTGAAATTATAACAATATCTTTTGGCGGTAAATTCAATAAATTTAACGCTTTTATCGTAATTTCCGCACCAATCCCGTTCGGGTCGCCTGTTGTTATTGCAATTTTATTTGAGTAGTTATTCATGATATTTAAAATAATTTAAAATTTCTATTAAAGTTTTTGTGTTACCTAAGTTGCCTGATTTTGTAACAATCCAACGATTATTTATATCAGAACATATTGAAATCGCAGGTGCTACTTCGTCTACAAGCTTTAATTCGTTTGATTTAATCGCTTTGCAACATTTGTAAGATGTTTCTCCACCCAACGTAATTAAGATTACGTTGATTTTTGAAAGAACTTTTTCTGTTAAATCCGCTAAATAATCAGTAATTTTTATTGCTAATTTATCTTTGGTTAATTCTGCATTAAAAGAATCTTCAGAAAAACCATCAAAATTTGTAATTAAATGTGAAGTATGCACTACTACAGTAATATCACTTGATAAATTTCTATAAATTCTATCAACAATATCATCCGTAACACCGGCTAAAATGTCTTTGACATCAAGTGCAATGAAATTAACATTTTCAATATCATCAGACTGTTCAAGTTTAGCAATCTGTTCCGCTGTAATTTGTGTTGCCGTTCCTGAAACTACAAATTTTGGCAAATTCCCCAAATGCAAAGGCTCACGTTCTTTTTCAATTCCTGACAACCAAAATTTGCCAAGAACTTGCGCACCGGCTGCTGTTCCTGTCGGAAGTAATTTTTTGTCACATTTTTTTATTGCCAACGCTATTTGTTCTATGTCAGTAATTGAAGTTGCGTCAGCCACAATTAATTTTTTGCCTTCTTTGATTAATTCGTTTATTTTAATCAAAATAGGACCGGCACCATTCATAACTGTCTTTAAATCAATAGTACCAACCAAATCTTTTTGTTTGTCATCCAATTGAGACATTAAAAGAGTCGGAACATGTGATTCCAAAATCGGAGAATGTGGATCCATCGCCATTTCAGTTCTACCTAGCGGAACTCCTTTTAGCAAATGATATCCGCCAACCGTAATTCTACCTTCTTGCGGAAATGCTGGCATGATTATTGCAGCATCATAACCTAAAATTTGAAGCATTGTTAACGTTTCTTTTGCTATATGACCGCGAATTGTTGAATCAATTTTTTTGTAATAATAGTCAAATGAAAAGTTTTCAACAAAAGCTCTAACAGCTTTTTCAACTCTTGAAACGGCTTCCCAATCTTCTACGTTTCTTGATTCGGATGATAATGCCCAAACCTCAGTATCTGCTTTATTCTGCGGAATACATTCACTATCTAAGAGAATTTTAGTATTTGCACCGCGCAAATGAAATTGCAAAGCTGTATCGTTTGCACCGGTTAAATCATCCGCAATTATTCCTACTATATCAGAAAATATCATTATTGTTGCTCTGCATCCCTTTTAGAACCTAACAATCTAACATTGTTAGCAATAATCAAAAATCTTTCTCTTTCTTCTCCTGCTTGGTCAGTCCATTTGCTGATTGAAATTCTACCATCAACAACAACTTGGCGACCTTTTTTGATGTATTCGCCTGCGAATTCTGCTTGCTTATCCCAAACTTCGATATTATACCAATCAGTAACTTCGCCGTTTGTTTTTCTATCCCATCTGTTTACAGCCAAAGAAAAAGTTGTTTTAACTTTACCTGATTCAAAATATTTTATTTCTGCATCTTGTCCTGCTCTACCAATGATAGTTGCTGTATTCATTAATTATCTCCTTAATTATTAAAGTATAAAAAAATTATAGCATAATTATAAAAGTAATAAAGTATCAATAAATTTATAAAATGAGTTCTTTAGATAAAGATTATATAAATATTTAAAGAATCTTCGATTTTTTATATTATACTCTAATTTGTAGATAAATTTAACGGAGAAAAAGAATGACAGTTTTAGAAAAATCATCAATTCATCCTTCAGCGGTAATTCACCCATCAGCAGAAATTGCAGAAGGAGTAACAATCGGTCCTAACGTAGTTATCGGAGAAGGTGTAAAAATAGGAAAAGGTACAAGAGTTATTGCAAACGCTTATATTGAATTTGCAGAAATAGGTGAAAACTGTACGATTTCTCCATTTGCGACAATCGGTTCTGAACCTCAAGATTTAGGTTACAAAGGTGAAGCAACGAAAGTTGTAATCGGTAACGAAACTATTATTAAAGAAAATGTAACAATTCACAGAGGTGCAGCATGTGGTGATTTTACAACAAGAATCGGTAACAAATGTCTATTGATGGTTGGTTCTCATATCGCTCATAACTGTGTACTAGCTGATCAAGTTATTTTGGCTAACCTTGTAACATTGGGCGGTCATGTTCATGTCGGTTTTGGTGCATTTGTTGGTGGCATGAGCGTATTCCACCAAAACATCAGGATTGGTGATATGGCAATCATTAGTGGTTTCTCTGCTTCAAGACAAGATATTTTACCTTATTCAAAAGGTGAAGGCAGACCTCCTGTTCCACGCGGATTAAACGTAATTGCTATGAAACGTAGAGGAGTTTCTCAAGAAATCAGAACGGCTACAAATGAAGCTTTCAAACTTTTGATTTCTGAAGAATACAATACTTCTCAAGCAATCGAAAAAATAAAAGCGGAAATACCTATGAATGAATATATAGAAAAAATGATTGATTTTATTCAAACTTCAAAACGTGGTGTGCTTCTTAAATCACACAAATCCGGATATCAATCATTGGATGAATAAGTTTTAAAGCGGTCATGAGTTCTGTTAAATGACCGCTTTTTTATTAAATATAAATTTCCTTTGTTGTACAATGGGATAAAGAAACAAAGGGGAAATAAATGAAAAAGGTATATATAGAAACTTTAGGTTGTCAGATGAACAAATCTGATGCAGAACGTATGTTTGGTATGCTTGAGCATTGTGGTTACACACAAACTCTTGAGCCGAAAGAAGCTGACATGCTTATCATTAACACTTGTTCAATAAGACAACTATCAGAAGATAAAGCATACAGCGCAATTGGAGTTTGGGGAAAATGGAAAAAGAAAAATCCTGATTTAAAAATAGTGTTTGCGGGTTGTGTTGCTCAACAAGCAGGCAAAGATTTGTTTAGACGTGCGCCTTATGTTGATTTGGTTTTGGGAACTCAAAGACTTTATGAATTGCCAAACCTTGTTAAAAAAATTGAAGCAGGTGAAAGAGTTGTTTCAACAGAAGAAAAACCTTTTGAAGAGAGTGATATTCAAATTAACCGTGTAAAAAGTATTAACGCTTGGATACCGATTATGGAAGGATGTAATAATTTTTGCACGTATTGTATAGTACCTTATACAAGAGGTCGTGAGCGTTCAAGAAAACCTGAATTGATATTGAGTGAAATAAAAAAGGCTTTGAGTGAAGGTTTTAAAGAGATTACGCTTCTTGGGCAAAATGTAGATTCTTACGGAAAAGACCTTGAGTCGCATCAAAATCTTTCTTGGCTTTTAAGACAAGTAAACGCTCTTGAAGGTAATTTTAGAATAAGATTTGTAACTTCTTATCCTACTGATATTACGGAAGAACTTATTGATACCGTTATTGAGTTGGATAAAGTTTGTGAGTATTTCCATATTCCAATGCAGTCAGGGGATGATTATATCTTGAAGAAAATGAACAGAAGATATGATTATGCAACTTATAAAAAGATTTGCGATAATTTAAGAAAACGTATTCCAGATGTAACAATAACCAGTGACTTTATTGCAGGTTTCCCTGGAGAAACAGAGGAACAATTCCAAAATACATTGAATGCTATGACTGAATTAGAGTTGGATTATTCTAATACGGCGGCATATTCACCTAGAGAAAGAACCGTTGCTGCAAAATGGGTTGACTTGTATGTGCCGGAAGACGTTAAAACTGAACGTTTAGCAAGATTGAATGAACATAATAGAGAATGTTGCTTGAAATCTAACCAAAAATATGTCGGACGTGAATTGGAAGTTTTGATTGAAAAATTTGAAACAAGAAACGGTAAAAATGTTATCACAGGTAGAACCCGCAATAATAAGATTGTTCACATTCCTTATGATAAGGATATTACAGGTGAATTCGTAAATGTAAAAATTACAAGAGCCAGAACTTGGTACTTAAACGGTGAAATGATTTAATAACAAATGTTGGGTAGGAATTTCCAACCGACATCCTGTATAGAAAGCTAAAAGAAGACAAAATGAAAAACGTTAGACAATCAAATGTAAATATTCATAAAGATGCTTGGGTTGAAATCAACTTAGAATCTTTAGCACAAAATATTATTGAAATAAAAAAAGGAATTCCAAAAGATAAAAAGTTTTTGGCAATTGTTAAAGCCGATGCTTACGGACACGGAGCTTCAATGATAGCGCAAACAATGTTAGCCTCAGGAGTTGATGCGCTTGGTGTTTCTTCTGTTGATGAAGGCTTAGATTTACGTGCGGTTAAAATTAAATGCCCGATTTTGGTCGTTGGAGCAATTCCTTTGTGGGCGATAGAATCTGCGGCACAAAATAATATTGCGTTTTCAATTTTTAATAATGATCATTTGAAAGCTTGTAAAGAAGTTTATGAAAGAACAGGCTTAAGACCAAAAGTTCACGTTAAGATTGATACCGGCATGAATAGAATCGGAGTTAGATCAGAAGAGGCAGTTGAATTTATTAAAAAAGTTCAAAAGGCGGATTATTTGTGCTTTGAAGGCGTGTTTACACATTTGGCTTCCGCTGAAGAAGAAATAGAAACTCAAAAACAAATAGAGCGTTGGCATAGTGTAGTTGATAATATTGATACAAAAGGTCTTTTACTACATATTCAGAATACCGCAGCAACTTTTGCTTATGATATAAAATCAAATATGGTAAGAGTTGGAATTTCTTTATATGGTTTGTATCCCGATTTGCCACAAAAAGTTAATTATAAACCGATTGTAAAACAAATTATGGGACTTAAAGGCAGAATAACTAATATTCATGAAGTTAAAGCAGGTGAAGGCGTAAGTTATTCACATAAATTTGTTGCTTATGAACCGACAAGAGTTGCAACTATTCCAATAGGTTATGCCGATGGAGTATCAAGAGGTTTGTCAAATAAAATTTGCGGGAAAATTAACGGACAAAAAATCAGACAAATCGGAAATATAACAATGGATCAAATGATGTTTGATTTGGGTGATGTTGATGCAAAAGTCGGTGATGTTATAACGCTTTTAGATGATGAAGATTTGAGTCTTGATAATTGGGCTGAAATATTACATACTATTAATTATGAACTGACTTGTAGACTTAAGGTACGATTGCCAAGAGTTTACGTAAGATAAACTTAGTTCCCTCTCCTTTGGGGGAGGGTTAGGGTGGGGGCTTATATGAAAAAACTACTAATTTTACTATCAATCTTGATACTACCGACGTTTGCGGCGGACAACGCACAATTGCCAACAACTCCCGCAAAACAAGTTGCAACTTTAAACCAGTACTTCGAATATTTGCCGAACGCTGTTCATAACAATTGGACACCTTATAAAGCAAATCAGGATTATGAAGTAACTGTTCAATTCAGGGTTAAAAAGAACGGGGAAATAACAGAACCTTTTATTGTTAATTCAACTAACAAAAACGCAAATTCAGCCGTATTGAACGCCGTTAAATCCGGCGCACCATATTTACCGCTTCCGACAAGCTTTTCCGGCGATAGCGTAAACACACAAGTCATGCTTAAATACATGAAATAAAAATATTTACTCCTTATGGATGATTTCATTCTAAAAATGTTAAAGAAAAATTTTTCTCGACCGAAATCTATTATATAGACAATTTTGGTTCTGGAGAGAAAATGACAAATACCCCTACAATAACACTGGCAAGCGATGCGGGAATTCTTTTAAAAGAAGCTCGCGAAGCTCATGAGAAATTTTTAATTAAACAACAAGACTCAGACTTAGAAAAAGCTATTGAATGTTATGTTGATGCAATTAAGGCTAATCCTTCTGTGTCTGAATCGTATTATAGATTGGCAAGTTTATTGCTTATAAAAGGTCAAATTTCGGTAGAAGGCGCATTGGAACAGTGTAAAACTGCTATTAGTTTAGAACCGAATAACGTTAATGCACACATTTATTCCGGGTATTTTCAATGTCTAAACGGTAACTTCGAAGAAGCAGAAAAAGAATTTCATCTTGCAGTTGCTAATGCTGGTGTGAATTCAGCACGACCAAGATTGTTCTTGTCAAAAGTTTTATTCTCTCGTCTAAAAAATAACAAACATTCTGTTAAGGATGTTATGAAGTTTTTGTATTATTTTTTATCAGGAAGCATGATGATTATGTGGGACTGTCCGTCTATTAAAATGTTTTGCAAATTTTTAGCAAATGATTTTTCTGTTTTTTCTTACAAAGCATTAGGTGAAACTTTTGAAAAAATGAAACTTTTCCCTTCTGCGTTAGAAGCTTATTCTAAAGGTTTGGAAAAAACTTCACAAGGAAATCTTTTTTATCAAAAAATGGGCGACTTATCGCTTGAATGTAATGACATTGAAGCAAGCTTAGAATGTTATAAAAAAGCTTATGAACTTAATCCAAATGATAGAGAAGTTTTGATTAAGCTTGCGACAATTAACCAAACTTACTACCCTGAAAATACTGATATCACAATTGATTATTACAATTCGTTACTTGAATTCGGTGTAGATTTAGACAAAATTTACTATGAGTTAGGTCATCTTTATTTGAATAAATCTGACAAAATTCATGCAGTAACAGCATTCAAGTTAGCGCAAGAATTAAACCCTGAAAATCCATACTATAACAACTCACTGGCTTATGCTTACATTAAAGCTGAACTTTATGATGATGCAATTGAATACTATCAATTAGCTATTAAATTAAATCCTGATGCTGAATGGACTTCAATTGTGTGCCATGCGCTTGGTGCAATTTATGCAGAAATCAAAAATAATTTTGAAGCAGCAGAAGCTACATTCAATGCAGGTATTGTGCTTGATCCGAATAATGTTGATATTCAACTTTCTTTGGGTGATTTATACATGGCGCAAAATGATTTGGATAGAGCAATAAAAACTTATTGTGATGCAATCTCGGTTGAACCGGAAAATTATTTGACTTATGCAAAAACCGGTTTGGCTTTGTGGGAAAAAGATTATTTGGAAGAATCAATCGTAGCTTTCCATAAGTCAATTGAATTGAATCCTAATTTTGAAATTGCACAAAACAATTTAGGTGTGGTTTATCTTGACGGTATCGGAGATCCTAAAGAATCTGTTCAATATTTTAAAAATGCTATTGATATTAATCCTAATTACACTTTGGCTTATTTTAATTTAGGCAGAGCTTATCAGGCAATTGGTGAAAAAGCACTGTCGGCGGAATATTTCCAAATGACATTGGATTTGAATAAAATAACTCAAGAAATGTCAGAAAAAGAAATAAGACAAAGATTATACGAATTGTTTGAATAAATAAATTTTAGTAATATATGAACAATAATAAAACAAGTGTTGGGTAGACTTTAGTCTACCTTTTTTATTAATTCGCTAATTTAATGTAAGTTGAGGCTTCTCACTTGAAGGTAGAAACTGGATTAGTCGGTTGGGCATACCTGCCCAACAATAATTTTTAAAAAGTTTGTATGGCAATGCCTGACCTACTTTTCTATAATAAGCCCTCTTCCGAATTTCTAAGTTTCGCTCAGCTCAACTTGAAATTCTACCCTCCCCTTATAAAGCAGGGCAAGCACTTGCGCTAACCAAACGACTTTAGCACATTCTCTCTCCAATGGGGGGAGGGGTAGGGTGGGGGCTTATTCCCCGGTCTGTATCTTGGGAAAAGCGTAAGCGGTTCCCAACATGCGCTCGGCATTAAGCTAATCTACAGAAAAGATTTCTTTGATATCATCCATTGTGAGTGATTTTGTAATATTTCTATCAATAGAAACTACGCTGTCAACAAGGTCACGTTTTCTGCCTTTGATTTTTTGAATCTTTTCTTCAACCGTATTTTTTGTGATAAGTCTGTATACAAATACTTTCTTTGTTTGTCCGATACGATAAGCACGGTCAGTAGCTTGATCTTCAACTGCAGGGTTCCACCAAGGGTCGTAGTGAATTACATAATCCGCACCTGTTAAGTTCAAACCTGTACCACCGGCTTTCAAACTGATTAAGAATATTGGTATATTTGGATTATTGTTGAAGTTTTCTACAGCGGCTTGACGGTCTTTTGTCTTACCTGTCAAGTATTCATAAGGAATTCCTGAACGTTCAAGCCACCCTTTAATAATATCAAGCATATCAACAAATTGACTGAATAAAAGAACTCTGTGTTTTTCTTGAATAATTTGTTCCAGCATGCTCTTCAAGTATTCAAACTTACCTGATTTCATCACGCCTTTAACATGTTCTTTATCATAAAGTTTAGGGTGACAACAAATTTGACGCAATCTAAGCAATGCTGAGAAAATTGACATACGACTCTTTTCAAGACCGTTAAGTTCAATACTCTTGAACAATTCTTCTTTTGTACTGTCAAGTACATCCAAGTAAAAGTCGCGTTGTTCGTCTGTAAGTTCGCAATATGCCATGTTTTCAACTTTATCAGGTAAATCTTTCGCAACATCTCGTTTCATACGTCGCAAGATGAATGGGAAAATTTGAAGTTTAAGACGTTTTTCAACAGTCTTATCTTGTCTTTCCATAATCGGTGTAACATAGCGGTAATTGAATTCTGCAACGTTGAATAAGAAACCTGGCATTAAGAAATCGAATACAGACCAAAGTTCTTCTAATTTGTTTTCAATTGGTGTACCTGATAAAGCAAGTTTGTGGTCAGATTGTAATTCTTTAACCGCTTGTGCCGTTTGAGAAATTGCGTTTTTAATATTTTGAGATTCATCTAAAATAACATATCTGAAATTATATTTCTTTAATTTTGCAATATCACGTCTTACAAGCGCATAACTTGTAATTACAATATCATATTCAGGTATATGCTTAAATAAGGTTTTACGTTCAGGCCCTGAAAGTTTTAAACAAGTTAAATCAGGCGTAAATTTCTGAATTTCAGCTTCCCAGTTAAATACAACAGTCGTTGGTGCAATAACCAAAGTTGGTTGAGGACCGTCAACTTCTTTTGCTTTTTGTAATAAGCTTAAAGCTTGAAGCGTTTTACCTAACCCCATATCATCAGCAAGAATACCGTTCAAGCCATATTGATATAAGAACCATAGCCAATGGAACCCTTTTACCTGATATTCACGAAACTCTGCATTAACTCCTTTAGGAATTTCAATTCCGTCAGATGTTGTAGAGAAGGTTGAAATTTGTTCCCAAAAACCTTTAAATTTGTCACTCATAACAAGTTCAAATCCTTGGTTTTGAAGTTCTGTAATCAAACCTACACGATAAGTTTTAACCAAAAACGTATTATCACTGTTTCTATATGCGTCAAAAGAGTTAAACGAACGCATGATTTGATAAATATTCTGAGCAGGATATTCTACAAAACCTAAACTGCGAACACGTGCATATTTTTCGCCACTTTGAATTGTTTCGTATATATCGTCAAAATTGATTACCTCTTCACCAACTTGACCATACAATTGAATTTCCATGCTATCTGCAGAATCTTCAGAAAAGTCGATTTTTGCACACATTTTGAAAGGTTCTTCCAACAATTTAAAGAAGCTCATATCGTCACGTTCTTCAAAAATCCAACCTTCGCCTGCTTGTTGTTTATAATAGTTATAAAAATCAATCGCAGTTTCTTTTTCTAAAGCTAAGTTATTCGTTTGCATTGGAACAAATTTACATGCTAGCAACATGTTATAAGCCATTTGTTCATGTTCATAATCACGCTTAATCCAATAAACAAGCCCTTCTTCCTCTTTACTTTTTACAGAAAGATAAGGTGATTTGTCTTTACTTTTTGAATAAGGAACTCTTACACCTGAATAATCAAATTCCAACGAAGCTTTCAAAGATTGGTCATAATCAATCCCAAGAGTCACAATATTTACAGGCGGTTTGTGTTCAAGTAACAATTTAGAAATATTCTCAGCAATTGTTACGTTCATGATTTCTTGAAGGTGTGGAAGTTCTTCATAAACAAATTTTCCGCCATCAGCTTCTTTTAAGTCTGTGAAAGTTGATTTAATTATGCTTTGTGGAAGTTCATTCATCGCAATATTAATCGGAAAAATAATATTTTCATATCTTCCCCATTTGATTTGACGTGAAAAATACTTAACTTCTTCAAACGGATAAATTGCATCTCTATCAGGACGAGTCCAAAAAAGTTCTAACACAATGTTTGTTCCGCCATTTACGCTTGTCGTTGAAACATCTAAATTCAAATCCCAAACTTTATCGGTAAACTGTATTCTATCCTTTGTTTTTTCATCCAAAACTTCTTCTAATTCAGCCATTAAAGGAAATACCGGCGCAAATTTCGTAATAGGAATATCATACCAACCTGCTTTTTTATCCTGTTTAGCGATTTTCAAAAGTGTTTGGAATAAAGCTAATTCTGCTTTTTGGGCATCGTTGAGTTCAAATGTCGGGTCATTTTTTTGAACATCAATTAATGCTCTTAAAATATTTTCTAAAGAACGTACAATCTTATTTGTAGCTCTATCTCTAACTAAGATTGAGAAAAAGTTTTGACGTCTTTTAGGATTAAAATGAAATATATAACTGCCTTTTGGAGCTTCTTTAAGCGTTGTATCAACATCCGATAAATCAGGTTCAACGCCATATTTTTCATACATCCAATTATCATACGCGCGTGTTTCGATTGCTTTTAGGCCGATTGCAACAGCGTGTTTGCACCACTCTTCTTTCAAAGGACAGTTGCATCTTGCTTCCACCTTATTTTTCTTAAAAATTAAATCGGTAACATAAAAATCTTGATAATTACCTTTTACTTTTCCTTTGAAAAAGTTTTTCTCAGGGTAAGCTTCAAGAATCATGTCTTTTTGGTAATACTCATAACCACGCCTCCAGCTACCGGGCGTTGCATTTTTCTTCAAAAATTTATAATCGAACATAAAATCACTCATTAATGTGAGGTACTCATCCTTTTCGGGTTTAAAATGTAAAATAGCAAATCGTAAGATTTACTACGAGGTTCCCGACCTCAAGGCTCCCAACCTTGATTTAATTATGACATAGAATTTATATTTATGCAAGCAGTTTTAGTAACAACAACTCTTATTTTGTAAAAAAAATAAGGTGGAAAAATATTCCACCTCATATTTAATTTACAGAAATATTTTTAATTATTTCCAATAGTTTGTTTACCATTGCATCTTCGTATTTCTGAGCATTTTCTTTGGAGTCAGCCTCAAAACGCAAAGTAAACACAGGTTCTGTATTACTTTGACGAATTAGTGCAAAACCTTTATCGAACACTATTCTCATACCATCAAGTGTAATTATATCCTTGATTGGCGTGCCGAAGAAATCAGGAGTTTCGGCTATAACCTTTTTGAATTCTTCCAACGTTTGTGCTTTTAAAGAATTTGGACAAGGAAGTCGAACTTCTGATGAACAATACAAAGCGTCAAACGGTGCTAATAATTCACGAATTTTGAAATTAGGATTTTCTTTTTTCTTCTTAGCCACAATTTCAATAATTCTGCAACCTGCATAAATAGCATCATCAAATCCGTAATACTTATCTTTAAAGAATGTATGACCGCTCATTTCGCCTGCTAAGACAGCACCTGTTTCTCTCATTTTTGATTTAATATAGCCATGACCTGTTTTGCACATAACAGCAACACCGCCGGTTGCATTAATTGTATCGTACAAAGCTTGTGAACATTTTACTTCAGACACAATAACAGGTTTTATACCTTTTTCATTGTATTCTTTAATTACTTCTTCTGCATATATTAAAAGAAGTTTATCACCAGTCATTGAATTGCCGTCAGAATCAATTACACCGATTCTATCGCTGTCTCCGTCAAAAGCTATACCGATATCAGCTTTATTTGCAACTACCGCTTTTTTTATATCGTTTAAAGTCTTTTCATCACTTGGATTAGGATGGTGATGTGGAAAACGTCCATCAGGCATTGAATAAAGTTCTACAACCTCGCAACCCAAAGCTCTGTATAGTTTAGGTGCAACTACACCACCTGTAGCGTTTGCGCTATCAACTACAACTTTAATACCTTCGCCGATGCGTCCGAATTTCTTTGTCATTTCTTCAATATAATCAGGAATTAGGTCGTACTCGTTCAAAATTCCAAACGGTACAGGAGGAATTGCAAGTTTATATTCTTCCATTGTCAATTCTTTTACAATCTTAATTTGTTCTTCATTCAATGATTGTTTAGCATAAGTCATTTTCATACCGTTGTATTGGCTCGGATTATGACTTGCCGTAATAATCATTGCACCTGTTACCGGCATGTATTTTGTAATATATGGAGGAAGTCCCACAACTTCAGAATAATATCCTAGCGGAGTCGGTGCTAAGCCCATATCAACAACATTTGCGCCACAAGAGCGAATACCTTCAATTAAAGCCTTTGAAAGTGAAGGTGAATGAAGTCTTGCATCTCTACAAACACTTATCCAAACTTCTGACGGTTGCTTTTTAGTTTCCTTAATAAGAAACTGAACAAAGCCTCTACCTGTATAGTAGAAAAGTTCTTCCGTTATATCGTCACCATAAATTCCTCTGATATCATTCTTCCCGAATGCTGATTCTTTTAACATTTTATCCCTCCTAATGGCTTAATGGTAGCATAAACACAAATATTAATAAACTTGCACAGACTCTGCTGTTTACTTATAATTTATTTATGGAGAAGAAGGGCTTTCTATTTATACTTCCGGCATTGGTTGGAACATTTTTGTTTATTATAATTCCGATATTCTGTTCTTTCGGTTTGAGCTTTACGGAATGGGATTTATTAAACGAAATTCATTTTGTAGGATTGAGCAACTATAAATCGGTTTTTACCGAACCTGAATTTTTACAAATCCTTATCAACACAGTTGTTTATGCGGTTTCAACAACCGTATTTGCAGTATTAATTCCTCTTTTTATTGCATCAATAATTAATAATAAAATAAAGGGAAGTGAGCTGTTTAAGACTATTTATTTTCTGCCGTTTATTACTCCTGCTGTAGTAATTGCAATTGTTTGGGCATGGATATTTGACCCAAATATCGGATTAGTAAATACACTTTTTCATACTCACTACACTTGGCTATTCAGCACAAAACTTGCCATGCCAATTCTGATTTTTGTTTCTGTTTGGAAGCTTATCGGATATAATGTAGTACTCTTTTTAACAGGATTTTCTACCATTGATAAAAGTGTTTACGAAGCTTCTAAAATTGATGGTGCAACTGCTTATCAAACATTTTTTGATATCACAGTGCCACTTTTAAAACCAACAATTTATTTTGTTACAACCGTAACTGCAATATCTTCATTTCAAATTTTCGATTTGATTTATGTTATGACGCAAGGCGGGCCAAATGATTCGACAAATGTTATTGTATATTCAATTTACAAATACGCGTTTGAATATTTTGATATAGGCAAATCTTGCGCCTTAGCCTATATCTTATTTGCAATAATTTTTATACTAGTAATTCTTCAAAAGAAATTCGCAAAATAAACATTTAATATTTCGTTACAAATAAGCAACTATTTATATTGAGTTGTTTTTAGTTGTATGTGTGAAGGAAAGAATGGAATGGCAATAAACTTCAATCCAATTGGATATAACGCTAAAACTGAACAAGGTAACAATTATAAAAAATCAAACCTGGGTAAAAGTATTGGTTTGGTTTTAGCAAGTGGTGTCGCTTATGCATATAGGAAGAAACCTATTCGACTACTCAAAAATACAGAAGATGAAAATCTTGAATATATATTAAAAACGCTTGGTAGCAACTATAAATTGTCTGACAAAGAGAGAAAACTTCTTCAACTTTATAACAAAATAGAAGCAGTAGGAGCGATATTTGGGATTGGTGTTTTAGCAGATAGATATATCAACAAAAAACGAAAAGAAAAAGCTGATATAAAACAAGTAAATTGGAATGTTTAAAGATTAATTTAATTCTTCAACCAACTCTTCAAATTCCGGAAAAGAAATTTTTGTCCATTCAAAGCCATTTATTGCAATTTCATTTTCGCAAATCAAACCTGCAATGTAATAACTCATTGCTAATCTGTGATCGTGATAACTTTCAAGTTCTGCATTACCTTTTAGCTTAGTTTTGCCACGTACTATAAAACCATCTTGATGTTCTTCAATATCAACACCGATTTTAGAAAGTTCTTTTACTAGACATTTAATTCTGTCGGCTTCTTTATTTCTTAAATCCTCTGCATCTTTAATAATAGTTTCACCATCTGCTTGCGATGCTAAAACAGCAATTACAGGTAATTCATCAATTAATCTTGGAATATCCTCACCTTCAATTACGCATGGTTTTAGATTTTCGGTATATTGAACTCTTATATCACCAACTTCTTCTCCAGAAACAGTTGTTTTATTAAGAATTTCAATATTTCCGCCCATACGTTTCACAACATCAATTATGCCGGAACGAGTATAATTCAAACCAACATTTTTAATGATAAAATCAGAATTTGGCACTATTAAACCAGCCACTATAAAAAATGCAGCAGATGAAATATCACCAACAATATTAATATCTCTTGCATACAATTTTGAAGGGTTTAGAGTTACTTCTGAACCGTTTATTTTAATATCAGCGCCTAAGTATTTAAACAAATTTTCTGTGTGATTTCTTGAAACATAAGGTTCTGTAAAGGTTGTTTCACCTTCTGCGTTCAAACCTGCTAAAAGTATACAAGATTTAACTTGTGCACTTGCAAGTTTAGAATTATAATTTATCCCTCTAAGTTTTTGTCCGATTATTTTAAGCGGTGCATGACCATTTTCAGAAATTATATTTGCGCCCATCAAAGTTAGTGGCTCTATAACACGTTTCATCGGGCGTTTCGAAAGACTCAAGTCGCCTACGAGTGTTGAATTAAAATTTTGTCCCGCCAAAACCCCTGAAACTAAACGCATTGTAGTTCCTGAATTTCCGCAATCAAAAACTGAAGTTTCTGAAGGTTTTAAAAAACCTGTTGATTTTATTTTTAAATTTTTTTCATCTATGAACCGGATATCAACACCTAAACTTTTAAATAAGTTCAATGTTGAATGACAATCTGCACCGCTTGAAAAATTGCCAACCTTACATTCCCCTTCTGCAATTGATGAGAACATAACCGCACGGTGAGAAATTGATTTATCGGAAGGTATTGTAATTGTGCCTTTCAATGAATTTATATGTGATACTTTTTTTAACATGTAACCTCACCCCGAAATCAAAGGTTTCGCCCCTCCCTCAAGGGGAGAGTAAAACAAATGTTATTCTCTAACCAATTCAAAAATAGCTTTACATTTTTCAAAAACTTTTTTAGCATCATTAAGTGCAAGCATATTAGCACCGTCACAAAGAGCTTTATCAGGTTCCGGATGAATTTCAAAGAATAAAACATCTGCGCCTGCTGCCATTGCTGCATTTGCCAAAGTCGGAACAAATCTCCTGTCACCACCTGTTGAATCACCGTTAGAACCGGGCATTTGAACGCTATGAGTTGCATCGAAAACGACAGGATAGCCGAATTCTTTCATTATAGGAATTGCTCTAAAATCAACAACTAAGTTGTTGTAGCCGAAAGAAACACCTCTATCAGTCAACATAATAGTATGATTTCCGCTATCTTCAACTTTTTTAACCAAAGATTTCATTTGCTGCGGTGCTAAAAACTGTCCTTTTTTTATATTAACAATTTTACCTGTTTTTGCCGCTGCTACAAGTAAATCCGTTTGACGACATAAAAACGCAGGAATTTGCAAAATATCAGCAACTTCTGCAACAGGTTCAGCTTGTTCAGGGAGATGAATATCCGTTACGATTGGAACTTCAAACTCTTTCTTGATTTGCGCAAGCATCTCTAAACCTTTTTCCATGCCAACTCCACGATAAGAGTTAATAGAAGAACGATTCGCCTTGTCAAAAGAAGATTTGAAAACATAATTTATGTCAAGCTCTGCACAAACTTGTTTCAAGGTTTCAGCAGTTTGTTTTAAAATATCCATTGATTCTATTGCGCATGGCCCGGCTAAGATTGTTAATTTATTTGAACCTATTTCAAAATTTTTTAGTTTTATCATGTTTTCTCTCTTTAGTTAATGTTGGGCGTGACCGACTAATCGAAGACAAGTTTGGATGAATTTCGATTTGAAGTTGAAAGTTGTATAAAAAATTTTTTAAATTTATACGTTAAATATTTAACTAATTATATCTAAAGTGATATTTTAAACAACTTTCCACTTTCAACTTTCAATTTTCAACTCTAAAAATCCACATCAGTAAGTCTCGCAAAAGCACGATTCTATGCGATGTCCCATCTTCCGCAAGTACCGCCCCATCTAGCTATAATATTACCTTTAATATCACCGATTTTTTCAACATGATGCATTGGTTCTGCACCTTCTAAAATAGTGATAACTTCACAGTTGTTTGAACATCCTGTGCATTGGCAAGTTACTGATTGGAAATTCATGTTACCAACTTCCCAACCTTTGAACTTTGTATCAACTTCTGTGTATTGGTGATTTTCCATAGCAAGAAGTGCTGCGCCGATAGCCCCCATTGTTTGGTGATTTTCAGGAACAACAATCTTAGTATTCAAAGCTTCTTCAAAAGCTTTTACCATGCCTGAATTTGTTGCAACACCACCTTGGAATGAAATTGTAGGTAACAATTCTTTTCCTAATGCTAAGTTAGATAAATAATTTCTAACAAGAGCTTGGCAAAGTCCGTATAACAAATCCTCTACAGGATAACCCAATTGTTGTTTGTGGATTAAGTCACTTTCAGCAAATACGCCACAACGTCCTGCGATACGTGCAGGGTTTTCTGATTTAAGCGCAGTTTCACCGAATTTTTCGATAGGAACATTTAATCTTTGTGCTTGGTGGTCAAGAAAACTTCCTGTACCTGCTGCACAAACCGTATTCATCGCAAAATCGGTTACAATACCATCTCTCAAGATAATGATTTTACTGTCTTGACCGCCGATTTCAAGAATAGTTTGAACCCCCGGAATATTTGTACTTGCAGCTACTGCGTGTGCTGTAATTTCGTTTTTAACAACATCTGCACCAACCAACGCGCCTGCAAGATTTCTGCCTGAACCTGTTGTTCCAACACCTTTTACAGAATATTCGCAAAGTGCCTGTGAATAAATTTGTTTTAAACCGTTTTGAACAGCATCAACAGGTTTACCCGCCGTTTTAAGCATGTATGAATCAATATATTTACCTTTTTCATCCACTAATGCTAACTTTGTTGTAACGGAACCAACGTCGATACCTAAATATACATCTAAACTCATCTTTTTACCTTCTTCCCTTTAATGAACTTATTATATCATAAAACAAATTTAATTTTGTAAATAACTATTAAAAATATAACAATTTTCTAAAATATCGTGTATAATTAAGTTATAGATATTTAAGGAGAAGGTATATATGGCTATAATTGAAGGTCTGTTGACCGTAAATAACGAAAAATTCTGCATTGTAGTTTCAAGATTTAATGAATTCATTTGTTCTAAGCTTTTGTCAGGTGCGATTGATGAATTAAAGCGCCACGGAGTTAATGAAAACAATATAGATGTCGTTTGGTGTCCCGGTGCTTTTGAAATACCTTTGGTTGCAAAAAAATGCGCTAAAACATCAAAATATAGTGCTATTATTGCATTAGGCGCAGTTATTAAAGGTTCAACATCTCATTACGATTATGTTTGTGCTGAAGTTTCAAAAGGTGTTGCATCAGTTGGTTTAGAAACAGAAATTCCTGTTATATTCGGAGTTCTGACTACCGATAACATTGAACAAGCAATTGAAAGAGCTGGTACAAAAGCCGGTAACAAAGGTTCTGATGCAGCCAAGTCTGCAATTGAAATGGTTAGTTTGTTGGGGCGTATATAAAATTCATTAGTTGACCCCTCACCCCAACCCTCTCCCCAAGGAGAGGGAGAATGTAGAATAAGAAAGGTGTGTGATTTATGAGCGAAATTATTACTGAGTACAGAAACGAAAACACTAAAAACATTGATTTGCTTTCTACAATTGATATTGTCAGAAAAATTAACGAAGAAGATAAGCTTGTAGCTCTTGCAATAGAAGATGAAGCTCATAATATCGCACAAGCTATCGATATGATTGCAAAGCAATTCTTAGTTGGTGGCAGGCTTTATTACTACGGCGCAGGAACTTCCGGCAGAATAGGCATTTTAGACGCATCAGAATGTCCACCGACATTTGGTGTGCCATCAGATATGGTAACAGGAATAATAGCAGGCGGTGACACAGCAATAAGAACAGCAGTAGAAGGCGCAGAAGATAATTTTGAATTGGGTGAAAAAGACGCACAAATTCTTACAGATAAAGATGTTTGTGTAGCGATTTCAGCCAGCGGAAATCCTAAATACTTGTTGGGCGTTCTTGCTCAAGCAGAAAAAAACGGTTGTAAAACAATTGCTCTAACATGTAATCACAATGCCTTAATCTTAGAAGAGGCTCGTTTGGGTATTTGCGTTGAAGTTGGTCCAGAAGTTATTGCAGGGTCAAGCAGAATGAAAGCAGGAACTGTTCAAAAAATGGTGCTTAATATGCTTTCAACAGGTGCTATGATTAAGATTGGCAAGACTTATGAAAACTTTATGATTGATTTGATGCCAACAAATGAAAAACTGAAAGACAGGGCTATAAGAATTGTGGCAGAAATTGCTGATACGAACGCATCGACAGCTCTTACAACATTACTTGAATGTAATTGGCAAGTTAAAGTTGCAATTATGATGATAAAATGCAAATTGACTCAAGAAGAAGCAAAAGAAGCTTTGAGAAAAAATTGCGGAGTTTTAAGACGAGCATTGAACAGTTTTTCTAAATTCTAAAATTTAAAAAAGCGAAGCCTTAAGGCTTCGCTTTTTTGTTACTAATTAAAATATTCAATTACAGATTGCGTCATAAGTTCTGCGTAATTTTTCATTGTTGCAGGATTTTTCATTCTATTTCTGCCTTTTGCTGATGACATAAATGCAACTTCCCAAATTACTCCGGGGATACCTTGTTTGTTCATTGGTGCTTCAAGAACATTTGTTCTTTCATCATTCAAAGAAACTTGCGCATAGTCTTGTTGTTTAGTAGTAGGATCTATGAAAGCCTCTTTAGCACTAATTTTTTCATGTTTAGGAATCCAATAGTCAAATTTCTTTTCCATAATTGTTGCTAATCTTAAGCTTTTCTTTTGCATAGCTTCTGAAATATTTTGTTTTCTGTAATAGATTTGTGTTCTGTCTTTTGCTGCATCGCAACCAGAATTTACGTGAACTGAGATAAACATATCGGCTTTATTTGTACGTGCATTTGCAACTTCTTCTTTAATTAGTCTTTTTTTGCCTTGCAAAAAGATTACTTTTGCACCTTGTGCACATAATTGGTCTTTTAATTTCATTGCATTGTCGTAATTTAAAAGCCATTCACTGTCTGTTCCATCTTGACCAACAACTCCTGTATCTGTACCGGCTTGAGAATAGCCATGACCGGCATTTACGATGATAGTTTTACCTGAAAGTTTGCCACTCTTTGTAGGGTTAAAAACTTTTCTTGTTGCTTGAACCTTACCATTTACAATAACTTTCTTTTGTAAAAGTGGTCTGTTTTTTAAGCTTTTTTCTAAGCTCATATTAATCGTTTCAGTTGTTGTCTTTGTCTTTTTATCAATGGAAATTGTTTTTTGATTTGCATTAACTCCAAAATCAGCATTGTTGTAAACAATTACAAGTTTTTGACCTTTTGTAATTTTGTAACTTGACAGGTTGTTAATTCTCTTTAAATCTTCAACATTAACGCTAACTTTTTGTGCGATTTCTTCTAAGTTTCCATTTTTCTTCGCTTCGTATACAAAACCAGGTAATTCAAGTGTTTCATCAGCTTTAATTTGACTTGCATCATCAATATTATTCATATCTTTTAACATATCGATGCTTAAACCGAATTTTTTGGAAATTTGATATAAAGTATCGCCTTTTTTAACTTTGTAACCTAATTTCTGAATATTGATGTGTTGATCAATATTGATTTTATCTTCGTTTTCAATATTATTATCATTTTTCAAGATATCAATACTTGTGTTGTATGTTTTTGACAAGTTCCAAAGGTTGTCACCTTTTTTGATTGTGTAATCATAACTGAATACATCAACATCACCAATTTTTGAATACTTACCATGTTTCAATACTTTTTGGAATGGTGTTAAGCATGACTCATCTTCAACTTCTTCTTTTTTTCCACCAAAAACTTTGTTCCATAGGCTTTTTATGCCATTACCAACTGATTTGAAGAAGTTTTTTACATTTACCCAAAAACCGACTCTTTCTTCTTCTTTTTTTGTTTCAACTTTAGCAATATTGGTTTTCTTAGGTGCAATTTTTACTTCATTTTTCTTAATATTACCAACTCCTTTTACAAGAGGAATCTTTAATTCTTGTCCGACTTCAACAGAATCAGGTTCGTTGTTTAAGTTTTTTAGTTTGTTATAAAAATCTTTGAATTCAATTTCGTTGTTGTCTAATTCTTTATAAAGTGATTGAGCAATTGAGAATAAGCCTTTGCCTTTGAATTTTTCATCAACTTTAATTTTATATGCTTCTGCGCTAACTGCAGGTTTGGATATAGAACCTTTTGTATATTGTTCATACATTTTTTCTAAAGCTACAGTTGATTGTCCTTTTTTAGCATAACAAGCTTTGGCTCTATTATATATATTTGCAATTTCTTGACGAGATTCTTCAAGTTCTTTGCCTTTTAAATCCTTTGTTGCTAGAATCATTCTGTTTAAGCTTCTTAAATACAACCCAGGTTCTTCGACCTTTTCAGCACCTGATTTACCTGAGTATAAATAAACAGTATTTCTTACAACGCCTGAATAATCTTTTCCTTTGATGGCTTGCATCAAAGTTGCATTTTGTGAAATCTTAGGCAAACCCTTGTTGTAACAAAGATCAATCAATGCTTCTTTTATTGAATTTGGTAAAGCTTCATAAGTTCCTTCACCAATTCTTTTATTCAATACATTTTTCACTTCTTTTGATGCTTGTTCGAGTTTTTTACACATGTCGTCGTAAGCTTGTTTTTGGCTTACGTTTTTTTTGCCTAAAACACCGAAGCCATGTGTCCAAGAACCGAATTTGTCTTGATATGGAGTTGTGAAAGCTTCATAATAATAGTTCTTATCACCTTCAAAATACTTCAACATGTCAATCAAATGTGACTGCGCTTTTTTGATGGCGATGTTATCGTTTTTCATTGTTGAAGGAGAATAGTTAGAAATACCCATTTTCTTCATTGAATTCATCAACAAAGCTTTTGTGTCTTCATCCCAAAGTGTCTTCGTAGAAAAATTGTCTTTTGGAGCTTCCGTTTTGAAATCAAAGGTTGATTTGTATTCAAAATCTTCAAACTTAAACATAGGTACTTTAATATCAGAATGTTTTACATCCTGTATGTATTGTGTATTAATTGTCATCTCTAAATCCTCTTGTATATATAAAGTATTTCTTTTTTATAAAATTGCTTCTTTGTTACAAACATTTACAAAAACTTGTAGTATAATATAGCTTGTGGAGTGATAAATTCAATAAGAGGGAATTGGTAAAATATGAAATTAACTGTACTTGGACCGGGATGTTGGGGATTAACACTTGCTTGGTTATTAAATGATAATTTTGAAGATATAGTTATTTGGGGTAGAGAAAGCGATTTGAACGAAGATTTAATCGTTAATAAGCATTGCTCAAAACCTTTAGAAGTGCAGTTAGATAAGAAAGTTGAATTTACTTCTAATCTAAAAAAAGCAATTGATGGTGCGGATATTATTCTGTCAGTAGTTGCAACATCAGGTGTAAGAAGCGTTTGCGAACAATTAAAAAAAGCAGGTATAAAACCTGAACAACCGCTTGTAAATGCGTCTAAAGGTTTAGAATTAAATACTCTTATGAGAATGTCAGAAGTTATAAAAGATGTTTTACCAAACCAAAAAGTAGTTATTTTATCAGGTCCGACTCTTGCAAAGGAAGTATTGCAAGGCAAACCAACCGCTGCATCTGTAGCATGTGAAGATATGGAAGTTGCAGAGTTTGTTCAAAAAGCTTGCAATGTTCCAAATCGTTTCAGATTATATACAAATTCGGATGTAATCGGTGTTGAATTAGGCGGAAGCTTGAAGAACGTAATTGCGATTGCTTCAGGGTTTGCTCACTCAATGGAATTAGGCGATAATTGCATGGGAACTCTTTTAACAAGAGGTATGGCAGAAATTGTAAGACTTTCTGTTAAATTAGGTGCTAACCCTTCTACGTTGTATGGCTTGTCCGGCATGGGTGATTTAATCGCAACTTGTTCCAGCCCGATGTCAAGAAACTACACAGTAGGTTCTATGATTGGTAAAGGCAAAAAAATTGACGATATCTTAAGAGAATTAGGTTCTGTTGCAGAAGGTGTTAAGACTTCAAAAGCAGTTTGTGATTTAGCAGAAAAGTTAGGCATTGAAGTTCCTGTGTCAAACGCTATTTATGAAGCTGTTTACACTGAAATTACTCCGAAAGAAGTTTTATCAAAATTGATGAACAGAAAACTTAAAAAGGAAGAAAGATATGATTAAATATGCGGTTAAATACTTAAAAAACACTTTCGTTCCTTTAAATTGTCCTGATAACGTTAATCTTGATGATGGTGCATTGGTTTTAGCGCGTACGGAAAAAGGAGAAGAGGCTTTAAAAGCATTTTTGGTAAACAAAGAAGTTGCAAAAAAGTTTGAGGATTCAAAAAAAACTCCTGCTCCTTTCGAATTTATTCGTGTTATGACGCAAGAAGATATGATGGTGCTTGACGAATTAAAAAAAGAAGAAGTAACTTCTTATTTTAAATGTAAAGATTTAGTCAAAAAACACCACCTTAATATGAATCTTGTTCAATGCAGGATTACGTTTGACAGAAGAAAAATTTCTTTTTATTATACAGCTCCCGAAAGAGTTGATTTCAGAGAACTTTTAAAAGACTTAACACAAGTGTTTAAACGTATGAGAATTGACTTAAGACACATTGGCGTAAGAGATGAGTCTTCAATCATGGATGGAACAGGAATTTGCGGTAAACCGTTTTGCTGTTCTTCTTATTTAAGAAAATTTGAATCTATAAATGTTAAATTGGCAAAAGATCAAGGTATGCCGATAGCACCTTCTAAAATTTCGGGCACATGCGGAAGATTGTTGTGTTGTCTTACTTATGAGTATTCAAATTATATTGAAGCTGCAAAGGGAATGCCTCCTGTCGGTTCAACAGTTATGACACCAAGCGGATTGGGTAAAGTTTGTTTTATACAATTTCTTAACAATATGGTTGCAGTAAAATTTGAGGATGGTAAAATAAAAGAGTACAATAAAGCTGATATCGAAATGGTAGATGCTGATGTTAATGTAGATATTGAAGTATCAACCATCACAACTTCTTACTCAGCCGATGAAAAGGTTGATGCAAGACAATTAAGACAGTTGGAAGACGATAGAAACAGCTCAACAGGAAATGTGTAAAGGCGAAAATTATGAACATCCAACCAATCAATCAACAAACCAACAATATTGGTTTTAAGAGACTAATCGTAAAAAAAGGTAGTTTCGATACATTAAAAAAATCGCAATATTTTCCGGATGAATCTTATCCGAATTATCATGAAAATTTGAAAAACTTTTATAAAAAGTTGATGAAATTAAGAAAAAAAATGGAAAAAAATGAAGTGTATAATGTAGTAATCCGTCCTAACAGTAAAGAATTAGAAGGCGGAATCTACATAGAAAACAGTGAAGGTCGCCAGCAGACAGGATTCTTTAAGTCTTTTGATAAACTTCTGAAAGTCGAAGCAAAGGAACCTGTAAAATTATTAACAAAAGAACAAGAACCAAATTTTTTTGATAGATTTTTCAGAAATTGGAAACGTAAGAGATACAATAAGCAAGTAGAACGTAAACAAGTAAATATGCCTGATTTTTTAAATCTAGTAATTAAACATATTGAAGAAATGACGAATAATGCAGATTATTTGGCAGAATTACATAATCTTAAAAAGTAATAGAAGGAGCTTTTTATGCTTGAAAAAATTGAAAAACTGCAAATTGCAACTTTAGGGCTGTTAGTTGCTTTGTCTTTGATAATTTCAACAAGAATTGTTACAAAAAATCTTAATAACAATGTGATTTCTGTAACAGGTTCTGCTTATGAAATCGTAAAATCTGATTCCGGCACCTTAAATTTTGATATAAATGTTAAGAGTCAAAATAAACAAGAGGCATATAAAATAGCACAAAATCAAATTGAAATTGTAAAAAAATATCTGGCAGAAAAACAAATCAAAAATATTGAATTGAAAACCGTAAACGGATATTATTCTTATAAAAGAAATCCTAAAACTGGCGAATATACAGATATTCCTGATGTTTATAATCTGACTCAACCTGTAACCATCAGTTCTGATAATGTGGAATTGATTAAAGAAATCTCAAACAATATTACGGGGTTGATTGATAAAGGCGTTGATATTAACGCTTATGCGCCATCTTACGATTATTCTAAATTACCTGAATTAAAAGTGACTTTGCTTGAAAAAGCCTCAAAAGATGCTAAAGCAAGAGCAGGTTCTATGCTAAAACCAACACATAATTCTGTTGGTAAGATACAGTCGGTTAGAATGGGCGTATACCAAATTACTCCTGTTGATTCTACAAATGTTTCGGATATGGGTATAAATGACACTTCTTCAATTGATAAAAAAGTTACTGCTGTTGCGAATGTGTCTTTTAGAATCAAATAAGCGTTTTTCAAAATATTGCGAAGTTAAGGTTGGGCCTTCAGCCCAACCTACTTTTTGGTTACAAATTTTAATTTATGTAAAATTTTGTTTAAATCTAATGACAAGCCTATTTGCTTAATATATGATTGTATTTGTAAAGAGGGAAAAGGAGTTTGGGCTCGTGATTAATAAGAAGATTGAAACGGTTAATCCAATACAGAGTACATTTTCAAGAGATGATGATGCATTTACTGCACTTTCAACATCTGCACTTTTGGCGAAAAGTTCTGTTCCATATTCTCACAGAAGAATTGCTGATAATTATGTAATCATAAAGAAAATTTACCGTTTTCAAGCTGTTCAGAGCAGAATTACAAATTCTGAGTTGCAACTTCTTAAGAAATACGATTTCAATACTTTGGAATTCTCTACTATTAAACAAATTAATGAAGAACTTTCTTATTTGAAAAAATGGTCAACATCAGGTAATGAACTTTTAAGAAAAGATGCAGACGATTTATTACAAATAAGATGTAAAGAACTTAAGTACATAATCGCAAGCAGATATGCTACGGTTACAAACGAAATATACAATGGCTATAAGGCTTTAGAGAAGTATTTTGAAGAAATTTCTAAATTCTACTCACCTGTTTGTTAAGATATTTTAAGATATAGGCAATTTTTATTTTGTTCATGTTTTACAATATCTAGAAGGTAGTAATATGAACATTAGTCCTGTAAATTACAATACTCAAAGTTTTAAACATTTTGGTGAAACAGAGCAAAAAAATCCGTATTCTAAAAAACAAAGAGCGGTTGTTGCAGGCATGTCTGCATTGGGTACTGCTGTAAGTTGTGCAATTTTGGCAAAAAAAGCGGGATATTCTCTAAAGCCTTCTAAAATGTTTAAAAATATCAAAAACTCTTATTTGGCAAAAGTTCATTATCACGATGAACAGGTTATTCCGATTGGTGTTGGGTCTGTTTTGGGTGGTTTAGCCGGTGGTTATATGATAGATAAAGACCCGAAAGCAAGAAAAGAAAAACGCCGTGAAGCCTTGATGCAGATTGGCAATATTTCTATTCCGATATTGACCGTTGATTTCTTATCAGAAAAATTAGCAAAATATGGTAAAGCTGCACAAAGCGCAGGCGCGGTTGCAGGTATTTTTGCAGGTGTGTATTTAGCAAATATCATAATGAATCGTGTAAACAATTTCATCTTCCGTCAAAAAGAAGGACGTGATATGAAAATAACAGATTTCTCTGCTCACTTGGATGATGCAGTTGTAGCTGCAAACTACGTATCAACTCACCCAGTCGTGCATGCTATTGGAAGAATAATTCCTATAGCCCTTATGATTCCGGGGAATGAAGTCGGAAATAAAAAATCTTAGGCTGCAAAAATATTTTTAGCGTTTTCGTTAATTTCGTATTCAAATAATTCGTTTTTGTAAGGATTTTTTTCTGAAGCTTGATTATTTAAAGATACAATGTTCCATAATTCTCCAAATATGGGTTCTTTTTTAACTTCTTTTTTGGTGTGGGTTTTTAAGTACCTTAAAGTTTCTTTTAAAGAATTATTGATGCTGATTTGCGTAGAAGCTTTTAATACTGATAATTGAGGGTTTGTGTATTGTTCTTTTAATAATCTGTCGCCTTCAAATAACGTTTTTTCAATAATATTTTGAGTTATTTCAGTTGTAGCACCGTTTTTGTTCAAAATGTTTTTAGCGGCATTTTTTAAGTATTCCTTATTTTCCAAACTGTATGAAAAGTTTGTTGCGACATTAAATTCCATATCCCTGTCCTTTATATTTTCCCTTTGTAATATATATATCGGCATAATTTAAAAAAACTTTAGGAAAATTAATAAATTTGTAACAAAACTTAACATATTGGATTGTAAATATAGAAATAAGCTAAAGTCGTCCAACTTACGCGTGCCACACCCTCCCTCGGGGGAGCGGATTTTCGGTAGGGCGATGTCGAGTGTAAGCGAGCAAGCCCGTAAGAGCAAATAACATGGAAATGACTTGAAAAATCCGGTAGGATTTGTTGTCATTGGAATGTTATGCTCGCCCGAATAATCCAAGACAGGGTGCCGAAGGCGGGAGAGGGTGTTAAAAACAGTAATGGATTGCCACGAAAATCTTACGATTTTCTTGCAATAACAGCACGCTTAGAATCTTGACACCCAGTTATTGCAAGGAACAGCGACAATTTTGAGTGACGAAGCAATCCATTGTATTTAGCTATCCTCTCAATCACGCAATGTTATATCAATTGCAATGCAACAGAAGGTGCTTGGTTTGCGGTTGCTAATAGTGTGGCTGATGCTTGTTGTAAAATCTGGCTTCTGATGTAAGCACTTGATTCAGTAGCAATATCAGCATCTCTTATTGTAGACCTTGAAGAAACGAGGTTATCATAAGAAACCGAAATTGCTTCTAAAGCGGATTCTAAACGGTTTTGTATTGCGCCAAATTCTGTTTGTTTAGAAGTTACTGCAGTTAATAGCGTATCAATGTTCTGTAAATAACTTTTATTAGTGGCTCCGATTTGTCTTAGATTTTCCAAACCCGCTAATGTTAAACCTGTGTTTACAGTAAGACGAGAATTTTCGGTGCCATCAATTCCGACTTGCAAATCTATACTTTTATTGGCATCTGCAGACATGTCAAAAGTTTTGTCTACATCTCTTGTTGGATTCTTTGTGTCATACTTTTTCAAGGTTCCATTGGCAACAAGTCCATCAATAGTGGAGGTAGACGCTGCCGTTCCTAAACCGGATGTGCCATTCTTTGCTTTGTTGTAGTATCCGTCAGTAATGTCATTAGAACTTATGCTACCACCGCCAACTAATCCGCCTTTGTTTTTTGCACCGGAAACATTGCCAAGTGAGTAACTTTTATTGATGGTAGTCGTTGATACGCCGACTAATCCGCCGGCATATTCACCTCCTGATACGTCACCTGTTGCATAACAGTTACTTACACCAGTATTGCTGGAAGACCCAACTAAACCACCAACATTACCAGTGCTGCCTGTGGATTTAACATTTCCGTTTGCACTGCTATTTTGTATTCTGGAATAAACGGTTCCTGTGAGTCCGCCAATATTTCCGCTAGCTCCGATTACATCGCCATAAGCGTGGCTATTGGTAATCATCCCGTAGCACTGACCTATTAAGCCACCAACTTCGTCACGCCCTGAAACATTTCCTTTCGCATAACAGTTAGCCAATGTGGAGTTAGAATTCATAGAATAGCCTGCAAGTCCGCCAACGTACTGTGAAGCAGTAGCTGTTATATCGCCTGTTGCATAACAGTTTGTTAAGTTACCGGCGGTATTTCCAACAATCCCGCCCACATATTGATTAGAGCCTGTTACCGTGACATTTCCTGTTGCGTGGCAATCTGTAATATTACTATTATTATTTAAGTTTCCGACAAGTCCGCCTGTGTATCTACCAGAATTAGTTACATCACCTTTTGCGTAGCTTGAGGTTATTTCATAAGCTTGACCTGCCAACCCGCCAACGTTTTCGCCGGAGCCTGTTACTTTTCCAGTTGCATAAGAGTCTGCTATATTTCTCCCGACACCGACTAAACCTCCAACATTGCCAGTTCCTGAAACATTGCCTGTTGCGTAACAGTTTTCAATGTCGGCAGTATTATAAGCCTGTCCGACTAATCCACCTACTTGACCAGAACTACCAGTAACATTACCTGTTGCAAAACATTTTTTTATGGTTCTGCTAGAATTCGCAGTACCAACCAAGCCACCAAGGGCTCCATTCCCTTCTATATCAACATTCGTATAACAGTTTTGCAAATTAGCTGAAAAAGTACCAATCAAGCCACCAACGTTAGAATCAGCACCGGTAATACTACCACTTGCGTTACAGTTGTTGATAGAACCACTCAAGGCAGTACCAACAAGAGCACCTACACTGCCACCACCGGAAATATCAACATTTTCTAATGACACATTTTGTATTGTGCCACTGGTTAAATAACCAAAGAGCCCCTTGTTGTTTTGTATACCACTAATTTTGAGGTTAGATATCTTGTATCCGTTACCATCAAAAGAACTTGCAAACTTATGTGAGAATGTGCCAATTGCAGTCCAGCCGTTCCCGCTTGAGTAGTCGCTTAAGTCAATATTTCCGCCCAACACGAATTCAGAACCATCAGTAATAAGTCCTTTGTTTTGCATTTCTGCAAGTTTCGCTAATTCTTCCGCACTGGAAATTGAATAAGTTCCTTTTGCCAAAGCTTGTGTTTCACTAACTGCCGCCAGTTTCGTCATTCCTGAAGTATCGCGCTGATTAACTTTTTCTATGAAGCTTCCGTTTGTATCGCCAAAAAGTTTTATGCCGTTATATTCTGTTGTGTTATATAATCTGCCGATTTCACTAACAATACTATTCGCTTCTTTATTAATGGCTTCTAGCGAATTATCACCATAAGTGTCATTAGAAGTTTGAATTTGCAATGCTCTGAGCCTTGCCAGTTTGTCAGAAATCAGATTTAGAGAGCTGGACGCTGTTTCTAATAAGTCCAAACCCGTTGATGCATTATCTTCTGCTACAGAATACGCATTGATTTTAGTCGTTAAAGAGGTTGCGATAGAGTAATTTGCGGCATTGTCTTTCGCGTTGTTTATCTTAAAACCGCTGGTCATTCTCTCTATAGCTTTATTTAAGGATGCTGTAGAATTTTTAAGATTTGATTGTACTGTCAAAGAGGAAAGGTTTGTATTAATTTTTAAACTCATACATTCCTCCTTGAATAAATTGTATATACTTGGTCGTTATCAAATGCAAAATTGCCATCGCAAAGCTGACTTGCAACAGTTACTATAAAACTATTTGCAAGCTTACTAAGGCTTTTAGCCATACTAGCTCTATAACTTCTTGAATTCGATACAGTCATATCCTTGACCTATTATACTACGTATACTTGTAATGTTCCACAATTTTACAATTCTGTAACGGTAGTAATGAAAAAGTTTTACAAATCTTTATATAAATGTACATGATGAAATCTGGTTAGAAGTGGAACACCCTCTCAAAGAAAAATTAATCAAAGGGGATGGAGCTAAAGCTACTCAACTAATGCATGCCACTTTCTCTCCTATATGAAATTATTCTTAACAAGCCTACACAGTTTTTTCCAATGCAGTGTAAATTTCCGGTTCAATTTGACCGTTTTTGACATCTTCTTTTATGATATCTAATGCTTCGTTTCGGCTTAGTGGAGCTTTGTAGCTGCGCTTCTCTCTTAGTGCAGAATATTTATCCGCGGTTGCCAAGATTTGCGTTGAAATATCATGATAATAGTCATTTCCTGCGCTCGGATAGCCTGTGCCGTCAGGTGTTTGGTGGTGATATTTAACCATATTTAACACATTTTTATTTACACCCTGTTGTTTCAAAAGCTCATAACCAAGTTCAGAGTGCAATTCCATGATTTTCTTTTCTTCCGTTGTAAGTTTAGTTTCTTTGTTTAAGATTTTTTCAGGAATAAGAACTTTGCCATAATCATGAAGCATTGCGGCTTGTTGTAAATCCATCAAATTAATTTGTGATTTTAATTCTTTTGGCAAAGCAGAATACATTTTGGCTGCTGTAATACGCGTATCCATCAAATGACCGTTTTTCAAATCTTCCAATTCTTTAACATTAATTTTTAAAGGAATTTTGTTTTCCTTCAAAATCCTCATAACATCAGGATTAGATTTTGCAAGTTGTGTTAATTTGTTTTTGTCAACAAAATTATCATACAAAGGATTAGAATTGAAGGAATCCTTGCGTAAATTTTGCCCTGCAGGATATGTTACAGAACCAGAATTCGCCCTGAATTGGATGTTTTGAATATTTATCTTATTAAATATTGGGGATATCAACGTCATTTTCTACAATTCACACTTCTTGTTCATTTATTATTTCTATAATAATAAACAACATTTTTTCAACACACTATAATCTTTAAAAGTATTTTTTTTGAAGAAAATTGACTGGTATAAATAAATTTTTAACAAAACTTAACAGTTTTTTTACAAATGTATTCAAAAAAAATGTAGGTTGGGCTTTCAGCCCAACAAAAACTATGAATAAACAAACGGAGGACCGTTTTTAATTTCAAATAAAATATTATCAGCAATAATTTTTAATTCTTCTTTAGATTTACCTGCATCTTTCTGCAAATAAAATTCGTCACATAAAGGTTCAATTGCGGATTCTTTTTTAGCCTTAAAATTTCTAAGTTCTGTTGATACTAAGCGTTTTTGAAGTTCCAACTCAGTTTCTGCATTATATTTTTTCACCTGAACGTCTTTAACCGCTTCTGCTGCAGTTTTTCCGCCATAGGCAAGCGCAGAGACTCCGGCAATTCCAAAGAAAAGATTCTTAAATTGCGGATTTTTAGGATTCATCAACCAATCATAAAAGAATGACAAATAGTCATTTACATGTGAAAAATACGTAATTTTATTACGCCCTGAACCGCCCATCATCGGATTAACCTGCTCAGTTGCCTGATTCATATCATCTTTTAATTGGCGAATAAATTCTTCTTTCTCAGATTGCGGTAAATTCAATTTATTTACAACTCGTTCAATTTCTTCAGGCTTTGCATAAATCGTTTCTAACATATTTTCAATCAATGCTTTATAAGCGTCCTTACCTGAAAGTACCATCCCATTGTGCGCTTGAATATTATCAAGCGGTTTTCCGCTGTTAAAATCGTCAATCAAATTATCAATACCTGTTTTTGTATTTTTTATTCCTTTGCGGATAAATTCGTCGCTTTTTCGAATATTTCTTGTTGCAAAATAACCTAAACCCAGTATTGATAAAAGTGTTGCACCGCCAATAAGCCACATTTTTTTGTCTTTATTTCGAGATGAGCTTATTTCGTCACTATTGTTTTTTGTAATGGTGTTACTTGAAGCTTTATCATTATTAGCTTTGAATGTTAATTCTTGAGAAAATATTTTAGCCTTAGATGATAGCATACTTCTTATAATTTGGATTTTTCCTGAAAAAGACTGCGTTTCAACTTCAATTAAATTTTCTTGAAGATTTTTTTGAATATCGGCTTCCTGTTTTTTTATCCAAACATCTTTGAACCCGTCTATAAAGATTTTACCCATAAACGCCATTGAACCAAGTGTTATAACCCCAAAAGAAGCCAAAATCGTTTTTCTGCTTGGCGATTGAATCATACTAAAAATACTTTGATGGATTTCATCGTTAATACAGTGGTTGCGAGTCATTCCCGGTAGTAAATATTCTTTTGTACTTTCCAATTTACCTTTAGAAAACTTTTTCATCATCGCGGTAAAACCGCCTAATAGAGCCATTACCCCAACAGTTGCAATACACAAAGGAATTAGCGGATCTCTTTGTTTGGTTTCTTTTTCGTAAACTTTTTGAGGTAAATCAATATTTGTATTAGAAATAATCAAGGTATCGCAGGTTTCATCAAGAGAAAGCAATGGATCTTTGACAAACGAATTAACAATAACTCCTTCTTTTATGTTAGAGTCATTGCGTTTTTGAGTCTTTGTCATATTTCTCTGATGTCTAGTTGATTCTATATCTTGATCAATTTTCGGTATCATCTTTTTTCTTTTTTCTTAATTTGTGAATTAGAGTTTTTAGGTTGAAAATCTTTTTGTCTTCATCAATTTTTGTATCTTCATCTTTTGCATTTTCTTTCTTGAAAATTTTAAAAAGTCCTTCAAATTTTGATTTAACAACACTTACAAATTCTGAAACTTTTTTTTCTACAAAAGCTTTTGCTTCGCCAAAAATTGCGTTCAATTTGTCCTGAATATCTACGATTTTTTGTTTGAATTGTGCCATTTTATCGGCAAAGTTTGAAATAATATTTGGGATATTTTTAACAAAATTTGTGATTGGAACGACGATATTACTTATTGTATACGCAACAGGTTTTAAAATAAAGTTATTTGAGATTTGTTTTGCAAAAGTTAACATTTTCTGCGTCATTTTCTCCAAATTTTGTTGAAACGCTAAAACGGCTTCCGCGTGTTGTTTAAGATTATTTTCGTGCGCTTCGATACGCGCTTGACGAGCTTTCATCATAGCACCAATCATTGCGCACTGGTGATAACTCATTTCCCCTGCTTTTTGCGGACGTTCTCCCACACGCATACTACCACCGCCACCCATGCCGGAACAAATCGGACACGCAGATGGCGACATTCCGTGCGGACAAAGTCCTGAACTTGCTTTATTTATACTTTGAACTGCGTTTGACAATAAAAATTTCCTCTTTTGAATATGAGGAAAACGTCTTTTGCACAATAACTTTATGCAATGCCATGGATCGTAGCTTGCATATATTTTGTAAATTATAACCCTCTATCGCAATAAGTGAGAGATTATAAGTTCTAAATACGTAGTATTCCGACTTTAACGGTTGCGTCACAGCAGCGGATTTTCACCACATTTTCCTCGTGTTATTCAATTTTATATAATCGTATGATAAGCGAACCCAAATGTCAAAATTTGAGTTATTTATCTTTATTAACCCATTCGTATTCTAACAATATTGGATCTCGCAAATCAAAACCTTGTGTTTCGTAAAAATTAGCAGCAAAATAACTTGATAAAAGAGTTATCTTTTTATTGTAGATTGCTTTTAGAGAGTTTATAATTCCTGAACCTACAGATTTAAATGTTCGGTTTTCTTCTCCGTATTTAGTATCAGGTTTAACTTGAAGATACCACAGTTCATCAGAATCACGTCTATTGCATCGCATTTGTGCAACGCCTAATATTTCTTTTCTGTTTAATTTATCAAACTTCTCTTTTTGTGTTGTTAGCAGGTAGATATGATTAATTTTAGAGGAAGACATTCCATTTGCAATTCTTTTTGCATTGTTCACTATTGTACTTGCAAAATGATCTCCCTGCCAAGTCTTTACAGCATTTGAAATTGCACTTAGGTCATTTTTATTTTTAGGGTCAAATTGCACAAAACTTGCTTGACAAGCATTATACAGATTTGTTTTAGAATCTAATTTTTTTATGTTTACTTTGTTAATAAAATTAGCACCAAAGTTCGTTTGATTATAATTATTTATGTTCATAGTATTTTTTTAAAAACATGTAAAAAATAAATTTGCTAGTGGTTTTATTGATTTTTTACGTATTTGATATTTTAGTTTATAATGTATCTATGAAAAATAAATTTTTGGGTAATCTTGCACTACTTATAACAGCGTTGATTTGGGGACTTTCATTTGTTGCACAAAGAGAAGGTATGGAACATATCGGTCCTTTTACATTTAATGCTGTAAGAAGCATTTTGGGTGGTTTTAGCTTGTTACCGGTGATTGCTTGGATAAAATTTTCTCAACCCGATTGCAGAACTCAAAGAATTAAACGTTACCAACACATTAATCTGGCTAGAGCAGGTATTGGATGTGGCTTAGCACTGTTTACCGCAATGAGTATCCAACAGTATTGTATGCAATATGTTACCGCCGGAAAGTCAGGCTTTATTACAGCCTTATATATAATTTTTGTTCCTATTATTTCAATTCTGTTAGGCGAAAAGCTCAGAAAGAAGATTATTTTAAGTATAATGTTTGCCGTAATTGGTTTGTATTTGCTGTGCTATAAGCCAGGAAATGGTTTCAATATCTATGACGTTTTACTTCTTGTCGGCGCATTTTTCTATGGTGTACACATAATGGTTGTAAACTATTACTCAGAAAAAATTAACCCTGCAAAAGCTTGCTGTTTGCAATTCTTTGTTGTCGGAATTTTATCCGCACTTTTGATGTGGGCTTTTGAAAATCCAACAATTACTGCTATATTAAGTGCAAAATCTTCCCTGTTATTTGCTGGCGTACTTACTTGCGGTGTCGCTTATACTTTACAAATTTTCGGTCAAAAATACACTTTACCTGTCGTAGCTTCTTTGATTTTATGTTTGGAATCCGTATTTGCAGTTATCGGTGGAACTTTAATTTTGCATGAAACAATGTTGCTAAAAGAAATTATCGGTTGCATTTTTATGATAACAGCAGTTGTAATTGCTAACTTAAAATTCAGAGAATGTGACTAGTTTATAAAGTTAAAGAAAATACAATTATTGCTGATAAAACAAGCACTGTCATTACAAAAGCAATTGCAACCTTTAACAGCGGATGAAATCCTAAATTTGCATCATTGGATAAATCCAGTTGTTTCATTACATTTTTAGAAAAGTCTTGTCTGCTTTCGGATTTAGTTTTTTGAAAAGAATCGTTCATGAGCTTGCGAATACTATACGTATTTTCTAATTCTTTTCGAGCTTTTTTGTTATTAATAGTAAACTTTTTTATTTTTATGTTCTCCTCTTGTGGTAATTCATTATCTACGTACGCAGAAAGATTGTTTTGAAAAAGTCTGTACTGGCTATTTGTTGTAGACGATAAAACTTCTTCCTGCTCATTTTCGACGGATTCTTTTAAATCCTTTAATAAAGAACTGATAATTTCTAACTTTGCGCGACATGTCGGGCAATTTTTAAGATGTTCTTCAACTTTTGCTTTCAATGCCTTACTTAAATCACCTTCTATATAAAAAGATAATAATACGTCCATCTGAGTGCAAGTTATTTCCATAATACTCCTTTCTAAATAAACTCTTTTAATTCTTGTTGAAGCCTGAGTCTGGCTCTTGAAATTCTTGATTTTACCGTTCCTACTGTTGTATGTGTGATTTTTGAAATGTCTTCATAACTCAAGCCTTCATATTCTCTTAATATAATCACAATTCTCAAGTTGTCCGGCAGAGTCAAAATTGCACTTTTTATAAGTTTTTCCATTTCGGCAAACAAACACTTTTCTCCCGGTTCGCATCCGATTTTATCTTTAATTTCTAATAATTTATTATTATTTAGTTCCAAATTTTTATCTTTATAATTTTTTTTAACGTAATCATAAAAAACATTTGTAACAATTTGATTAAGCCAAGCTTTAAATACCCTTGGTTCTTTTAGTGTAACAATATTTTTTGCCATTTTAATCAAAGCTTCTTGAGTTAAATCCGCAATATCTTGTCGTTTATCAACAAGGTAACTAAACATCGTAAATACGCTTTTTTGAACGCGTTTCACGAGTTCTTCCAAAGCAAATCCTTCGCCATTTTGTGCTGCAAGAATAAGCGAATTCATATCCATTTTTTTATAGCCGGATTTAGACATACAATAACCCTTTGATGTCATGATATGAAATCACCGAAAAAATAAAATTACCGAGTGGGCGAATTACAAATAATTATATAAAAATCTAATAAGTTACTTTTCCTAAAACTACTCGTTTTTCTGCACCCGTGCAAGACGGCAAATTATTTGGAATGTTGTAATAATTACAATAACCGAGCAGAGCAAATGCCATAACTTCCTTATAGTTATTTGAAATTCCGTAATCTTCATGTGTTTTTAGAGCGATATGTTTTGGTAAATAGCTTCTCAAAAACTTCATCATAGTTTTATTGTAAGCACCACCGCCACCAATAACAACCGTGTCATATCTGTGATGAACAAATCTTTCGTAAGATTGTGCAATTGTTTTTGCTGTTAGTGCCGTAAGTGTTGCAATAATATCTTTAGGGTCAGACGGAGCAATTTTTAAAATATTTTCTATGTATTTGTTTGAAAAATATTCACGCCCGGTTGTTTTAGGAGGGTCAATAAAATAGTATTCATCCTGCAGAAGGCAATCTAACCAACTTTCGCAGACATTACCTTCTGATGCAAATTTCCCATCTTCATCATATTTTTTATTAAAGAATTTTTGCATGCAATAATCAATCATTATATTTCCGCAGCCGTTATCAAAACCATAGGTTTCGCAATCATCAGAAATAACCGTTACATTTGAAATCCCGCCAATATTTTGAACAAGCGCATTTTTAAACCATTTATCATCGGCGAAACATACTAGCGGTGCGCCTTGACCTCCAAACGCTATATCTTTTTCGCGGAAATTCGAAATAACCATACATCCCGTTTCTTTAGCGATAACTGAACTTTCGCCTATTTGTAAAGTGCTTTTTAAAGAAACTCCGTCTAAAGTTTCATCAAACGGATAGTGAAAAACTGTTTGACCATGACTTGCGATAAAATCAGGTTTACCAAATTGTTTTATCAAAACATTAGACGCATCCGCAAAACATTTACCTACAGCAAAATTGAGTTGGCATAATTCTTTTATGGAAATTTCACCTCTGAATGTTGAAAAGATTTTTTCTCTGATATGTTCTGGATAAGGAAAATTAATTCCTTTCAAAAGTGAAACCGACATATCGGGATAAACTTCACAAAGTCCTGCGTCTATTGAATCACAAGATGTACCTGACATAAGACTAATAATTTTTTTAGGCTCTTTTTCTTCCATAAGATAATTATATCACGAGTCGTTTGGTGTGTTAATATCAAAAAAATGATTAATATTTTTACATTGTTACAATTCTATTTTTTTATTTTCAATTTTTGTGTTACAATATCTATAACATTGCTGTGGAGTGGATAGTTGACTAAGTTGTCCGTTTTATATAAGAAAATTTTAATAACAACATTGGTTTTAGGCGCAATTTTGACGCCGAATTTAGCTTATTCTAAAGGTGTAGATAAAGCGACTGCTGATGCTTACAAACAAGAAAACGCTGCTGAACAGCAAGAATTAGACTATATTGAAGAATCAACCTATGACAGCAACACAGCATATATTAATGATATTGAGATTCTAGGTTCGAATATCATTAAACCCGAATACATTTTATCCAAGATGTCTTTGCAAAAAGGCGATTTGTACGACAAAGACCTTATGCAGCAAGACTTGAAAACTATTTACAAGTTAGGTTATTTTACCGAGAAAATGAAAGCAATCCCTGTGAAAAATCCTAACGGTACGATTTCTTTAAAAATTATTTTAGAAGAAAATATCCCTGTAACAGATTTTACGATTGAAGGTAACACTGTTGTTTCAGGCGATGAAATCATGCAATATTTGTTGCCATTGAAGGGTAAACCCCAAAATATCACAGCAATAAACCAAGCAATGGAGCAAATTAATCAGTGCTACTATTCTAAAGGATATATTCTTTCAAAAATCGACTCAATCTATGATGATCCGGACGGAACGCTTAACTTGAGCATCACAGAAGGTAAAATCAATAAAATAATGATTACGGGTAACGAAAAAACGAAAGAATATGTTATCGAGCGTAATATCATGACTGAGCCAGGTACTGTTTATAACGAAAATCAAGTTAAACAGGATTTGGTTAGATTGTATTCGACTCAAGCTTTCAAAGATGTAAACCGTACGATTGAAGTTTCAGAAGATGATCCTGACAAATTTGATGTAACAATTGAATTAAAAGAACAAAGAACAGCGTCCGTTTCAATTGGTGGCGGTTTGGATTCTGCAACAGGTGCATTTGGTTCTGCTGCAATTTCAGATAATAATTTCCGTGGCATGAACCAAAGAGTTTCATTATCAGGCATGGTAGGTTCAGGTATTTTAATGAGCGATTCTTCAATCAAGAGTCATATGAATTATCAAGCTGAATTAAGCTTTTTTGAACCACATTTCTTGAATGCGGATAATTCTTTAATGAGTAAAATCTACTTTAGAGATTTGGGTAGTTATCAAATACCGCTTGCTGTTGAACGCAGAATTGGTATTGAAAGCACAATTGCTCACAGATTGCGTTATAATAAAAACTTATCATCAACCTTCACTGCCGGTGTAGAATATATTAAACTTGATGAAGGCGATGCTAATAACATTACAAATTTGTATAGATTACACAACTTGAATATTGCTGACCGTGCAAAAGAATTGGAGGGCGGTTTCTTCTTGAGATTGGCTCCTGGTTTAGCTTACGATTCAAGAGATTCAGCTATAAATCCTCGTCACGGTGCTTTGGCTTCTGTTAGATATGAAGAAGCTTTCGGTTTAGACGGTTTTGCAAAAACAAACGGACGTTTAACAGGTATGGCTAAAAAATTCATACCGATTGCGAAGAAATCTTCTTTGACATTCACAGGACGTGGCGGTTTGAAAATCCACGGTTCCGATATGCCTGAAGTTATGGCTTATCGTTTAGGTGGACCTTACACAATCAGAGGTTACAAAGTAAATGGTGTAGGTACTGGTACATCATTCATTATGGGTTCTGCTGAATTAGCAACTCCAATCCCGTTTGTTGACAGATTAAAGGTTAATTTCTTACAAAACTTGAGATTAACATTCTGGGTTGATGCAGGTCGTGTATTTGATCCAACAATTGCAAGTGCATTGTATGATAGACCACTTCAGGCTATTACCGCAGGTTTTGGTTTAAAGATAAATATGCCGGGTATAGGTCCATTGTCAGTTGATTATGGTTTCCCAATCACAAACCCTGGTCCAAACGGTTCTCCACATGGATACTTTACGTTTGGTGTAGGCGACATGATGTACTAAACATAAATAAAATAAAGAAAATAGTGTATAATATAGATACAAGGAGGTTTTGTATGAAAAATTTAAAATTAGGTCTTGTAGCATTAGCTATTATGACATTTGCAGGCGTGGCTAATGCCGGCGGAGTTGGATATATTGATTATGCAAAAGTAATTGATAATTACGATTATGCAAAACAAGTTACTAAAGAAGTTGATGCAAAAGGTTTAGAAATGCAACAATTCTTAGTTGATAAAGAAAAAGAATACAAAGCATTAGATACACCATTAAAAAAACAAACTTTTGAAGAAAAAACAGCTGCTGAATTTAAGGCTAAAGAAACAGCTTATGTGACTCTTAAAAACAAAAGAGAACAAGAAGTTTTTAATAAAATAAAAGAAGCTGCAAAAGCTGTAATGGTTGAACAAAAACTAGATGCAATTATGGACGTTAGAGGGGTTTTTGTTGGTGGCGTTGATATTTCAGATAGTGTAATCTCAAAATTAAAAGGTGCTAAAAAATAATGGATTTAATCGATCTAATCGAGAAAAAAAAGCATGGAAAAGTTCACACGAAAGAAGAAATTTGTTTTATTGTAAAATCTTTAGATGGTGAAATTAAACATGATGCTCAAATCGCATCTTGGTTGATGGCAGTTTATTTTAAAGGTTTGAATGAAGCTGAAACTGCGTATCTTACAGAAGCTTTAGCTGAGTCTGGAAATCGTTTGGATTTTGGTGAACTTTCAAACTTGATTGTTGACAAACATTCGACCGGCGGTGTTGGAGATAAGGTTACAATAACCTTAATTCCATTGCTTGCAGCAGCAGGAGTTCCGATTGCAAAACTGGCTGATAGAGGTTTGGGGTATGCAGCGGGTACTGTTGATAAATTAGAATCTATTCCATACTTAAAGACAGACTTAAACGCAGAAAACCTGGTAAAACAAATTAAAGAAATAAACTGCGTTATAGCCTCTCAGGCAGAAGATTTAGCACCTGCAGATAAAAAATTACAAGCTCTTAGAAACTTAACAGGGACTGCAGATAGTGATGTTTTAATTGCATCTTCTATAATTTCTAAAAAGATAGCTTCGGGCGCTAATAATTTGATTTTGGATGTAAAATACGGCGCAGGAGCGTTTATGAAAACGCCGGAAGAAGCTGTTCATCTATCAAAATTGATGGTAAAAATTGGTAAAAACTTAAATAAATCAATTATTGCAGTTGTGACCTCAATGGAAGAACCCCTAGGACGCGCCATTGGTAATTCTTTAGAGGTAATCGAAGCTATTGAATTCTTGAAGGGTAATATTGAATCAGGGGATTTAGCAGAGCTTACTTATTATTTTGCTTCTTCTGCGCTTGTATTTTTAGACATGTACGAAACAAGGCAAGAGGCTGAAAAATATTTGCGAGAATTAGTTCGTTCAGGAAAAGCACTTGAAAAATTTAGAGAGGTTATTGTTGCACAAGGTGGTGACACAGCTGTTTTAGAAAATTATGATAATTTTGAATTACCGGCTTTTAAAATTGAATGTGAATCAAAAAAAAGCGGTTATGTTCAATATATAAATGCATTCAATATTGCGCAAGCGTCAAAAGCACTTGGTGCAAGCAGAGAAAACAGTTCAAGGCCGATTGATTTGAGCGTTGGAATTTATCTGAACAAAAAAAGCGGTGAATATGTAAATAAAGGCGAAAACCTTTATACTATTTATTCAAATGATGAAGAAAAAACAAAAATTGCTCAAAAATTCTGTGATGAAGCGTTTTCAATCAACGAAAGTAAGCCTTCTCACGTAAATTTAGTTTATGCTGTAATTGGAACAAATGACGAGGATGATGATGTTTAACAAAAAAATGCAATATGTTATTAAATCTGTACCGACTGACGACAAACAAGCTTTAGAAGATTTGTTAAATGAAATGTCCGACGAGGGTTGGGATTTATACACAATGCACGAAGTTGAAACAGAAACTTCGTATGATTTTAATTGTATTTTTATGCGCGAAAAACAAGAAGAAGACACTACTGATTTAGATGATATTGTAAATATTACAAGTTTTAAATATCGTATGGAAAAAATGCTTGCGGCACCATCCAGTCCTTATGCATCTTGCAAAGAAATTCAGTTAAAAATTTCTAATCAAAAAGAACGTATCAAGAAAATCAAATCACAATTAGAAAGCGACAATCTTTCTCCTGATGAAAAAAATCAATTGAATAATCAAATGTCAGACGAACTTAAACAACTCGAAGCTTTAAAACAAGCTCTTGTTAATGAGATTTCCCCTGAAACAATGTATTCTGAAATAAAGGAAGAAAAATTTGTAATTAATCTTTCGGAAGAAATTTTAGATGTAATTTCGATGGAAGAAAATGATAATTTGCTAGCAGAAACAGTTAAAGTTCGTCAAGAATTGACTGAAAACTTAGGTTATGTAATTCCACATATTCATTTTCATAATAGCGATGAACTTATGCAGAATGAATTTAATATCAAAATTCATGACATCGAAGTTTTCCGCTCTGTAGTTTTCCCTGAGTTTTTGGCTTTTTACAAAGACGATTTGAAAGGTTATAAACTTACTGATGATGATTATCAACTTATTGATGAAATTACAGGCAAAAAACTTGTTTGGATACAAAAAGACAAGGTTAAAGATTTTTGGATAAAAGGGATGAGCCCTGCCGAATACATAGGTGAAGCAATTAAATATATTGCAGTGCGCGAAGTTTCGGATATTATGGACTATAACGATATAAACAAATATGTTGAAAAAGTTATAGAAACAAATTCTTTCCTTGTTGATAATATTATTCCTGATTTTATTACGGCATCAGATTTGAAGTATTTGTTGACTTGCTTAATCAGAGAACGAGTTTCAATAAAAGATGCACCATATATCGTTGAAAGGTTAAGCTACCACGCACGAGAAGATAAAAAACCTGAATATCTTTCTGAACAGTTGCGTTCGGATTTGGCTCTACAAATTTGCAGTCAGAATATTGATAATGACAAAGTTATTTATGCAACAAAACTTTCTAAAGAGTGGATAAAAACTCTTTCTGAAGTTGGATTTGAAGAAGATGTCAGAGGTCTAAAATTTGCACTTGATGAGACTCAAAAAGAAGATTTTATCCAAGAAATCGGTACACAAATTCTAAAAGCTCGTGTGATAAATAAAAAGGTCGTATTGCTTTGTCCAAAATACTTGCGTTTGGCTATATACCGAATGTTTTGCGAATTAATTACTGATATAATCGTATTAGCCGAAGAAG
>OIYY01000094.1_pt1 | contig 64356 bp, 75 predicted proteins | sample 1588341 | NCBI WGS metagenome assembly OIYY01 (sample SAMN03283287) | human gut metagenome | biome: human-associated habitat; material: feces | host: Homo sapiens | place: Peru | collected 2012
CTCATCTGGGGTAGCTTCCAAAAAATCAAACATATCCATAGCTAATATTTTATCTTAAAAATATTCTTTTTGCAAGTTTCAGCTAATATATTAGCTATTACATTTGACAGTTACCAAGCTAGAAAACTGCACCGCTCCTCCGTCGACAGCTTTGTTCACCTAAAAAAGATGAGCTTATCAGCCCTGGTTCCTGTTAGTAACGGGAGCAGCCAAGGCTTAAAGCTCATCCTTTATTTTTTACAATAATCAAATACTGTCCTTACTTAGCTTCTAGCCATCCATCTACAGTTCTTGATTCACTGGATATATTAACGCCAATTTTGTGTAAAGTTCTGCTATCGTTCAGATAAGGTAAAGCATATTGCTTATCCTCAATCTGCTTCAATGCTTCTTCAGCACTACCATCAAGCTTGAACTCAAAAATATAAATATCATTATCACTTTCTATAATGACATCAGCTCGCCCTTTGCTGTTCTGCTTTTCAATCAAAGTTGTATAGCAGGATAACAAGCGGAAGATAATATAAAACGTATATTGGAAATGAGTTTCAAAATCCTTAGCACGCTCGTCCTTATTGGCCTCATAAGGAATCGACGCAAGAAAAGCTGTAAAAGCATCCCTAACCTCGTCTAATTCACCACAACGTAACATTCGGTCTAAATTTACAATCCAATATGCAGCTTCGCTCTCATCCTTCTTCAGATAGCTGTTGGCCATTAAAGTCACAAAGCCTTTTCTGACCTCAACATTAGGATAATCCAAAGTATACTCCCTATAATGCCTGTCGTAACCTTTAATCGTCAGGTACCCGCTCTGATAAAGCATCGCTAAAGGATTTTCCGCATCCGCCCTATAATCAACAAAATACTGCGACTCATACGGCCTGCTGGTCAGCTTTTGCATATTCACATGATGCCCTTCTAAAAGCTTCACTAAATATGTTGGCGTTCCTGACTTATACCAATAATTGTCAATGTCCATCTTATTGAAAGCATTGATAATACTGAATGGATTGTAAACATCAAGTAGAGCATTGCTAAAATGGTAGCCATCATACTGCTTTTTCAGCTCTGCTTTCATAGTTTCAACAGTATAATTCAATTTAGAAGCCATTTCACTGATTGCTTCACCAAAAACACTGTACAGTTCGTCTTCAGTAATACCGCAAATAGAATCGTACCTGCTGTCCATACTGATATCATTCGGCTGATTAAAGCCCGAGAAAACTGTAATCTGACTAAACTTCGTAACACCGGTCAGAAGCACAAAGCGCAGGCTGGCATCAGCAGCCTTAAAGGTACCATAAAAATCCTTCAGGATACTGCGATTCACATTTTCTAAGTCTTCCTCCAGTACATCCAGAAGCGGTTTGTCATATTCATCTATCAAAATAACTGCTTGATGCCCTGTTTGCGCCGCTGCCTGCTCCAAAACATATTGAAAACGACTGCTCAGAGTTGTATATATATCGCTTTTGCCATATATAGTTTCCCAACTGCTCACATATTCTTCCAGAACCTTCTCCAGTTCACCAGCAAGATCAAAACGTCCCTTGGCAAAATCAATTCTAAAAACAGGATAAACATCCCATTTATCCTCCAGCGCTTCCATTTTTAAGCTACGGAACAACTCCCTGCGTCCGGAGAAATAAGCATCCAACGTACTTATAAGCAGAGATTTGCCAAAACGACGTGGACGCGACAAAAAGCATACATGCTCTTGTGCCAGGCGATATACTAAATCTGTTTTATCTACATATACGTAATTTCCGTTTCTGATCGTTGCAAATGTTTGAATGCTTATGGGATAACGCATGGCTTAACCTCCGTTTAATTATATCTATATACATTTTACCATGAAATAATTATAAGCTAAAGCATAGACTTTACGTTAAGCCTTTATTTCACTTCCGTGCTTCATGCCCTACTTCTTAATCGTACAAGGACGCAGGCCATCGAACTCATGAATGCTCAGCGTTCCACCCTTAGGTATCGCAATAACGCTGTCATCATATTTGCCAGACACAAGCTTCTCCAGCACCTTGTAAGGCCCCGGCAGACGCGTAAGCGTTCCTCCCAAAAGCTTCACCAAAGGCATAATATAAGCTTCAACCTCCTGCAAATCATACGTCCCTGTATCAATGATATAAAAATCCGTGAATCCCTTATACAGCTGCTTCAGGAAGGTTTCCGCTTCTGCCTGACCACGCTCCTGCACAAGCTTGGCATAGTCAATTGTAGAGTTTTTCATAAAGTTCATCCAGCTCTTAGTTATGAAAATAGCTCCATCAGGACGCTTTATGCCGGAACCGGTCAGAAGAACATCAATGCAGTCCATAGTGCGCGGCACAGCAATAGGACAGGTTGTGGCCTTCAAATCACACGTAGCCTTGCCGCAACCGGAAACGCAGATAACTATTTCCTCTGCTTCTGTATTTTCGTCTATAATCCTTTGCAATGTTTCATGCATCTTCTGCGGATCGCTATGAAGCGCAACATTAAGATATGTGACCTTGCCATCAAAGCCTATTTTCTTAATGGTGTTTTCCAACTCTTTTTGCAGCGTAATGCAGGAATAGATTGCTCTTTTGCCCATAATATCAGCTCCTCATATTAGCGTTAGCTTAATTATACCACGCTAGTAGGAACAGTAAAAGCTGGCTTTAAGAAGAACGCCTCAACGCAAAATCTCCTCCTCCCCCTTGACTTAGACTGTACTCCAAGTATTATACTAGAGACAACAGGAAATTAGTCAAAGGAAAGGACGGATAACAAATGTCTAAAAAGGTTGTAGTTATTTCCACAAGTTTAAGAACAAACAGCAATTCCGAGGTTTTAGCCAAGGAATTCGTCAAAGGCGCCGAGGTCGCAGGCCATGAGGTTGAATATATATCGCTCAAGGGCAAACGCATTGCCTTCTGCATAGGTTGCCTGGCCTGTCAAAGCAAGGGGCACTGCATTTTTAACGACGATGCGCTGCCTATCACCGAGGCTGTGCTGAATGCCGACGTAGTTGTTTGGGCAACGCCTATCTATTATTACGAAATGGCCGGTCAGATGAAGGTGCTTATTGACCGCATGAATTCCATGTTTCCTAAGGATTACAAATTCCGCGAGGTATACTTTCTGGCAACTGCTGCGGACAACGGCAGCTATACCCCTGAGCGTGCACTGGCAGGCTTAACCGGCTGGATTGACTGCTTCGAAAAGGCTAAATTAGCCGGCAGCCTTTTCTGCGGCGGAGTCAATGCTGCAGGCGAAATCAGCGGCAGCAGCAAGCTGCAGGAGGCTTACGAGCTCGGCCTTAAGGCTTAACCGCTCCCCTCATATTGAACAGCAAAAAGGCTGACGCCTTGCGTAAATGCGAAGCGTCAGCCTTCTATTTTTACTTATCTTGCTTATCTATGAATACACTTGTTAATCCAATCCAACAATTCAATTTCACCAGCAGAACCATCAGCAATGGCAATAAACATATCAGCCAATTCGCCTCTGTTTAATACAAGACGATAGCCATTCCATTGCAATAATAGTTGAGTCATTAATGCTCCAATTCTCTTATTTCCATCAATAAAAGCATGATTAGCCGCCAAACCATAACCTAAACGAGCTATTTTATCAATAGTTGTCGGATAGAAATCTTCACCACCAAATGATTGAAGCGGTGCTGCTACAGCAGCTTCTAAACCAGACCTATCTCTTACCCCATCAATACCACCGGTTTTTTTATGATTTTGCTATGAAGTGCAATAACATCATCTGCACTAACCCAAATCATTCTGCCATCTTCTTATAATCAGCAGCAAAATCATCTAATATGCTATCTGCATCAGACAACATCTGCGCACGAGAGATTTTTTCCTCACCCTTCTCTAAAGTTACAGGAAACGGCATACCCTTGGCACGAACAAAAGCATTCGCAAAAATATTAAAAGCAGTAGATTGGCTCATCCCTATTCCAGCACAAATCTCCGCCATTTTTGCCTTAACATCGGAATCCATTCTAAACGTCATATTAGTATCCATATCATCGCCTCCTTGCATTACAATTATATTACATTGTTAGTGCAAAGTCAAATTTCTCTATATTGGATACGTAGATTCTGCAAGGCCAGGTCATATTGGTCAAGCCTCTCCTTTTTCTCGTTCAAGTCGTAGTTACTGGTCAACGGCTTGATATCAAGCTCTCCAGCGATGCTATTTCTAATATGATTCAAAAATAACATATTATACCACAAAGCAGGAGCTGCTATACAATCGTACAGCAGCTCCTGCTTTTTTTCTGAAACGTCGCGTTCCCCAATGGCCTCCGTCTGCTTCGCTGACATCTGAACTTATTCGCAGCTTATGATTCCCCTTTGTCTGCTTCGCAGACATCTGAACTTATTCACAGCGTATAATACCCCTTTGTCGCCTACAACGACATTTCCCATTACAGGGGAACCCTATTTGCAGAACTTCCGTAACGATAGTACGTCGAATAAGCTCTCCCTGTAAGAGAGAGATGCCGAGCGCAGGCGAGGCAGAAATGGTATCGCAAAAAAAAGAGATGAAGTCTAGACGAAAAATCTAAACTTCATCTCTTTTTTTACATTCCCTGCTCCCCTGCGTCAAGGACAAAAAACTGATTGACTTCTGGCTCTAGAAAAGATTTTTGACTATCATCAAGCTTTCTGCTAAACTATATTCAAAGGGAATTGTTTCTTTTGAAGCATCCCCTATCCCGCCATCTTTCAGGGAAGCTTGTCTCTGGGATGGCGGGATTTTTTCCACTAACTGAGTAAATTTATTTTAAAAATGCGTGGAGAGTTTAGGTTGATTTAGGAAAGGATGGCGTAACAACTTTATGGAACGCAATACATACACAAAAATTTTAGCAGGAATCTACCTGCTTATGTTCGCCACTATGTTTTTCGATGCCTACTGGAACACAACCGGCAGCTTTTTCGGTTTTGTTTTCCTCGTGATAACATGGCTGCGCCTGAAAGATACGAACTGGCCCATTTCCAACTGCATCATCAACTGCTTCACAGGCGGTTTGTATGGGCTATTTAACTGCGACAGGAAAAGGAGCTGATTTTATTATGATAAGAGCCATAATCTACGCTCCATTCTCAGCTTATGCTGTACTGCTTTAACGATAACATAAATAAAGCACGCTTTTACAGCCTTCTCTTAAATCCACACACAAAAAAACTGATTGACTTCTTCAAGTACAATCAGCATTCTTCTCTATATTCAATTCCACTCAAATTTGTATATATTTGAATGGTGCCGCGGACTCGAAATTATATTGACCGCAATATAGTGATTAACCGATTGTACTCTCTTGCTTCCTAGTTTATGCTATAATTATGTAGTTGTAACAACATAATATCAGAAACAAGGCCCGGTGTCTAGCCGAGCCTTATTTTATTTTTGAAAACAATTCCAGAGTAAAACCTAATCTTTTTCTTTAGGTTTCCACTCTGCACGATACGCCGCCACATCCAGCGTCTCCACGCCAGCGCGTATTTTTTTCAACGCATCACGCACAAAATCATACTCAAAATCTGTCATGCGCAAAGAACGCATTTTGCCGCCTAAAGCCTTCCTTCCAGCGCCAGCACGCGCACCACCCCAAGTAGTTTTTTCTTCGGTCATTTGGCTTCTCTCCACTGTAAAAATCTCACGCCAGCACACACAGCAGCGCAGGCAAAAATTGTATAGCTGAATACATCAATATCGCGGCAGGCGTTAGCTACTAATGCTAACACAAAAATATCACTTAATTTCATTTGCATTCACTCCTTAATCTTGTTATAATAATTTTAGAGGTTGGGCGGATATCCTGCCGCCCTCAGCCGATGCCGTTATCTCAGCATTTCAAGCACAAACTTTGCGACGGTTACAATGCTTGCTGTGATGACGGCTATTTTGTATATTGTGTCTAGCATTTGCTCACCCCTTTCTATGCTTTAATTATATCACTTTCTCTTGAATTTGTCAATGCTTTTTCATGATATCATAATATTATTTTTATAAATTCCGATAAAAAATAAGCCTACGAGTTAAATTTTCTCGTAGGCTTTTAATTTTAATTTAATTATTGCTTTACTAGTGCCATCACCGTTCCGCCAGCAACAACCTGCCACAACAAACGTTGACGCTCAACGCGCCGCGTCCTGCGTTGCTCTTGCTTGAGCGTTGCTGATAAGCTCGTCAATGATTTGTTTTGCTCGCTGATTATCAGCTTTGAGTTCGTCAACGAGCTTTTGACATTCTTCAACTCTTGCCTGAGCTGACTGATTGAGCTGTTCTGCTTTGTCAGCGTGCCGTTCTGCCCGCCCAACAGCTCCTGCAGCTGATTTAACCGCTGCTCCTGCCTGCTGATTAAGCTCTGTAACTCTGTCAACCTGCTGAGCGGCACGCTTACCATTATCTCCTGCTGGGTAGCCACTACGGCCGCATCCGCCGCTGAGCAACAGCCCGGCAAGGCAGACAAGGCCAGCGATAAGCAGAGCGTAACCAAGTACAATAATTTCGCGCTGTCCTTTAGCATACATATCATCCCTCCAGCCGCTCTAATGCATCCTGACACTCGCGATTAAATCGGCTATACAATCCTTCTCTAAGACCGGGGCTGCCGCTTGTCCATTCAGGCGTGCTGCACACATCAAAATAAATCGCCTTAATCATGGCTTTGTCGTAATCCTTGCTGTCGACATAGCTAAGGTTTGGATAGCTCAGTTTGTTGCACGCTGTCACAAACATCTCGACAATATTGCCTACGCCGTACTGGACGGCGCGGCTCCAAACCACGTCGCGCATCACACTGTTATGTTTGCCCTCTACGTCATACATAGCGTTTTTCAGTGTTGCGACAGCAGGCTTATAATAGACATCCCTGATGTAATTGTGTTGGCTCGTAGCAAAATCAGCTCTATTATTGCTGTAAGCCAGCCAGCGCCAAGCCTCGTCAAAGGCAATGCTGCCGACAGGATGCTCTGCCAGACTCTCAGCAAACCAATAGCCATTGTTATAGAGCCATTGTACGTAGTCGTCGACGACGCCCATTTGGCTCGCCATCTGATACATGCCGTAGCTTTTGCCCCCGGCATCGCCAAGGCCGCTAGAGATGCAGCCCGGATTGCCGTTAGATTCATAGTTTCTGCTCAATTCGCCTAACATTTTTTACACCCTCTTTTTAATGATTGCAACCAAGCCCTGGGCGGCTTCTACGCCTGCAGCATCGAGGTTTTCAACGATGCTTAGTAGTTCTGTTGCCGTCAGATAGCCAATGATGGTTCCTACAGCCCATGTTGGTTTAGTTAGCTCGACCATAATAAGGTCTGCGCTAGCAGCTGCCATTACGCACAACAGGTACACACAAATTTTTCCCAGAAAGCGATGCTTCATTACCTCACTTTTGATTTCGCCAGCTGCGCGCGCGGCTGGAATGGCGCAGCACGCCTGCCACAGAGACGGATTATCCTCGCCCTGCTGCAGCAGGTGATTGCGTGCAATGGCAATCCATTTTGTCAGGCAGTCGAGGAAAACCAACGCGCTGAACGCGTAGAATAAAATTGCGTGCTTATGCAGCAGCAGTACCATGATGGCCGTAACAGCTGCTTTATACGACCAGCCAGTATAAAGCGTCTTGCCAGCCGCCAGCGCCGATTCAAAAAATAATTTGTAATTCATTTTGTGCCTCCTTTACAAATACATAGCAATCCCTGCGCCTATAGCAGCACCTGCCACAGTGGCCAGAAAATCATAAACATCAGGGCCACCATAGCAAGCGTAATCGTATAGCTCTTTCAACGCACCGGCGATAGCTCCAGCCACAAAACCAGCAAGCGGGCTATGCAAGCCGATGACTAAAGCTATGATGCAGCCGCAAATTAGATGCAGCCTTTTGTCTTTTGCCATAATTACCATTCCAATCTAGGCAGCTCTGCCAGTAGCTCGCTGATGGTCGGGACATCTCTGCCGCCGCTAACCACTTGAGCAACTACATCATAGCAGTGTCGCCATACCTTGTCGCGCCAATCTTTTGCCGCTTTGCCCTCAGCAGCAAACTTTGCGTCGGTGCTGTCAGCGTAGGTGCAAGCGCTGATGATGTTATCATAGCCGCGTTCCTGCACCTTGCTGTCCATCCATTTTTGTACGGCTTTAGTAAATTGAGCAGTCAGCTGCTCCGTCTGCTCCCGTTCCGCCTGCTGCCAATACCAGCTAAAATTAGCCTCAATACTATCGGTCAAGCCGTCGTAATTTTTGCGCTGCAAAGTCAAAACGTTCGCAGTGACATGCTTATTGCCGTCAGCATAGTAGCTTTCTTCAGCAGCGGCATACAATTCAATTTTTGCCTCGTTGTTGGCCAGTGGGATAAGCTTATAGCTTTTTTCCGGTACCTCAGTAACGCCTATTCGCATATCTTTTTAGCTCCTTTCTGTCGATTCCAACAATATATTTCTGTCGCAAATTGTACGAAGCAAACCATTTGGCAGCTCCAATGACAGATAATAAAGAACGTGCGCGGAACGGTGTTTTATGTTTCTTCCATCTACGCGCGGCTCGCATAATATGCAGCACATTCCTCTTGCGCAGTAATGTGACACTCTTTGTAAGCGCTAGGCTCATATGTGCCATTTAAAACCATCGTCCTAAGTTTTTGTGCGTAATGCGTCAAATTTTTCAACACTCTTTGCACGCCATAGCGACTCCGTTTGCCTTTTGCGGCATCAATGATGGCCATTCTGCATAATTCTTCCGTCACGTTCTCGTTGGTAATAATGTATCCTAATCTTTTCGTCATAATCGTATTTTTGAGCGACAGCTTTCGAGAGTCAACCTACTAGCTGCTTCCTCCTCATTGTTTTTACCCAGTGGTATGGGAGCACGCGCCCATTGTAAAATAATTTTTTAAAAATAATCCGAGCGAGCCATAGTTCCACCTAGTGTCGCCGAGCCTGTTGTTGACATTGAAGTAGAACGGGCCGCAGTTAGAGCCGTTGTTGAAGTTACCACCGAACAGCACGGGCACGTACTCCCTATATTGAATAATTTAAGCCTTACTTTTCCGGGGGAGGCGTCCCCCGCGCCCCCTCAAAGAGGACGATATACGCCGAGCGAGCCAGAGCTCCACCAAGCGACGCCGAGCCAGTTGTTGACACCGAAGTAGAACGGGCCGCAGAGAGAGCCGCTGCTGAAGTTACCACCGAACAGCACGATGCGCTGATCTGTCGTGTCATTGCGATAAAAATAGTCGCCAACAGGGTTAGAAGAATTGCCGCCAACAGACTTAGGCGTGCTGATGAGCGGATAGCTGCTATCGTAGCAAAGCTCGTTAACGTAGCCTTCTTTGTCGGGCAGCTGCGTATCGACTCTCACCCAGCCTTTAGCAACAGCATCCTCTACGCTGGACGGCCACGCCGCAGCAGTCAAAGGTTTGGGATTGATATATAGGTCAGCGCCGATTCTAAAGGCGTTGCCAAGTAATTTCCAATCGTTGGCGTAAAGATTTTCGATGCCCAGTGTCAGTACGGATTTTTTACCGCTCTCGCCGCCAGCAATCTCACCATCAAGGCCTAAAACAGTATCGCAGCCGCCGGAATAGCTAACGCTACGACTAAAGCCGCTGCTTCCTGCTGTGCTTGTAAACCCAGGGCCGTCAACGCTGACAATCATGTTATTTTCGTCGTAGGTCTCAATAGACAGGATCTTACGAGTTTTTATGCCTGTGACATTGCTCATGCCGGCTAGGTATATGCCTTCGCCTACAGCAAACTTAGATGCTGTATCATTGTCTATGATTATGGATGCCTTATTTTCTTGCGACACAGTACAACTCTTATTCTTTTCGAGATACGTGTTAGTTACGCCATTGCCTACAGCGGTCTGCCAATTGCGGTTAGCGTATTTAATACAGCCAAGATGCTGCAGCCAAGTTATATCCGCAAAGCTTATAGCGTGGATGCCTGCGCCGCGTGCAACAGACTTGCTCTCGTAGTTCTGCCAGGTGTTGTAGACCAATTTAGGCTTGCCGGCACGAGAGCACAAGCCGCCTTTGCCATCGTCACACCAGCCATACTTAGTGACGCCAACAACATCATACTCGTTGCCCTCGACAAAATGCATCGGCGACGGAATGTAGCCAGATATTTTTTTATCTGATACTAAGCGTACCTCGTTGCCATCGCCATCATAATAGCGTTTGGCGTATCCCTTCGGAAACATGACAAACACGTCAGCGTCGTACTCGTCGTCGTCTTTGTATCTCTCAAATTCGTAGCTGCCCTCCGTGGCTACAATCTTGCCGTTTTTAACCAGCGCCTCGTAGGTATTGTAGCAATTAAATTTAGCCGGAAAATCATCTCTGCCGGCAGCAATATCGGTAGATTTTTCCCACGTCAAATTTTCAGCCGCACCCAGCCTTGTGCCGGCAGCCGCTGCTGGCGTAAATTTAACGCCAGCAGTATAGCGCCATTCAACGGCTTCCAAAGCTGTTGCCGCTGCTGTAGCAGCCTTAGATGCTTCTTCTGCCGCCAAGGTCTGAGACTTAAGCGCTTCCTTTGCGCTGTTAGAGGCTTCACCGGCTTTGTTTTCTGCGTCAGTCTTTGCGTCCACAGCCTTCTGAGCATTCGCTGCACATTCTTTGCTTGCGCTCTGCGCTGCAGCTGCAGCACTTTTCGCGTCATCGGCGTTCTGCTGTGTCTGCGTCGCCAGTGTCTCCGCTCTGTCCAGCTGGTCATTGATGGTCTGCACGCCGGCAGCAGCACGTTCAGAGCGCTGAGCAGAGCTTTCGGACTTATCCGCTTCCTGCGTTGCCTTTTCTGCAGCCTTTTTGGCCGTAGAGCAATTTTCGACAACCTGGCCATGGATAGATTGCACAGAGCTAAGCGTTTCTTCCAGGTACGTCTCCGTGAGTCTTTCTTCGCCCTTGCCGTCAAATGCTCTGCCGTTAACGACAAGCAGCTTATCCTCAGCTGTCGCAGTAATATTTTTACCGTCACTGCGACCAATGACGGACATAACGATAACACCTTGTTTTGCGATGCATTGCGTCGGGATAATACACTTATTATCCGTGACGTACATCTCATAGGTGTTATTATCGCGTTTAAACAGAGCCCATTTATCAAGCTCTGCCCAATCGGCGCTAAACGTAAAAGCGCACTCAACAAAATTATTAGTACCGCTAACAATAGTGTTGCTGTTAAGCGTAAGACGTTGAGCGTCTACATTGATTTTGATTTGCATGTTTTGCCTCCTTAGCAATTTTTAACATTGACTAGCATATGCGCTATCGAAACACCTCGCGCACCACTGGCAGTTAAACCCGGCATCCAAGCAGCACCGAGATAGGTGCCTACTCCACTTGCAATAACGTAATATTGAACCTGTGTCACAAACGGCTCGCCAGTAGCTCCCAGCATATTAATGTCAACGCTCATGGTTATGGCAAGATCTCTATACATGGTGTTAGTAGGATAATCGCAGTGATTATTACCGTAGCGTGTGTTCACACTACTCGCCTCGATTAGCATCTGTTTCTGATTCGAGTCAAACGTTAATTGATTCTTATCGTTGTACACGCGCAAGCCGTTTTTGCCTGTTTTATACGGATAATTATAGCCGTATGTGTAGAGCTTGATGTTTTCAATGTCAGTTTCATTTTGATATGCCAAAAACAGCTCGCCGCTTTCAGTTTTGACAATCTGGATTTTTTGCTTGTCCAATACATCTGGCGGCCCAATAGCAAACGACCTAAATTCGTCTCCGAGAGTAGATATGGTTCTCGTTTTTAACGAGCCGATACTAAAGCCGCTCCAAGGATCAATATAACACAAGAGGTCTTTAGCTACGGGCAAGTCACTTGCTTTGATAACCCGACGCAGTGCAACACCGCTATAATTATTATCAATCGTGAGTATTTTATTTTTGTTGTAAATTCTTAATCCGCCAGCCATCAGTACACCCCGTAGTAAAAGTCTATAGCTTCTTTAGCCGCCACGCTTGCATCCGTAAAGTGCCAATGCCATTCCAGCCTGTTGCCGGATACGCGGAATTCTGGCCAATCAAGATTTCTTTTGCTTAAATTGACGTATTGCAAATATACGCTCTTGGGCAGCACCCAAACGTCAACGTTCTCGAGGAAGGCGTCATTAGTTACATAACCTTCCTCGAATCCTGTACTGCCCTCGCCTAGATATCTGCATATCCTATCGGATATATTAAGGATGACCTTGCCTGTCTCATCCCTGCACCTTAGCCCGGTAATACGTCTAGCCATTTTATCACTCCTCAAAAACGCCAAGCTCGACACGCAGCACGTCGCTCGTGTCGTAGACCTCAATTAAGTTATCCTTGATTTCAACCCTCGCACCGGTCGTCGCAGTTCTCAACGTGCCTATCGTCGCGCTGATCGCGCTCAGACTATCAACATCAATGTTATCTGCAATCACAGCGCCAGTCTCAATCATGCCTTTGTTGACCTTGCCAGACACGTGTACCATCTGCGACTTGCTAAAAGCTCCGTCGCCAAAATAGGTATAATAGCACGCCCTAACCTCGTAGTTGCCGGTATCGCAGTTTTTAAAAAAGGTGTTGCCCTGTGTCTTGTCGTCGCTTGCGTCGCTGCCGGCGGTAAAATACCAGTGCACGCCAATGCAGTTCGCCGGTATGGACGGCACGCGGCAGTCTATGCCTGTAAGCTTAGCAGTGACAGTAATTGTCGGCGCTTTAGGTTTAGTAATACTAAATTGCGCCGTAGCCGGAGCAGATACTTTGCCGTAAGCACTGACAGCAAAAATGTATATCGTGCCGCTCTCAGCACTGATGCTGTTTGTCGTGCAGCTGGCATCGCTCACGCGTGCGATGAAATTGCTGTTGTCCTCGCCCACCTGCGTATCCAGGCGTACCTCATAATATTTGATATCGGCGTTATGTACCTCATCCCAAGTAATCTTAAACATCTCACCGATGCTAATGCTTACATTCTGCGGCGTGTTGGGCACCTCAGTGCTTAACGCTACAAGGATGCTTGTTTTTGCCGATGCATCAGGCGTCTCCGTATTGCCAAAAATATCCTGCGTACACACAGCGATATCGTATGTCACACCAATATCGACCTGTGGCAGCGTAGCCTTGCTGTAGCCCTGCCCGCCGTATTGCCATTTGCTTTCCGTAGATGCTTTATACCATACCTGCGCCTGCTGGTAATTTTCAAAGTTCCCAGGAGGCTGCCACTCAACAATGATATCGTGGTAGACAATGATTCCGTCAGCGTCACGATACTTGTTGTAGGCTATAACTCGCGTGCAGTTCGGCAGATCGCCAACTCCGGCAATGCACATATAGCAGTCAACGTCAGCTAAATCCTGCCCGTTCGACTTAAAAGCATTAAAGGCCGGGAATTTAAAATACAACTTCTTGCCGATATACGCTTTAGGCAAAGAAAGCGCATAAATATTGCCATCTAGGACAGCAACGTCATCGTCGAAGTAATGCTCTCCCAGCTTAGTGCCGTACTGCGCACGGACAAGGCCACTCAAGGTATAGACATTTGAGTCCTGCAATGTTGCTAAGCTATAGCTCATGCACTCGCCGTTTATCCAAATCAGTGTATTTCCATCTACAGCATCCTGTGTGCTGCCGGTCAAAAGCTCGACAGCACGCGGATTATCCAGATATATATCAACACTATCTCCGTCGTAAGATAAATCAGACACCAGTTGGCCATAGACGCTGCTCACGCCATGCGTGCCGTTGTAGCTATAATCGCCATCCTTGGTTGATACATGTACATCACAGCCACCCCAGCTCTCGCCCTGACCATGCAGCGCAATCCAGAGCTCACAGCCACTGCTACTCGCCACCAGGTCAGACGGCGGGATAATAAAGAGTGGCGGTGCCGTGCTACCAGGCTCCACGTTAAAATCTTGATATTGATATTTGTTGTCAACCTTATATTTGGCCTCGCCGTAATCTCCCGGCGCACGCTGCAAGGCCGTTACGGTAATCAAGCCATCTTTAGCCTCTGTAACCTCGCTCACCATCGCCACCTGCCCGCTTATGCCTATAGCCTTATCCGTGATGCGGACAAGGTCACCGGGCTCTAGCCGGCAGTATTTCCAAGGGAGCTTGAGTGTGTATTGGTTACATTCCGTTTGCGCCAGCCGCGTTTTTATTTGCGCGTATTTCAAGGCGCGCTCTTTGGTGTGATACCATTTGCCATTATAGGTTTTGCTGCGTATACCATAGGCTTTTATGCTCGCAACGTCCTGATAACTCACGCTCTCGCTCTCATAATCGTTTGCGCGATTAGTAAAATTGACGGTAACGTAATTGTATATCTCGCTCGAGTCCTTGCGCTTAAACACGACAGGCGCGCCGTTGCTCTGCTCCAGCAGCTCATCGGCGTCAAGGTCGTAAATTATGGTCTTGTCTGGCTGCCAGCCGCCGCGTGCAATGTCATCGCGCGGGACAAATTTAAATCTGTCCACGCTCCAAAACATATACGTGTTCGTCAGCTCCAAAACCGTAGCTATAATCTCCTGTGCCTTTTTTTGGCTGTCGAAAGCGTCCTCTGGCGTGCTGATCAGCAGGTCAGCCTCAAGGCAATACAGCCTGTAACCCTTCCAGCTTTCTCCGTCGATATAGCTGCCCAGACCTATGCGCGTCAGGATATCGCTGATAACGTCAGCCGGATTGGCGTCATTGCCATCGGCCAAAAGCGTGCCTTTGACCTCAAAGCTATAGGACGGCATAGATGCTGTGTCCTCGCCCAAAAATATCTTGCCGTAAACATAAGCCAATTTGCCGTAGCCTGTAGCGATGTCAGGATGATTTGTAGCCATGTACGTCGTCGGTCCCTCGTTGCTGCCCGTGTTAAGCGCCAGGCCAGCACCGGTATTATTGGCATTGCTGTTGAGCGCCGACAAACTGCCGTAGGCATTGCTGCCCACCCAAACTTTGGTGATTGCGCCAACAACGCCCTCGCCAAGCGCAAGCTCAGCGTAGACATAATACAGATAAGTTATCGTCGTGCTCTTGCTATGCTTGCCGCTCTTTTGTGTAACGCGTTTTTCCCTCGTCGTAAAGTCCTGATAGCAAATCAGGTTAGGCGATACCTTGCAAGTGCCGTACAGCAACGGTACCGGCGTGCCAAAATCACATACTGTGCTTTGCAAGCCCTCAATTTTGTCGGACCTGCGCGTAAAGCTAGGTCCTCTGAAAAAGCCCATCTTTTAACCTCCAATACCCCGTTATCCTGCTCCTGCCTAACGCATCCCAAAATTTAGGCTCATCTGCGCCAGTGATGCAGCAGCCATCATCTGCATCGCAATGCACAAATTTTCTGTTGCCCAAATATATTGACAGATGCGCGTAGCTGCTGTAGCCCCAGCGATAGCTAACCAAGTCGCCCGGCAGCAAGCTCGCCACCTTGTCAAAGTATTTTTCTAGGTACGGCAGCAATATTTCTTTGCAGCTTCGTTGACAATACCAGTCTGCGCTGTAACCAAAGCTGACAGGTATCTTTTTGTAGCCAAGCTCCGCATAAAAATTAGTCACAAGCGTACAGCAGTCAAGGCCAGCGCCCTTGATGTCGCCACCATTGATGTGAGGCGTCCCGATGTACGTCTTTGCTAACTCTATAAGCTTATCCTCTGTCATAATTTTATCAGCACATTTTTGGATGGCTTGAGCGGGATCATGCACGTGTAGGTATCTTTGCTGGCCGTGCTAACCACGCCATCCGCCTCCTGATACACATTCTGTGGCGCAAATGTCCTTAGCGGCACAGACGCGTTCAGTCCAATAGTTTCACTTTTCGCGGACAGCTTACAGGCAATGCCGCCGCAGCTGGAAATTTCGCACCGTCCGTTAAACAATGCCAGTGCGCCCAAGACGTTGCCCGTTTCCGCGTCCATAAAAGCTCTCGACAGGCTTATATAGCCATCGTCGAGCTTTCCTTCATGCGCAGCCTGCAGCAGATTTGTCCTAGAGAGCACGTCGTCATGCTCTCTATCGGCGTAAATCGTAACCGTCAATGTTTCCACCGACGGAGCGCCCGCTGTTTTAATTTGCTCGCGCTGGAGGATAAATTTGTTGCTTTTGTAGAGCTGGCCGTTAAATGCTATGTCCTTGTCAGCGTCAGCGATACGATAAACGCTGCCATCGTTTAGTGTCAGCTTAAATAAGTCGCAGCAGATAAATTCGTTATCATTGTTTAGGTGCTCTGCTAATTCCTGTGTGCAGTTTTTCATTTTTTCACCTCACGCTTTCCAGCTTCAGGCTGACGCTGTTTATGTCCGGCGCTAGCTGCTTAACACTGAGCTCGCCAGCAAATTTGACGTAGCGATAATAATCGTAGCTGGCGCAAACGCTTCTGCGGACCTCTGTGCCGGCGCTCAGAGTAATCAGTCCTCCGCTCTCGCTATAGTCCAGCGTCTCTGTGCCATCCACATAAACACGCAGGTTATCTACCTTTTGGCAGGCCTCAACATAGCCACCATTGATTGATACGCATTGATAAGTGCCGCTCGCATCGCGTACCAGCTCCTGCAGCTCAGCATGCGCCCCAAAATCTTTGTACCAAAACGGGAGCAGCTCACCTTTGCAGCTAGCATAAAAACCTGCCAGCTGCGATACCTCCGCATCGTCCAGCGTAAAATCAACGCTAAACGTATAGCTTGGATAAAGCTGGTTACTTATGGCTCTGCGCCTGCCGCTGGCGGTCTTTTTTTCCGTGACCGCCCACGTCTGTGCAACGCTGCTTTCCCATGCCGCTTTCCCGGACGAGATTGGGAAAACCCTCTCACTCATTTACATCACCTCAAAATGTCTCAAAGTTAGCATTAAAATTGCGATTGTCGTCAAGCAGAGCCTGCTTTATGCGCTGTAGCATTCCGCGAGATAGAAAATCGTCAAACGTAATTGCGTCCATCGTCGCAACATTTAACGTCAAGGAGGGCCCGCCTGAGCTGTCGCCCGCTGCGTCGCTTTGTCCTCCGTTCGTACGCTTAACGCTTACCGCGCTATAGTCAGGCTCTACGATGCCGCCTGTAGCGTAGCCGGGAAGCTGCCCGCTGTTAACGGCATTAAGAAATGGCGTTCCCAAGCGCTTGGTAGTCTTGGCGGACAGCACATATTCACCATTTGACAACATGGCCGGTATGCTATCGCTCGTGCCCGTCCCTGCTCCATGTATAGCTCCACCGCCGGCAGCCATAACAAGGCCACCTTTAGCAAAAAAGCCAAAGCCCAAACCGCCAGCAGCAGACATCGCCGCCAGCGCCGCTGCTGCAGATGTGGCCGCTGTTGTCAACGCTGTTAACGCAGCCGTCACGGTCGTCGTCGCCGCACCCTCAGCCGGCTTAGTTGTCCCGGTAATCAAGCTTTGCACAGCATTGTAGCTGCCCATGATGCTCGTACCGGCTCCGATAGCGCCGGCGGCGCTGCCCACGCCCGTGGTCATGCCGTTAATTGCGTTTGTCGCATTGGCAGCACTATCTGTAAGCCCAGCCAACGGATTGCCCTCTGTAGCGCCTCCAGAGCCTCCAGAGCCTCCAGAGCCCGGCATAATAGAGCCAAGCAATCCCTGCGTAATGCTCGCCGCCCAACCAGCGGTTATTTGGCTAACAATCGCATTAAACAGGTTATCCATCAAGTCAAGCATGCCCTCGCTAAACGTAGACGCACCTGTCAGCAGGTCTGTAAAAAACGTCTGGAAGCTATCTTTGCTTGCTGTAATGCTGTTGGCAAGCCGCTCGTTAAAGCTCATATGTGCTTCTGTGGCCGCATCATAATAATCTTTCATGATGGTTTGCGCCTCAGAATAAGCCGTTAAGCGCTGCATGTTTTCGCTGTTTAACGCGTTCTTCAGAGCAGCGTATGAGCTCCGCGCATATGCCTTGTCGATATTGGCCTGGATGTCCTTGCATTGAGCGTAATATTCCGTTTCCTGGTCTTTGTATTTTTTGTAAGCAGCTAACTTTTCGGCGTTAATGTTTTCCTCAAAGCTAATTTGGTTTTTTCCAAGCAGCTCGTAGGCTACTCCGTAATCATCCAGCGCCTTAAGGTACGTCTGGCGCTCCTGCTCCGTCATGCCTATAAAATCAAGCTGCTGCTTTTTCCATTTGTCATTTATGGCATTGATGCTTTTCTCGTAGCTGAGGCGCATCTGTTCAGCCTCCTGCTCAGCAGTATTGTCATTAAGGTTTGCGGCGTTAATTTTGATTTCCAGCGCCATGTCCCTCACATTGTTGATAACGCTTTGCTTATCAACAGCCTCTTGCTTGAGCGCATCAATGCGCTTTTTAGCATAGAGCTCAGCTAAGCGCTGCTTGTCTACCTCGTAGTTAATGTTGGCGCTTTTGCTTTTATTAAGCGTATCAAGCTCCTCTTTATACCATCGGTCGACGAGGCCTGTCTTTGTGCTAAAGGTTTTGTACCATTCGTCAGCAATTTGCTTGCTAGTGTTGGTAGCTGCGGCCAGCAGCTTATCGGCCTCGCTTTTGGTATTGCTTCCTTTTTTGCTAGTAGACGCACCTGCCGGAGCGGGATTGATTTTAAACTGCTCATATGTAGGCGCCTTGCGTTCTGGCTTTGCTTTTTTTGTCGGCTGGCTCTTTTTGGCGTCCCCGGCTTTTCCCAAAGCGTCATTGGTTTCAAAGATTTTGCTGATTAGCTTATCCAGCCAGCTAATAGCTTTACCAACAAAATCAGCAATGGTTTTTAGTCCGCTGGAAGCCCATTCCGGCAAAACAGCATCAGCAATATTCATAAATTGCTCACCAAGCCAGCCTAAAAAATCGCCTATCCCATTGCACGCCCATTCCACGACAGACAGCGCCGTGCTAAACACCTGTAAAGCAGTATTTAAAAATTCTAGATACCAATTTATCAGCATGCCTATGGCAGAAATGACTACCTTACCCATCGCAACAACAGCTGCTGCAAACGCAGTTATCACAGGCTGAGCCACAGTAAGCACGCTATGCAAAGTGTTCCCCAGCTGCTCCCAGAAAGCTTTTGCCGTCTCGATAACCTCGTTTACCAAGTCCATCTTTATGCCTATAGCATCAAGCACATCCGTCGCTGTAACGCCATTTTCCCACATAGCATATAGCGCCGTCGCAATAGCTGCTGCTCCTGCGATAAATGGAGCTGCAGCACTCACAGCAGCGATAAGCGGTGCAGCAAATCCCGCCAGCGTGCTTATAGCCAAGCCGATAGCAGGAACGGCTACGCCTACCAATGTAGCGGCTACGGCAACAAGAGCTAGCTGAAATTCAGGCGGTATGGCCTGCCTGAAGGCTTCCGCAAGGCCGCTCGTCTGTACCGTTGCAGCAAAATCTGTCAGCGTATCGCCGATGCCCTGAAATATTTCCGGCAGGTTAAATGCCTCGGATATTTTTAAGCCCACCTGCGCTGCGCTCTGTTCTAGGCCATCCATAAGCGTTGACCATGTGCCCTGTATAGTCGCGCTCTGCTGTTCCATCATGCCGCCGAATTTGCTATTCATTCCTTCGACGAGAGCGCTGATGCCCGTTGCAGCATCAACGCTGCCCTTGCTTACCATGTCCATAACCTCAGGCACGCTTTTGCCGATTTTATCAGCAAGCATCTGCCAAGCAGGGATACCAGCTTCTGTTAGTTGCAGCATCTCGTCAGATTGTACGCGGCTCTTTGCGGCCATCTGGCCTAGCGCCAAAGTGACACGATTGATGCCCTCAGCGCCAAGGCCAACGCCTGCGGCCGCATCACCAACGGCTGTAAGCGTCGGAATGACTTGCTCTGCCGTAAAGCCAAAAGCAAGAAATTTTTGCGCTGCTTCGGTTACCTGGCTGAATTCAAACGGTGTTTTGGCAGCGAACTGCTGCAGCTCTTTGACAAAGGCTGTGCTCTTCTCTCCGCTTCCCAGCATGTTTGTAAAAGCAGTCTGTACATTTTGCAGCTTAGCGGCAGCCTGTACAGCTTTTACGCCAATGCCGGTAATAGCAGCGCCAATACCGGCCAAACCAACGACAGCCTTTTGAGACATACTGAGGAAGTCGCCGCCAAACGCGTCTCTTATCATGCGTTTAGTAGCGTTTATTTCTTTTTTTATGTCGCTGGTATCAGCGCCTATCTTCACTAGCAGCTCTGCTACTGTTGACATTTTTCGCTCTCCTTCCTTTGTTGCTCAAAATCCTTAAAAAACGACTGTCGCTCGCCAATGATTTCTGCGCGAGTTTTTTTGGGCAAAAACGGCTCCATCAATGTTTTTACGCTTATCTTATTTCTGCTTTGCATATTTACAAGCCAATACATCCAGTACGCCGTTTCCCAGCGCCTGCTCTCCTCAGCCTTTTTGTACGCAATGAGCATTGTCTCAAAATCAAATAAGTTAAGCCTGCCCAGCTGATCAGGTGTCAGCTTAAGATAGCCGTAAGCTATCGGCTCCGCCCATTTCAGCCACGCGGCGATTGAGACGTCACGCTTTTGCCCTTCGCTTAGTTTTTTTCGCGTTCTTCCTCCATTGCGCGGAGCTCTGCTTCTGTGGCTTCCTCAGGCCAAAACATCAGGTATGTTTCTCTGCCCAAGATGCCGCTGCCAGCCAATGCTTTGACAATGTCAATTTGGATGTTTTGCAAGTCCAAGCCGTCATTGATGAGGCTCTGCAGTTTTGCCGCATACCATTTCGGCTCATGGATGCCATGGTGACGCAGGCCAACGCTGAGCATTGTAACCATAATGCTCACGCCCAGGTCTTGCTCTTTTACAATCTTGCCTACCGGCATTTTCAAAGCGCTCTCTACCTGCATCAGGCGCTCTACGTTAAAATATAATTCTTGGCCCTCTTCGATGTAATTAAACGGAATTTTTTTCATTTTTGTTTCGCTCCTTTATGTAATAAGGCCGACGCATAGCGTCAGCCTTATGAAATTTTAGCCTGCCTGCTGCACGTCGCTCAAAGCGCCATCGCCGTTCAGCGTGCCTTTAAGCGTAGCAACATCATCGTAAGGCGTGCTCAGGCTGCACTCGGTAATGGATGCCCAGCCAGTAACATAGCTCTTATCAGGATATTCAAATTTGATATGGATTTGCCTTCCTGCAAGAAAGGCCGCTTCCAGGAATTTAGCACCGGCATCGCCTGCGAGGTAAACAGTTTCCAAGTCGATAGACCAGCTGCGCAGGCCGGGCAGCGTAGATTTCCAGCCGCCGGAGGTCTTGTGAGATGCATCAATCTCGTCAGCCTGACGAGTTAAATCGCCGCTGCGTTGGCCGCCCAAAAGCGTCCACGTTGGCGCCGCCTCGGTTGCGGCAGTGTTGATGTAAATCAAATAATCTTTGCCAGCCGTAGAGGTGCTTGCGCCCTCTGCGCGCTCCGTAAATGTAACACTAGACATTTTTATCCTCCTTATTTTGCCATTGTATCTTTGACGCGGACCTCAAGGCTGATTACGCCATTGTATCCGTATGTGTCCTCAGGATAGGCCTCGTACATATCAATCGTGTTTTGATATGCCGTAAACCCGTCTGCGGTCACGTCAATATAGCCCTCGTTAGAGCATAGCAGCGCCATGATGCGCTCCGCTATTTTGTTGATTTCGTATTTTCCGCGATATTCGCTCCAGATGTTAATCTGGATAGTAACCTTGTAAGCTGTTTCTGCCTTGCTGCTTATGTCATTTGTAACCATGGTGCCAATCGTGACATACGGCACAGCCGCCTCTTCCGGTACAAAATCATAGACAGCAACACTAGGCAGCTTTTCATTCAGCAGCTTAAATAAAGCCTTGCCTAAAGCGTTATTTGGTAACCTTTGCATTTTCAACGTCCTTTCCTGATAACAGCTTTTACGTCAGCTATCAGCTTGCCTTTTTCTGCCTCATAGGCAGGCATGATAAAAGGTCTTGATTTTCGCTCAGGAATTTTTGCTCTGCGTATGTACTTATAGCCATCAGCAACAGCCAGGCGCAAGGCCTTTTTCCTTTTCGGCTTTTCTATTGCGCCCTTGGCGCCAAATTCCACAAGATGAGCGTGCGGAGCACGTGCGCGTACAATTCCAAGCAGCTTCGGCTTGCTGAAGCTGCTGCGAATGCTCTTCTTCAGTCTGCCGCTAGCCACAGCTACACGCCGTACAGCGCCGCTTTTAATACGGCGCACAGCATTTGCCATCGCCTGCTCCACGCCAAGGCGGGATTTGCCGTCAAAGGCTGATAGCTGCTTCAAGCATTGCGCAAGGTCAGAATTTCGCACGTTAACAACAAATTTAGACGACATATTACGCACCAGCCTTCAGCGTATGCACGATAAGCAGAGTACGCTCACGATAAGTATTGTCAACGGTATCAATGCGATACGTGTTCCCTTGCCATTCCAGCTGCCAGCCTCGCTTTATGGCCTTATCGGCAGGCTCAAGCTTAATCTGCAGCTGCTCGCGGCTCATAGGCGCGCCCTGCACTTCCTGCTCACGAAAAGCCGGAGGCATTACCTGCGCCCATCGCTCGCAATACAGCTCTTGCACGGTACTATAGCCGCCCATGCCGTCAGCAACGTTGGCAGGTTTAATAATTTTAATGCGCTGATTGCGCTCGCTGCTGCCCATCATTTATACTCCTGTGACGTAGTTATTTTAGCCAAGATAGCGTTATAGCTGTTGCCCAAAGGCGTAACCGTTTTGCCAATTATCTCGGTGCCACGATTGTCATACCAGTGAGCAACAAGCATTTTGACGGCGGTGCGGTACAGGCTGCTTTTGGCAATGTCCCGGCCGTCAGCCGTCTTTGTTTTGCCGCTCGCAGTTTTTATGTCCTCCATCGCCGCCGCTATCATTTCTAGGAGCAGATCATCTTCAAGGTTGCCGTCAAGGCGCAAGTACATTTTTACGCTCTCAAGCATTTCCTCCGGCATAATTTACTCCTCCTCGATCATTTACTCAGGCGCACCTGCTTTAACCAGCACGAGGCCCTCGTTGTCCACTACCTTGCCATCGGCCAGCATGATAGACTTGAGCACCTGGTCATCGGTCTCGTTGTCCTCGTATCTCTTGAGGCCCATCTTGTAATTAGTGTTGATTGCGTAATTGCGCAGGTCAAACAAAAATGCCACAACGGTGCCTTCGGCTGTAGACTCGTTAAGAGTCTCCAGATAATCGCAGCAGATTACAGGACGGCCTAAAATATAGCGTTCAGGTGCACCTGCGGTGCCATAGTTGACACGCGCAATGGGCTGGCCTGCGCTATCCGTTTGACCAACAAAGGTCATAAAGGTTTTTTTGGTCATAACCCATTTAGTGTTGGCCTCGTAGGCCTGCGGCAATGCAGCTTCTGCGTTTACCACATCCTTGTATGTAAGCGCCTTTTTTACAGTAACAACACGCTCTGCCAGCACCTCCTCTTTAATAATGCCTGTCGGCTGGCCCGTGCCAGAGCCGCTAACAATGCCTTTTTCGAGGCCGATAATCATGGCTTCAGCGATGTTGGCAATCAGCACCTGCTCAAACACGGCCAAAGACGTGGTTTCTGCCTCCAAGGTCATAGACACGGCGCAGCGGAGCTTATGGTAGGCAAAAGTAACGCCTGTGACAGTCTTTTTCTGTTTTTCGCTCGTCGCGCCCTCTGCCACCCATGTGGCCACAGGCTTAACCGAGGATTTTGGATAAGTCACGCCACCACGCAAAGAGGTCTGCGTTACCTCACGCAAAATCATGCCGCTCGCCTGCAGCTTCTCGATGATTTTCTGGATGATCGTGTTAGGGATAACTGCGCCAATGTCGCCAGCGGTGGTCGGGCCGGCAGCGCGATATTCCATCGGGATGCCCTTCTTGCCGCCCGAAATGACGTAAGCCATAAACGCATTGCGGTATTCAATGCTGTCGTATTTGCTGCCTTGCGGAGCGTTGCCCGGTGCCGGCACCGGATTGCCGCCGCCGCCAGCCAGCTCGTCAGCGAGACGTGCTCTTTCGACGATAAGCGCTTCTTCGTCCTGCAGGTCCTTCAGCTCCTGCCGGTATTGTTCCAAATCTCCCATGTTGGCCGCTCTTTCAACAAGGCCTGCCAGTTCTCTTCTTCTTGCGATGATTTCTGCTAATCTCGGATTCATTTCATCCATCCTTTCTTTTTTAACAAAAGGCCAACAGCTTAGCCTTTTCCAGCTCCAGCTTCTCGATGGCATCAATGCCCAAAGCGGAGCGCTGTTCTGCCGTCAGCTCGGTATCCTCGTAGGCCGGGAACGTCACCGCCGCAACATCAAACAGCTTTTTAAATTTTAAAATTTTGTAGGTATGTGTCTCGTCATTGTAGCTCTGCTCTGCAATTGATGCTGCAAAGCTGCAGCCGCACAAATCGCCACGCTTGATAAGCGCGTAGGTATCTCGCCCTTCCTGCGTATCAGCGATTTCCGCTTCAAAACGCAGCCCCTTACTGTCAACAGATAACGTCAGAGTGTTGTTTTTTGTCCGCGCCAGCAGCTTGTCCTCCATGGCATGCCCACGGTCAAAGACCACATCGCTCATATCGCAGTCATCTAAGGCGGCGCTGTCGATGCACTCCATGACTTTATATCCGCCGACGGAGTATAACACGGTAGGATTGTCAAACAGCATGGCGTAGCCGCTTACGCGCATTGTGCCATCATCTGTGTCAACAGCACGCATCTCGCAGCCCACGCTGACCTTGGCGTGATAAATTTTATCCTTCGGCATCTTTTTCACCTCCCTTGCCTTTGTTTTTGAGCATTTGATACTCCGTCGCCTTGTCTGCGTCGATATAGTTAAGCGATATGATGCGCTTATCTCCGCCCTCGACAGGAGCCATGTTAAACACCTCACGCCCCTCATTGATGCTCATGAGGCCCATAGGCATAAGCTCTTTAAGCAAGTTTATTTTGCTTTGCGTGCTGGCATATTGCAGCCGGTTAGCCTCAAAGACAATCTGGTTCCCCAGCGCCTGCTCGCGCTGAGTGAAAATCTTGCGCGTCAGCTCCAGCGACAGCCGTATGGCCAACGGCTCCAGCACGCTTTCATAATAGGCCGCCCAGCCGTTCTCATCATATTTCGAGAGCAGGATGTTCTCGTTTGTATGATAATAGGCCATGATATCCTCGCGGATCAGCTTCATCTGGCTGTTGTCCGCCATGGTAACATTCTGCTTAAGCTCGATATAGTCGGCTCTGGTATCCAGCGCCGCCACGCCGCCGCTATTATTAAGCGTCATGTATTCGTCGACAAAGCGCTGTTTGTTTTCGGCCAGGTCGTCGTTCTTCAGGTTCATGTTAAATTTCAGGATGCCGCGCAGATAGCGTGCGCTGCTCACCGCCGCCGCAAAGCCGGCATTGACAGTGTTAAGCAGACCAACCTGTCGGCTCAACGTAATCTCGTTGCTCTCGCCAAACAGGTCACTCGGGCCAAAAAAGCGCCGCAGATGCACAAGCTCCTCGTATGGCACAGCCATCCTGAAGCCTGTCATAAAGTCAAATCTTACAAACAGCATGCCCGCTCGCTCGACAAACTCGCAATCACTGTAATTCACAGGATACAAGCCGGTCACACCGCCCTGCTCGTCGCGCCTGATGTAGATAAATGCATTATTTTCATTTCCCCAAAGCGTGATAACCTTGTATAAAAATTCATAAGCATTCATGTACTCGTTGGGTGCGTACTCCAGCAGCTGTTGCAGCTTTTTGTTGTTGCCCGGAGCCTGTTGGCCGTCAGCCCGTCTTATCACCCTAGGCCGCAGCTTAGCACCGTTTTCGGCCAGGCTATCAACGCAAACCCTGACAAACAGATTTTGATAGTTGCGCGAGTCCGCAGCGGACAGCAGATTGACGCTATTGTTCAGGCTCATAAACCGCGCATATTGCTCGCCGATTGCGTCAGTAGGATTCTTGTTAAAAATTTGCTTAAACATATTACGCAAAATCATTTTTTGCACCTCACTCACAAAGTCAAGTTATTATAGTCATCCAGATGCCTTTCCAGCGCCACATAGGCGTCCAGCAGGCTCGCTGTGCCGTCTATGCGCCTGCGCTGATTTGATTTCAGCGGCTGGATGTTGCCATTTCGGTCTATGTCCACAGCCGTATTCGTCAGGCACCATTTGAGGATTGGATTGTTATTGTAATTGATGCGCTTAGCCGTCAGGTCTGCGCCCATATTTTTCATCGGAGCAGACAGTGTTTTTTTGCCTTGGATAACAGGCTCCATAGCGCTTTGTCCAAAGTACTGAGCCATCTCCTGCACCCAATAGTTGGCGCTCCAGGAGTCATATCCGCACCACAGGATGTTAAGCCCTATGGCCTGCTGCATCTCCAAAAACCACGCCGTAACATCGCTATACTGCACACGGCTGCCTGCGCTTAGACGCATGTAGCCTTGCTCTATCCACGCAGAGTATATTTTTTGCTCTTTTTCCGTCATGCGCTCCATGGTGCCCTCCGGCAGCCAATACATCTGCAGCACATAGAGCACGCCGTCGTATTCTTTTTTGAAAAGGATAGTTGCGCAAGTCAAGTCTGTCGTGCTGGACAGGTCTGCGCCGCCAATGCCATAGCGCGGAGCAAGCTCCGCAACATCAAACGTCGCCGTGTTGTTGATGTCCTCAAACGGCAGCCATGCAGAATACGACGTCTCGCGGATGTTAAAGTCTTTGCAAAGCAGGTTTTTGACCAGTGCAGGATTATGCTGCGCGCGCTTTACCTTCTCCGCCAGCTGCTCCCTGCTCTTGATTGTGCCAAGGCCGGGATTGGCTTTTGCCCAGCAGTCAGGCTTTTCCCACTCGTCGCGATTGTCCAGCTCATAGATGACGCACAGCCTGCGCTCATCTTTGTAGACGCCATCGTCGTAGCCTTGGATAATGTCCTGAGCTTCGCTGTATTTTTGGTCGTAGATGCCCTCGCGCACCGTTCCGGCCGTCGATATAATCAGGCAGAGCGGCTGCTCTCGCGCCGTCATGCCGTCCACCAGCACGTCGTATAAATTCATGTCCTCGACAGCATGCAGCTCGTCGATGATGGCGCAATGGATGTTAAGGCCGTCAAGCGTATTGCTGTCGCTCGACAATGGCTTAAATGTGCCGTCATTGCCGGGCACATCAATTTCGCCCACAAGACATTTGCTGCGCTTGTTCAAGGCCGGCGATTTCTTAATCATACGCTTAGCTTCAGCCCAGACGATTTTTGCCTGGTCTTTTTTGGTAGCTGCGCTCACAACCTCAGGACCTCGCTCGCCATCGCCAAAAAGCATGTAATTCCCAAGGCCGCTGCCAATGGTGGATTTGCCGTTTTTACGAGCGACAATCAGCATAGCCTCGCGATATTTGCGCAAGCCCGTTTTTCTGCTGACAAAGCCGTAGGTCGCCGCGATAAACGCTTTCTGCCACAGCTCCAGCCGCAAGAATTGTCCGCCGGCAGCGCCTTTTGACTGCTTACAAAAATGCTCTAAAAACTCAATTACCCTACTCGCCTTGCGCTCATCGTAATACCACTCTCCGTCAGGATTTTCGACGTCCTCCTGCAGCTTCTGGTATACGCGGCGCACCTTTTTGCAGACAGTGACCTGCCCTGATGCTATCTGCTGCCAATATTCCGTTACCGGGTTCATTGCGACCTCAGAAACGCATCAAACCCATCATCTTCGGCAGGTTTTTCGCTGCGGTCGACAAAGTCGGCCATCTGCTTCATCAGCGTTTGATAATTCTTGTTGAGCGAATTATACATCCTAGCTATGGGCCTCTCTCTGCTATAGGCAGGCGCATTTGCGCTTTGAGTAAACATTTCCGTAAAGCCATTTTTGTTAAGGTCCTTCTCCATGTCATCAAGCTGGCAGCGCATAAAAGCAGCCCTCTTTATAAGGCTGTCAAGAAACTGCTTCTCCTCGTCGGATTTTGCGCTAAAAATTTTATTAAGCCTCGTTATCTCCTTGCGGATGCGCGACGTTATCGCCGGCTCTTTTTGCAATGCGGCCGCGCCGCCTTGTTTCTTCTTAGCTGCAGCCATTCCCATCACCTCTAAATCCTTTCTTTCTTCCCCGGAGCTCTTATAAGATTTCCCTTTTCGTCAAATTTCAGGCCGCCACGCACAAGCGCGTCCTCTCGTTCCGTATGCTCGGCGTTGTGGCAGTCCTGGCACAGATATTCCAGATTTTCAAAGTTGAGCGACACAGACGGATCGTTGATGTTTTTAGGGCTGAGATACATCTTGTGATGCACAATCTTGCCCGGCTTGCCGCATCGCTCGCAGATGCCGTACACGCTATCTATGTAAGCCTTTCGGCATTTGAGCCACGCCTTTGATTTGTAAAATTTCTCTGCCCAAGGCTTCATGCCAGTACCTCCGTCGCCAAATGAAAAACAGCCAGCGCTCAAAAACGTTGACTGTTAACCTTTTGTTGTTAGCATAACTATACCACATGTTTTTAGTGTCATTCTATATCATCTTTTTTGCTCTCTAAATTTTCGCAGAGTAAAATCCTTGTAAAAAATTCTTTCTCTTCCAATTATGCGCCCAAAAAACTGCTGCTTTGGTCAACCTATGCACAAAACAGCAAAAGCAACGCCTTCTTTTTGCAGTGAGAACTAGCTGCGGCAAGGCTTTGCAGGTTTTCAGGCTCCGGCCGAAATTTGTTTTTTGGGGAGGGGGGGTATACGCGCCCGGTGCGTTGCGTGAAGCTCCCTGCCCCGGTCCAGCGTTTTGGAGCATTTTTCCGGCACCCCGGGGGGCTATCCTGCGGAACGCAGCGCTCAACGCAAGCAAAGTCAAGGCTTTCCGGCAGCTTTGATTGCCTTAAGCGCACGCCGATGCAGCCTCATGACCTGACACCAGCTGTAATTCATTTCGCTCGCAATCGTTTCCCACTTCTGGCCAAGCATGTAACGGCGCTCAAGCACGCGCTGGCACTGCTCGCTTTTGCTCACGTCTACGCAGCCATTGTTTCTCAGGACGGCAACGCTGTTTATCATCTGCACGCCTGCTGTCCATTTATCAGCAAACGCCTTGGTTAACTCTAGCAGCTCCGTCTCCAGCTTTTCGATTTCCGCCACGCTCGCCTCGACAGGATTGTGTTTGTGCTTACGCGCCGCCGCATCTCTTGGCTCGCAGCACAAGGATACGACAGCGGAATCATGCTTAAGCTCTGCGAGTAATCTGCTGTGCTCATGCATGCGTTCCCGTGCCAGCTTGATAGATTTTAATTTGTCAATTATCAAATCAATATCGTTGTTCTTGTCCATGCTCCCACCTCTTAGCCTGTGTGCATATTTAAAATTTTATTGTGCGCATTTTCCGCGCTTTTATATCTCTAAAGATTAAATTTTGCGCTTTAATCACCCTTGACGTACAGGCACACCTCTAGCCTTGGATGCTCTCGGTCTATGCTAAAATCCATGTCGCGTACAAGGACCATCTTGTCGTCAAGGTACAATGCGCCCTCAAGCGCATCACAGAGCAATTTGTGTGCATTGCTCATGTCGCGCCTTCGGCCGTCAGGCCAAAAAGCAACAACCTCCAGCACAATCTTCTCTTGTGGTCCAGGCACGCGCCAGCCTTCCCGGTGCGCCAAAGCGTTAGCGATATAATACGCCTCTTCCTTCCACGCCCTCGCTAAAGGCGTGAGCACACGGTTCCGCCTGCCCGCTGCATTGAAATTCCTGTAGCAGTGATTGACGCTAGGCGGTATCGTCAGCGTCAGCTTCAGCTTATTCATTCCGCCGCTCCTTCCCTTTGTGCCGATATTCCTCTTTGAGCTCCATCCGTGTCCGTATGTACCACTCGCAGGTTATCGTGTTGTAATATTTCTCCACGCTAACAACGCGATAGCCTGGATGCTTGCGCTCAAAATGCTCTTTCATGCTTTCGCAGTCCTCCGGCCAGAGCGTCAGCTGCTGGAATTGTCTGCGGCTCGTCTTTGTGTCGCTAACAGACTCCAGCGGCTTTGTGAGATTCTGGGAAGGCGTGTAGCGTTTGCGGCCCTTGGGATCTTTGCTTAAATAGCAAACGAGCCCGTCTATGCCTCCATGCTCTAGCTGGATGCGCGTGCTGTTGGCGTAGCCCTTGCCCCACACTTGCTCAATGACATCACGCTCAACTCCCTTGTTAATCAAAAGATGATGATGTATTCTGCCGTTAGTCGAGCCTTCTTCTGTGATGTAGATATATTTTAATTTCAAGCCCTTCTTTTCGTATCTTCTTTTCAAGCGGCGGATAAAATTCTTTACTTCCTTCTCCGCAGCTTCTACGCTTTCCGGCTTGTGCTCATCATCATAGCTCAGCACGAGATGTATGTCATTCAAGCCAAAATTAGTCTTTGCGAGTAATCTAAAATATCTCCTCGCTTTTTTATCATTCAGCTTTTTTTGCTTGGGAGTAGTTGTTTTTCTTCTTGCTCCCTTGCAAGGTTTGTACTTTAAGTCATAAAAAGGAAACAGGTCTATTTCGATATAATCAGGCTGAGGAGCTGCACTTGTGCCTTGGCAATAATAGGTTTTTTCTCTTATGCCGCTTCTTTCCTTGCCCATCTTTTTCTTCTCCTGCTCCTTTTGGGTTAATTTGGTTGAGTTGTTATTACTGCATACAAGCCTCATAGGCCTCAGCAGGCCCGCGCAAAAAACAACTATATAATGAAGAAACCTGCGAAGCTTTTCGCCTCGCAGTATTTTCTTCATTTATTCTTTATCCTCTATTATTTATATGCTAGCCTTTCGGCCAGCATCCGTTATGCCGCCATTCTGCGATGCGGTCGCTCCGCATCATTCTGCTGGCTCTAGGTCCTTGCGCCTTAGATTGGCGCATCATATTAAATATGGTGAGTACAAATTTGTACTTTTTATAACTCTCGCAGATGCGTGCGCAGCCAAGCCCTCTTATGTCGCAGCCTTTGCACGGACACACAAGCGACACGTCATATGCGCGGATGCCGCCAAAGGCCTTATCGCTCCTCGTCATCGCTGCCTCCTACTAATGCTATAAAAAACCAAACTACGATAACCAATGTTATGACATTTACTGTAAATTCGTCGACATTATCCATCGCCATACTCCTTCTTTCCGCCGCTGAGCGCCGAGCGCAGGTCGCAGGTGTGTGTTAGCATATACTTCTTCGTTTTATGTTGCGCCATTTTGCTTGTACATACATTTTGCTAGGATTCCGAGCGAGGCAGATGCTCATGCAGCCTGCACGTAGCGCTCAGCGGCGGTATTAAATTATTCCTCGTCCGGGTACGCGCCATTTTCGTGGGCACGTTGAGCCTCATCTATCGTTGGCTGCTCGCGTTTACAACAGTAAGCGTAGTAAAACGCCTCTTGCCTCAGGGATTCCATCAGCCTGACTTCGTTTGGTAGAAGCATCTGCAGCGGTATCTGCTTTCCGTTGCTGTCCCTGTAATAATCTACAGGAGCGGTATAAAACTTACGCGTCACCACCATCAAAGGCTCAGACGAATTTTTAAAGCCATCCATGAGCACCACCAGCTGCATGCCGTCGCCAAAGTCCTTGTGAGATACAAAATTTACTTTTGTTATCCACATATGTAAAGGCCGGCCATCTTCGTTCTCCGCCGGAAACTCAAGCATTCTGCGTGCCACCGTCGGCAGATAAGCCCAAAGCTTGCGAAAGTCCTCATGCAGCACATCTGCTCTGCTTACAGTGCTTTCCTCTGGCTCTGCATCCGCAGGCTTAACCGTATAGCGCACTTTTGTATTACCGCCCTTGCGGACAACAAATTTTACCTCAAATTCCTCCATTTGAGCACCTCCTCGAAATTTACATAGCTGATTACAAGGCACATAATGGCCACCGTTGTTACAAAGCAGATAACAAAATCAATAAGCATAATCTCCATTTTTAGCACTCCTGCTTAAACCTGCTCAAATTTTGCCAAGCGCTTGGTAACTTGGCTTTGGCTCTGCGCGAGAGCACTGGCCAACGCTCTGCACACTCCTGCCCCACGCTTGCCGTCCTGCACCTTGTCCAGACGCTCCAGCAGCTTATTGATGCCGCTAAGTATCATCCAGATTTCCACCTTGAGCTCCAGCGCCTCTTTTTGTGCGCCTGTGTCGCTTTGTGCTTCCGCCAGCTTTTCGCGCAGCTCCTTCAGCTCCTGCGCAACCTCCTCTGGCACCTTTTCAACGATTTCCGTCTTGGTGGCCACCGTCACAGGCTGTTTGAGCTGCTCTTCCAGCTCCTTGATGCGCTCTTCTAAGATAGCTGTTTCCTGCTCTCTATTATAGAGACTCTTGCGCAGCTCCTTCGCTTCTGCCTCCAGCGCGTCACGCTGGCTGCTCATCGCTTCAGCAATTTTTTTGCTTTCGGCAGCATCCGCCAGCTGCATGCTGAGCTCTTCGGCCTGCCTGCTGACCTTGGCCAGCTTCTCTTCGGTCTTTCTGGTCAGCTTATGGTCAGCTTCCGCTTTGGCTTCGGCAGCTTCTTTGTCCATCTTCAGCTTTTTGATTTCCGCCTGCAGCTCACGCGTGCTTATATCCTCGACGTGTGCGTCCTTGATAAAATCCTCACGCTGTTCTGCCGGCACGCCTAAAAGCAATACTGCCTGCGTATAGGTCAGCTTTTCCACGACGTCGCTTTTTGCGGCGCTGCCAAACAGCACGCCCTGATCGGCGCCGTACTCCTCATACACGCGCATAAGATTGTTGGCTGTGCTTTGGCTGAAATCTACAGCCTCAGTAAGCCATTTGCCAAATTGTCCCGGCTCCAGCATCTCCTTGGCCTCCTTAAGTTTCCGGCCAATAGCGATGCTATTGCTCAGCACCAGCTTACGCGTTTGGTCTTTAATCAAATTTATTTCCGCCGCCACCATCTCCGGTGTGCGAGTTACCTGCAAATCGTTCATGCTGCCTTCGCTCCTCTCTTTTTGTTGGTGAGTCTTGCTAAATACTCTTTATAGGCTTTGACAAAGGCCTCAACATCTTTTGTCACGCCGCAGTTATGGTTTCCACGTACTTGCATGATTCCGCCGCTGGCGCTCAGTTCCATTGTGTAATACGGCTTATCCGGCTCAGACTGCTTGCGTATCAGGATAATGGTACATTGTCCTTTTACATGCTTATCTGCATAGGTGCCAACACAATGATGCAGAGCGTCGCCCTCAGCTATAAGCTCCTCCGCGCTCCCGGCCACCTTGGCCATCAATCCGCCGTCGGAGAAATTATAACGCTTACGTGTTTTTTTCAGCTTGGCAATCTGCTTGTTGAGCAGCTCGTCTGCTTTGATTTTGAGCTGCGCAACGACATTTTGGTGCGCACGCTGCAGGTCGCGGGGCTTGACTACCGCCGTGTCGGTCAAGTCTAGCTCTAGCTTTTTACAATCGCGTATATAATCCGTCCAATCTATCAAGACGTAGTACAGGCCGCGAGATGTCTCCTGATTCTGCTTTTCCATGTAATTTAAGGCCGCCTCCGCGCTGATGCCTACTCTTTTCAAGCACTCAAAGCGCACACAGGTATCATATTGGCTTAATCTTTCCAGCTTCTTGCGCTTTTGTGCAAGCTCCACAAGGCTAAGCTTTGTATTTTTCTTGAGATACAGGCTCAGCTTGAGCGTATCTATGTCCGTCGCCAGCGCCGATAACGCCAGCAAATCGTTTTTGTTGACCTGCACGCGGAGCAGCTTTTGCGGATTCTGGCCGCGCCAGTCAAACAAATTTCTAAAGCTGCGTTCGCTCAGGCCCTCATCGATAATGTTCCACAGGCCCATTTTCATAAGATATTCGAGCTGCGGGTGCTTTTGATAAAGCTCTATATACCGGAAAGCATCTTCTGCGCCTGTCAGCCTGAGAAACGCATCCAGTTGGCTGTATTTTAGCCAGCTATCCTTTAAAAGCGGCTTCAGCCTGTCCAAGCCATGCCATGTCTGGTAACGGCTAAGCCCCATAACATAATCCTTGCTATACAGACTTCTTCTTTTGTTCCACCATTCGCGGCTGGTAAAATAATCACTCTCGTGCTCGTGGCTCCAATGCTCGACGGCTGCTGAACGCATCAGGTAATATTCACGCGGCACAAAGTCGTCCTCAATTAAGCCTGTATCTGCGTGTAAGTAACGATACACGGCAAAGCTCCGAGCGATAATTGCCTTTTTGTCGTATAAGGCACGCTCATAAAAAGTGAAGTAATATTTTGCGGTAGTAATCGGTCTGCGCCAGCTATGCACAATCTCGCCATCTGCTCCGCATTTCGGGCAAGTTGTTCTGTCTTTATGGTTTGACTTCGCAAGAACGATATGCTTGCCGCACCTGCTGCAAATCGCCTTTTGCTTGTCCTCACGGTCAGGCACCATGAAATAATTTTCCCTCCCCGTGGCTACCTGATTAAAATAGCGTTTTACCTCATCGCTAACGCCAGCTGGAAAATAATGGAGAAAATGCAGAAAGTCTTTGTTTGCCAGCAGACGCTTTTTGCAGTTGTCCAGACAGCCATTTACAGCCTGCTCAATTTCTTTACGGTTCATTTTTTGCCACCTCTTTTTGCCACCTCTTAGAAAAAATCATCAAGATTGACGCTTACAGCATCATTGCCGATGCCAGTCTCTGCCTGCGTTCCGGCTGTTTTGCCAAGCGCTTGGCGCGCGGCCGCAGGCTCTGCTGCGGGCTTTTTTGCCTTAATGTTGTAATATTTGCAGGCAATCTCAACCGCCTGCGCCTCATCCACGCAGCCACAGCCGCCAACAGCGTGCTTCTTGGCCTCCGCCTTTATAGCATCCAGCGCGCCGGTCAAGGTTTTCTTTTGCTCAAGGATTTTTTCCGCGACCTCCGGGCAGGACGTTGCCAGCTGCAGGAGCTGCTCTGCGATGTATTTAGAGCAGGGATCCTTGGCTTGCTCCATCTCTGCGTCCAGCTTGTCGATGGCTTGTTGTTGGTTATTGGTTATTGCCATGTTATACCTCCTTATTTTTACGGGCCTTGCGGCGTTGCGCAAAAGTCGTTTGGCTCAGATAGATGCTCAATGCCTCCAGGCTCTGTCTGTAGCGCAGATGCTGAAGATAGCTGATATATTGGTTGCGCTTGACGCCATACACATGGCGCAGCACGCTTTCATAATCTTTCATTGCTATTCGCCCCGTTTCGTTGTATAATAATCTTGGTTATTGGTTATTGGTTTTGTAAGCCAATCCTTGAGCGCTGATAGTTTCCGCTGTCAGCGCTCTTCTTTTTTTGCTGAGATATCCACATATCCACATGACTTATGCAGTTCCCTGCTCTCTGCGAGCGGATCAAACACGACGGTAAAATAATTGCCGTATCTGGTCGCGGTAATGACATCAACTTGCCAATCCATGTCCCAGCCTGCTTTTGTTGTCTCAATGATAAGCTCAACGGAGCTTTTGGCCGTAATAACCCCGCCCTCATTGGTGTCTACGAGATTGATGTGGTCAATGTCGTCCTCACAGCTCACGGCAACGACGATGCTTTCCAGCAGCTTGCCAACAGACATTGTTTGTTTTTTCATGATAACCATCCTTTCATGCTGTCTCTTCTTCTTTTTCTTCTTGGGCATCTGACAGCTTAATGGTGCCCTTATCTACGCCGTACCGGAGCAGATACTCTGCTAGGCGCTTGTAGGTGATTTCGTCCATGCTGCCCTCCTTAATCCCATGACTTAAGCTGGCCGCTCAAACGCTTAAAGCGCAGGCGATCCGCTACGGTAAAGCGGTCGCCCATCGCCTCTCTCAGCAGCCATTTTTTCAGCACAGCCTGCTCGGCCGTCGAGAGGCCGTAGCCCTCGCGGAGCTTGTCCGCCATAATCATGTACGGCGTCTCGTCGTCAAACAAGCAGTTATCAAGCGCCACGTCAATGGCGTCCAAAAGACAGTAGCGGTCATATTTCGTTAATTTCATTTTTCTGCCTCCGCCAATAAAAGTCAGATGATTGATAAATACATCAAAATCGAGACAATCAGGGATATCCAGGCCACCACCATCGGTGCCCAATCCCAGAACGTCAGCGAGTCGAGAAACCTATTAGAGAAAAACGGAATACAGGAAAAGAATTGATACTTTACCCTCATCCATTTCCAATTCACGCCAGCCTCGTGCTGGCTTTTCTTTTTATCTTCCATAACTCACCCTCCCTTCCTTACAACGCATCAGCAGCCTTTTCACGCTGAGCCTCTACAGCCTCGTAAGCCTTCCTGTACTCTTCGGCTCTTTCTCGCCAAAACTTAGCATCATCTTCCATGTCGCGCTTTTCGCAGCCTTCTGCGTATACTTCCATTTCGTGAATTGAAGCCAGAAGAGCGCGACAGATGGCCAGCACCTCTTCATGATTAAGGTCAAGCTTCATGTTGTTACCTCCTCCCTTCTCGCCCCACCGCCAGCACCATGCTGGCGCCAGATGTGTTTCTGAGCCATACGACAATCTTTTACTTGACTTTTGTCGGCGATATCACCGTCTGCTGCAGCAGTAACGACGTTCTGCTTGTTACTATCGACTAAGCAGCCTACCTCTAGGAGCAGGTTTATGCGTTCGCGTGAGCTTGCTCCTATTTTTTCTATGCCATTAGCAATGCTTTTTATTTCTTCCATGCTTGCCGAAGGCATTTTTGCTTTTATCGTTATCATCTCCCTAGCCTCCCTTCTTCTTCTTTACTCACTTCTCCGCATCCATGCTATAATAGATGTACTGAAAGGAGTAATATAATGTCACAAATCGGTTATTTATTTATCGTTCCACTTTACAAAATCGCAAGTAATGCCTTCTATTTGTACAGAACATGCCAAATGATTGATGATTATAACTATTGGCTGGCGTATGGCGATAACTATGTTGAGCTTTTTGAGCGGAAGCGCATTTTTGAAAAAATATTATCTAAAGCTGATGTCAATGATAAATTTCTTCCTATAACCCAGCCTACAGGCTATGGACAACTAGCAAGTTTTAAATCATCAGTAATTGCGCAATTCCCAAGTAATTTAGAAGCCTATGCTCACATTACACTCAAGATGTTATTGGAAGCCAAAGGAATTTTTAAGGAACGAATTTTAGAAACCTTCAACCCAATTTATTGGATTGAATTAGCAATATTTTTACCCAAGCACACGTTGATGTATTTGGGAATAAAGCCAGACAATGTCATCTTAAAGCTTTTGCAGCTTGTGTGGTTTATTCTGGCAGGCGCTTACTCTTTGCTTCTTGTGCTTTATCCAGACGCCTTTCGTCTTCTGATTGAGAGACTTCCAAGTAGCTTTCGTTGACAGAAATCCGCTCTTCCGGCACCTCTAAGCATTTATGAATTTTTTCCGCTAAGCGATACGCTTCCAGCTGTGTTGCAAAGCCGCCTATATTTATATAGTGCTGCTTTACAATACAGCGTTTCTTTTTTTCTCCAAGAAGTTTGTTTAAAAAACTCAGCATCTCCCTCACCTCCCTTCTTCTTCCCCACCGCCAGCGCCATGCTGGCATTTTTATCGCTTTAAGCGATATTCTGCTGTAAAAAAATAATATCGCCAAGGGTACAATTATACAGTTTTGCCATCTCTATGGCTAAATCAATTTTCGGTGACTTTTTATATTTTTCATAAAAACGTAAGCTATCGCGTGAAATATTGAGTTTTTCCGCCGCTTCTTTTTGACTTAATCCCGCATTTACTCTGGCTGCTTTTAATGTGAGCCTCATTTTTATCACCACCTTTATCATTATTCTACATCGCTTTTAGCGATATGTCAATGCTGAAAGCGATTATTTTCCTTCTTTTTGTTGATTTTTTTACGCTTTTGTGTATAATGTAAGTGAGGTGATTAGAATGCCAATTGATGAAATCAAGTTGCTATTTTCTAAAAGATTAAAAGAAATCATGTCCAACCACGATAAAACACAAGGCGATTTAGTAAGAGACCTGAATTTTAGGCAAGCGACTGTCTCTGACTGGTTGAACGGTAAAAAGTATCCGCGCATGGACAAAATCGAAAAACTAGCTCATTATTTCGGTTTGTCAATAAACGAGCTATTATTGACATCTCCCCCAGCGCCAGCTCTCTCCCTCACCCAGCAGGAAGAAAAACTAATAAAAAAATACCGCCAGCTGGATGCTGACGGCAAGGAAGAAATTGATGATCTGATTGATGTTAAGCTGGCCAAGCTCCAGCGCAAGGCGGAAGAAGACGTGGAGAGTTTAGGATAATCAAATTTTTAAAGGAGTGATTTTATTATGGATAAGCAAGAGATTTCTTTATTAAAAAGCAAATTCGATGAGCTGGCTCATGTAGATGAAAGTGGTGTTGAATATTGGTCTGCACGCGAGATAATGACTTTATTCGGTTATAATCGTTGGGAAAATTTCTATAATGCTATAACAAAAGCTCTCACGTCTATCCGAAACGCACAAATAGACGCAAAATATCATCTTCGTGAGGTCACGAAAATGTTAACTTTAGGCAAAAACGCCACAAGAAGTGTAAAGGATTTCGAGCTGACAAGATATGCGTGTTATATCGTTGCTCAAAACGGCGATCCGCGCAAAGAAGAAATTGCTTTCGCTCAAAGTTATTTTGCTCAACAAACCCGAAAGCAAGAGCTTATAGAGGAACATATGAAAAACCTGCAGCGCTTAGAAAATCGTGATAAGCTGCGTGCATCAGAAAAGCAACTTTCAAAAAATATTTACGAGCGCGGAGTTGATGACGCAGGCTTCGGACGCATTCGTTCAGCTGGCGACTGTGCACTTTTTGGCAGAAGCACGCAATCCATGAAAGAGCGGTACGGCGTTACTAAGGGCAGACCATTAGCCGATTTTCTTCCTAACCTGACAATAGCAGCTAAAAACCTTGCTACTGAAATGACCAATTACAACACTGAAGCAAAAGACCTTTACGGCGAACCCAGCATAACTCATGAGCACGTACAAAATAACTCCACTATCAGGAATATGTTAGGCGAGCGTGGCATAAAACCAGAAAACCTGCCACCTGCTGAGGATATTAAAAAGGTAGAGCGCAGAGTCAAGTCAAATGAAAAGAAGTTGGCAAAGGATAGCTGCTTTAAAGATAAATAAAAAAGGAGTGAATAGCAACCTTATGGAACGCAAGACATATGCAAAAATTTTAGCAGGCATTTACCTGCTTATGTTCGCCACCATGTCTTTCGACGCCTGCTGGAACGCAACCGGCAGCTTTTTCGGCTTTGCTTTCCTCACAATAACGTGGCTGCGCCTGAAGGACACAAACTGGCCCATCTCCAATTGCATCATCAACTGCTTTACAGGCGGCTTGTATGGACTGTTTGAGTGCGACAGGAGGAGTTTAGGCTGATAAAATAAAAAGACGCTCCCGTAAGGGAGCGTCTTAGAATCAGGATTCTTTCAAAATATACTCTTTTAATATCATGTCCTCGCCGCGCCAAACAATAGCGCGAAATTCTTGCAGGTCTTCCATGCTGTAGCCTTCAATGCTTCGCAAGGAAAAGGACTTCTCATTTTTTATAAAGTGCTCGCCCCAACCGGAAGCAATAAGATTACCTGCTTTATAGACTTCATAGTAATGAGGCCTGTTGTCGCAGCCAACTTTTTCCAGAATCGTTTCTTCGACGAATATCAGATTCTTTCCGAAGTACCGGTTTATAATGTTAGCTAACATTACAGCCTTATCGCGCAGCCATACAGGCCACAGCATTCCTAACGCTCCGGCAAAGATAATAGCGCAAGCTACTCGCATCATTTCGCTGAGTCGGATACCTAACAGCAGACAAATATTGCTCAGCACCAATGCCAGCAGCCACGCTGCTGCCGCAAAAAGAAAGTAAGCAAGAACCTCATTATTTAATTTTTCCTTTTGCACATTGCCGCTCATCAGCTTGCATGCAGCTACGCCTATAAATCCCGGTGCGACCTGCGCAATATTTTGAAATAAATCTAATCCCATAATGTTCCTCCATTCCGAAAGAAGGTGAAATAATGAATAAACCGAATCCTTCGCCATCCAGTGCGGAAACCAGAAGCGACCAATTTCCCATGCCTCTGCCGCCCGCAAGGCCGGTACCGTTGCCACCAAAGCAAAAATAATTTTACTTCATGTATATTATAAACCATCCTGTTATTTAATGCAAAAGCCGCCAGCGTAAGGCTGACGGCGTGGTTAGAAAACATTTTCTTTTGCAGTGTATGACTAGTACACGGTGACACTAGACGGCTAATTCAAACCGCTAATATAATACCACATTTTATATATTTTTTTCAAGTGCAAGGACGCTTCCGCAAGGGAGCGCCCAAATATTAAATTCAAGGAGTTGATCGTATGCTTAGAGCAGTAATTTACGCGCGCTTTTCCAGCGATATGCAGCGCGAAGAATCCATTGATGCGCAGGTGCGTGCCTGCAAAAGCTATTGTCAAGGCAAAGGTTATCTCGTTGTTGGCCAGTACGTCGACGAGGCCAAAAGCGGCCGCGAGCTGACCAAGCGCGACGCTTATAACCAGATGCTGGCTGATGCCCTGGAGGATAAATTTGATATTATAATCTTCCATAAGATCGACCGTAACTCTCGCAATGAGCTTAATTACTATACGACCAAGGATAAGCTGGAAAAACTGGGTATACGCTATGAATATGCAGTGCAGCATATAGATGCGTCGCCGGAAGGCCAGATGATGGAGGGCGTGCTGGTATCCATGGCAGCTTACTACAGCCGCAACTTATCCAAAGAGACCAAAAAAGGCCTGAATGAAAATGCCTATAAGGCGCAATTTAATGGCGGTACCGCGCCGCTAGGCTTCAGGATCGTTGATAAGCATTACGAGATTGAGCCGCTCGAGGCAGAGGCTGTGCGCCTTATTTTTAAGCTTTACCTCGCAGGCTACAGCTATATCCGCATCTGCAGGGAGCTGGAGCTGGCAGGCTACAAAAAGCGCAACGGTAAGCCGTTTGATAAAACATGCCTGTATGATATCCTTGGCAACGAAAAATATATGGGCCGTTATACCTTTAACAAAACACCACGCGCCAAGAACGGCCAGACACGCAATAGTCATTCCAAGACGCGCCCGGATGACTTTATAGTGATTGACGACGCACTGCCGGCAATTATATCCAAAGAGGATTTTGCAGCCGTCCAGGCCAAACGGGAGACCAACCAGCGCCGTTTTTCCTCCTATAAGGCTGTTGAGCCATATCTGTTATCTGGCAAGGTTATTTGCGGCTATTGTGGCAGCGCGATGAGCGGCCACAGAGTTGCTCCACGCAATGGCGAGCCTTACGGCTATTATTACTGCCTGAAAAAAGAGCGTGTGGCCGGCGAACGCTGCCCGCAAAAATATGTCCGTGCCGAGAAGCTGGAAAAAATTGCTATCAGAGCACTGGAAGAAGAAATCTTTTCCGAAGCGTCCATAAAAAAAATTGCTGCTTTGATGCGCGAAGGCTACGCTTCCATGACAAACGAAGCTGATGAAAGCAGAAAAGCCCTGCTTCAGGCTAAAACTGCAGCAGAGAAAAAGCTTGATAATTTATATACCTTTATTGAGAATGGCGAGGTCGACGAATATTCTTTGGCTCGTATGAAAAAAATAAAAGACGAGCTTGCTAAAATCAAAGCTCGTCTTTGTGAAACTTCTGTGAAATCTTCTAAAATCCTCACGGAAGAAGAAATTTTTGCTACTCTCGCCGCTTTCAAAAAAGATTTGGAGAGCAACGCGGATAATTCCGCTAAACGTTTTGTTGTAAACCTCTTAATAAATAAAATAACCGTTCGCGATAATTGCGCAACGGTTGAAATTTTACCAAATATGCTTACTGTATATATGGTGCCGCGGACCGGAATCGAACCGGTACGGGTATCACTACCCGAGGGATTTTAAGTCCCTTGCGTCTGCCAGTTCCGCCACCGCGGCAGACATAACTACTTAACACCTTTTAAGAAATAAAAATGGAGGCGACACCCAGAATCGAACTGGGGATAAAGGTTTTGCAGACCTCTGCCTTACCGCTTGGCTATGTCGCCTTAAAAGGTGGAGCGGAAAACGAGATTCGAACTCGCGACCCCCTCCTTGGCAAGGAGGTGCTCTACCACTGAGCTATTTCCGCGTCATGTGCATCAGCAACGAATATAAGTATAAGGCATCAGGCGACTTTTGTCAACACCTTTTTTGAAAAAAGTTGAGATTTTTTTAAACTTTTTTCTTGGTCCTATCCTAACCCATTACAACGTGCCAAATCATCATAGACAAGCGCCGCCAGACGCTGCGTCAGCTCTTTGTTTTCCGCGCACAGCTTCGTCTGCGACAGCAATGCTTCCAGCTTAGCCTTGTTGCACATCATGCAGCAGCATGGCATAATGATTTCGCTGGCCATATAGGCAGCGGCGCGCAAAGACATTTCATCCTGCAGCAGGCTGCCGCTTGCTGCCTTGGATACAAAAACCGCCAGACGCATATCCAGCGCCCGCGCCAGCTGTTTTTCTAAAACACCGGCCATAGCTTAACGCATGTTTTCGATAAAGTCTTCAAAGGTGTTAATCAATACAGTGTGACCAGTAACCTTCAAATCGCGCAGGTAAGTGCCGTAGGATTCATAAACCTCGTCACTCAGCTCCATTTTCAGGCCTTCTTTAACATATTCATCCATCATTTTCAGGATGAAACGGTTAACTTCATTGGTGCCGGGCTTAACATTCAAAGGAATAATGCGGCTTTCAGCCTCATATTTTTCTACAACAACCTTCCAACCACCGGGAACTGGCGGCAGACGGGTTGCCTTAATGAAATAATTATCAGGAGAAAAGCCTACATAACCATCCATTTTATTATATAATTTTGCTTTTTGCAGGGGGAAACCATTTTTATTGCCCCATTTAACGATTTCTTCGCAAACTTCATTATTATGGATTACACTCGGAAAAGTTGCTTCCGCTAAGATTTCAGACATAGTGATACCTCCTCATGGTTTATAGTCATATTTTACTCTAACTTGCAGATTATTTCAACAAAAAAGCATGTATACAATAAGTTGCAAGCTTTAAAAAAACCGGCATCAAGCTGATGCCGGTTCAAAAGCAATTCTTTTAAATTTGTCCCAAAGCCTTCAAAATGCACTGAGCGATAATCGCGCTGGCAATATAGGTGCCTACAAAGACAACGATTGCCAAAATAACAATGCGCCAGCCGGTCTTGGCAAAGTCGTCAAGATCCTTGCCTATGGATACACCGGCATAAGCCAGTATAGGCGTACACAGAGCCACAAAGCCAACATTTTTCACATAACCATTGACAATATCACTGCCCGGAACGCCGGGGATAGTCAGAATACAGCCCAGTGTTACAACCCATGCCGCAGCCGGAATACCTCCGGGAATATATTTTGACAACAGCATGCCGACAAAAGCAATAACCGCCAAAATCAGCAGGCCGGGAATAGACTGGATAATATCAGCCTTGGTTCCCAATACGTTGGAGAACAAGCTCATGAAGGTTACAATAGCCAAAATGATAATTGTATCTTTAATTTTCATTATGCTTCCTCTCCTTTCTTTTCAGATTCAGGCAGTACGCCATATTTCATTTTGTAACATTTCTTGTACAGCCATTCGGTCATCGGCAGGCCCAGCCATACGGACATATACAGACCGTCAAGACCGGAAAGCATATTACTTGCTGCGCCAAAGGCTGCCAGCTGGTCAGCCATATTAGGATACATAGCAGCCAAAGAGCCAACTGCAGCCGTCATCATGCTGGCAGAGCCTACGCCGGAGGCCATAGCCAGTGCATACGGATGAATCGGCAGTACGGAAGCAGCAACGCTGGCCATCAGGCCGAAGAAAATAGTACCGAAAACAGTGCCGGCAATATAAACGCCCATAACGCCACGGCCTTCACTGCTGTCCAGGCCGAACTTTTCGCCGATAAGCGCAACGTTCGGCTCACGTGCGATAGAATGCGCCGCACCGATGGTTTCACGCTTCAGGCCCAGGTAAACAGCAACAGGTACGCCTAAAAGCACAGTACCGAGGTTACCGAACTCCTGCAGAATCAGCGCCGGAGAAGCTGCCAGAATCTTCGGCAGAGTCGGACCTACCAGCGTACCGTAGCGTGCCATCAAAAGCATCAGCGTTACGCCGACCAGACTGCTGGCATCCAGCATTTCCTTTCTGCCGGACAGGTTCAAAAATTTAGGTGTTGTCAAAATACCCAAAAGCAGAGCGTACAACATCGGCAACAATACGATACGACCGATACCGAACTTCAGGGTATGAGTGCCGATCAGCTCGGAAACAATAATCAGCGCCAGAATTATGGCATGTAATTTAATGTTCTTCATTACATTCCCTCCCACAAATTATTTCTATTTTACTTATTAAAATAGCTCTCCAATTTCGCAATATACTCTTCCTTGGTCAGAATCGGCTTGAAGTCAGCCAGGATAGCCTTAGCCTCTTTCGCATCATCATACAGCAAATCTATCAGCATCATGGCAAAGGCTTTGGCAGGCAGCAGCACAGCAGCATTAAAATCTACCATATGGAAGTCAGGTGTATGCAGCAGGCCGTCCGTACCGCCGATAAACGGATGGATAACAGGCATCAGATGTGATACGTCACCCATATCGGTAGAGGCGCTGAAATGACCGGCATCCTTTATCTCTACATCCGGATAAGCAATTTTCGCATTGGCTGCAAACAGCTCATTCATACGCTTGTTGCAGCTCAACGGGAACATGCCGGGCAGTGTTTCGATAACAGTCTTGGCACCGACAGCATCGCCGCCTGCCTTGAGTGCTGCGTCAACGCGCGTATGTGTGGAATCAATAGCATCCATGGTTTTTGCACGCACATACAGCTCCAGGCGTACATCATCAGGCACGGAATTTACAAAGTCACCGCCCTTAGTAATAATCGGGTGTACACGCACTACATCCTGCTCGCGGAAGGTTTCGCGCAAAGCGTTGATGCCCATAAGTCCCAGACAGGCAGCATTCAGCGCATTGACACCTTCATGCGGAGCGTCGGCTGCATGAGCGGTTTTGCCGATATAGCGAACAGTTTTACCTACAAAGCCGTTGCTGCTTTCACCGATAGAAACCGTAGGCTTCGGCATATTTTTATCGGCATGCATCTGCATAGCCATATCAATATCATCAAAAGCGCCTTCATAAATCAGCTCGCCCTTGCCGCTCATAAAATGCAGCTTGCCAGACTCCACTAATTTTTTGCGGTACGCAATTTCAATATATTCCTCAGCAGGAACGCCGAAGAACACAACGTCACCTGCAAGCTCCGGCAGAACGCCGGATTTTACGATACCGCAAGCAGCACCAAGCATGGCGGAAATCTGCAGGTTATGGCCGCAGGCATGCGCAGCGCCTGTTGCCGGGTCTGCCTTCGTACTTGTAGGGCAGCCTACTGCATCAAGCTCGCCTAAAACGGCTGCTGTCGGTCCGGGCTTGCCGCCTTTGGCACGTCCCTTAACGCCATTGATTGCCAGGCCGGTTTCCGGCTGCAGGCCCAGGTCGCGCATAAATTCTGCAACCTTGGCAGCGGTTTTGACTTCCTTGAAGCCTAATTCCGGTTCATCGTTGATGCTGGCACAAATAGCCTTTATCTTGTCCGCATATGCATCAATTGCGGCACATGCCTTTTCTTTTAAAATTTCTTTTGTCATTTCAGTGCGCCTCCAACGTACCTGTCTATTTGACACGTACATTAATAAAAAATTTTAAGTATTTGACTCAATTATATCATACTTATAGGTAAAGTCAAATAAGAATATCCGCTAAAAAATCGTTGCCTCATAATGTGCAATTTGATGCAATATTAGCTATTTTTCAGAATTTTGTCCACTAAATACATGCTCTAAAATGTTTACTCCCTACTTTTTTGCTAAGTTTGACAGTTTTTCTGTTTACCTTTTACCGGCATCTGTGCTAAAATATAAAAATAGTATTTGTCGGCAGAAAGAGTCTGACTTAAAACAGTTGACTGCTGACAACTACAGCACATGTTGATATAATATAAAGAAAGGAGTCTTGACATGTTTGCTCAGATGAAAAAAGATATTGATGCCATTATGCTGCGCGACCCGGCCGCAAAAACAAGACTGGAGGCCGCACTGTGTTATCCCGGGCTACATGCCATCTGGCTCCATCGTATAGCGCATCACTTTTATCTGAAAGGCTGGGTAGTATTCCCACGCCTGCTTAATACATTTTCCCGCTTTCTTACCGGTATAGACATCCATCCCGGTGCTAAACTGGGCCCTGGTCTTTTTATTGACCATGGTATGGGACTTGTTATCGGCGAAACCGCTGAGCTTGGCAGCAACGTCACGCTCTATCAGGGAGTTACTCTCGGCGGTACCGGCAAAGAAAAGGGTAAGCGCCATCCCACCATCGGCAACAATGTTGTTGTTTCCAGCGGTGCGAAGGTGCTCGGTTCCTTCAAGGTAGGCGACAATTCCAAAATTGGCAGCGGTAGCGTAGTTCTTAAAGAGGTTCCGCCAAATTCCGTCGTTGTTGGTGTACCCGGACGTGTTGTAACACGCAACGGCGTACGTATTGCCTCCAACAGCGATGCAGAAAGCATGATTGACCTGAACCACGATAAACTGCCGGATCCGGTAGCAGATTATGAAGAGCTGCTCGCCAAGCACATGGAAGAAATTAACGGCCGCCTCAAGGAATTGGAAAATCTTATTTATGACACTCAAAGTAAGCATTCTGACTAAAAAGAGGTAGAAAAATGAGCAGAACAATGACCACAGCAGAAGCCATTCAGGAAGCACGCCGCTGCCTGAACTGTGCGCGCCCTACATGCCGCACCGGCTGTCCGATTGAAAACAATATTCCCGGCTTTATCCGTGCCTTAAGCGAAGGTAATATCGGTATGGCTTACGAAATTATTTCCGAACGCAGCAATCTGCCCGCTATCTGCGGACGTGTCTGCCCGCATGAGCGTCAGTGCGAAGCACATTGCGTGCTGACAAAAAAGAAATGCGGGATTGAAATCGGCAGTCTGGAAATGTTCATTGCCGACTTTGCCCACAACAATGATTTGAAGCCCACGCAGCCTTCAAGCAAACTGCGCGGTAAGGTTGCCGTAATCGGCTCCGGCCCGGCAGGTCTTACCGTTGCCGGTGATTTGGCCAAAATGGATTTCGATGTTACTATTTTCGAAGCACAAAGCGAGCCCGGCGGCGTACTGCTTTTCGGCATTCCGGAATTCCGTCTGCAAAAGGATGTTGTCCGCCGCGAAATCAGCGAGCTGCAACATATCGGTGTGGAAATCCGCACCAAGCAGCTTGCCGGCGTAGATTTTACCGTAGATGACCTTTTTGCCCAAGGCTATGATGCAATTTTCATGGGCACAGGTACCTCTCTGCCGCGCACGTTGGACATCCCCGGCAAGGAACTGTCCGGTATTTTGACAGCAACCTACTTCCTGCGTATGGTTGTACTGGCTGACGGAGGCAAGCTGGATGCCAGCGAAACACTGCTGCACACCGGTGACAACGTTATCGTTGTCGGCGCAGGCAACGTGGCCATGGATGCGGCACGCACCTCTATCCGCCGCGGTGCCAAAAACGTCACCATCGTCTACCACAAAACGGAAGCTGAAATTTCTGCTTTTCCATCTGAATATGAAGCCGCTGTTGCCGAAGGTGTACAGTTCCGCTTCTTAAAGCAGCCTATAGCCTACTTCAACAAGAAGCAGATGCGCGCTTTAAAAAACATCCGCCGTCAGGCTACGGCAGCGGACGAAACCGAATTGGCCGGCTTATTGCTGCAAAACATCACTAAAACAGAAAATGGTGAGTTTATCGCAGAAGGCGGTCAGGAGCTTATCCCCTGCGACTGCGTAATTCTCGCAGTAGGCCAGAAACCGGCAGCACGCATTGTTTCTTCCACCAAGGGTATTCAGGTTGATAAGCAGGGCTTTGTTATCACCCGTGACCGTCCCTACGGCATGACTACCCGCGCCGGCGTTTTCAGCAGCGGCGATGTGGTACACGGTCCCGCAACCGTCGTACTGGCAATGAAGGAATCGAAGAAGGTAGCTGCAGGCATTGCGCAATATGTTGATGCCAAAAAGCTGCTGGAAGACTGCACTATGGATTCCACAACTCTGTAATACTTATTTTTGCATACAAAAACCGTCATTCCCCAACAAGCTGAGGAATGACGGTTTTATTTTATTCGCCGTATTTTTTATATGCGGTATGGTTAGTGCAGCCAACAATGTTATTGATAGCAAAGCCATGCTTAAGCGCAGCGGTGACAAATTTCTTTGCCTGCAGAACCGCTTCCTTCATGCTCAGGCCGTTCGCCAGACCTGCGGTAATTGCTGCCGAGAAGGTGCAGCCCGCTCCATGGTTGTAGGAGGGATAAATCTTCGGCACAGCCATTTCTACGAATTCCTTGCCATCGTAGAAAATATCAATAGCGGAATTATCACTCAGACGCTCACCGCCCTTGATAACAACGCTCTTCGCGCCGGAAGCAACAATCTTCACTGCTGCTGCCTTAATCTGCTCTACAGTAGTAACCTCCGGCATATCTGCAAGATAAGCAGCTTCCACAGTATTCGGTGTAATAATGTCGCAGCGCGGCATCAGCAGCTTTTTGATAGATTCTGCCGCATCCGGCACCAGAATCAGATCACAGCCCTTGCAGACCATAACCGGGTCGATAACCACGTTCTGCAAATCGTACTTATCAATCGTAGCCGCAACCAGCTCTACCAGCTCGGCACTTCCCAGCATACCGGTTTTCATCGCATTGATGCCAACACCTTCAATCGCTGTCACCAGCTGCTTTTCTACCAAATCCAAAGGCAGCGGGAATACGCTGTGCTCCCAAGTAGTAGGATGCATAGTAACAATGCAGGTCAAAGCAGGCATACCATAAACGCCCAGCTCCTCCATAGTTTTAATATCCGCTTCCATACCGGCGCCGCCGCTTGTATCGCTGCCGGCAATTGTCAATGCTTTATTCATCAAGGTCATAAGACACACTCCTTCACTTTAATAATGTAATCATTATAACCTATCGACTGGCATCTGAATAAGCTCAATTTATGGATATTTAATATAGTCAGATAAAAAGCTTTGCAAACAAAACGCCCTAGAAACATAGCAACCTATTTATGTTTAGAATGTATAAGTATAGGTCACATGCACCATGCGCGGCAGGCAGTAATACTTGGTAGCGGAGCCCGGATTGCTTACGATATCATCCCTGTCGAAGATATTTTCCACGCCAAGCTCTACACTGCTGCTCTTATCGAACTTATAGCCGGCAATAAAGTTTACCGGCAGCAAATCGCCCCAGCCGCTGGCTCTGTCCGTAGTAAACATGCCTGTCAGCGCAGCATTGAACTTAGCATCATGGTATTTAATACTTGCATTGTATTGCTCGCGTGCAAATTTACGCTCCCATACGCCTTTTTTATTTTTACCCATAGGATTGCAGAAATTAGCGCCCAGAGAATAGCTGTATTTGCTGCCAAAATCCTTCTCATAGGTCATTTCCAGACCTTTGTTTTTAAAGGACATATTACGTGTCACATACGGATTGGAGCTGGTTCCCTTGCCTTCGTACTCAATAGTATCCAAATCCATATAATACAAAGCAGCTTTGAACATGCTTGTGTTAGATGTCTTTTTGTAACCGAACTCATAGGTCCAGCCTTCTTCAGGCTCCAGTAAAGGATTAGCCGCAAAGTTGGCACCGCCGCCGCCGTAAATCTGGGTAAATGTAGGCATCTTAAAAGATTTTGCCGCATTTGCATATAAGCTGCTGTTGTTATCCAGCTTCTTCAGCAAAGCAAACTGCGGTGTAAAAGCATTGTAACGCTTATTGGCCTCTACAACAGTTTCACGGGCACCTACTGTAGCAGTATAGCCTGCACCAAGATCCTTGGACAGCTGTGCAAACACAGCATAATTTGTTCTGAATTCGTTAATCTTCGTACCGGGTTTAATGTTTTTTGCTACGGTAATATCATTTTTATAGGAATCACGGGAAACCGTCGTACCAACAATAACATCACCGAATTTACCGGTAATCTGCTTTTGCAAATCAAGGCCTATGGTATCAAAGCGTAAATGATCGGACTTGGTCCATTTAGAGCCCGTAACATTGTAAGTCTGATTTCTGCGGTTGCTGCGGTTATAAAACAAATTGGCACTCACGCTGTCATCCTTATATTGTAAGCGTGAAAAATCATCAATATAGTGGTAATTCGCATCCTCTGTAAGCTTGCTCCAAGTTTTGTCATACTGATCATAGGAATACTTGCTGTCATTGTGCTGATGTGAAAAACTCCAATTATCATCAAACTTATAGCTTGCGGTAAAGGACTTTTTATTTAAATCATTAATCTGCTTATAATTACTGCTGTATCCCTTCATCGGGTCACTCTGCTCCAGCGCTACTGCAAAATTCAGCTTGTCGGCATTCAATGTCAGTGCTGCCTTCTCCCTGCCGTATTCACCCTTAGTCAGAGATAAGGTGTTAGGCATTTTCTTTTTCGTGATGATATTGATAACACCGGTAGAAGCCTCGGAACCGTAAAGAGTAGAAGCAGCGCCCTTAACTATTTCTACGCGAGCAATAGATTCTACAGGAATAGAATCCAGATAATAGGTTTCATTGATGTTGGCAGGAACACCGTCAATCATTACCACAGTGCCTTTATTCGCACCGCGCATCAGGATTTTTGCGTTCATACCGCCAAGGGACTGGCTGCCGCCATAGGAATAGGTAGTTACGCCGCTTTGCAAACGCAAGGCATCAAAAAGATTAGAAGCACCGGTTTCCACAAGCTGCTTCTGGGAAACGGTTGTAACGGAAGCAGGTGTATCAACATCACGCTTGCTTTCACGCTGCGCTGTAACAACCATGGTATCAAGATTGTATGTCTGTAAATCATCGGCAAATGCCGGACTCGCCAGACAAATATTTGCAGCCATAAATGTGGCTGCAAAGGAATTGGCAAAACTTTTTCTCATAATATACTCATCCTCTCATGTGCATAAAACATCTATCGAATATAGATTTATAGCACTTTTGACGATGGTTGTCAACAAGGTTTTGTAAAACTGGGTGAAGACAAAGCTTACAGAAAAAGTAGTAATTTTATCTATTGCTTAGGAAGAAATAAGTAAGCGTCAAAAATTGTTGCCTAGAAAAAATCTGCGCAGGCTTTATGTCTACGCAGATTGTATAATAATAAATTGTACGATTAGTAAGCCGTAATCTTATTTGACGCTTACTTTATGGTTAGAAGCAATTTTTACCCTAAGCTTAACTATTTCTTGTTTCAGGAAAATAAGCACGTAATACATCTTCATCGATAATCAATTGATTGTTTTCGATTTTCCCATCCATATAAAAAGCAATATTTTTCAGCTCCTGATACGCATTTCGCAAATCAGAACCAGATGGTCTGGTATTTGCCAATTTTTGCTCCCACACCTTTTTTAATCCAGCATCACCTGTATTCTCATATATTTTTATTGCTTCTTTTATTTGCCTACGGCTAATTTCCAACAATTTTGCATAAAGGCCTGTCAAAACTTTATTGGCTACAGGTTGTTTGATATGCTTATCTTTTTTAAATAAGTTAGTGAGCATAGACTTACCGTTTTCCTCAGTAGGATTATCCATAAAGATATGCTCGTCAATTCTCCCCTTACGCTTAACTGCTTCATCAATGGTCTCGTAATAATTTGTAGCTGCCATAAAAAGAATTTTAGAGTCCTTGTTACGCAAGCCTCCCTGATCACTGAGAAAATCCAGCAGCGAACCTCTAATATCCTGGCTAAGCAAAGAACCTGCTAAGGAATCAAATTCATCAAAAAACAGAACTATGCCTTTTGCCTCAGACATGATCTTAGAGAATTGGATAGTACGGGAGAAAATATCTGCTAACTTTTTAATTGTGTCATTAGCATACAAGCTAACAAAATTTTTGCTGACTACCTTAAAAAAGTAAAAACCAAATTCTCCTGCAACCGCTTCTGCCAACATACTTTTAGCATTACCAGGAGGACCGTATAACAAAGTACCCTTACTGATTTCCAGACCAAAATTCTCAAATCTGAGCTTTTCGTCTTCATTGTAGGAAATATATTCAGCTTTACGCCTGATTTTAGTTTTTATATCGTCATAGCCAATAACATCTGAAAAGCGATTTCTTATTTCACCCGGAGTCTTGCATTCAATCAAGCCTGTTCTTTGAATCTCCTCAAAGGCCTCTCGTTCTTTTTTGCCAAAGCACTCTGCTATCAATTCATTATCGATAGCATCATCTTTTCCTAACTCGATACTTACTAACTTAGCTTTTTCCTTTAACTTTTTTACAAAATTAGTAATATCGCGTCCAGCCATTTTTTCGGATTTATCCAACATATACTCTTCATAGCACTTACCCTTAATGGAGAATCCTAAATTATCCTCGAAAATTAATCTTCTCATTTCCTTATCAGGTAAGCCTATGGTAATAACTTCCGATAAACGACTCCTTATAGCGCTATCTACCACATCTACTCTGTTCGTAGCAGCAATGGTAAAGATTTTCTGCTCACCAGTCGTTGCACCATCTATTTCCTGCAAGAACTGATTAACCATATCAAGTCCAAAGCTGTCTCCCTGGCTTCCCATATTTCTGCTAGGAAATACTGTATCGGCTTCATCGATAAATAAGATAGTTGGCTGATTAGCTCTGGCTTCTGCAAAAATACGCTTTATTTTGCCACTACTTTGTCCAACATATTCTCCCTTAAGATCACCTAAAGTAGGCGCCATAAAATAACATTTTTCTTCATTTGCAAGCGCCTTTACAATCATTGTTTTACCTGTTCCAGGTGGTCCTGTTAAAATAAAGCCTTTTCTGGCTTCTTTGGGAGAATCCTTGAATTTGTCAATAGAAGCTTTTATACTTGCTTTCGTTTGGGAATCTAAGCGTACATCCGCTAATTTAACTTCTTCAGCAATATTTTTGCTTATGCTATCGTCAAAATCGCTCAATACCAAAGAAACCTTATTTTTAGCCAGTACAGCGCTCAAGATACGCATACAGTCAACCAATGATTTTTTACCAACACTAAGCGCCTGCGTAACATCTTGCAGTACTTTTAAATCTAAATGATAATTATCATTCGTTTTGCGCAAAAGGTATCTCAAATACGTATACCGAATCTCCAACTCACTTGGATTCCCAATAAAAGTCTCTTCTTGTTCAAAGCCATATTTTTTAATACTTTCAAAATCATTGATTGTAGCTACAACAAGTAAATTATTTTCCTTAGCCCATTTCGTCAGTATGCCAATCCAGCGCAAATCCTGCTGTGCATCGTACATTTTGCTGATCCATTCCAATCCCTCTAAAAGCAGTACTATTTTTATTCCATCTTTTAGAAGTTCGCCAATTCTACCCGTAACTAGCGCTACATCATGACCTTTTGTCGCGTCTTCAGCTTCTTTCTGAGCTTCTTCCTGTAACTTACTGTCAGTTCTATTTTTGGTTCCCCTCGCCAAAGCACCACCGCGTTTTGGAGCTTTTAAATCCTTAAAATCTATTTGTTCAATTTCTCCATTACGGTTTTTCTTATAATAAGAAACAGCTTCTGCCGCATAAGAGCAATGTATCAAGAAATCATATTTTTCACTATTTTTTTCGTTTTCCTTGCGCAAATAATATGTCTTTAAACTATCCGCAAGATTAAGCACACCTTCCAAATAATTATAGAAATAATTATCCTGAATGCCGCTACCTGTAAGGAAATGTACTATTTGTCCTTTCTGGCGTTTCTCTTCAATTTTATCAATAACTCTATGCTGTATCTTTACGTCATTCTCCATTAGTACTCAACTCCCGCCGGTAACATCTTGGATAATTCTCTTAATTTGGCAATTATTTGCTCATCACTGATATTTTTTTCTTCAGCCTGTAACTGCTTATTGATTTTAACAATATCACCTCTCAGCTTTTCTTTTTCACTTCTAAGATCATATAATTTTTTATTTTTTTCATCACGATACTTTTTCAGCTTCTCGATTCCTACACTTTGTAAATCATGTATTTCCTTGCTTATTGTATCTAACTCACTTTGTAATCTGGTTACTTCTTCCTTCTGAGCAGCCAAATCCTTCAATGAAGCCTGCTTCTCTGCTATTTCCTTATGCAAGCTCTCTACTCTTTTTTGATAATCCTGAAAGGTAGTGGTTATATTAGGCTTCTCTACTTCTATACGGCTGATAACATGCTTAACAGAAGCAACTATATCGGCGCTTTCCTTAAGCACGTCAATAAAATCAGCATCCGCTTCTTTAGCATCTTGCTGATAGAAAGCATGCAAAACATGCTTGGAAAGCGGATACAGCCTTGCTAAATTCTTTACAATGGCAGCGTGTACATCTACTTCTTCGTTATGAATTTTTTGGGCTACCTCGCTTCCCCGCTCTTCATCAAAAAACCATAAAAGCTCTTTTAAATTATCCGGATTATTATACAATTCTTCTAGTTGCAAATCAGCTTTCTTGATTCTACTAATAAAAGTCTCTAATTTCGGTTCACTGGACATTTCTTTCCCCCCTCTATTAATTCAGCTTTGCCCGCTGCTGCTGATTGGTGTTAGCCCCCTGTACCTGTTGGGCATATAAAATACTGCTGCCATTTTTAGTTATATCAGTTACAGGAATACCAGCTTCTCGTAAATTTTTTATAATTTTGGGCCACGTATTCTTGCACGTTCCACCAACAGCTTCTGTATGGTCAATATCTACTATTACATGGCCATCTTCATCGATGTTAACATTATTAAAATCAATAATTTCATCACCGGCCTGACAGGTTATGCGAAATCCCTTGTCAGGGTTCTCGTCAATAATTTCGCTATTAACGTCATAGCCCATATCACTCATAATATTATACAACTCTAAAGCCATGCCACTTTTCGCCTGTATGCGTTCTGAAAGGTTTGCCGCAAAGCTGCTTGCCTCAATAACAGTATTTTGAGCTTCACTTAATATTTGTTTGGCTTCAACAAACTTTTCTTCAGCAAGAAGTTTTTCGATTTTGTTCATACCGGCATTATATTTTGTTGCAAAATCAGTCTCTACATACTTTTTCAAGAACTGGAACAATGGAAGCTGCTCACTATCCTCATTGCCTAACGCACATTCAAAGGGATCTTTAAACTGCTCTGCTGTCATCTCTAACACTTGCTGCTTTAACCCTTCAGCATCAGCTTTCTCTTGTTTCCACTGAGCATATTTTTCATTCAAGCAGCCAACAAACGCTGTTACTTTTTCGTAATATTGACTAAAGCTATTCAAGACCTCTTTATCAGTCATTGCATAAAATCTTTGGGCACCTTTTTCTATATCACTATATTCAGCCGCCAAAAACTTCTCAGCGATTTTTTTATCAATACCAGCTACTGTATCGCTAATTTTTTGTCTAAAGCTGTCACTTTCTTGTTTCTCTTTAGCAATAATATTCATTTTTCCGATTTGCTCAGCTATCTGTTGTGCTTCACTATTCAACTTATTTAATCTGTTTAACTCTGCTGTAGCCCCATTAAGATTTTGTACAGCAGTATTATAAATATTTTCATAATCAGCTCTACATGCTGAATAGGTATTCTTTACAGCAGTAGCTTCTCTATATTCATCATTACAATAGTCATGCTTATACGCAATACGTGCTCTTATATCAGCAGCCTTATTATCCGCAGACGCTAACTTGCTCTTTACTTCTGCTAAGCGTCCTTTAATATCTTTTGCTTTAAATTTTACTACAGCTTGTTTTTTTATAGCTGCTAAGCGTTCTTCTTCCTGTCTTAATTGCGAAGCAAACATCTGTTGAGCTTCTTTGGTACCCTGAATTTTTTTCTCTAAAATAGTATGCTTCAGGCTTTGTGCTTTTCCATAAGTGCTCTGCGTCTTTTTTTCTAAATCATTGATTTTAATGTCATACTTTTTATCAGTATCTTTACGCGCAGTTTCGCCCATTTTTAAAACACTAGCTACTTCAGAACCTTTTTTACCACTCATTTGATATCCTCCCTTGATTTATTTAGGTAAACCTTTTGCAAGTTTTGCCAAAACTTTTCATCGAATCCTTTTTCTGGAATTCCTACCAAAAACAAATCGTCATTTTTATAAACGAATTCTACAGAACGATTATGTGTATTATTGATTTTTTCTCTAAAGGAAATATATTTAGAAGACAAGAAATGTATAACCTGATTATCTGAACCACGATATATGGTATTATGATTCAATTCTTCCACATATTCTCCATCGACCAGTAAATCAATATGACCTAATATATAATCAACATCTGCGTTTTGCATCTCACGCAGTTGCTTTAATGTGTAACCACTATAAATCATAATATCAAGCTTACTATTTTCTTTGATTAGTTTAACCAGCTTTGCTAATGGCTCAGCTTGCAAAAAAGGTTCTCCGCCACTAATCGTTATGCCCGTAAGCCCTTCAACGTGAAGGATATCCTGTTCTAAAGCAGCTACACTTTTCCAATAACCATTTTCAGACAAAGGCTGCCCTAAGGGATTAATGCAGCCTGGGCAGCGGCGTTTACACCCCTGTACCCAAACTACATACCTGACACCCGGACCTAAAACTCTTGTCTTTTCCTCTTCATGATTTAAATAAAGCATTATATATTAGAGGCTTCAACTATAGCTTTCTTCATCATATTGCCGTTGTCTCTGTTTAAACGCGGAACATAAACTTTAGCAGCAAACTTTCTGTTTTTAGCACCTGAAGGATCTGTTAAATCTTCTTGTTCATTCTTGTTAAAATCAGTTTTTACAAAGTCTTGTTCAAAATTCTGCTCGCCAGGCAACGTGAAAATATCTACTTCGATATTATTATGTTCACGATAATATTTATTTAAAAGGCTATAAACAATTCCCTCTTCATGCGTCAAAGGTTCTTTATTTTCCTTCTTGGCACTCTTGATTTGCTCATACATATCTCCGGCAATAGTATAGCTTTCGCCTAAAACCTCTGCCAATTTCAGCATTGAAGACTTTTCTTCATCGTTTATACCACGCTGCGAAAGTAAGTTCTTAAATACAGGGCAAGCCACAAAAGCCTTATAAATTTCATGATAAGGTTGTAACAGAGCATCGACTTTTGCCAGTTCCTGTTCCAGTACTTGAGCTTTTTCTTCGCTTATGCTCAGTTCATTTGACAACTTCTCTGCTTCGGCTTTACTATCGGACAGTTCTTGCTCCAGTCCTTCGGCTTTTTCTTCGCTTGCACTCAAGTCAGTTGACAGCTTCTCTGCTTTTTCTTCGCTATCGGACAATTTCTTCTCCAGTCCTTCAGCTTTTTCTTCGCTTGTGCTCAACTGCGCTGACAACTTCTCTGCTTCGGCTTTTTTATCTGCTAACTTTTGCTTAAGTTCATCAACTTGCAACTCAAGATTTTTAATTTTTTCTTTTTTTCTACCCATTTCAGTCTCCTGCATAGCTAACTGATTCTGTAAATTAGTAGCCTCTTCCTTGGCAATATAAAGTTCTGCCTCTTTGTCATCTAATTGCTTTTGTTTAATACGTAATTCATTAACATCACGGAGATGATTTTCTTCCAATGTTTTTTTCAAATCATCAACATTAGTTTTAAGCGGAGCTACAAGTTGATCAACAGCATTTCTCAAATAAAGCAAATCTTCCGCAAGAGAAAGCTTAGCAGCCTTTGCAAAATACATGCTAAAGTTTTCTTCTAATGCCGTATTTACTGCATCTTTAATAAGCTGTTCTACATCCTCTTTATCCAGCAATTTTTTATTAAACTCCTCTTTTTGCTTTACTTTACTATCATCCATACCAAAATTACCTCCATTTCTGATGTAAGCATAGTATAAAACTTTAATTTCCAATTCATTTAAGCTTAATAAGCTTGCTTTCATCAACAGCCTCGTCATTCTGTGGACCTTCTTTTTTCGTACCCAATCTGTATTCAAGCGTATCTTCAGAATTAATTCTCAAATACAATCTGCTCTTGCCATCATCCTCATCGTAATCATCGATGTCATGCTGCAAAGGTTTAAAGCTATCTCTCTGCTCAACGGAGCTGCCTGTATACTCTAATTGCGTACATTCATTGTCCGTATCAATAGGATTAGCCATCACCCAATCCTGTGAAGTAGCATTTTTGGCAATAACGCAGACAAATTCATCATTTTTGGAATCCCTATAGCCAACATGGAACTGAAATGGCGGTAAGTCAGCGTTAATTCTGATTCGGCTGTCATCAACATAATACTTGCTTAAATCCAACTGACCAAAGGCAACAGCAGTCTTTTCGTTAATCTTATACTCTGCACTCAAACCATCATCATTTTCTTCTTCATCAGTACCTTTACCGATTCTCTGGATATCAGCATCATTAAAGAATTCTTCCTGCTGCATAGTTTCCAAAACGTATCTTTGTTTCGATGCATTGCCAGCCAGGAAAATATGCACATCTTCCCTACGATAGTCTTTACCGAACTCTTTAGTAAATGCTGCATCCATCTCCTGGGCAAAATTGACTACAGTTTCTTTTATTTTGTCCTCCAAAAAGTCATCTATGCCTGTTACTTCAAGCTCTAAATCAGAAACTTCTTCGTTATCTACATTTTTTAAAGTTACAATAGCGCTAGATGCATCCGGAGCAATTTCGCCAAGCACATTCTGCATATTGTTGTCAATATCATCGCTATACTTAAATAATCTACCGGCAATTTTTTCTTTTAAGATATTGACGTTAGCATCAGCAATATCATCAGCACCATAATTTTCTCTAATCAGGCCATCAAATCCATCGGGTTTTAGCTCTCCATCAGGCAATGCAAAAGGAATTTTATTCTCTTCAATTTTTTCTCTGTTATCTTTATAGATTTTATAAGCAAGCTTATGAATAAGCTTTTCACCACCAATAGAGCTATCGCCACCCAAGCCTAAAATTTCAATAACAGCATCTTGCTCTACATTGTCTTCTTCCCCGGCTTCACGGAATACGCCATACACAAAATCCATTGTGCCGCCGCCAAGATCGTAGACTGCAAACTTCTCAGCAGTATTAGCAGCAAGCTTCAACTGCTTACCAACAAAGGCACCGATACAAGCCACCGGTTCAGAATTTTCCATTTTTACGCTAACAATGCTTTTGCCCTTTTGATTAACGCCCTTGCGAATATTTTTTGGCAAAGCGCGCATAAGACCATATTCTAACGATGTGCGAATCTTTTCTTTTACCTCGTTATCAAATTTAACAGGACAGGTAATATTATACTTTGTATATATTCTATGGCCACTAGGATTATTGATAGCACGGCCTAATAAATAACCATAAAAAGCTATCGGATTAAACTTGCTGTCAGACTCTTCGTCGATACTATCTGTAATTTTTATAACAGTCTCTCCCTTGTAGGGATAAACCTTTTTTTCAACGTCTCTTTGCAAAAGATACGGAATCATCTTCAGCTGCGTTAAAATAGCACGCATCTTTCTGCGTCCATCCTCTTCGTCCACTTCCTGGAAAACATCCTGTACAGTGTAACCGGAATCATAATCTGCACAATCCACATCAACGCTATCGCTTTTGGTCACAAAATATGGCATGTTATGATTATCTTGCGACCACTGCTTATATAATTCATCCCAATTATAAATTAATACATTGGTCGGATTCTCGTATTTATTATCAACAGCCTTATTGTCTGCATCTCTTTCCAGCTTACCATTGCCAGACAAAGTAAACAATTTTGCTCGGCCATCTGCCTTAACCGCAGCACAGGTAGAACTCGTACCAAAGTCTATAGATACCGGATTATTATCAATAAGTTTATTTTTACCTTTTTCATTCAGGCCTGTCTTATAAAAGCAAATTTCTACAGGATAGGAATATACATATTTATAGTCTCTACGGCTAACATGTAGCGTAAACCGTCCCTGGAATTTGCAGTAAACAGTATTCTGGTTTTGCATCAAGGCACCATATTTATTAGTATTCAAGAAAACATAGTAAGCATGTGTTGCTTCGTTATAGCGGATTTTTTCTTCAAAGTGTTTGGGAATATCTTCGCCTTCAATTTTATCCCAATAGAAGGCAGCCTTAATCTTTTCGTCGCTGCCAACCTTTCTCTGTGCTCCTGCTCCGTGAAGCTGTTCATCCAACCCGTTAATATTAATTTCCAGCTTACGCAGTCCACTATCAGCCCATAAGCCAACATTTTCCGACAGCAACGTATTAGCAGGAATACTATCATAGCCAAACATTTCCTGTTCAGTAATATCACAATAGTTCATTTTGGGAAAATCATTCTCTTGGAGCTCAAAATACTCTTCCGGCAAAGTAGCAAAAATACTGTTGCGTTTCTTCATTTCATATTCTTTTGCTTTAGTCTCGTCATCTACATCATTGCTCACTATATACTTAAAATAATCGTAATCACTAATTGTTTCCTGGCTAACCTGGCTTTCCCAAACCACAAATTGAAATTCTTCCGGCTCATTAAAGGCATTTAAAGAAAACGGTATCATTATCTTCTCTAACGGCTTGCTCTGCAATCCTTCCTGCTCATAAACATTCTCTTCGCCCGATTTTGCTTTAAAGCGCAATTGCACCTTCATAATTCTTCTAACTTCATTTTCAGTACTCGACATCATTAATTTCAACTCCTATTCTTAAAATCTGTTCTTCAATATTGTGATTATATTGAAGTTGTTTAGTGAAATCTGCCAATTTATAATCATTGCCATCTTCAGACGCTTGAAGCCAAACCTGTTCTTGCTTCTCTACAAGCTCTGCTTTCAGTTTCAGATACTCAATGTACTGCTCATAAAATTCCTTACCACAATAGGTTTTCTGAGCAAAAACCTTTTTAAACTTTTCATCTTTATCCAAAACCAGCTCTAAAGCATCCATATACGCAAGCAAGACATTAGCCTGCACATTACTGCTGATATCTTTGCGGAAATCATTAATAAGCTTTTTGAGTTTGGTATCAGTTATTTCCTTTACTTTTGTAGCTGAACTAAGCCACTGTAAAAAATCACGGCTTGCAATTTCAAAAACTCGCGCCATATATTCCAGCTTATTATAAGCAAACAGCGAAATGCTATTATCAGCTACGGCATACTTCGTTAAAAACTCAAGATACCTGCTACGATAAAGAAAATTTTCCAAGCATACAGGATGCTGACTGGTAATAGCAGAAATCATCGAAGTATTTAGCCTTCTGATATCGCGTAAAAATTGTTTAAATACATCACACGGCTGATTGGCTGCTAATACATCGCTATAAAATTGCTTTTCATAGTAGCCATAACGTTCCCACTGCATACCATTATCATAACGAATATATATACATTTATCCGTCAGAAGTAAAAAATCTTGTTTATTTTCCGCGCTTTCCTCACTTTCATATAAGTAAATAGCAAAAATCCTCAAATTCTCACTCCAAAACTTTTTCTCTTTTAAAAAGTCCAGGAATTTTTTTACTGGAAGATATTCTTTTGCTAAGCGCTTCAAATTTTTTTGCTCACATAATTGTTCGCCTATAATATAACCTTCGTCTTCACTATATTCTTCTATACTTCGCATATATTGATTACCTAAAAGATCAATTACAACACGATGTAAGCGAAAGCTATAAGGAAAATAGGTACTTTCCTGCGTACCATTAGCTACTATGTCTGTATATATTATTTCTACATCCTTTTCGCTCTCAGTATCTCTGATGCTTGGATACAGAACAGCATCTTCTACATCCACTAAATTCACAATCCATCACCTCCCAATAGCTATATACTGCTTCTCATCAATTGCAGCATTACTAACTGCTGCAGTATCTTTAAGGTCATTTACCTCTGTTGCTTCAGCACCTTTAAGGACATCTACCTCAACTGCTTCAGCATCTTCAAGCTCCGCGGCCTCTGCTTCTAAGCCTACTTTAGTAATTTTGATATCTTTTTCATTTTTTAAACATTTTGGGTAAATTATGCCACTAATAGTCATTGCCAAACCTCCATAACTACTTATTATCTGTATTGCTCCAAAGCAAACGTATTTCTACGCGTCTATTTTCTGAAGCCATGGGATTATCCTTATTCTTCAATCTAGTCTCACCGTAACCGGCAACACCAATACGACCGGAATATTCAGCACCCACATGTCTGAGCAATGTATTGCGTACATTAATAGCTCGCAATGCCGAAAGCTGTATATTACTATCATAATAGCCGCCAATATTAACGACATTATGTACAGCACTAGGATCAGTATGCCCCTCTATTAAAATCTCCAGATTAGGTTTTTCTTTCAGATAAACCTGCAATTTTTTAGACATTTCCTCAACCAGATGCTCTGTATTGCTATTTAGCTGAGCACTACCCTGATCAAAAGTTACCGAAGTGAATTCCAGAACACCGGATTCACGATGCACTTTTACAAGACCTTCTTTTTCGTATTCTTTTAAAGCCAGATTAATCTGGTTCATCATTTCCAAGCGTTGTGAGTCCATGCTAAATTTAGGCACAATGGAAGCCATAATAAATAGCAATAACAATATCAGTACAACACTTGACAATAAATCAGAAATTGAAATCCAAGGATTACTTTGCTGTTTCATTATTTAATACCGCTCCATAAATTTCTAGGAATGATTCCTCCATTGTTTTTCTTATCTAAATTACCGGAAGGCACCTCCCGCTTTACTCCCAGATTCTCAGCACAGCCTTCTAAGAGTTCATTTTGCTTCACAAGCAGATTGTTAATATTGTTTAGAGCTTTTGTCTTTTGGGCATTGTTAATTGCCTTGATGATTCTACTAACAAATTGTTCTCTAAGCTCACTGTTTTCCGCTGAAGCATTCTTTATATAATTACTAAGTTCAAGCAGATTTTCTGAGCACTTGCTAACATTAACATCTACACTTGCCAGGTTATCATTGAATTCTTGTTGCTTGCCCGAGAGCAAATTTAATATTGAAACTATTTTATTATCATAACTTTGCTTATTATTATTCAGTTGTCTGATAATAGTGTTAATGTTAGCAGCAGCATCTTCATTCTGCTTTTCAACTATACCCTGGAACAAATCTTTATTACCGGCTTGCTGGGTTTGCAGCAACTGCTTTACTTCTTCCAACGTATCCTGCAACAATTTCTCATTCTTCAATTGCGTTTCATTAATTGACGCTACAAGCTTAGTATTATTTTCACTTATCGACGCTGAATCTTCAATTAGTTGCTTTTGCGTTTTCTTGAAGTCAATAACAACATTTTGCAGGGAACTCATTTTTTCGTCTGTTACATTCAAGATTGCATCTAGCATATTAACAGCCTTATTAATTGTGTTGTCTAGGGTATCTACAGTTTTTCTGACTGCTCTACACTGACCTATGGTTTCATCAGAAATCATACGCAAATGCTTATCTAAAGCTTCTCCAAGTCTATCCTGTGTCTGCTTAGCATACTCGTTCTCATTATAAATAAAACGTTGCTCCATAGCTTTTACGCTTTCGTTAAAGCTCAATACAGCATCTCTATTACTCTCATTAGCCTTTTCCTGCGTATCCTGCAAATTTTGGATAAATCTTTCCATCTGGCTATCAAGATAATTTTTTTGTGTTTCCAAATTATCCTTGAATTCTACAAGCTGCTGAGTTCTTAACTTGTTTTGAGCATTTGTTTCGTTAGCAAAATTATTTACATTTTGAGTAAACTGTTCAGAAATAGCTCTATAGTCTTCTGTTAAGTTCAAAAATTTTTGCATACTGTCATTCATCGAACTGTTATAATTACTGAAATTATCCTGCATAGTCCGATTAAACTTATCAAAACTTTGCTGCATAATATTAGCAAAACCAGTCATATTAGCTTGCATCATAGCGGCAAAACTATCCATATGCTCTTTTGTTAAATTTTGCAAGCTATCCATATTATTTTGATTTAGTTGCTGAGTTTCTTTTTGTAGCTCAATTTGTTGTTCCAGCAATCCGTTCTGTTCATCAAGAGTTTTATGTATACCAGCCTTGACTTTCTCATATAACTTTTCGTGCATAGCACTAACAATATTTTCTTTAAACTCAAAGTAGGTATTAACGATTATTTTTTGAAACAAAAGAGAGAACATTATGCCCCAAACGGAAGTCTGAAATTTAAAAGCAATAATGCCTAACACATCATTAAGTTTTGCAAGTTCCACTGTGTTACTTTTCAGTAAAGCTGCTGCACTTTGAATGGCTACACCCAAGCCTAAGAAGGTTGCTAAAATACCAATACTTACAAAAATATTCGGTATCTGTATAACCTCATTTTCTATCCCGGAAATGGCAGCTAATTTTCCGCTAATAAAAGTATGAGGATTATATTTATCCTTACATTTAGGCTCATTGTATAATGAAATTGCACACCTGAAAAATCGAATAAAAAATAGTCCAT